>OGXA01003452.1_pt1 | contig 10078 bp, 7 predicted proteins | sample 1576171 | NCBI WGS metagenome assembly OGXA01 (sample SAMEA3541587, study PRJEB24748) | human gut metagenome | biome: human gut; feature: human-associated habitat; material: faeces | place: China | collected 2012 | reverse complement strand
CGCTTTCCTGCCGGTGTGCTCGAAAGCGTGATCACACCGCCGTTTTCGCCCGCAATACCGCCGACACGGCCTGCACCGCTGACATTGGCACTGCTGGTGTTGTTCTGTATCCTGCCGCCGCTGAGATTATAGCCGACGATGCCGCCGACCGTGTTCCGTCCGGTGACGGTGCAATTTTTCTCGGTCGTGCAGTTTTCAATCGTGCCCGCCGTCCTGCCGCCGACATTCAGACCCGCGATACCGCCGATATAATCCTGCGTTGCGCTGCCCATGCTGCCGGAGAGCGTGCAGCCGCGGATGATGCCCTCGTTCAGACCGACCACGCCGCCCATGGCATTCAGACCGTTCATCGTACCCTTGCTGGCACAGTGCTCTATCACATGATTCTCACCGTTGACGCCGATCACACCGCCGATAACGGAAACACGCAGTTCGCTGCTGCCCAGCTCATCGGAGAGCGCCTTCGCGGCATCCATGTACTTCTGCGCCTGCAGATAGGACACCATATCCACACCGGTTTTCAGCTTACTGTCCGGGAAGGTGTCCTCTGCCGGACGGTCAAAGCCGCCTGCGTTCAGGCAGTGCTCCACCTTCATCCGGGTCTGCGGCTCACAGCTGCCGATAATGCCGCCTGCATACGCATACGCGCGGATGGTCATGTTGTTGGAAACCGCAGACAGTCTGTCTGCACTGTTGCCGTCCGCTGTGATGGTGATGGTATGCGTATTGGTAGATGCCTTGACCGTTCCCGGCACATTGCTGTTGTTTGCCGCGATGCCCGGCAGAAGTGCATACAGCGTTCCGCCTGCCCGGTCTTTCTCCGTGTAGGTGCGCTGATAGCCGATCAGACCGCCGCAGTAGGCCTCAGCCGTGATGGTGCCCAGACTGTTATTGACCGTCAGGCCGTCCACCGTAATATTGCCGGTCGGGTTAACGACATTCGCACCGATCGCACCGCCGACATAGTACCGTCCCTGCACACTGCTCGGCTTGATGGTCAGCTTCTTCTCGAGCAGCTTTGTCGAAGCATTCAGACCGATCAGACCGCCGACGCAGTCTCCGGTTGCGGCAACACGGCCGCCGATGAGCGTGTAATTGATGTCAATCGTGCCGTCCGTGTCGTTATAGCCGACCAGACCGCCGACATAGTGTCTGCCGACAACGATACCCGCCACACTCCGGTTAGAGACTGCGTTATCCTTGTCGCTGAAGGTGATCGTGCCGCTGTTGTAGCCGGTCAGACCGCCCGCATAGCTGCCGACAGCTCCCCAGTCCGTGACACGCCTGTAGATCGCATTATTGGTGTCCGAAACATAGCTTGCACAGTTTATGATGGTCGCCCTGTTCTCATTTGCACCGCAAATACCGCCGATATACGCATTGTATCCCGCAGCGACACCTGTGTTGACGCAGTTTTTGATCGTCGAACCGCCTTTATTCTCACCGATGATGCCGCCGACATACGAATTGCCGATGACATAGCTTGCGTTAACGGTTGTTCTGGTGCCGTTTTCACTGAGCAGTGCCGTCTGCGTATCAGACTGATTCAGCGCACCGATGATGCCGCCGACATACTCGCTGCCGAGAACGTAGCCGTTTGCCTCGGTCTCGCAGTCATACAGCACACTTTGTTCACCGTAGCCGATAATGCCGCCGACATATCTGCCGCGCAGCTTGTCTCTATCCCCCTGCTTATAAGTGTAGCCGTCCGCATATCCGTCACGGCTTCTGCATTCCGAAAGAGACGCATTATGCGCGTAGCCGACAATGCCGCCGATATAATGTCCTGCCAGCGAATGATCATCTGCGGCTGTGCTGCTGAGAATCAGGCCCTCATTTTTGCAGCCAGACATATCTTTTCCCGTGGCCTGATCCTTGCCGGAAAAATAGCCTGCAATGCCGCCAACCGAGCGATTGCCCGTTACAGCGGCGCTGTTGGTCAGGGTCTTGACCGCGGCACCGTTTGTTGTCAGGCTGCCCGCAATACCGCCGATACCGCGCGCAGTACCGCCGGTCGGCAGCGTACCGGTTACAGTACCCGATGCAGACAGCTTGGTTACCGACTTAGAATCGCTGACCTCAATCACACCGGCCACACCGCCGATGCCCTGCGCCTGTGCCGAGGTCAGCGCAGCCTCCACCCTGGCTTGGGTGCCGTCCACGGTATCGCCCCTCAAAGAGCCGTTGCTGTAACCGCAGACTGCGCCGACACCCTTGAGCTTACCCGAGTCAATCTCCACCTGCGGATTGAGCAGGCGCAGATCATGGATTGTGCCTGCGTTTTTTTGGAACAGACCAAGATACTCTGCGTCATCGGCAATCGAGGTCTTATCCAGCTTGAGATTACTGATGACATTCCCGCCCGTAAACACGCCGGCAATGCGGTTCAGCAGACCGCCTGTGCCATCCAGTGTCTGATTGCTGCGCAGCGCAGGGATACTCGGGAAGCCGATATCCTTACCGGCGGAAACCGAAAGTGCGCCGCGGGCTGCCGTACCGTAAACCTTTACACTGTCGCTCATCCAGTCCAGCGAACGCGCGGTAACGGCAAATGCCGCCGCCGTATCCATATAACGGATATTGGACAGATGACGGAAGGTTTCGATCTCGCACCGGCTGTTATCCGACCGGGTGCCGTCACCGAAAAGCGTGTTCGCCTTATTGGATTCGATAGCGTCACTCTTTTGATACTCCTCACCGCGGGTGTTTTCTGCGTTCGGGTCCGGAAACACCTGCACGGCTGCGTAAACATTCAGCGGGGTTTCCAGCTTGCCGCCGAAGCGCGTGATGCTGGTATCGCTGCTCTGCCGGAAGGCTGCTTTGTTATCAGCGGACAGCTTATCCAGCCGGTCGTACAGCTTCGCATTCATCATACCGTCCAGCACAAGTGTTGCCCGCTTGTTGGTACGGTCGTATTCCACGGGGAAGGTATAATCCTTCGTCGCATTGTCCTCGGTCGTAACCGCAACCGACTGCGAACCCGTTTTCAAATTCCTGCCCGGAATATTGATCGACAGAAGCTGCGCTTTATCCTCACTGCTGTACAGCTTGACCTCGTAATAAACCTTATCCAGATCCTGATCCTTCACATTGCTCGACCAGTTCAGCGACAAAGTTTCACCGTTCACCAGATTGATCGAGGTGATCTTCAGCTTAGTCGCATCCAGACTGACAGCATTGACTGCATCCTGAACCGAGTAATAGCCCAGCCGTTCTTCCCGGCGCGTATCGCGGCCGCGCTTGCTGTAATCAATATCCAGCCAGCTGCCGGACATATCCGCCGGTTTGCTGTCCTCATTCGATCCGTAGTACAGTCCCTTGCAGTTTGTGCCATAGAAAACCGAATACACCTGACCGCTTTCCACGTCGATTTCGATGCAGATTGCAGCATTCAGCACACTTTTATCGTAGGTATCCTGCGAAAGAAGCGCACCAACGAGCGCACCGTCACCCGACAGCTCGCCTTCTGCGTATTCGCCTGCATCCAGACGAATGCCGTAAATACGGCCGACCAGCTTTTTCCGGTCCTCATCCGACTCATCAAACGACTGATTCAGCACGCCTTCCTTCTTCACCTTGCTGCAGAATGACTCCCATTCACCGCCGGTACGAAGGTAGGTCAGCTCGGATTCTGCCGACAGATACATAGTCTTAGCGTACGATTCATTCTTTCGGAACTGCGACAGATGGATATACCCCAGAAGGCTCGGTACAGCGATGGCAAACAGAATGCTCAGAATGACCAGCGTAACCACCAGCTCTACAAGAGTAAAGCCGCCTTTTCTGCACTTTTTGCGCTGCTGTGTCATATTCGCTGCCTCCTTCCCTTTGGATACAAGATGAACGGGTATACTGCCCCAATTTAGTCATTTTATATTTTACCAACTCCTACGTTTTCTGTCAAGTATCGACACCGTTCAACTGTAATCCCCGCTGTTTTCGCTTATTTTCTCCGATATTCACCATGATTTTCATGCCACAAAAAAGGCTGTCGAAGCGAGCTTCGGCAGCCTTCTGCAATCTTTACGATTTCTGAATTAGAGGAAGATGTACTTGAGTACGAACAATACTGCCAGAACGTACATCAGCGGAGCAACCTTCTTGCCCTTGCCGGCTGCAACATTCAGCAGAACGTAGGAGATAACGCCCAGAGAGATACCCTCGGAGATGCTGTAGAACAGCGGCATAGCGATGATGGCGAGATAAGCCGGGATAGACTCGGTCAGGTTGTCCAGATCGAAGTTGATCTCGGTTACGGTGCCTACCATCAGGAAGCCGACCATGATCAGCGCCGGAGCGGTTGCGAAGGACGGGATGGCAGTGAAGATCGGTGCAAACAGCGTGGATACAAGGAACAGGATGCCAGTAACCAGAGCGGTCAGGCCGGTACGGCCGCCGACTGCAACGCCGGATGCGGACTCAACAAAGGTGGTGGTGGTGGAAGTACCCAGAATTGCACCTGCGGAGGTTGCAATCGAGTCTGCTAGCAGAGCGGGCTTGATGCCCGGCAGCTTGCCGTCCTTATCGAGCATCTTCGCCTTGGTGGCAACACCGATCAGCGTGCCCAGAGTATCGAAAATATCAACGAACAGGAACGAGAAGATGACAACGATAAAGTTTACGATGCCGACTGCGCTGAAATCCACGTTGAAGCACTGGCCGAAGGTCAGACCCAGCTTGGAGAAGTCGGTCATGCCCCAGCTCGGGAACAGGGAATAGAAGCCTGCGTCCGGCGTCGGAACGTAAAGGCCGGTCACCTGACAGAGCATGCCGAGGATCCAGGTCAGCAGGATGCCGTACAGGATGGCGCCCTTCATCTTGCGGGTATAGAATACTGCGGTGAAGAACAGGCCGATCAGTGTCAGCAGTGCGCAGATGCCTGCGGTGTGGAAATTCTCCGGGAAGCTGATGATGCCGACCAGCGTTGCGGAGTCTACGCACAGACCGGAGTTCTGCAGACCGATGAAGGCAATGAACAGACCGATACCAACCGAAACGCCCTTTTTGAGCGTCAGCGGAATGGCATTGAAGATGGCCTCACGGATGTTGGTGAGCGACAGGACGATGAAGATCAGGCCCTCAATGAATACGGCCAGCAGCGCAACCTGCCAGCTGTAGCCATAGCCTGCAACAACGGTGTACGCCATGAAGGCGTTCAGACCCATGCCGGCAGAGAGCGCGAACGGCAGGTTTGCCATAAACGCCATGCACAGCGTGCCCAGACAGGATGCCAGGGCGGTTGCCAGCAATACCGCGGTGGTATCCATACCGGTGGAGCCGAGTACGCTCGGGTTTACGGCAAGGATGTACGCCATGGTCATAAAGGTAGTGATACCGGCCATGACCTCGGTCTTGACTGTGGTTTTGTGTTCCGATAGCTTGAAAACACGTTCAAACATCGAATAACCCCCTTTTTAATTTTCAGGCTTTCGCCTTGATTACTGTGAAATGATAATTTTACTTACTTCCCCTCGTAAGCGACAACCGTCTCCGCCGGACAGGTTTTGATGCGGTCGCGTCCGTGCAGACCCTTGAGCTCCAGCAGGCAGACAACCTTTACGACCTTTGCGCCGAGCTGCTCCAACAGGTGGACAGCCGCCTCAAGCGTACCGCCGGTAGCGATCAGGTCATCGACAACGACGATCTTCATCCCCGGCTTGATGTCATCGCGGTGTACCTCGATGGTCTCCATGCCGTACTCCAGCTCGTAGGACATGCGGGACGTTGCACGCGGCAGCTTGCCCTGCTTGCGGATCGGAATGAATGCCTTATGCAGATTATACGCCATCGGTGCACCGAACAGGAATCCGCGGGATTCCAGACCGGCGATCGCGTCAAACTCTACGCCGTCCAGCAGCGCAGTCATCTCGTCCACCGCCAGATGGAAGCCGTCCGCGTCACCGAGCACGGTGGTAATATCACGGAAGATGATGCCTTCCTTCGGAAAATCCGGAATGCTGGTGATATACTGCTCAACCTTACTCATGAAACCTCAATTTCCTCCTTATCCCTGCCGCCCGGCAGAGAATCAATTATGCTGTTTTGTCATTTGGCAAGCAAAACAGCAATACACTTTATATATTATCAAATCGTGTCGTTTGTGACAAGAGATTGATTGTACGAAATGCAGATTTTTATCATGAAGATTATTGCAGCTATACAAATCCTCATCAAATTGTTCACTATCGGATATGAAGCGGGCGCCAGCCCTTGGCTCGGTGGTTCGCCGCACCCGCGGCGGCGGGCAACTCGTTGGCCCGGTGGTTACGGACGGCATCTGAGAGTTTCATCTTTAGTACCTCTTACCTTTTATATAACCGCTATTTACTGTAACCATCTGCATCACATTTATTGCGTTCTTCCTATCGCTGTGCTATGCTGTGTATATACCGACTAACCTCGTTTATGATGGGAGGCTACTGTGATGAATCGAAAAAGCGTTATCAATATTCTCTGTGCCCTGTCGGCCATGATTGCTGTCGGAATTGCGGTTTGGATCACTCTGACTGCCCACACACCGCACACGATGGACGATTATATCAACCATCAATACCTGATTGGTGTTTCCAGCGGAATCGCACTCATACTATGTATTATCCGCAGCTATATGCCAAAATAGCAGAAGAGACGCAACTGCGTCTCTTTTTTATTCTATGGAGAGCGGTAAACCGCAAGTCTCTCTTCACTCTCCTCACTCTAATTCTCAATTTTCCATTTCTCTCCTCATCCAGTTCATCAGCATTCCAACGATATAGACCTGCTGCTCCGCCGAAAGCGGCACGCCCTGCGGAATGCCGTGCCACTTCTCCAGACAGCCCCGGCAGCAGCAGGCGGTCGCGTGCTGCGCGATGAACACCGGATGTCCCCGCATGGGTGTCTGCTTGCCGTCGTTTTTCGGCGCGGCCGGTGCAAGCCGCTTGGAAACGAAATCTGCCGCGTGGTCGGCAACCGTGTTCCATCCCTTCTCGCGGATGTACTGCTTATCCTGCGCCTTTAAGTGAAATCGGCTGCGGAAATTCGAGCGCGAAAGCCGCACGAGCATTTGTGCATAGGTTTCCTGCCGCTGTTTGTCTGTCATTGTGCTCACCTCTTTTTATAGTATACTCCGATCGACTTTTTTACGCAATCCGGATAGAACATTTGTTTTCTTTTCCCGAATATGATATACTATCTCTGCATTTGATTTTCTGTATCTTCAAACGAAACGAGGAAACCTATGGAACCGACCAAATTTGATATGAAATATGCCGCTGTCCGGCGTGCGATCATCGAACAGCGCTTTTCCAAATTAAACGACAAGCAGCGCGAGGCTGTCTATCAGACCGAGGGCCCGCTGCTCATCCTGGCGGGTGCGGGCAGCGGCAAGACGACCGTGCTCATCAACCGCATCATCAACATTCTCAAGTTCGGCGACGGACTGGAAAGTGAATTTGCGCCCGACTGGGCGACCGAGGACGATCTGCTGTTTCTGACCGAATACCTGACCGATCCTAAGCCGGAGAACCGCGCCCGCGCGGAGCACCTGTGCGCGATGAATCCCGCCCGCCCATGGCAGGTGATTGCGATCACGTTCACCAACAAGGCCGCGCGTGAGCTGCGCGAACGTCTGGAATTTGCCCTCGGTGACGAGGAAGCCGCGTCCGCTGTCTGGGCGTACACCTTCCACACGGCCTGCCTGCGCATTCTGCGCAAGCACGTTGACCTGCTCGGCTTTGAGAGCGCGTTCACCATCTACGATGAGGACGACAAGAAGCGCGTCATTCTCAACGTAATGAAAAAGCTCGATCTCGATCCCAAGAATTTCGATCCGCGAACCGTAATGGGCATGATCTCCCGCGCGAAGGACAAGCTGATGACCCCGCGTCAGTTCAGCGCGGATGCCGCCGGTGACTATTTCCGCGAAAAGGTCGCAGACGTCTACCGCGATTACGAAAAAGCCATGAAAAAGGCCTGTGCGCTGGATTTCGACGATATTATCATGAAAACCGTTCTGCTGCTACAGAACACCCCCGAGGTGCTGGAATACTACCAGCGCCAGTTCCGCTACGTGCTCGTGGATGAGTATCAGGATACCAACTACGCGCAGTATGTGCTCACCAGCCTGCTGGCAGGTTATTATGAGAACATCTGCGTGGTCGGTGATGACGACCAGAGTATCTACAAATTCCGCGGTGCAACCATCACGAACATTCTGGAGTTTGAAAAGCAGTTCAAGGACGCGAAAACCATCCGTCTGGAACAGAATTACCGCTCGACCGGCAACATTCTCAATGCCGCAAACGAGGTCATCCGCAACAACATCGGCCGCAAGGGCAAGGAGCTGTGGACCGACCACGGTGACGGTGCAAAGATTCGTCTGCACCGCTCGGACAGCCAGGAGGGCGAAGCCGCCTACATCGCGGACATCATCCGCGAGGGCGTGGAGCAGGGCCGAAAATGGGGAGATTTCGCCGTTCTATACCGCAATAACGTCCTGTCGGATAACATTGCCGCCGCATTCATCCGCGCGGGCATTCCGTACCGCGTGTACAAGGGCCGCGACTTCTTCTCGCGCGCCGAGGTCAAGGACATGTTCGCCTACCTGTGGGTGATCGAAAATCCGGCGGACGAGCTGCGTCTGCGCCGTATTATCAACACGCCTGCCCGCAAGATCGGCGACAAGTCGGTCGAAACCGCCATGCAGCTTGCTGTCGAGTACGGCACGACGCTGTATGATGTGGTATGCCATGCCTCTCAGTACCCTGCCCTGTCCCGCGGCGCCGCGGCAATGGAGAAGTTCGGCGAGATGATCGAAAATCTTCGCAAGCTGCGGGAATTTGTTTCGCTTTCCGAGCTGTATGACGAGCTGATGGACAAAAGTGGCTACATCCGTGCGCTGCAGCTCAAGGGCGGTGTAGAAGAGGAAAACCGCATTGAGCATATCGAAGAGTTAAAATCTTATATTGTCGATTACGAGGACAAGACCGAAACGCCGTCGCTCGGCGATTTTCTCGAGAACATGGCTCTGTACACGGATGCCGACCAGTCCGGCGAGGACGATGACGCGGTTATCATGATGACCATGCATGCCGCCAAGGGTCTGGAGTTCCCTGTCGTATTCCTCGCGGGCATGGAAGACGGGCTGTTCCCCGGCTTCCGTGCAATGGAGAAGGACGAGGACATGGAGGAGGAACGCCGCCTGTGCTACGTTGCCGTCACCCGCGCGAAGGAGCAGCTGTATCTCACCTGCGCGGAGCGCCGCCTGCTGTACGGCCGCACGCAGTATTCGCATCCGTCGCGCTTTGTTGATGAGATGCCGGAGGAGCTGCTTGAGAGCAATATCACCGAGAGCCGCCGGTTCTCAAACGCAACTGCACCCGATCCAACGCTTTCACGTCCGCAGGTGGCGCGCGCGCGGTACGTTTCCGCTGCCAATACTGCGCCGAGCGCGTCGCTGACCTCGGCAGCTAAAAGCAAGCCGCTGCCGAACTTTGCCGCCGGTGACCGCGTGTTCCATAAGGCCTTCGGCGATGGACTGATTGTGTCGGTAAAGCCGATGGGCGGCGATGCCCTGCTCGAAATTGCATTTGATCAGAAGGGCACCAAGCGGCTGATGGCCAAGTCGGCCGGACAGTTTATGCATAAATTATGAGCAAACGACAGGAATTCTGTCTGGCGCTGCACCATCTCGCGCTCACGTTTTTCGTGATATGTGCGCTCCCGCTGTGGTATCTCACGGGTATTTTATCCGATGTTCCACCGGATGTCAGTGCAGGCGCACTGCATGCAGACCGCCGCCAGCTCGCGATTCTGTTTGCGGTATTTACCGTTATTTTTCTTATCGGTATGATTGTATTCCGATTGGGGCGGCTGCCGCGCAGTAAATTTCAGATTGCGGCGCTGGTCGTGCTGCTGATACTCGTCAGCTTTCCGTTTCTGCTGTACTGCTCGATTGCAGCTGAATTGCGGCTTGGCAAAGTGATACTTGCGCTTTATACTGCGTATCTGGTTGAAATTTGTGTGATGATGGGGCAGATCCTTCTGTCGCCGCACAAATAAAAAGGAGTTCTCTCACGAGAACTCCTTTTTAGGCTGTCAA
>OGXA01003450.1_pt1 | contig 10078 bp, 8 predicted proteins | sample 1576171 | NCBI WGS metagenome assembly OGXA01 (sample SAMEA3541587, study PRJEB24748) | human gut metagenome | biome: human gut; feature: human-associated habitat; material: faeces | place: China | collected 2012 | reverse complement strand
GCCGAAGGGCTCGATCTCCGTGGGGTGGTTGTGCGTCTCGTTCTTGAACAGCAGCAGCCACGGCTCGGCCTTTCCGTCGACCTCGACGGTGATCTTCACCGTGCAGGCGTTGATCTCCTCGGACTCGTCGAGCTTGTCGAGCTTGCCGGTCTTGCGCAGGTACTTCACCGCGAGCGTCGCCACGTCCATGAGGTTCACGGGCTTTGTGCGGCCGAGCTGCTCACGCGTTTTGAGATAGTCCTGATACGTCTTCTCCGCCAGCGGATCCTCGAAGGTCACGCAGTCGAGTGTGGTGGAGAACGTCGTGTGGCGGCAGTGATCGGACCAGTAGGTGTCGATCATGCGCAGCTCCGTGATGGTCGGGTCGCGCTGCTCCGTCCGGAAATAGTCCCGGCAGAAGCGGATGTCGTCGAGATCCATCGCAAGGCCGCGCTCTTCGATCAGCTGCGCGAGTTCCTCGTCGCTGCGGGCGCAAAAGCCCGTGAGTGTCTCGACCTCCGTGGGAATCTCATAGCGGATCTCCAGCGTCTCGGGCAGCGCCAGCGACGCCTCGCGCGAGTCGACGGGGTTGATGACGTGCTTTTTGACGGCCGCAAGCTCTGCGTCCGTCAGCGCACCGTAGAGCAGGTACACGCGCGCCGTGCGCACGTCCGGCCGCTCGCCCTGCGAGATGATCTGGATGCACTGCGCGGCAGAGTCTGCCCGCTGGTCGAACTGACCCGGCAGATACTCCACGGCGAACACGCTCGCCCCGTCCGTGTCGGCCTCGCGCGTGACGAGGTCGACCTGCGGCTCGGAGAACACCGTCTTCACGGCGTAGTCAAACAGCTCCGGCGTGATGTGTTCCACGTCATAGCGGTTCAGGATGCGCACCCGCTCGAGGTGCTCCACGCCGGGCAGCTGCTTGGCCTCGCTCAGCAGGCTGCGCGCGTCGTTGGCCAGCTCCGGTTTTTTTTCAACAAATACACGGTATACCATGTTACTTTTCCTCCCTGAGCGCCTGCAGCGCGCGTGCGCCGATGTCGCGGCGGTAATATGCGCCTTTTTTGTTGCCGCAAATATAATGCATTATTCTGAAATAATTGCTATGTTTGCGGTAAATAATAGTATGAAATTAAGATATGCTGATTTATAATACAACTTTTCAAGTGGACGATGACGTTCACGACAATTTCATGATTTGGATAAAAGAGAGTTATATCCCTGAAGTACAGAAACACGGTGCGTTGAAGGCACCGCGTATTTGCCGGATATTGAGTCATCGGGAAGAAGGAAGTGCGTATTCTTTGCAATGGGAGGTAGAAAGCAGTGGGTTATTACATCGCTGGCATTTGGAACAGGGGGTGCGACTGAATGACGAACTGGTAAAAATATTTAAAGATAAAGTGATCGGATTTCCGACCTTGATGGAGGTGATAGAGTGATTCAACCGGTAAAAGAAAAGATAATCCTGGGGATTGACCCCGGTACGACAATCATGGGATACGGGGTTCTAAGGGTGAGGGGAACCAAGCCCGAAATGATTGCGATGGGGATTATCGACTTACGTAAATTTGCCAATCACTATCTGAAACTTCGTCATATCCATGAACGGGTATTGAGTATTATTGAAAGTTATCTACCGGATGAGTTGGCTATTGAAGCACCTTTCTTCGGAAAAAATGTGCAATCGATGTTGAAGTTAGGGCGTGCACAAGGGGTAGCAATGGCAGTAGCGTTGAGCCGGGATATTCCAATCACCGAATATGCCCCTTTGAAGATAAAAATGGCTATCACCGGAAACGGGCAGGCATCAAAAGAACAAGTGGCGGATATGCTGCAAAGGATGCTACGGTTCTCAAAAGATGATATGCCTACTTTTATGGATGCAACAGATGGTTTGGCAGCGGCTTATTGTCATTTCCTGCAAATGGGGCGACCGGCAATGGAAAAAGGGTATAGTAGTTGGAAGGATTTTATAGCGAAGAATCCGGATAAGGTGAAATAAAGCATTTAATTTTATGGGGGGATAGATATGGTGTGTAGCATAGGGGGAGGTTTAGAATGAAGATAGGAAATAATTATTTAGCGATATTGGGTGTGACTACAGTGACAACAGTGATGAGTTGTTCCCCAACGAAGAAGGAATATACTTCTTTTGAATTATATCCGGTTCGTACGGGAAGCCTTACAGAGATGGAATATACGCCGTTGGCAACCAAATTTTTCCTTTGGTCACCAACAGCAGAAGAGGTGCGCCTGATGCTTTATGATGCCGGAGAAGGCGGACATGCTTACGAAACAGTAAAGATGGAACTCGGTGAGAATGGAACCTGGACGACATCCGTAGATAAGGATCTGCTCGGCAAATACTATGCTTTCAATGTAAAAATCAACGATAAATGGCAGGGCGACACGCCGGGGATTAATGCTCACGCTGTAGGAGTGAACGGAAAGCGTGCAGCTATCATCGACTGGAAGACTACCAATCCGGAGGGGTGGGAGAATGACCGACGTCCTTCTCTGAAATCTCCTGCTGATATGATTATCTATGAAATGCATCATCGTGACTTCTCTGTCGACTCTACTTCGGGAATAAAAAATAAGGGCAAATACCTTGCACTGACTGAACATGGGACGGTGAATTCCGGCAATCAACCAACAGGTATCGACCATCTGGTAGAGCTGGGAGTGACACACGTGCATCTTCTTCCTTCTTCTGATTATGCTTCTATCGACGAAACAAAATTAGATGAAAATCACTATAACTGGGGATATGATCCGGCGAATTATAATGTACCGGATGGTTCTTATTCAACTGATCCTTATCAGCCTGCTGTTCGCGTGAAAGAGTTCAAACAGATGGTACAAGCGTTGCATAGAGCTGGAATACGCGTGATAATGGATGTGGTTTACAATCACACTTTTAATACACTTGAAAGTAATTTTGAACGTACCGTTCCCGGCTATTTTTACCGTCAGAAAGAGGATGGCACATTGGCAAATGGTTCAGGGTGTGGCAATGAAACAGCAAGTGAACGGTCTATGATGCGTAAGTTCATGATAGAGTCTGTTCTTTATTGGATAAAAGAATATCATATTGACGGCTTCCGCTTTGACTTGATGGGGGTGCATGATATTGAAACAATGAACGAGATTCGAAAGGCTGTCAACAAAGTCGATCCTACTATTTGTATCTATGGAGAAGGTTGGGCGGCTGAAGCTCCTCAATATCCGGCAGATTCATTGGCGATGAAAGGGAATATTTCCCAGATGCCTGGAATTGCGGTATTCTCGGACGAATTACGTGACGGGCTTTGCGGTCCTGTATGGGAGAAGGACAAAGGAGCTTTCCTTGCCGGAGTGCCGGGGGGAGAAATGAGCGTAAAATTCGGAATTGTTGGAGCTATTAAGCATCCGCAAGTACGCTGTGATTCCGTAAATTATAGTCAGAAGCCGTGGGCGGAACAGCCTACCCAGATGGTTAGCTATGTTTCCTGTCATGATGGTTTGTGTCTTGTAGACCGATTGAAGGCAAGCATGCCGGGAGCTACTCCCGAACAGTTGGTTCGACTTGATAAGCTGGCACAAACGGTAGTCTTAACTTCACAGGGAATTCCTTTTATCTATGCAGGTGAAGAAGTGATGCGTGATAAACAAGGGATAGACAATAGTTATAAGAGTCCGGATGCCATCAATGCCATTGACTGGAGACGCAAAACGACAAACGGAGATATTTTCACGTACTATAAACGACTCATTGATCTTCGTAAGTCTCATCCGGCTTTCCGTATGGGAAATGCAGAAATGGTCCGGAAGCATCTGGAGTTCCTTCCGGTTGAAGGGCAAAACCTGATTGCGTTTCGCCTCAAAGAGCATGCGAATGGAGATAGCTGGGAAGATATTATCGTAGCCTTTAATTCCCGTACGACTCCTGCACGATTGGAAATTCCTGTTGGTAAATATACGGTAGTATGTAAAGATGGAGTGATAGATGTGCGTGGATTGGGTACGCAAACCGGACCGGAGGTGATTGTTCCCGGTCAGTCTGCGTTGATTATGTACAAGTAGTTTTTTTCTGTTTACTACAATTCCGAGATACTCAAGTTTTTTCATGCAGTAGACTGGCTGCCTGTTTCAGTCTGATGGAACAAATGAAATCATGTGCCGGCTGGTTAGTCGGCACTTTTTATTTATGGCATATATAACAACTCAACGTTGGTTGCCGGCATTTCTATCATCTTTAAATAGATAGAATGAATAACAATAACTACTGTAATCCGTTCTTTCTAAATCCTTCATTTTCCTCCTATTCATCGGCAATCTCAATTTGGATGTAACATTACAACAGGTATTTGTAACATACGTAAACGATGATGTAACAAGCGAGTAATGATTTGAATCAAAAATTCTGGGTCAGCGGAGAGAAACTTCCTAAGTTTGCAAAGTGGAATTCAGAACGGATTGTTTCTCTTTCCGGATTACTATGAAATAAAGACATAAAAGAAAAGATGGATAATGAATAAGTATTGGTTTTATAAGGTTGGGTTAGTAGTTGTGTTCCTTTGCTTCACTCTGTTGGGTGAAGCAAAGGTTAAACTTCCCACTCTTGTTTCCGACGGAATGGTGCTTCAACGCGGGGAGCCTGTCAATATTTGGGGAACGGCTGATCCTGATGAAACTGTTAGTATAACTTTTCAAAAAAAGAAATATAAGACCGTTGCCGATGCGCAAGGCAACTGGAAAGTGATCTTGCCTGCCTTGAAAGCTGGTGGTCCTTACACGATGATTATTAATGATATAGAGTTAAAGGATATTCTTGTGGGTGACGTTTGGGTATGTTCTGGCCAGTCGAATATGGAATTACCCGTTTCACGGGTTACAGACCGTTTTCGGGATGAGATATCTGCGGACAGTAATTATCCGATGGTACGTTACATAAAAACTCCTCTATTGTATAACTTTCATGCCCCGCAGACAGATATTTCGGGAATCTTTTGGAAGGCTATGACTCCTGAAAATGTGATGTCTTTCTCTGCTTTGGTTTATTTCTTTACTAAAGATTACTTTCAGAAAACAAAGGTTCCGGTAGGAATCATAAACTCCAGTGTCGGAGGTTCACCGGTAGAAGCGTGGATCAGTGAGGAAGGTTTGAAACCTTTTCCTTATTATCTGAACGAAAAACGTATCTACGAATCAGATGACTTGGTAGAATCAATGAAAAAAGAAGAGAGCAAGAAAAGCCGTGCCTGGAATGTAGCACTGTATCAGGGAGATAAAGGAATGCATGAAACCATCCCTTGGTATGCTGCCGGCTATGATGACAGTGATTGGACACCGACCGATTTGTTTGCTTCCGGTTGGGCTACTAACGGATTGAATACAATCAATGGTTCCCATTGGTTCCGTAAAGATTTTCAGGTGTCCGGGCAACAAGCGGGAGAGAAGGCAACTCTTCGCCTGGGATGCATCGTAGATGCAGACTCCGTCTATGTAAATGGTACGTTTGTGGGAACTGTTTCTTATCAATATCCACCACGTATCTATACCATTCCCGCCGGATTGTTGAAAGCTGGAAAAAACACGATAACCATACGTCTTTTCAGTTATGGCGGTTTCCCTCATTTTGTAAAGGAGAAACCTTATAAGATATTTTTCGGAAAAGGTCAGCCGGAAAAAGGAGAATCGGAGATTAGTCTGGAAGGTGATTGGAAATATCGCCTCGGCGCTCCCATGCCTGCTGCTCCGGGACAGACTGCTTTCCATTATAAACCCGTAGGACTTTATAATGCTATGATTGCCCCATTGCTGAATTATACGGTATCTGGTATTATCTGGTATCAGGGTGAATCGAATGTGTCTCGCAGAAATGAGTATAAAGACCTGTTGACGGCGATGATTGCGGATTGGAGACAGCATTGGAATCGACCTGATATGCCTTTCTATGTGATTGAACTGGCGGATTTCCTCTCACCCGAAGATAAAGGAGGGCGTGCTGCTTGGGCAGAATTCCGGAAAGTGCAGGCAGAAGTAGCCAATACAAATAAAAATGTCACTCTAATTAAAAACGGTGATTTAGGAGAATGGAATGATATCCATCCATTGGATAAAAAGACGTTGGGACAACGTGTTTCCCAGGCGGTCTTTCAACAAAGAGTCAAATAAATTAAAAAAGAGATTAGTACCATGAAAACACAGACTCAAAAAGTGTCGATGGCCGAGAAAATCGGTTATAGCTTGGGTGATGGTTCGGCGAACCTGATTTTTCAGATGATGATGATGTTCCAACTCTTCTTCTATACAGATGTGTTTGGAATCAAAGCAACAGCAGCAGGTATGATATTGCTGGTCGCACGCATTTTCGATGCGTTTGTCGATCCGGTGGTAGGTATCCTGTCCGACAGAACTAATACCCGCTGGGGTAAATATCGTCCCTGGTTGTTGTGGACAGCTATTCCTTTTGCCGTATTCTTCATTCTGGCATTTACGACACCCGATTTGAGTGAGCGTGGGAAGATTATTTATGCAGGTATCACTTATACCTTATTAATGTCTATTTACTCCTTCAATAATACCCCGTATGCCTCTTTGGGCGGTGTGATGACAAGTGACATCAAAGAACGTACCAGTATCTCGTCCGTCCGTTTTGTGACAGCTACAATCGCCACTTTTGTTGTGCAGGGGCTTACTTTGCCGTTAGTCTCCAAGTTCGGGCAAGGAGACGATCAACGTGGATGGTTCCTGACAATTACCCTGTTTGCCATCATCGGAGTTGTTCTTTTAGTAATCACATTCTTCTCTGCCAAAGAGCGTATCACGCCTCCCGTAGGTCAGAAAACTTCCGTGAAACAGGATTTTAAAGATATCGTAAGCAGCCGTCCATGGAAAGCGATGTTTATCCTAACCCTCTTTTTGTTTACGACATTGGCTATGTGGGGCAGCAGTATGTCTTACTACTTTAATTATTTCGTAGATAAAACAGCCCTTTTTGACTTCTTGCAAAATTTTGGATTAGTACGGATAGAAGGAGAAACTTATGGAATGTGGCACACTTTCCTTGATGCTTTCGGACTGATTGCGCAGCCCGATCATAGTAATGTGTTTGCTGTAGGTTTCAGTTTGTTCAATATGATTGGGCAGGTTATCACTTTGGCGGGTGTAATATTGCTTTCCGGATTTCTTTCCAATATCTTTGGTAAGCGGAATGTGTTTTTGATCTGCCTGGCACTGACAGCCTTTTTTACAGCTCTGTTTTTTGTGGTAGATTCGACAAACATAAGTACGATCTTTATTATTAACTGTTTGAAGAGTTTGGCATACGCACCTACTATTCCATTGCTTTGGGCAATGATGGGAGATGTTGCCGATCATTCAGAATGGGTGAACCATCGTCGTGCGACAGGATTTGTATTTGCAGGTGTAGTCTTTGCCTTGAAAGCCGGACTAGGTATAGGGGGAGCTATTTGCGGTGCGATTGTCGATTCGTTCGGTTTTGTATCTAATACAGTACAGACAGAAAACGCTATTTTCGGTATCCGTTTGACATCCAGCGTGATTCCTGCCATCACTTTCTTTGTAGGAGTAATTGCTTTGTTCTTTTATCCTATTTCTAAGAAGTTGAATGAGCATATTCAGGACGATTTGGCAAAACGCCGCCTGGAAAACAATTGATTAATAACTATAACTAATAGATAGACTATATGAAGACTTCGATAAGAACAACCGTAGTTTCTTTGTTGGCTGCTGTAGCCCTGATAACTAGTACTTCGGTAGCTTTTGCACAAGAAACAAAGACTTTGAAAGAAGCTTTGAAGGATAAATTCCTGATAGGAACAGCAGTGAATACACGACAAGCATCCGGTCGGGATAAGGCAGGAGTGCGCGTAATTCAGGAACAATTTAATGCTATTGTAGCAGAGAATTGTATGAAAAGTCAGGAAATGCATCCGAAGGAGAACCGTTATAATTTCACACAGGCAGATGAATTTGTTGCTTTTGGAGAGAAAAATCATTTGGCAACCACAGGACATACGTTGATTTGGCATTCGCAGCTTTCTCCCTGGTTCTGCGTGGATGAGAATGGCAAAAATGTGTCTCCGGAAGTATTGAAGAAACGGATGAAAGATCATATCACCACTATTGTGAAACGTTACAAAGGCCGTATTAAAGGTTGGGATGTGGTGAATGAAGCGATTGAAGATAATGGAGCATATCGTAAGACTAAGTTTTATGAAATTCTAGGTGAAGAATATATCCCATTGGCTTTTCAATATGCACACGAGGCCGATCCGGATGCAGAGCTTTATTATAACGATTATTCAATGGCTCAACCAGGCAGAAGAGCTGCAGTTGTGAAGATGGTGAAAGACTTGAAGAAACGTGGTATCCGTATTGATGCGGTGGGGATGCAAGGACACATCGGCATGGACTATCCGAAAATCAGCGAGTTTGAAGAAAGTATGCTTGCCTTTGCCAAAGCGGGAGTGAAGGTAATGATAACAGAATTGGATCTGACTGTATTGCCATCACCCGACCCCAAGGTTGGTGCGGAAGTCTCGGCATCTTTTGAATATAAAAAAGAGATGAATCCTTATTCGGACGGATTACCGGAAGAAGTATCAAAAGCATGGACAGAGAGAATGAATGATTTCTTCCGTCTGTTCCTGAAACATCAGGATATCATAACAAGAGTTACTGTTTGGGGAGTAGCCGATCAGGATTCGTGGCGTAACGACTGGCCGATGAGAGGACGTACGGATTATCCATTGCTTTTCGACCGCAATCATCAGCCGAAACCGGTAGTTGATTTGATTATAAAAGAGGCTATGCAGAAATGATCATTTGGAGTTCACTTCACCACAGAGGACACGGAGGACACAGAGTTCTTCTCTCTCTCTTTCCGTAAGTAAAACAGAGCGATAAATATACGATTACGTGAGACTCTGTGTTACTCTATAGTGAATAAAAAGATTAAACCTCTGTGTCCTCCGTGTCCTCTGTGGTGAAATAGAAATTCCCATTTATAAAATTAATTTAGAACTGTTGCAATAAGAATAAAACCATGAAAACAGAAAAAAGATATTTAGTTCCCGGTGATTATATGGCTGATCCTGCCGTACATGTGTTTGATGGCAAACTTTACATTTATCCCTCGCATGATTGGGAGAGTGGTATTGCCGAAAATGATAATGGAGATCATTTCAATATGAAAGATTACCATGTGTATTCTATGGATGATGTAATGAATGGAGAGATTACTGACCATGGGGTTGTACTTTCTACGGGAGATATTCCTTGGGCAGGCCGTCAGCTTTGGGACTGTGATGTTGCTTTTAAAGACGGCAAATACTATATGTATTTTCCATTGAAAGACCAAAACGACATATTCCGTATCGGAGTAGCTGTGAGCGATAAACCATACGGACCTTTTGTTCCGGAAGCAAACCCGATGAAAGGAAGTTATAGTATTGATCCGGCTGTTTGGAATGATGGAGATGGTAATTATTATATGTATTTTGGCGGACTGTGGGGTGGACAGCTTCAACGTTACCGGAATAATAAAGCATTGGAATCAGCCATTTTACCCGAAGGAGAGGAAGAGGCCTTGCCATCCCGTGTCGTTCGTTTGAGTGATGATATGATGGAGTTTGCGGAAGAACCGCGTCCGTTAGTCATTCTGGATGAAAACGGTAAACCTCTGACAGCAGGAGATACAGAACGTCGTTTCTTCGAAGCTTCCTGGGTACATAAGTATAATGGGAAATATTATTTCTCTTACTCTACAGGCGATACCCATCTACTTTGTTACGCGATAGGTGACAACCTATACGGACCATTTACTTATCAGGGAGTTATCCTGACTCCGGTAGTGGGATGGACCACTCATCATGCTATTGTTGAGTTCAAAGGTAAATGGTATCTGTTCCATCACGATTGCGTACCTTCCGAAGGGAAAACCTGGCTTCGCAGCTTAAAAGTCTGTGAACTGCAATACGATGCTGATGGAAAAATCATCACGATTGAAGGACTGGATGAATAGTCGACAAATGATAATTTTGCGGAGTGCCCTGAAAGGGCTTAATTATATAGCGTAGGGCAA
>OGXA01003449.1_pt1 | contig 10079 bp, 10 predicted proteins | sample 1576171 | NCBI WGS metagenome assembly OGXA01 (sample SAMEA3541587, study PRJEB24748) | human gut metagenome | biome: human gut; feature: human-associated habitat; material: faeces | place: China | collected 2012 | reverse complement strand
CTAAAATAATCCTACCCCCTTGATTCCAATATAAAAATCCGGGAGGCGCAGCGGCTCGGCCTGCGGATCGATGTGAGTCATCTGTCCGAAGCTGCGTTCTGGCAGCTCATGGACTGCACGCAGGCCCCCATTCTGGCCAGCCATTCCAACTCCCGCGCTTTGTGCGGCTGCACGCGGAACCTGACGGACGATCAGCTGCGCGCGCTGGCGCAGACCGGCGGCACGGTCGGCCTGAACCTCTATCCGCCGTTCCTCGGCGGGAAGGCGGACTTCGATGTACTGCGTGCCCATCTGGAGCACATGCTCACACTCTGCGGCGAGGACCATGTGGCCCTCGGCGGCGACCTCGACGGCTGCGACGAGCTGGCGCGCGGCTTTACGGACGTCTCCTCGTGGGCTTCGTTTTATGCGTATTTACAGGCTGCGGGCTATCCCGCGGACCTGCTCGACCGGATCTTTTTCCGGAACCTTCTGCAACTGCTGCAATGAAAGGAGCGTGAGGGATGGCCCTTTACGCGATTGGAGACCTGCATCTTTCCCTCGGCAGCGACAAGCCGATGGACGTCTTCGGCGGCGCGTGGGTCGGCTATGTGGACAAGCTCCGCGAAGGCCTGTCCGTCATCGGGCCGGAGGACACGACCATCCTGCTCGGGGACCTGTCCTGGGCGCTGGACCTGAACGGCGCGCGCGAGGATTTTGCCATGATCGCCGCCATTCCGGGGCGGAAGATCATCGTCAAGGGAAATCACGATTACTGGTGGACGACGGCCGCGAAATTCTACCGCTTCTGCGAGGAAAACGGCTTTTCAGATCTGTATCTGCTGAATAACAACTGCTATTTCTATAACGGCATCGCCCTGACCGGCACGCGCGGCTGGTTCTTTGAAGAGGACGCGCCGGACGGCAGTCATAACGATAAAATTTTCAAGCGGGAGCTGCTGCGTCTGGAGGCCTCGCTCCGCGCGGCGGGAGATACGCCCGAAAAGCTGTGCTTTCTGCACTATCCGCCGCGCTACCGCGGCTACGAATGCCCGGAAATTTTGGCGCTCCTCGAGCGCTACGGCGTGAAGGAATGCTGCTACGGCCACCTGCACGGCAGCAGCCACCGCCTTGCCATCGAGGGCGAGCACCACGGCGTGACCTACCGGCTCTGTGCTGCGGATTATACGAATTTTGCCCCGATCCGGCTTCGCTGAATATTTTCCCTGTAATTTTCCTGCGGAAAAACCGAAAATTCACAAAATCGACTTGTTTTTTTGTGAATAGTCTGATAAAATAGTGCGGATTCATCAATGTATCAATGCGCGCCGACCGGCGCAGCACATAGGAGGATGTTAGAAATGAATGTCAAAAGCGTAGAGAAAGAAGCGACCCGCGCATCCGTTACGGTGGAACTGACCCGTGAGGAGCTGGAGCCTGCCCTGAACCGCGCCTATCTGAAGTACCGCAAGGATATCATGATCCCCGGCTTCCGCAAGGGTCATGCTCCGCGTATGGTCATCGAGGCTGCCTATGGCAAGCATGTCTTCTTTGAGGACGCTGTCGAGGATATGTTCCCGGATATCTACAAGGATGCCGTCCTGACGCAGGACATCCGTCCCGTCGGCCGCCCGAGCGTTTCCAAGATGGACATCGCCGACGACGGCGCCGTCACGCTGACGATCGTGACGGATCTGTATCCCGTTGCTGAGCTTGGCGAATATAAGAATCTCGAGATCGAGAAGGCCGAGGTCGAGGTCAAGGAGTCCGAGGTCGAGGCCGAGCTGGACCGCATGGCCCAGAACGTTGCCCGCATCACCACGGTCGACCGCCCGGCACAGGAGGGGGACACCGCCGTGATCGACTTCGAGGGCTTTGAGAACGGCAAGGCCTTTGCGGGCGGCAAGGGCGAGAACTACGAGCTGAAGCTCGGTTCCCACACCTTCATCCCCGGCTTTGAGGAGCAGGTCGCCGGCATGAGTGCCGGTGAGGAGAAGGACATCGACATCACGTTCCCGGCTGACTATCACGCTGAAGAGCTTGCCGGCAAGCCCGTCGTCTTCAAGGTCAAGGTCCATGAGGTCAAGGAGACCGTCGTTCCCGAGAAGGACGACGAGTTTGTCAAGGATGTTTCCGAGTTCGACACCGTCGCCGAGCTGCGCGCCGACATCGAGAAGCGCATCCGCGATGAGAAGCAGGCCGGGATCGACCGCGCGTTCGAGAACGCCGCCGTCGAGAAGGCTGCCGCCAACATGACCGTCGAGATCCCCGACAGCATGGTCGACGAGGAGCTTGATCAGGAGATGGAGCGCATGGACTATGAGCTCCGCTCCCAGGGCGCTTCCCTGCAGGCCTATGCCCAGATGATGGGCGGCGACATGAACGCCATCCGAAACAGCCTGCGCCCGTCCGCTCAGGCCGCTGTCCGCACGAACGTCCTGCTGGACGCCGTTGCTGCCGCTGAGAACATCGAGGTCAGCGAGGAAGAGTGCGAGGAAGAGTACAAGAAGCTCGCCGAGAGCTACAAGATGGAGCTGGACGACGTCAAGAAGGCCCTGAACGCCGACGGCCTGAAGAGCGATCTCAAGCTGCGCAAGGCTGCCCGTCTCATTGCCGGCTCCGCTGTCGCCGTTGCACCCAAGGCCCCTGAGGCAGCCGAAGAGGCTCCTGCCTCCGAGGAATAATCCGCCTGCAGAGCGGTTAGAATGTTTCTGATTCCTGCTGCGGCAGGCGATCCGCACTCCCGCCGGTGACCCCGGCGGGAATGCACGCAGAAAGGAGCATGATTATGAGTTTGGTTCCCTATGTCGTCGAGCAGACGAGCCGCGGAGAGCGTTCCTATGACATTTTCTCCCGCCTTCTGAACGACCGCATCATCTTCCTGTCGGAGGAGGTCAACGACACGACCGCCAGCCTGATCGTCGCCCAGCTTCTCTATCTGGAGGCGCAGGACCCCGACAAGGACATTCAGTTCTACATCAACAGCCCGGGCGGCGTGGTAACGGCCGGACTTGCGATTTATGACACCATGCAGTATATCAAGTGCGATGTTTCCACGATCTGCATCGGCATGGCCGCGTCCATGGGCGCGTTCCTGCTGTCGTCCGGCACGAAGGGCAAGCGCCTCGCCCTGCCGAACGCGGAGATCATGATCCATCAGCCGTCCGGCGGCGCGCAGGGTCAGGTCACGGATATCGAGATCCACGCCCAGCGCATTGCCGATGTAAAGCGCCGTCTGAATGAAATTCTGGCGAAGAACACCGGCAGACCCGTTGAAGAGGTCGCCCGCGACTGCGAGCGCGACCATTTCCTCACGGCCGAGCAGGCGAAGGAATACGGCATTGTGGATAAGGTGATCTATCAGCGCTAAAGCCCAGAGGAGGAAGTAAATTTGGCAGAAAAACTCATCCGATGCTCCTTCTGCGGCAAGACACAGGCACAGGTCAAGCGGATCATGTCCGGGCCGAATGCCTATATCTGCAACGAATGCGTGGAGCTGTGCAGCACGATCCTGCACGAGGAGATGTATGAGACCGGCAGCTCTGAGCTGGCCGTTCCCGATCATCTGCCCACGCCGAAAGAGATCAAGGAATATATGGACGGTTATATCATCGGTCAGGATGAGGCGAAGATCGCCCTGTCCGTGGCGGTGTATAACCATTACAAGCGCATTTTCTACGGCGGCGACTCCGATGTGGAGCTGCAGAAGAGCAATATCCTGCTCATCGGCCCGACGGGCTGCGGCAAAACGCTCTTTGCGCAGACGCTCGCCAAAATCCTGAACGTTCCGTTCGCCATCGCCGATGCGACCACGCTCACCGAAGCGGGCTATGTCGGCGAGGATGTCGAGAACATTCTCCTGCGCCTGCTGCAGGCGGCAGACTTCGACGTCGAGCTGGCGGAGCGCGGCATCATCTATATCGACGAGATGGATAAGATCGCCCGCAAGAGCGAGAACACCTCCATCACGCGCGACGTGTCCGGCGAGGGCGTGCAGCAGGCACTGCTGAAAATTCTCGAGGGCACGACGGCGAACGTGCCTCCGCAGGGCGGCCGCAAGCACCCGCAGCAGGAGTTCATCCAGATCGACACGACGAACATCCTCTTCATCTGCGGCGGCGCCTTTGACGGCCTCGACAAGATCATCGAGCGCCGCGTGGACCGCAGCAGCCTCGGCTTCGGCGCAGAGCTGAAGAGCCGGAAGGAGCAGGACGTCGGCGAGCTGTTCCGGCAGGTGCAGCCGCACGATCTTCTGAAATTCGGCATCATCCCGGAGCTGGTCGGCCGTCTGCCGGTCGTCACGACCCTCGGCAGCCTGAAGAAGGAAGAGCTCGTGCGCATCCTGACCGAGCCGAAGAACGCGCTGTGCCGCCAGTACCGCAAGCTGCTCGAGCTGGACAACGTGACGCTGGAATTTGAAAATGCGGCGCTCGACGCCATTGCGCAGAAGGCCATCGACCGCAAGATCGGTGCGCGCGGTCTGCGCGCCGTGCTGGAGAGCGTGATGACGAAGGTCATGTATGACATTCCCTCGGATCCCACGATTTCCGAGGTCCTGATCACACGCGCCTGCGTGGAGGACGGAAGCGAGCCGGAGATCCGGCACAAGGCCGGCGCTGCGCGCCGGAAGCGTCCGAGCGCAGGATAACAAGACACAGAAGGGGGCGTTGCGGACACTTGGGTGTCTGTGCGCCCCTTTTGTGGTCCGTCCCCGCATCCGGCGGGGAGGAAGGAGAACTATGAACGAACTGATTTTGTCTGAACGGATGCCGGTGCTCGCCATGCGCGGGCTGGTCCTTTTTCCGCAGGCAACCATGCACTTTGATGTGGGGCGGGAGAAGTCCGTTCGCGCGCTGGAGGCGGCGATGAACGCCGACCAGCACATTTTTCTGGTGACCCAGAAGAAGATCGAGCAGGATGATCCCGGCTTTGGCGATCTCTACGAGATCGGCACGGTCGCCCACGTCCTGCAGGTCCTGAAGATCCCCGGCGACACCGTGCGTGTGTTGGTGCAGGGCGAATACCGCGCCCGTGCCACGCAGATGCTGCAGACGGCGCCGTGCATGATGGCGCGCGTCGAGTCGATCCCCGAGGAGGAGACGCCGAGCATTACGCCGCGCACGGAGGCCCTGCTTCGGCAGGCCATCGAGCTGTTCGGCGAATATGCGGAGCTGTCGCAGCGCCCGATGCAGGACATCATGCTCCATTTGCTGTCCGAAAAGGATCCCGGCTCTGCGGCCGACATGACGGCGCAGGCGGCATCCTATGACTATAAGGAAAAAATGCGCGTTCTGTCCCAGCTTGCGCCGGTGCGCCGTCTGGAAACGGCGAACCGCCTGCTTGCGCGGGAGCTGGAGGTCCTGCGCCTCGAGGCCCAGCTGCAGGAGAAGACGCAGCAGAGCATCGACAAGGGCCAGCGCGATTATTATCTGCGTGAGCAGCTCAAGGTCATCCGCGGCGAGCTCGGCGAAAACGACGAGGACGCGGAGATCGATGAATACCGCGAGAAGATCGAGAAGCTCCACCTGCCGCAGGAGGCCGACGAGAAGCTCCACAAGGAGCTGCAGCGGCTGGAAAAGCAGCCGTATGGCTCCGCCGAGGCCAGCGTCATCCGCAATTACCTCGACGTCGCTCTCGAACTGCCGTGGAATACCCGCACGCGCGAGCGCACGGACATCCGCATCGCCCGCCGCATCCTCGATGAGGACCATTTCGGCCTTGAGAAGGTGAAGGAGCGCATTCTGGAAATTCTGGCCGTGCGCCAGCTTGCCCCGGAGCAGCCGGGGCAGATCATCTGCCTCATCGGCCCTCCGGGCGTCGGCAAGACGTCCATCGCCATGAGCGTGGCCCGCGCTCTGAACCGGAAGCTTGCCCGCATCTCGCTCGGCGGCGTGCATGATGAGGCCGAGATCCGCGGCCATCGCAAGACCTATATCGGCGCGATGCCCGGCCGCATCCTGACCGCCATGCAGCAGGCCGGAACGCACAATCCGCTGCTGCTGCTCGATGAGATCGACAAGCTCGGCAGCGATTACCGCGGCGATCCGTCATCCGCCCTGCTCGAGGTGCTCGATGCGGAGCAGAACGCAACGTTCCGGGATAATTTCCTCGAAATTCCGTTCGACTTGAGCGAGTGCATGTTCATCACGACGGCCAACACGGCCGACACCATCCCGCGTCCGCTCCTCGACCGTATGGAGGTCATCGAGCTCGGCTCCTATACGGACGAGGAGAAGCGCAGCATCGCGCGCGACCATCTGCTGCCGCGCCAGCTCGCGAAAAACGGCCTGAAGAAATCGCAGGTCCGCGTGACGGACGATGCCCTGCGCGAGATCATCCGCTGCTACACGCGCGAATCCGGCGTGCGCAATCTCGAGCGCAAGCTCGGGGAGCTCTGCCGCAAATGCGCCGTGCAGCTCCTTTCAGACGAGGCCCCGCGCCGCGTGACCGTGACGGGCACGAATCTGGAGAGCTTTCTTGGTCCGCGCCGCATCCTGCCGGATAAGCTGCCGGAGACCGATCCGATCGGCCTTGTGACCGGTCTTGCCTGGACATCCGTCGGCGGCGAGACCCTCGAGGTCGAGTGCAACGTCATGGAAGGCAGCGGCAAGCTCATCCTGACCGGCAATCTCGGCGATGTGATGAAGGAGTCCGTGCAGGCGGCCGTGAGCTATCTGCGCACGCGCGCGGAGCAGCTGCATATCCCGCCCGATTTCTATAAGACGCGCGACATCCACGTCCACTTCCCGGAGGGCGCCGTGCCAAAGGACGGCCCGTCCGCCGGCATTGCCGTGTGCACGGCGCTGGCCTCCGCGCTCAGCGGGACGCCGGTCCGCCGTGATATCGCCATGACGGGCGAGATCTCCATCCGCGGCCGCGTGCTTCCCATCGGCGGCCTGAAGGAGAAGACCATGGCAGCGCTGCGCCACGGCGTCAAGACCGTCATTATTCCGCACGAGAACGAAAAGGATCTGCAGGAGATCGACCAGACGGTGCGCCGCGCGCTCAACTTCCTGCTCGTCGACCATGCCGACGCCGTGCTGGACGCCGCGCTCGTCCGCCCCGTGCAGGAGGAGCCTGCGGTGCGCAAGACCACGGAGCGCGTCCTCCCGGTCGCGCAGCATGACACAGCCCAGCCGAATCAGGGGATCCGCCAATGATGAATTTACAGCGAGTGGAATTTGTGAAATCTGCGGCGCAGGCCGGTGCGTTCCTGCACGACGGCCTGCCGCAGATCGCCTTTGCCGGAAAATCAAACGTCGGCAAATCCTCCGTGCTGAACTGCGTGCTGCAGCGCAAAAATTTTGCGCGCGTCGGTCAGAAGCCGGGCAAGACCGTCCACATCAACTATTTCCGCGTGGACGGCAAGGCGCACTTCGTCGATCTGCCGGGATATGGCTATGCGCAGGTCGCTGAATCGGAAAAGGAACGCTGGGGCAAGCTCATGGAGGCCTATTTTGCCGAGCCGGAGCCCATCGCCCTCGGCGTGATGATCGTCGATGCCCGCCACGCACCGACGAAGCTCGACTGCGTCATGGCGGACCTGTTCCGCAGCACCGGGCGGCCGTTCCTCGTCGTTGCCAACAAGCTCGATAAGCTGAAGGCACGCGAGATCGAGCCGAACCTTGCCTGCATCCGCGAAACGCTGCGTTTGGGCGAGCAGACACCGCTGCTGCCGTTCTCCGCAGAGAAGGGGACCGGCCGTGAGGCCCTCGTGCGCGCCATATTTGACGCGGTCGGCTAAGGATTGTGGGTTGCCATTTTCCTAAAATAATGGTATACTCTAAAGTGAAAGGAGCCGGAGGCGCATGGAAGAACCAACCTATCATCTTGCGGGCGTCATGCACACGCGCGATGAGCTGCCCGCAGATTTTGACGGTCCGCTGAGCGTCATCCTGCTTCTGCTGAGCAAAAACAAGATCGAAATTCAGGACGTCAGCATCACGTCCATTCTGGAGCAGTATCTGGCCTATCTCGACGAGATGAAGCGGCTGGATATGGAGATCGCCAGCGAATTCATCGCCATGGCGTCCCATCTCATGCTCATCAAAACAAAGATGCTTCTCTCCGCCGCCGAGCGCGAGGAGGCCATGAGCGAGATGGAGCTTCTTATCCGCTCGCTCGAGGAAAAGCAGCGCGCGGAGGCCTATGAGCAGATCCGCACGGCTGTGGCCTTCCTTGAGCCGCGCAGCGACATCGGCAACGGTTTTTTTCCGCATGCGCCGCAGCCGCTCCGTCCGGACGCGACCTATCGCTACCGCCACGAGCCGCAGGATCTTCTGCGCGCCATGGCGGCCATGGCAGAGCGCAGCGAGCGGCGTCTGCCGCCGAAGCTCTCAAATTTTCAGGGAATCGTCGGCTTAGAGCCGTATCCCGTGACAAAAAAGGCCGCGCAGGTGCTCAAGCAGCTGCTGATGCGCGGCGTGGAGAAATTCTGCGCGCTGTTCCGCGGCAGCCGCTCGCGCAGTGAGATCGTTGCGACGTTCCTCGCCGTACTGGAGCTTTGCCGCGTGCATTCCGTCAGGCTGGAGGACGGCGACGACGATCTGAACATCCGCTTTTGCAAAATGCCGGAGGAAAGGGTAGAACATGGAACAGACGGAGCTGGAACGGGTAGCTGAGGCCATCCTGTTTGCGGCGGGCGAGCCGGTCGAGCTCGAACGCATTGCCATGGCCGCTGAATGCGACCCGGACGAGGCCGAGCAGGCCGTGCGTTCGCTGATGGACCGCCTGTCCTACGAGCGGCGCGGCATCCGTATCCTGCGCCTCGAGCACGCCTATCAGATGTGCTCCTCGGGCGAGATGTCCTCCTATGTGACCCGAGCACTGGAAACACGCAAGCCGCCCCGGCTTTCGTCCGCGCAGCTGGAGACCCTGACGGTCATCGCCTATTATCAGCCCGCAACGCGGGCCTACATCGAGCAGATCCGCGGCGTCGACAGTGCCTATTCCGTCGGCGCGCTGCTCAATAAACATCTCATCGAGGAGTGCGGCAGGCTGAATGTGCCCGGACGGCCCATTCTGTACCGCACAACACCGGATTTCCTGCGCACGTTCGGTCTGGAATCGCTGGACGAGCTGCCGGAGATCGAAAAAATGCAGTTCGGCAAACAGGAACTGCCGCAGCAGGAGGAGGAAACAGAATCATGAGTCAGAATGTTTCGGAGCTTCTCGGCGCCTCTATGGCGAAGGTGCGCGAGATGGTCGATGCCAACACCGTTGTCGGTACGCCCATTTCCACGGGCGACGGCACGACGCTCATCCCGATCTCCAAGATCAGCTTTGCCATGGCTTCCGGCGGCAGCGATCTCAAGCCGAAGGCAGCCGCCTCTGCACTCCCGTTCGGCGGCGGTGCGGGCTGCGGCGTGAAGATCGTCCCGGTTGCCTTTCTGGTGCTGCAGGGTGAGCGGGTGCGTATGCTCCCGATCACTGAGCCTGCGACCTCGACGGCTGACCGCCTCATCGAGCAGATCCCGGAGCTGGTCGACCGCATCAACGAGATGATCTCGCAGTACCGCGCGGAGAAAAAGGTCGACGTCGACCTCGCATGAACCGCGCCTCACCGGGCATACTAGGCCCGGTGAGGAAGAATGAAACGAATGCTTCGGGCGGCGGCGCTTCTGATCGCTGCCGCCCTTTTGTCTCCGTGCGCGTCGGCCCTGTCGGCCTGCCGCGCCGCCGTGCTGGACGCGGACACCGGAGAGGTCTGCTTTGCACGCAATGCTTCAGAGCACGCGCTCATCGCCAGCACGACAAAGATCATGACGGGTCTGCTCATCGCAGAGGACTGCGATCCGGATGCCGTTGTCACCGTGCCGCAGGAGGCAGTCGGGATCGAAGGCTCTTCGCTCTATCTCAAGGCGGGGGAGCAGCTCACGGTCCGCGCTCTGCTCTACGGCCTGCTGCTGCACTCCGGCAACGATGCCGCCGTCGCGCTGGCTCTGGCGCACAGCGGCTCGGTCTGGGCCTTTGTGGAGGCCATGAACGGACGGGCGCGGGAGCTTGGCCTGCGGGACACCCATTTTACGAACCCGAACGGTCTGGACGCGCCGGTGGGCGATTATTTTATTCGGGCGCTTGCCGCCTCCCTTTGCAGGATT
>OGXA01003428.1_pt1 | contig 10134 bp, 3 predicted proteins | sample 1576171 | NCBI WGS metagenome assembly OGXA01 (sample SAMEA3541587, study PRJEB24748) | human gut metagenome | biome: human gut; feature: human-associated habitat; material: faeces | place: China | collected 2012 | reverse complement strand
CTGAGAGTGAAGCAAAGGTATATAGGCTTATTTCTAATAAGCTCCATGCAAGTGTGGGCTATCCTTTAGTGGAAAATACAACGAAGATTGTAGCTGAATTTGACGGCTTTCAATTTACGAGTACCGGAAAGGTTATTAAAGACGAGGGATTTACTAAGTATTTGAAAGAATATAAGGCGAAAAAAGATGAGGATATTGAGCTTCCTGATGTCAGTATTGGCGATGTTTTAAGCATTGAAAATAAAGAGATTAAAGAAAAATTTACCCAACCTCCGAAACACTTTACTGAGGACACGCTTTTAAAGGCTATGGAGATAGCCGGAAATGACAGTTTAGACAAGAATGTGGAAGTCGAACGAAAAGGACTGGGAACTCCTGCAACTCGTGCCGGAATCATAGAGAACTTGATCTACAAAGGCTTTATTGAAAGGGATAAGAAAAATTTGATTGCAACACCGAAAGGAAAAAGTCTGATTGAGATTGTTGCAGATAATTTCAAATCGGCAGAAATGACGGCACAATGGGAAATGGAGTTATCGGATATTGCTCAAGGCAAATCTTCCAAAAAAGAATTTTTAGAAGGTATAGAGGAGGAAATAAAAAATACTATAACTAAGTATAAAGAGGTTTAGCCTATGTTTGATACTTTAATGAAACTTGATGAAAATAGAGAGATTTTAGATTTTTATGCAACTGATAAAAGAGCCATAGAAGAACTATTAAATAGAGAAAAATTCAGAACAACAGTCTATGAGCCTGCGTGCGGACAAGGACATATTGGTAAGGTGCTTAAAGAGTATGGATATGAAGTGAAAGCGACGGATATTTGTTACAGAGGTTATGGAGAAGAAAGAGAAGTAGATTTTTTCACAGTTAAAGAAAATACCTTAGACATAGTAACCAATCCGCCCTATTTTTGTGCTGACAGGTTTATAAAACATGCCCTTGAAATATCTAAATCAGGAACAAAAATAGCGATGTTATTTCGTTTGGCATTTTTGGAAGGACAAAAAAGATATGAGATGTTTAAAAAATATCCGCCTGAAAGAGTATATGTATTTTCTAAAAGGCTTAATTGTGCTAAGAATGCTGAATTTGAGAAGTATAAAAGCAGTGCGATCGCTTTTGCATGGTTTGTATGGGAGGTGGGCTATACAGGAATAACAGAGCTTAGGTGGATAAAATAAAAGCAGATGGTAAGGTTTGTAGATGGTAAAGGTTGCAGTAGAAAAAAGGTTCTAAAAATGATATAATTATTACAATTTATTTAATGATTGAGAGGTGGTTTTGTGTCCAAGATAAATGTTGAGGGTTCGGAAATCAGCATTATTGCCATAAATGATAAAGATTATATTTCTTTAACCGATATGGTCAGAAATATTGAAAATGGCTCGGTTTTAATAGAGAAATGGCTTAGAAATAAAAATACGATAGAATTTTTAGGTATCTGGGAGGAAATGTATAATCCTGATTTTAATTCCCCCGAATTCGAGGGAATTAAAAATGAAGCAGGCTTTAATCGCTTTATTTTGTCTGTAAAGCAATGGGTAGAAAAAACAGGTTCTATTGGTATTGTCGCAAGAGCCGGAAGATATGGTGGAACTTATGCCCACAAAGACGTTGCCTTTGAGTTTGCTTCTTGGGTATCACCCTATTTCAAGCTATATTTAATCAAAGAATTTGAACGCTTAAAGGAAGAAGAACAAAAGAAGCTCGGTTGGGATATTAAGAGAAATTTGGCAAAAATCAATTATCGAATTCATACGGATGCCATAAAGAATAATCTTGTACCGGAAAAACTGCCAAAGGAAAAAATCAACTTTATTTATGCAAGTGAAGCTGATATATTGAATGTAGCTTTGTTTGGAATGACAGCAAAAGAGTGGCGAGAAAATAATCCGGATTTAAAAGGTAATATTAGAGATTATGCGGACATATCGCAGTTGGTTTGCCTTTCCAATCTTGAAAACTTAAATGCAGTATTTATAAATGAGGGAATGAAACAATCGGAAAGGTTGGAAAAATTAAATTCAATTGCTATTGAACAAATGAAGATATTATCTGAAGGCGAAACAGTAAAAAAGTTGAAGTAGAACAAAACAGAAGATGATGACATTAAAAGGGGATTAGAGTAAGATCTAACCGCCTTTTTTGTTTGAAAAAAGAAGGAGATAAAAATGCGAATAAATGATTTTCATAACATTTTGGAGCTAATAAAACAAGATGTTTTGTATAATGAAGCAGAATATCTAAAGCTCCTAAAAGTTGTCGGAAACAATCAAAGGTATGATTTTAGAAGTCAATTAAGTATCTATGATAGAAATTCTGAAGCGACAGCCTGTGCCAAGTTCGACTATTGGAGGGAACGATTTAACCGAACCGTTATGCGAGGACAGAAAGGTATCCCTATCTTAGAGGACTATGGCACATATAAGAAAGTTGACTATATCTTTGATATAGGTCAGACAGTTTCAAGAAACAGAGATGTCAATGAAGTAAATCTTTGGAAGTTTGACAAAGAAGCCCATAGGGATGTCTTAAAGGAAATGATAAAAAGTGAGGGATATGAAGAGAGTGAAAGTATCTTAGAAAATATCTTTTCTTTAAGCAGGCTTTACGGAGATGAAAAGATAGACAGTCTTATGAACGAGCTTAGAATAGCCGATGAGAATAGAATATCTTTTACAAAGTTTGTGAGAGATTCAGTGAGCTATGCGGTATCTTCAAGGTTTCAGCTTGATTATCCTATGGATAGTGAACTTTTAAGAGAAAATTTTGAAAGACTTGATAGTATATCTCTTATGAGTCTTGGTGAAACCGTATCGGATATTAGCGGAAATATCATTGATGCAACCATTCAAAAAGGTAAAGAGCTTGACAAAGAAGTTTTAAGAGGGAAAGAAGCAGGATATAATAAGATTAGAGAAGAAATTGAGGAGGTAGAAGAAAATGTACTTCGACGAGATGATCAGAAAAGAAATGAAAACGAGCGAGTTCTCCGAAATGGAGAGTACGGACGAGATAGTAGAGAAAATCAGGGAGAATACACTAAACAGCTTGGAGGAACAGACGGATTTCATGAAAGAATTCCCGAATCCGATTTACGCAGTGATGAGGCTGGATTATCTATCACAGAGCGAGGAGCAGAGCCACTTCGAGATGTTGGTAGACCTATATATGGAGAAGAAACTGACAGGACACCTGATGGATATTCAGAAACAAGCGATAGAGTTTATGAGAACAGAGAAGCCGAAGCTAATGGCAGCTTGGAAGATAGAGGGCGAGAACAATCCACAGTATGGAGCAATGATTTCAGCCCTCAAAGAGATGACCATCAAGGAAATCGTGGAAATCTAAAAGAAAATACTGAAGTAGAGATAAGAGAAGCTGATAAGGCTTCTTTTTCTTTGCCTGAAAATTCTTATGGACAGATGAGGCTTACTATTCCTCTTAATCAGAAAGACATAGACACTGTCCTTATTAACGGAGGGAACCACGATGGAAGTAGACTTCCTGTTATTGCTGAGTTTTCTAAAGGAAAAAGCAATAAAGAATTAGGAGAATACCTCAAAGATACCTTTAGAGGTGGAAACGGATTTTACATTGATGAAAGAGAGGTATCTTCTTGGTATTCGGATAAAGGTATTCATTTAGCTTCCGGAACATCTGCAAGAGAAGATGATACGCAAATTTTAAGCTGGAATGATGCAGCAAGTAGAATAAATGAGCTTTTGGAAACCGGAGAGTTTGCCACAAATGTAGAACTTTCTGAATCCCTTGATTATGAAAGAGATAGAATTTCAGAATCCCTATGGTATATATATCACGATTTAAGCGAAGAAGGAAAAGCACATGGGTATTTTGATTTTATAGAAAGAGGTGGTGGCTTTCCGGAAGAAACGAAAAGATTGTCTGAAGCATTAAAAAATCCTGAATACTTAAAGGAAACAATCAAAGAATACAGTAGGTTCTTATCAGGCTACAAAGAAAACAGAGGTGTACTAAGATTTCATTATCACAAGGTAGATAGCCTTTATCAGAAATTACAGGAACTTGATCTGCCACGAAAGGAATATAGTACCAATCTGACAGAATTTCCTAAAGTAAAGCCATTTATTACAGATGACGAAGTTCTTGCTACCCTGTCAAGAGGAAGCGGAATAGATAAGGGAAAAGAGCGAATTACAAAATTTTTCAAGGAAAACCATACGCTTCAAGAAAAAGCTAACTTTTTAAAAGATGAGTATGGCATAGGTGGAAGCTCTCATGCTGTTTCAGGTGCAATGGGAAGTGATGAATGGCACGATGCAAAGGGACTTAAATTACAAAAGAATGATTGCAATGATGTGTTCCTTACTTGGTCAAGTGTGGCAAAGCATATAGATGAGCTACTTTCTAAAAATCTCTATCTTGAAGAAAAGGAAACTGGAAGTAAGGCAGAGATAGAAGAACCAAAAGAGCTACAATATTATTCTAAAGATAATCCTGAGAATTTAATGACCGATGAAATGCTTAAAAGAGTTCCTGAGCTTTATGCACAGGAAGATGTAGATTTAGCGGACAAGCAGGTTCATGCAGCATATATTATTCCTTTCCGTTCTAACTGGACTTGGTATATGACGGAGTATGACAGGGAAAGCGGTGATGCCTTTGGACTGGTGCTTGGAATAGAGCCTGAATGGGGATATTTTAATATTCATGAACTTGAAGAATTAAATGCTCAAAGGCTTATTTTAGAGGATTTTCCAAAGACCTTTAGAGAAATTAAAGATACAGAGCTTGTAAAACAGATGGATGAGCAGGAGCTTCAATCAGTCTTTAACGGAGAACTTAGCTCTGAAGATAAAGTAGAGCTTGAAGCACCTGAAGAAACAGAAGAAGCTACAAAGCGTGGCACAGTTCAAGCTACCTTATTTGATTACCTCAAAGAAAGAGAAGAAGTAGAATTGAATGAAAAAGAGGAAAGCCTTTTAGATGATTTTGCAGTTAAAGATGGTGATACAGTCTATTTTCATCATGAAGAGTACAAAGTCAGAGAAAGTTCTAAAAATGAAATCACAGGAAGAAATGACTTGTGGCTTGATCCTGTAAGACAAGGCAATCATCAAATTCCGATTGTAGCCTTTACAGATAATGAGGATCTTCTTAAGCAGATAAGCCTTGAAAGACCGAGATTTTTGATTGGCGATGAAGTGAGATATAAGGATAAGGACTACACGATTACCCGCTTTGACAATATGGGAAATAACCTAAAGACCGTAACGGTTATGGACAATACCGAATATCTTGGCGGTATGATAACAGGCTCCGATGTCATTCCTTATCGTCTGGAAAGCGACCTTGAGAGGGTATTTCAAAATCAAACATATAAACAGCCAGAGCAGAATACTGAAGAAACTCAAATAAGGAAAGGGGAAGCTCATAACTTCAAAATTACGGAAGAAACGCTCCCGGACAAGTTATCTCCAAGTGAAAGGTTAAATAATAACCTTGAAGCAATCTCTATGCTGAGTCGCATTGAAAGCGGACAAAGAGAGCTTGACAGTACAGCTCAGGAAGTTTTAGCAAAGTATGTAGGCTGGGGCGGACTTTCCGAAGTTTTTGACGAAAGCAGAGAAGGACAGTGGAAAGAAGCGAGGAGTTTCTTAAAAGAAAATCTATCGCAGGCAGAATACGAAGCCGCAAGAGAATCTACTTTAACGAGCTTTTACACACCGAAAACTGTCATAGACGGAATATATAAGACGCTTTCGGATATGGGATTTAAACAGGGAAACATTTTAGAGCCAAGTATGGGAATAGGAAACTTTATAGGCAATATCCCTGATAAAATGAGTAAGTCAAAGTTTTATGGTGTAGAGCTTGATTCGGTAAGCGGTCGAATTGGAAAACTACTATACCCTGAAAGTGATATACAGATTAAAGGACTTGAAGAAACCTCTTTTTCCAATAACTTCTTCGATGCAGTTATCGGCAATGTTCCATTTGGAGAATATAAGGTAAATGATAGGGAGTATAACAAAAATAACTTCCTTATCCATGATTATTTCTTTGCCAAGTCCATTGATAAAGTCAGAAACGGCGGTATTATCGCCTTTATCACATCAAGTGGAACAATGGATAAAAAGGACGAAAGTGTAAGACGCTATCTTGCAGCAAGAGCAGAGATTTTAGGGGCAATCAGACTTCCAAATGATACCTTTAAGGGCGTAGCCGGAACAGAAGTAACCTCAGATATTATATTCCTAAAGAAAAGGGACAGTATCATAGAAAGAGATGAGGACTGGATTCACCTTGCTGAAGATGAAAATGGTCTTACCTATAACAAATATTTTGTAGATCATCCTGAACAGGTACTTGGCACAATGCGTGAAGTTTCAGGAAGATTTGGAAACACACTTGCGTGCCTGCCGAAAGAAAATGCCGACTTAAAAGAGCTTCTGACAAAAGCAAGTGAAGAAATATCCAAAGGATCAACTTATGAAGAAATAGAGCTTTTAGATGATGAAATCACTTCAATTCCTGCAACGGATGATGTCAAAAACTTTTCCTATACCGTTATTGATGATGAAGTCTATTACAGAGAAAACTCCCTTTTCATCAAGAAAGAGATAACGGATAAGAATAAGGAAAAGATTAAGGACTATCTTGAACTGAATACTGCCCTTAAAGATGTTATCTACAAGCAGAAAGAGGACTATTCCGATGATGAGGTAAAGATAGCTCAAGAAAAGCTCAATGAAGTCTATGACAACTTTTCAAAGAAGCATGGCTTTATAAATAATTTAAGCAATACCAGAGCCTTAAAAGAGGATAGCAATTTCCCTCTTGTATCTTCCATTGAAATTCTTGATGAAGAAGAAAACTTCAAGGCAAAGGGGGATATTTTCTCAAAGAGAACCATTACAAAAGCCAAAGTCATAGACCATGTGGACACTTCCCTTGAAGCTCTTGTCTTATCGGTATCTGAAAAAGGCTATGTGGATTTTGAGTATATGGAAAGCCTTACAGGTAAAGACAGACCAACTTTGATAGAAGAACTTAGAGGAGAAATTTATCTAAATATCAGAGAAGAACAAAACTTTTATAGACCATTATCCTTTAACCCCGAAGATGGAGATTTGCCTTTCGCTTGTGCAAACGGCAGTAATTCATATAAGTACGGCTATGTAACAAAGGATGAGTACCTAAGCGGAAATATCAGAGATAAGATTACCATCGTAGACAGCTACCTTGCAAAGCTAAGACAGACCGAAAGAGAGTTACCTCATCTTGGCTATGCGGAAGATGGCAAAGAAAAAGAGCTGATAAGCTATGAGATGAACCGTTTGGAATACCAAAAGGCAGAGCTTACAAAAGTTCTTCCAAAGGAGCTTGAAGCAAGTGAAATCAATGTAAGACTCGGAGCTACTTGGATACCGATTAAGGATATAGAAAAATTCATCTTTGAAACGCTTAAAACTCCGGGATATGCCAAATGGGATATTAAGGTTAAATTTTCAAACCTCACAAGTGAATGGAATGTAGAAGGCAAAAGCAGGGATAGAGGAAACGACCTTGCAGAGATGACCTACGGTACAAGTAGAGTAAGTGCCTATAAGCTGATTGAAGATGCACTAAACTTAAAAGAAACAAAGGTATTTGACCAGATTGTAAATCCGGATGGCTCAAAAACTTCTGTGCTAAATAAAAAAGAAACATTACTTGCAGGACAGAAACAGGAGCTTCTAAAAGAAGAATTTAAGAATTGGATATTTAGCGACCAAGAACGAAGAAACAGGCTTGTAAAGCTATATAATGAGCGTTTTAACTTTATCCGTAACAGAGAATATGACGGAAGTAACCTTTCTTTTGAGGGAATGACCACAGAAATTGATTTAAGATCTCATCAAAGAAATGCCATAGCAAGAAGCCTTTATGGAGGAAATACCCTCCTTGCTCATGTGGTAGGAAGCGGTAAGACCTTTGAGATGGTGGCTTCCGCAATGGAAAGTAAAAGGCTTGGAATGTGCAGTAAATCTCTCTTTGTCGTTCCGAATCACCTAACAGGACAGATTGGCAGAGAGTTTATGCAGCTCTATCCATCGGCAAATATTATGGTAGCTGATAAGAAAGACTTTGAGCCGAAAAACAGAAAAAGATTTATCGGTAAGATTGCCACAGGCGAATATGATGCGGTTGTAATAGGTCATACGCAATTTGAAAAAATCCCGATGTCAAAAGAATACCAAGAGAAGCATATTCAGGATCAGATTGATGAAATTTTGAACTATATTGAGGAATATAAGCATGACAGAAACCAAAACTTTACGGTTAAACAGCTTGAAAAAACCAAGAAAAAACTGGAAGCAAGGCTTGAAAAACTAAACGATGATTTTAAGAAAGACGATGTCATAACCTTCGAGGAACTTGGTGTAGATAAGCTCTTTGTCGATGAAGCACATGGATTTAAGAATTTGTATCTTCATACAAAAATGCGTAATGTTGCAGGGATTGGGCAGTCGGAAGCCTTTAAGTCCTCCGATATGTTTATGAAATGCAGATATATGGACGAGATGACAAACGGGAAAGGAATAGTCTTTGCAACAGGAACACCGGTATCAAACTCTATGACTGAGCTTTATACCATGCAGCGTTATCTTCAGTATGAAAACCTAAAGAAAAATCACTTGGAACATTTTGATGCTTGGGCAAGTACCTTCGGGGAAACTCAGTCCGCCTTTGAACTTTCTCCGGAGGGAACAGGATACCGAGTTAAGACAAGATTTTCTAAGTTCTATAACCTGCCTGAACTAATGAGTATGTTTAAGGAAGTGGCAGATATTCAGACTGCGGATATGCTTAACCTTCCGACACCTGAAGCACACTATGAAGTAATTAAGACCTTGCCGAGTGAGGAACAAAAAGAAATCCTAAAAGGATTATCTGAAAGAGCGGATAAGGTTAGAAATAAGGTAGTTGAGCCGGATGAAGATAATATGTTAAAAATCACCAATGACGGCAAGAAACTGGCTCTTGACCAAAGGCTTATCAATCCCCTACTTCCTGACAATCCCGACAGTAAAGTCAATGTTTGCGTGAAAAATGTCTTTAGTATTTGGGATAAGACAAAAGAAAATAAATCTACACAGCTTCTATTTTCCGATATGTCCACACCGAAAGGCGATGGAGAGTTTAATATCTACGATGATATTCGAGAAAAGCTCGTTGCAATGGGAGTACCGAAAGAAGAAATAGCATTTATCCATGAAGCTAATTCAGATAAACAAAAAGATGAACTCTTTACAAAGGTAAGAAAAGGAGATGTGAGGATATTACTCGGTTCAACACAGAAAATGGGAGCCGGCACGAATGTTCAAAACAAGCTGATTGCACTTCACGACCTTGATGTGCCTTGGCGTCCTGCGGATTTGGAGCAGAGAGCAGGAAGAATTGTTCGTCAGGGAAATGAAAATAAAGAGGTAAATATCTATCGTTATGTAACGGAAAATACCTTCGATGCATATTTGTGGCAGACAATAGAGAATAAGCAGAAGTTCATATCTCAGATTATGACTTCAAAAACTCCCGTTCGTGTGGCGGAAGATGTGGACGAAAGCTCCCTTAACTATGCAGAGATAAAAGCCCTTGCAACAGGAGATCCAAAGATTAAGGAAAAGATGGACTTGGATAATGAGGTTACAAAACTTAAAATGCTGGAAGCAAACTTCAAGTCCAACCGTTATAGGTTAGAGGATAAGGTCGCAAAAAATTATCCGGAAGAAATTGCAAGGACGGAAAAGCTGATTGAAGCTGTTAAGAATGATATAGCAAGTGTAGAACCTAAAGCGGTAGGTGAGGAAAAGTTTACTTCCATTACTATTTTAGGCGAGAAGATTACCGATAAGAAATTAGCCGGAGAAAAGCTCCTTGAAGCGATTTCTAAAGTAAAACTCAATGAAAGTAAGATAATCGGTCAGTATCGAAATATGGATTTAGAGGTCAGTTATAACTTCTTTACCAATGAGCATAACTTCAGCTTAAACGGTGCTGCAAAGCACTCCGGAGAGCTTGGTACAAGTGCGGATGGTAATATCATAAGGATCCGGTATTCGCCTCTTTGATAAGGCGGTTGGCTATTACCATGCAGACAGT
>OGXA01003426.1_pt1 | contig 10148 bp, 6 predicted proteins | sample 1576171 | NCBI WGS metagenome assembly OGXA01 (sample SAMEA3541587, study PRJEB24748) | human gut metagenome | biome: human gut; feature: human-associated habitat; material: faeces | place: China | collected 2012 | reverse complement strand
TTATCTTCACCATTCTTTATTAAACTATGATAAATCTGGCCTATAACCCTTTCTTCAACCATATCTACCAACCTATTGGCAGAATAGTAGTCCCTAGACTCTTGATTATAGTAGTAGGATTCAAATGAGTCCTGGCTCCTCCTCCGGGATATCTCCAAAAGTCCCAGCCTTGTAAAACCATGGACCTTGGTATTTTTACCATCAGCCCCCAGGGACATCTTCATTTTTGCTATCAGGTCTTCCCTATCCCTTTCTGACTTCATGTCTATAAAGTCGACTATTATAATACCCGACAAGTCCCTCATGAGTATCTGCATAGCTATTTCATCTACCAGACCCATATTAACATCCAAGACTGTATTTGCATAGTTAGCCGACCCTATATACCTGCCTGAATTTACATCTATGACAGTCATGGCTTCAGTCTTATCTATCACTATATAAGACCCATTCCTCAACCTAATCCTGTTTGACAAGTAGTGGTTTAACCTGGCATTAACCCCATAGTTGCTAAATGTAGCCGGATTTTTATCCCTAACCAGCTTTTCCAGGTAGGCCCTGTCAAGGGACTTGACAAGTGCCCTTATATCAAATTTATCAATATGATTAGACTTATCTCTATCTGACTCATCATCCATATCTTCCGGATATATTATGGCCTCCAAGTCCTTGTCTAAATTATAGGCGATGAAACTTTCAATTTCACCCTTAGCCTTCTTGACCAAACCTGGATTCAAGCTAGACCTAAATACCTCTTCTAACCTAGCATAGGCCTCCTTAAGACTGTCAAAATCATTTTTCAAACCATCTAAATCAGCGAACTGGGCCTCTGTCCTTACAATAAGACCTGTAGAAGCCCCTATGTCTAGCTTACCTATCTTAGCTTTTAGGTCAGACACCTGGTCCTTGGACAACTTGTTCGAATAACTAAGCCTATCATTGGATGGTATATAGACCATATACCTGCCCTGGATGCTGACTTCCCTGGTAAGGCTGACCCTCTTGTCACCCTTACCAGACTTTGAAACCTGGACCAGTAGGATATCTCCAACGCCAAGTTTTTCTCCCTTTTTTATTTTCATATAAGCTGGCTGATCCTGGCCTATATCTACAAAACAAGCCTCCATACCCCTTACTACCTTATGGATACGGCCCCTATAGATATTGCCTACCAAGCCTTCCTTAAACTTTTCTTCTATAATTAGTTTTGTCAACCTGTCCTCTTCCAAGAGGGCCAGTTTCCTTGCATTACAAAAGTCTTCTATGATTATCTTCTTCATAAAATCCTCCTTACAATCCTAAGACTAGATCCTAGAGTGGACTGACCAATTGACCATCCTGCCTAAAATATAGGTCATTTCTCTTGATATCAACATCTAGGGGGTCTATACTTATACCTAGAACTTCCAACAACTTTGGTATAAATATATTAGTATTTAGGTTCTGCTTTGACCCCGTTGCCAGTATTGCCGACACCACAAACTCTTCCTGACCATAGTCCAGAAGTGATAAAGTATTTATCAATGGCTTGATGTCTATATCGACCATTTTACACTTTTTATTCTTCTTAGTCATCATGATAGACTCCATAGCCATCAAGTTATCTAGTCTCTTGCAGATATCTTCTCTAGAAATCTTATCCACATTTTCAATGGTAAACTCATAGTCTCCATATTCTATAGATGAGGCAAGGTTTCTCTCTCCACCCACTAGTTCTACTAGCTTTACAAAGGCCATACCATCTGGAAGTTGGGCATTTAACCTCTCTTTTAAGACCTCAATTGCTAGGTCAGCCTCTATCTCGATATCCACATATTCACCATAGCTCTCCACACCTAGGGCAAGAGCATTTCCGTAGGTAATTTTTGGATGGGGATTAAAACCCTGAGAAAAAGACAGTTCTATATCAGCACGCCTAAATACCCTCTGTAGTAGCCTCTGCACATCCAGGTGGGATATATAAATCATGTCCTTAGTTTTTATAAATTTCATCCTAATCTTCTTAGACATTAACACAAGCCCCTTCCTATATCATTAGTATTTATACCACAGCCCCTACAGCCATGCCTACAGTCTTCTGTAACCTTATCCTGCTTGGCCAATTCATTCTCCCTCATAAGGAATTCCTTAGTTACTCCTACATCTATATGGTCCCAAGGAAAGACCTCATCATAGGACCTGTCTCTGTGGGCATAGAAACTTGGATCAAGCCCATTCTTTTCCATGGCATCCAGCCACCTATCCAGGTCAAAGTACTCTGACCAACCATCAAACTTGGCCCCGGCCCTAAAGGCATCTAGCAAGACTCCGCCTAGCCTTCTGTCTCCCCTGGCAAATACTGCCTCCATTAAACTGGTCTGGGAATCATGGTAGTTATACTTGATATTTCCATGTCTCAACTTGCTAACCAGGTACTTTTGCTTGTCTCTGATTTCATCACCCGTATCCTGCCTATGCCATTGAAAAGGTGTAAAAGGTTTAGGAACAAAGGTAGATGTACTAACTGTAACGCCAAACTTACCCCTTATCTTGCCCCCGTGTATATCCCTATATATATCAACCACCTGGTAGCCCAAGTCCTTAATGCCATCAAGGTCTTCATACCTTTCAGTCGGTAGGCCTATCATAAAGTATAGCTTGACGCTGTTCCAACCCATTTCAAAGGCCTTGGAAACTGCATTTTGAAGTTCTTCTTCTGTAACACCCTTGTTTATTACGTCCCTCATTCTCTGGGTTCCTGCCTCAGGAGCAAAGGTAAGGCCTGTCTTCCTAACCTGCTGGATCTTTTCGGCTATTTCCATGGAGAAATTATCCAACCTCAATGATGGCAGGGATACACTGATATTCTTGGGTGCATATTCATCAACCAAAAAGTCGGTAATCTCACTAATATGGCTATAGTCACTGGTACTTAGTGAAGATAGGGATATCTCGTCATAGCCAGTGTTCCTTATCATATTTTCTACAATTTCCTTTAACCTGGCCACTGACTTTTCCCTTATAGGTCTGTAAATCATACCAGCCTGGCAGAACCTACATCCCCTAGTACAACCCCTAAAGAGTTCCAAAACTATCCTATCATGGACTACCTCTATAAATGGGACTATATATTTTTCGGGATAAATGACTGCATCCATGTCTGATATAATCCTCTTTCTAGGCTTATCAGGAGCTTCCTCAACCAGCTTTACCAATTCCTTAACGGTTCCATCTTCATTGTATCTAAAATCATAGAAGGAAGGTATATAGACTCCATCTATGTTGATTATTTTTTTATAAAAGTCTGTCTTGTCCTGGCTATTTTCATATGGCTTAGTTCTTATCCAGTCTTTGTAGGCCCTTATTACATCAAGGTTCATCTCTTCACCCTCACCCAGGACTACAATATCAACAAAGTCTGCCAGTGGCTCTACATTGTAGGCACATGACCCTCCCACCATTATAAGGGGGTCCTCATTTTTCCTGTCCTTGGCCAAGAGCGGTATGCCAGCCAGGTCTAGCATATTTAGGATATTTGTGTAGCACATCTCATACTGAAGTGTAAAGGCTACAAAATCAAAATATCTGATAGACTCCCTTGACTCTAGACCAAACAGGGGAATATTATGGTCCCTCATCTTGGTCTCCATGTCTACACCGGGTGCATATACCCTCTCACAATAGACATCTTCCTCTAAATTTATGCAATTATACAAGATATGGCTACCCAAATGACTCATGCCAACTTCATATAAATCAGGAAAGCAATGAGCATACCTGATCAACTCATTGCTTTCTGTATCTTTATGAATGGAGTTTAATTCGTTGCCCAAATATCTTGCAGGTTTTTCAACCTTTTTTAATATTCTTTTAATATCAACCTTTTCCAAAACTTGCCTCCATTTCGACTGGTCTATATATCACTTCCTATCAGTAATTTGGAAAAATATATATTCAAGACCCTAGCCTTTTTTCAAATCTCTCACACTTAAATTGCTTTCACCTATACTTCTTATACTCGTCTTCCTAGTATATCCTTCTTCTCCTCAAATATACATTTAAAACTATGCCTATATTGGCCATGGATGTCAGTATGGAACTACCACCATAACTTACAAATGGTAGGGTTACCCCTGTTACAGGCATTAGGCCCACTGTCATACCTATATTCTGTATTATCTGGTAGACAAACATACCAGTTATACCTGATACTATAAGGGTTCCATATACATTTTTAGACTTTTTAGCTATCATCAGAAGCCTTGTAATAAGAAGCATAAAGAGGATGATCACTATCAACATACCTACTAGGCCAAATTCCTCCCCCAGTACTGCGAATATAAAGTCACTATCCCTTACAGGCAGGAAATTTTCCTGGTTCTGGGACCCCATATAAAGCCCCTTGCCAAATATTCCTCCTGAACCAATGGCTATCATTGACTGGAGAACCTGGTAGTTACTGCTCAGCTCTGGATTAAAGAAGTTTACTATCCTGACCCTCTGGTGGGGTGCCATAAACATGTACATAAGTGGTGTTAAGAGTAATATACTTATAAGTGTATTCCTTATTATCTTCTTGTCCAAACCAACCACATATAACATAAAAAATATTATGCATACAAAGACTATGGCTGTACCTAGGTCTGGCTGGGCTAGTAGGAGCCCTATAATCGGCATGGCATATACTACTAACTTGAATAGGACCCTTAGGTTATTCATACTATCCTTATGTTTCTCAACTATCTTCGCATAGCTAAGTATAAAGGTCATCTTAACTATTTCTGATGTTTGTAGGTTAAATTTACCTATACGTATCCAGGATATAGCACCAAACTGCCTATCACCCAAACCTGGTATCCAGACTATTAAGAGCATGACTATACTGAATATATATAGCTCCTTATAGTATTTGCCTACACTGTCATAGTCAAATAGCATCATTAACATTATAATCCCTACACCCAACAAGAAGGCTAATAGCTGTTTATATATCTGGGTGTAATTTTTGGTGATATTAGCATGAGTTGCACTACTAAGTATCAGTATACCTATCAAAAAGATTACCAGGACTATGGTTACTAGTTTCCAGTCGATGTTTTTTACTATCTTGAAATTTTTTCTATAATCAATTTTTTTCATCACTCTGACCTTCCTTCATTAGCCCAAAATACTGGGCTATAGTCTCCCTAATCGGTAAAACTGCATATGAACTAGTCTCTCCCTGTGGTATCATACAGGCCACAGCTATCTTAGGATTATCTGCTGGGGCATAGGCTACACACCAGGCAAAAGAACCATAGTCTTCCTTGTACTTATCAATATCTTCATCGGTAATATTTGAATTCAACTGCTTGATTGCCCTTCTTAGGTATTGGGCATTAACCTTGTCTGTATCATCCAATTTCACCTTGATACCGGCCTCTAATTCTTTTTTGTATTTTTCCCTCTGGTCACTACTTATACTAGTATCGCTTATTTTTGACTTCAAATCCTTGATTTTTTCATTGGTAAGTTCTCTTTCCTTGTCAGCCTTGAGCTTATTATATCTTTCAATAACCTTGTTCTTGTCCAATGAATAAGAAGACAAGTGTTTCATAAGATAGTCATATTCTTTTTCTGTAGGTATCTTACCACTCTTTTCTGCCGTACCTGTCTTAGTTGCAACCTTGATTGGGAAGTTTCCAAAGGCATCCTTGGCCAAGCCCTGCGTAGAAACATTGACCATACCTATCTTTATATCATTCAGGTTAGAATTATTCTTAAAACTGATCTTGTCTAGTCTTCTATTGGCCACTTCTGCTATCTTGCCATTTGAAGTTTCCACCTTATTTACCACATTTAGGTTTACCAGATAACCACCATTGGCAAGGGCTGCTACATACCTTACAACCTGGGATGGGTTGTAGGCATTTTCACCCTGGCCTATAGCAAGGTTGAAGGTATCACCCACACCCCACTTGGCAAAGTTAAAGTAACTGTATACCATATAGTCAGCATCACTTTCTATATAGGATTCTTTAACCCCTAGTTTCTTCAACCTCTTCATAGTTTCTATCCTACCAGGTGTCTTATCTTCATCTATCCAACTGACAATTTTATCTATCTTTTCTTCAAATTCATCCCTGTTTTCTTCATAATCTATACCTTCAAAGTGAGTTCTCATAGTCCTCTCAAGGGCATATTTCAACTGAACCTTCGTATTCTCTATTTTTTGTTCCTCACTAGGAACCCTGCCATTTCTTTCCTCTATCTGGCCTTCTAGACCAGTATCACTATCTAGACCGAACTTCTTGGCATATTCAAGTATCTTGTTGGCATTCATTCCCAGGTTTAAGGACTGGCCTGTCATCCAATTCCTATTGCTACCTAAGACATAGAAGTATATATTACAAGATTCTTGTATGGCCTTATATAGGTTCACCATACCGTGGTTTTTGCCACCATGGTGCCAAATATAGTCGGCGAAGTTCCTATTTCCAAGCCTTATAACACCAGGATCCTTTATTGTATAACTTGGATCCAGTCCTGACTCTAGGGCAGCCATAGCTGTTACCATCTTAAAAGTTGACCCCGTCTGGAAGACACCCTGGGTAGCCAAATTCAAAAGTGGATTTGGTGCCAACATATCATTTAGGTTTTTTGGCAGGTAGTTATTATAGTCCTCGCTGCTGATACCATTGGCAAACTTATTAGGGTCATAGTTAGGGTAGCTGGCCATGGCCAATACATCACCACTAGTTACATCTATAGCAACTATAGCACCTGACCTCGCCTTAGGAGCACTCTCTTTTATATTTATATCACCAAACTGGCTCTTGAAAGTTCCGCCTGTTTTGGCTGATTCAATGGCATTTTTCAAAGATTCCTCAGCAGTCTTTTGGACCTTGCTATCTATAGTTAAGTAGACACTCTTACCACTAGTAGGATCAACCGACTTCATCTGTGAAATAACCCTACCGACGCTATCTACCTTAACTTCTTTGTAGCCATCCTTGCCCTTCAACTTATTTTCATAGCTGTTTTCAATACCTGATAGACCTATCATATCCTGGGGGCTATAGCCCTCTTTAATAAGGTCTTCAGCCTTGGATGATGGTATTTTGCCCACATATCCCAATACGTGAGATGCAAGACTACCAAAAGGATATACCCTCTTCTGTTCGATGGCAACTGATACTCCTGACAATTTCATGGAATTCTCTTCTATCTGTACGACTGTTTCCTTCTTTATGCCCTTGGCTATTGTCACAGGATTATACTGGGTATATATTTTTGACTTTAACAAGTCTCTTACCAACATAATTTTTCTAGCCTCTTTATCAGTCATGCTGGAATCTATCTTGTAGTAGTCGTTTCTTATATGCCTAAAGGCTACCAGGGCACTTACACCATCCTTAAGCCCATATCCTTTCAACCAGTCTTCCTTATTTTTTTGCTGGGTAAAGGTCCAAGAGTTTACCAAAACTGGGGGATAATAGCCTAGCTTATTAACCTTGGCCTGGAGTTTCACCGGGTCCATATTCCTATCAGATAGTGTCAAAAGTCCACTTTGTATCATGCTATCAACTACATAGTAGAAGGATTTTTTTGCATTATAGCTGGCCGGTATACCATTTTTGCTCTTGAACTCACTAATTTTTTGATCAAAAATAAAGGTATAGCTACCATTTACAAGGCTAATCGGGAATTCATCTGTATAGGTTTCCCCATTTTTTTCCAGTATATTAATAACTGAATAGGCCATCTTATTAGCCCCATCCTTGCTATTTTTACCTGCCTTATTGAATGTATCCGCAACTATCTGAACAGTGAATTGGGGCTCGTTACCAGCCAAGAGTACACCCTTCCTATCCCTAATCTCCCCTCTAGGAGCCTGGACCATAATCTGCTTGTAGGCCTTTTGGTCAGCTAAATCAGAATAATGCGAATATCTTATAGTTGTCATATATACTATTTTTATCAAAACCACACTAAGTATAATAAGGATAAACTTATTAATCACCTTTAGTCTTGGTTTTATCACTGAATTTTTACTCAATTTAACACACCACTATTCTTCCCTTAATTTCATTAATAGATCCCCAAATAAGGTATAGGCCAAAAAGGCTACACCCATATTTAAAAGGGGTATTAGTATTATCCCCTTAAACAGAACAAGTATAAGTGGAGCCGGCATATAAAAAATCGATGAAACCACCGCATTTATTATGGAATATACCAGACTAATAACAAATACCAAAAATAGTACAATTAACTTCTTGTCCTTAAAGATCGATTTTTCTACCGTAGATATGAAGTAGGATGCTATCATAAATAATAGGGCTGTAATCCCTATAATACCACCTACTACTAAGTCACTAATCAAACCCAATAGGCCAACCTCAATAATCGCATAGTTTTTATCCATATAAAGGGATATCAAAGCTATATAGACTAAAAGCAGGTCTATACTCACAAAAGAACTTATGTGATTAGTAAAAAAAGCCTCCAAAAAAATCAGAAAGAGGCCAATCAAAAATACTACTATATTTTTCATAACTGCCACCTATTGAACCTTTCTTGGAGGAATTATACTAACATTGTCAATATTTTTAAAATCTACACCAGGCCTAATCTTTATAGTTTTCATAGACTTGTTCTTGTCATATGTAACACTGGTAATAGTACCTATTGGTATATTTTCTGGATATAGACCCAAACCTGATGTGACTAGGAGGTCCCCCTTTTTTACATCTGACTTAGGGTCAAACAGATATCCCTGGAGCAACTTGTCTGTATTTGTAAAGTCTGCACTGCCAACTATAGATGATGTTGTAACAACTCCCTTGTAGTCATTCTTTCTAGCTAATTTAAAGCTAACCGAAGCCCTGGAGTCTATCAAGGATATTGCCTTAGAATAGTGGTTGCTCACACTATAAACAATACCAACTACACCCTGGCCATTGATTACTATACTATCCCTTTTAACACCATCACCTGCACCTGCATCTATTACAAATGATTTGTACCAGTCTCCGTTATTCTTTCCTATTATACTGGCTGAAACCAGACTATTACGTTGATCAGTAGACACATAGTTTAGGGACTTCTTCAATCTTTCCAGAGAATCCAACTTGTCTACATCACTTTCCATATCTATAATTTTTTGCTTTAATTTATCATTTTCACTTTTTAGGTCCTTGACAATCTTGGAATTAGACCTGAAGCTAACCAGGTCCCCAAAAAAGTTACCAACACCAACAACCACATTATTAAGGTGCTTACCCACAATGTAAAAAGCTGATATAGGACTCTTTCCTTCAACAGCACCTAACCTGCCAGCATTTGATAGAGAACTAGCTGTTATAGCCACTATTAAAACTACGACAATAGTTGCCAGTATAGTCTTTATACTCAACTTTTTTCTATTATCTTTTTCTAACTTCAAGGTAACCACCAACTATCCTTCATGATTCATCATAACGATACTGTGGAATATGTCAGTGTTTTCTATAGACTTACCTGCACCTGTAACTACGCACTGTAGTGGCTGGGCTGCTACTGATACATTTAAAGATGTCTCAGCCTGGATTAGCTTGTCCATACCCCTTAATAGAGATCCACCACCTGTCAGGAAGATTCCCTTTTCCATAATATCAGATGCCAATTCTGGAGGAGTCTCTTCCAAAGTAGTCCTTATGGCCTCAACAATTTCATTTATTGGCTCTCTTAGTGCCTCTCTAACTTCTGTAGACCCTATAGTTATAGTCCTTGGTAGGCCTGACATTATGTCCCTACCACTCACTGTCATCTCTATTTCCTTGTCTCCTGGGAAGGCAGATCCTATTGCCAACTTGATATTCTCAGCAGTTCTTGCTCCTATGTTTATATTATAGTCTTTTCTTACAAAGTTCTCTATTGCAACATCAAATTCATCTCCACCTATCCTAATTGAATTTGCAACTACAACTCCACCCAGTGATATAACTGCTATTTCAGATGTTCCTCCACCAATATCAACAATCATATTACCTTCAGGGTCATTTACATTCAAACCAGCACCTATAGCTGCTGCCATAGGCTCTTCAAGGATAAATACCTCTCTACCACCAGCCTGGATGGCTGCCTCTTCAATGGCTTTCTTTTCAACCTTAGTAATACCATAAGGCACACAGATAACTATTCTGGGA
>OGXA01003418.1_pt1 | contig 10158 bp, 9 predicted proteins | sample 1576171 | NCBI WGS metagenome assembly OGXA01 (sample SAMEA3541587, study PRJEB24748) | human gut metagenome | biome: human gut; feature: human-associated habitat; material: faeces | place: China | collected 2012 | reverse complement strand
CAGCTGAGCGCCGCCAAGGAAGCCCGCGATGCCCTGGCCGAAGCCCTGAACAGCCAGGAGGACGGCTTTGGGCTGGATGCTGCCGGGGTGTGCATCAGCGATGCGCAGCGTGCCCTTGCCCGCCTGACCGGTGAGGATGCCACCGAAGCTACCATTGACGAAGTGTTTTCTACCTTCTGTGTGGGCAAATAACCCACCTGTTCTTCTGCGTTTCAAGAGCGCCTGTTTACCCGCTATTTTCTGCGGGGGCAGGCGCTCTTTTATTGTGTTCCGGGCGCGGCTGTGATACAATGAAGTGACGAAAATTTCTTCCATCAAAGAGTTTTGATTTGAGGCATAGAGATTATGGATTTTTTGGGAAATTATGATGTGGTCGTGGTGGGTGCCGGACACGCCGGAATTGAAGCCGCCCATGCGGCAGCCATGCTTGGCGCCAAGACGGCGATCTTTACGTTGACATTGGATTTTATCGGCAACATGCCCTGCAACCCGTCCATTGGCGGCACAGCCAAGGGGCATCTGGTGCGGGAGATCGATGCGCTGGGCGGTTTGATGGGCATTGCGGCGGACGCCACCTTTTTGCAGAGCCGGATGCTGAACCGCGGCAAAGGCCCTGCGGTACACAGCCTGCGCGTACAGACTGACCGCAAGCGCTACCACATGTGGATGAAGCACGCGCTGGAGCTGACCCCCAACCTGGAAATTCACCAGGCGGAGATCGTGCGGCTGGATGTGCAGAACGGCCATGTGTGCGGGGTGGTAACGGCGCTGGGCGGCTATTACAGCTGCAAGTGCGTGGTGATTGCCACCGGCACAGCGCTGGGCGGGCGCATTTTTGTGGGCGAAGCCCACTATGACGGCGGCCCGGACGGCACCCATGCGGCCACCGCGCTGACCAAGGATCTGACGGCCCACGGTGTGCCGCTGCGCCGCTTCAAGACCGGCACCCCGGCCCGCGTACACCGCCGCAGCATTGACTTCAGCAAGCTGGACTGCCAGCCCGGCGACCCGGACGAACTGCTGCAGCCGTTCAGCTTTATGACCCACAAGCCGATGCACAACAAGGTGGACTGCTACATTGCTTACACCAACCCGGAGACCCACAAGGTCATCCTGGACAATCTGAGCCGCTCGCCGCTGTACGGCGGGGACATTCAGGGTGTCGGCCCGCGGTACTGCCCTTCGATTGAAGATAAGGTGGTGCGCTTTAAGGGCAAGGAACGTCACCCGGTGTTTGTGGAGCCCTGCGGCGAGGACACCGAGGAGATGTACCTGCAGGGGATGAGTTCCTCCCTGCCGGAAGCCGTGCAGAATGCCATGTACCGCACCATCAAGGGGTTTGAGAACCTGGAGATCATGCGCCCGGCTTATGCCATCGAGTATGACTGTGTGGACCCCACCAGCATGCTGCCCACGCTGGAAAGCAAAGTGATCGGCGGCATGTACGGGGCAGGGCAGTTCAACGGAACTTCCGGCTATGAGGAAGCCGCCGCGCAGGGCCTGCTGGCCGGCCTGAACGCCGCCCGCCAGGCTCTGGGCAAGAGCGAGCTGGTGCTGGCACGGCATACTTCCTATCTTGGCACGCTGGTGGACGACCTAGTAACCAAGGGCGTGATGGACCCCTACCGCATGATGACCAGCCGCAGCGAGTACCGCCTGAGCCTGCGGCAGGACAACGCCGATGAGCGCCTGACCCCCATTGGCCGGGAATACGGCCTTGTGGACGACACCCGCTGGGCGGCGTTCACCCACGACATGGAAGTGAAAAAGGCCGAGCTGCACCGGTTGGAGACCACCAAGGTTCCGCTGGCGGAGCTGCGCACCGTTGCCCCGCCGGAAGTGCTGGAAACGCTGGGTGAATCCGGCGGCACGGCGGCGGAGCTGCTCAAGCGGCCCGGCGTACACTATGAGCTGCTGGCCAAGGTGATTGGCCGCGGGCAGGATGTGAGTGCTGCCATGGCCTTGCGCATTGAAACCGAGATCCGCTATGCCGGTTATATTGCCCGTGAGCAGCGCGCTATCCACGAGGTACAGCGCCACGAAAATGTGGTGATCCCCGATGACTTTGATTACGCCCCGCTGGAAACCGTGACGCTGGAAGCCCGCGAAAAGCTGGCGAAGATTCGCCCCCGCACGCTGGCACAGGCCGGACGCATTCCTGGTGTAAGCCCCAGCGACCTGGCCCAGCTGAGCATTGCCCTGATGAAAGCAGGGAAGACTGCGGCGGCAGAATAAGAGCTGGATACTTCCTTTTTATAATACGCAAAAGCCAATAAAGGAGCTTATATGATCGATAAAGAACGCCTTGCACAAAAATGTTCCACGTGGAACATTGTGCTGAGCGGTGCCCAGCTGGACCTGCTGGACCGCTATGCGGAAATTCTGGTGGATTACAACCAGAAGGTGAACCTGACGGCCATCACCAGCCCGGAGGGCATTGAGGACCGCCACTTTGCGGACAGCCTGCTGTTTGCCGCCCAGCCGGAAGTAACCGGCAAACTGGTGGACGTTGGCACCGGGGCAGGTTTCCCCGGTGTGGTGGCAAAAATTTTCAAGCCGGATTTGCAGCTGACCCTGATGGAGCCCACCGGCAAGAGGGTGGACTTTTTGAAGTACCTGTGCGGGGAACTTGGCCTGACGGGGGTAGAGTTCGCCAAGGAGCGCGCAGAGGAAGCCGCCCGCAAAATCTGGCGTGAACAGTTTGATGTCGCCAGCGCCCGTGCGGTAGCCGCCCTGCCGGTGCTGTGCGAATACTGCCTGCCGCTTGTGCGGGTTGGCGGGGTGTTCATTGCAATGAAAGGCCCTGATGCGGATGCTGAGTTGGGCGGTTCCGCTGCCGCCCTGAAAAAGCTGGGCGGTGCCTACGGCGATACCCGCGCGTTCACCCTGCCGGACGGCAGCGAGCGGCGGCTGGTGGTTTGCAAAAAGATTTCGCAAACACCGACAGCTTACCCCCGCAACGGCGGAAAAATTGCAAAAAAGCCTCTTTAATTTAACAAAACTCCGGGTTTTACCTCGAATTGCGGCGAACGAATTTTCTTTCTAACCGGTTTGGCCTGTGCTATGCTTTTGATAAAAGGCAAGCACAGGCTTTTTTATTGCCTGTGCGGGGGAGGGAGAAGCCATATGTCCAAACCGGATAAAAAAGCCGCCAATCAGAAACCCGGCAAAATTGTTTTACTGCCGGTGGAGCAGATCGAGCCATCGCCGTTCCAGGCGCGCACCGCCTTTGATGAAACCGAGATTGCGGCGCTGGCTGTCAGCATTTTACAGAACGGGCTGCTGCAGCCCATCAGCGTGCGCAAGACAGGCTACCACAAGTACCAGCTTGTGGCAGGGGAGCGGCGGCTGCGGGCCTGCCGCCTGGCGAAGCTGGAACGCATCCCGGCCATCATTCAGGACTTTGACGACAGCGAAACCGCTGCGCTGGGGCTGCTGGAAAATTTACAGCGCGCCCAACTGGATGCCTTTGATGCGGCAAGGGGCATCCGGGAGGTGATCCGGCTTTGGAACTGCACCCAGGCCGAAGCTGCACGCCGCCTGGGGTTAAGCCAGCCCGCGCTGGCCAACAAGCTGCGCTTACTTACCCTGACCACCGCCCAGCAGCAGCTCTGCACCGCTGCCGGTCTGACCGAGCGCCACGCCCGCGCTGTACTGCGCCTGCCGGAAAGCCGCCGCACCGCCGCGCTGGAAAAGATCGCACGGGACAAGCTGAGTGTGCGGGAAGCCGACCGTCTGGTGGACGCCATGCTGGCTGCCCCCAAAGACACCCCCGGCCCCTGCCGCAGCACGGTGCCGATGGTGGGGGATGTGCGGCTGTTTGTAAACACCTTACAGCACGCGGTTGACCTGATGACCCAGCGGGGCATTCCCGCCGTGACCAGCTGTGAGCAAGCGGATGGATTTTTGGAATACACGGTACGCATCCCCACCGCTACCCCTGCACCGCTGCCCGTGCCCAACACGCTGCCGGCGTGCCATGAGCCGGAGATGCCGAGCGGGGAAGGAAGCAGCCTTGGGGAAGAGGATGAGTTAGTTAGGAGTTAGGAGGGAGGTGTTAGGAGTTTGGGCGAATGCGAAATTAGGAATTAGAAATGCGGAATTGGAGGTAGGGTGGGGGCATAAGATTAGGTTCGTGGCTGTCCGTGGATTATATATGATTTTCGGGGATGGCTGGATGGACACATAAAATATTTGTGATGAACTTGCACTTTTCTGGTAGTGCGAGGATAGACCGTTCCCTACAAGTGCATTTTATAATGGGCAATCAACATTTACTATACATTCCACCCGTAGGCCCACACATCGTACGCCCGCCGCTGTACTTCGAATGACGCGGTGAAATATATAGGCAAAGGCTCATCGTCCCCTACAAATTGACGTCAGGCACATCACAAAATTTATAATGCACAAGCAAGGCAAGGTTGCGGCGGGATGAAGGGCATCCCGCCCTACAGGACAATTTCTATGTTTGCAGCGCATAATAAAACATTCTGCACGCCTTACCAATGCAGTTTTCTTGTTATATATTTAGGGGCACACTGTCTCTTCCTGCGCTTTTTCCCCCCGGAATGTTCCACGTGGAACATTCCGGGGGGATTTTTTGTGTTTTTGGGGGTTAGGACTTCCACAAAAGGGGCTGCTGTGTTATAATAAATAAGTTCTTAGCGGTTCCAAACGATACATGGAGGGTAAAATGGCAAAAGTAATTGCAATCGCAAACCAAAAGGGCGGCGTTGGCAAAACGACCACCTGCGTCAACCTTTCTTCCTGCGTGGCTGCGCTGGGCAAAAAGGTTCTCGTGGTTGACCTTGACCCGCAGGGCAATACCACCTCGGGTTACGGCGTTGCAAAAAAAGGCCAGCAATCCAACATTTACACCTGCCTGATCAACGATGATGACATTCGGCAGGCCATCGTTCACACCAAGTTCAACGCAGACCTGATTGCTTCCAACACGCAGCTGGCCGGTGCCGTGGTGGAGCTGGTGGAGCTGCCCCGGCGCGAAAACCGCCTGCGCAGCATCCTGGCACCGCTGATTCCTTTGTACGATTATGTGTTCATTGACTGCCCGCCCTCGCTGGATCTGCTGACCGTCAACGGTCTTTGCGCCTGCGATACGGTGCTGATCCCCATTCAGTGCGAGTATTATGCGCTGGAGGGGCTTTCGGAGCTGATGAATACCTTAAAGATCGTGCGCAAAAAATACAACCATTACCTGGACATTGAGGGCGTGGTGTTTACCATGTACTCCGGCCGGTTCAACTTAACCATGCAGGTGGTTGCACAGGTCAAAAAGTACTATGGCAACAAGGTTTACAAAACCGTTGTACCGCGCACCGTGCGCCTTTCGGAAGCGCCCAGTTTTGGTATGCCCATCAATTTTTACGAGCCGAACGGCAAGGGCAGCGAAGCCTATATGGCCATGGCGCGTGAATTTTTGGAAAATAACGAGCGGGAATGACCTTGGTTTTCCTGTTTGGGAAAGGGAAGTGTGTGAATGGCAAAACGCAAATTGGGCGGCCTTGGCAAAGGGCTGGACAGCCTGTTTGAGGACCTGCCCATGACCGAAGATGCTAGCTCGGATCTGACCCGCCTGCCTGTGCGGGAGATCGAGCCGGACCCCGACCAGCCGCGCAAGAACTTTGACGAAGACGCCATGGCGGCTCTGGCAGAGAGCATTGGCGAAAACGGCCTGCTGCAGCCCATTGCGGTGCGCGCCAAAAATACCGGGCCGGGCTATGTGATCATTGCGGGCGAGCGCCGCTGGCGTGCCGCGCGCATGGCCGGGCTGGATGAAGTTCCGGTTTTGATCAAAGATGTGACCGATGAACAGGCCGCTGCGCTGGCCCTGATCGAGAACTTGCAGCGCGAGGATCTGGATCCCATTGAAGTAGCCGAGGGCTGCAAAAAGCTGATCGAGCGCTATGGTTTAACGCAGGAAGAAGCCGCCAAGCGGCTGGGCAAAAGCCGCAGCGCCATTACCAACGCCATGCGTCTGCTGAACCTGCCGGAGTATGTGCGGGATCAGGTGCGGACAGGGGACATCAGCGCGGGCCATGCCAAAGCGCTGTTAAGCCTTGGCTCACCGGAGCAGATGTCCGCCGCGGCGGACCAGATCATTGCTAAGGATATGAGCGTGCGCCAGGCCGAAGCGTTGTGCCGCAAAATGTCCAAGCCGCCGAAGCCCGCCAAGGAAGAGGATGCCTTTACCCGCCCGGTGCTTGCCGTGGAGGTGGAGGGTGCCCTGAAAGAGACCACCGGCAGTGAAGTGCATGTGGACTACAAGGGCGGCAAGGGCATGCTGCACATTGCATTTTATTCTGATGCGCAGCTGCAGCAGTTCGCCGGGCTGCTGGGGCAGTATGACCCTGAGCAGGCCGCCGAGGCGGCTGATCCGTCCGGTGAGGACGAGGCATAACTCTTTCATTTTATTACTTTAGATTTCAGGCATTTGCAAAATTACAAATAGAGGAAAGGATTTTGAATCATGCTGGATATTCGTTTTGTGCGTGAACACCCCGATGAGGTCAAGGAGAACATTAAAAAGAAGTTTCAGGATGCCAAGCTGCCGCTGGTAGACGAGGTCATCAATCTGGATGCCGAGTACCGCGCCGCCATTGGCGAGGGTGACACCCTGCGCGCCAACCGCAACAAGCTTTCCAAGCAGATTGGCATGCTGATGGGCCAGGCTAAAAAGGACCCCAGCAAGGCCGCCGAAGCCGAGGAGATCAAGAAGCAGGTGACCGCACAGGCTGACCGCCTGAAAGAGCTGGAAACCAAGGAAGCCGAGCTGCAGGACAAGATCCGCGACATCATGTACACCATCCCGCAGATGATCGACCCCAGTGTGCCCATCGGCCCGGACGACAGCTGCAATGTGGAAGTACAGCGCTTTGGCGATCCTGTTGTGCCGGATTATCCCATCCCGTACCATGTTGACATCATGGAAAGCTTTGACGGCATTGACCTGGATGCTGCAGGCCGCGTTTCCGGCAACGGCTTCTACTATCTGCTGGGCGACATTGCCCGCCTGCACGAAGCTGTTCTGGCTTACGCCCGCGATTTTATGATCGACAAGGGCTTCACCTATGTCATCCCCCCGTTCATGATGCACGGCGATGTGGTGAAGGGCGTTATGTCCTTCCCCGAAATGGATGCCATGATGTACAAGATCGAGGGTGAGGACCTGTACCTGATCGGCACTTCTGAGCACACCATGATCGGCCGTTTCATTGACCAGACCCTGGACGGCGCCAAGCTGCCCCTGACCCTGACCAGCTACAGCCCCTGCTTCCGCAAGGAGAAGGGTGCCCACGGCATTGAGGAGCGAGGCATTTACCGCATCCACCAGTTCGAGAAGCAGGAAATGATCGTCGTCTGCAAGCCTGAGGACAGCATGAGCTGGTACGACAAGCTGTGGCACAACTCTGTTGAGCTGTTCCGCTCTATGGAGATTCCCGTTCGCCAGCTGGAGTGCTGCTCCGGCGACCTGGCTGACCTTAAGGTGAAGAGCTGCGACATTGAGGCTTGGAGCCCGCGTCAGCAGAAGTACTTTGAGGTTTGCAGCTGCTCCAACCTGGGCGATGCCCAGGCACGCCGTCTGCGCATCCGCTACAAGGATGAGAATGGCAAGACCCAGCTGGCCCATACCCTGAACAACACCTGCGTTGCCCCGCCGCGCATGCTGATTGCTTTCCTGGAGAACCACCTGCAGGCTGACGGCACCGTGACCATTCCGGCTGTTCTGCAGCCGTACATGGGCGGCAAGACCGTGCTGGTACCGAAGGAGAAGTAATTTTCTTTTTGGAGTTGTTTTCCAGCCTTTTTTGAAAAAAGGCTGGGCGAAAAACTTTAGGCAACACCGCACAATTCCCGCCTTACGGCTTAAGCACCGCTTCGGCGGCTGCGGCACTTAGAATTGTGCGGTATTGCCTTTAATCAGACCAAATATAAAAAGCCCCGTGTGAGGGGAAAGGGAACAGGCGCAGGTCTGTTGAGCTTTCCCCGGCACAGGGCTTTTGGGGGTCAGCCTTTTTCAAAAAGCTGGGCCGCCGAAACAAAACGGAAATTGCAAAACAAAAATCTCAGCCGTGCGGTATCCTACCTGCACAGCTGAGATTTTGTTTTGTGTCTGTTTTTATTGCGGTTACTCTTTCTCTTTCCAGTGCTTCAGCTGGGAAAGGTAAGTATCAAACTGGGCGCGGCAAACGGCGGCGGGGGCGTTATCCGGGTTGGGCATATGTGCCATCAGATAATCCAGCAGGGAAGCTTTGGTGGGATAGGCGAACTGGCCATCGGCATAGCACCACTTACAATAATCCTCGTTATAGGCATCATCCGGCCCTTTGCTCAAGGTGGAATCATCCAGCGGCATGCCGCAGCACTGGCAGACCAGGGTGCGCGGGCTGCGTTTGCCAAGCAACGGGAAGTTGCATTTTGGACTTTGTTTTTTCAGAACGATTCAACCCAGCATGGCACCCAGGGCGTCCAGCGCCGTGCGCAGGGCGGGGGCGGCGGGCTGGCCCGGTGCGCTGGAAACACCTGCCGTGGCAAAGCCTGCACAGCTGCCAAACGCTGCGCCGCAGATGCGGCTGACCATCCCCTGCTGGCCCATGGACATGGTGATGAGCGGGGTATCGTTCCCTGTGGCTTGGGCTGCCTGGGCGGTGGCTTCCAGCAGGCGGGCGGTATCCGCCGGGGTGTGGGGCATTACGGCCAGCTTGGCGATATCTGCCCCGCGGCGGACCATATCAGTCAGGGTGTTGACCATCGTTTCGGTGGGCGGAGTCTCGGCAAAGTTATGGCTGCTGAACACGGTTTTTACGCCGCTTTCCCGCGCCTGCTGCTGGATGGCAGCAATGACCGCCGGAGCCGTGCTGGCTTCGACATCCAGCAGATCCGCCAGGCCACTGTGGCAGATAGCAGTGCCGAGTTCGCCGTATGCGGCATCGGTGAGATCGGCCAGACCGCCCTCTTTTTGGGTTCGGATGGTGGCCAGTAGGGGAACGCCCTGCCCAATGGCGGCACGGGCGGCGCACAGCACGTTTTGCACGTTAGGAGCATCCAATATCGAAAGGGCATCCAAACGCAGCTCTACCACGTCCCCAGCCGCCCCAGCGGCGGCAGCGTTGGAAAGGTCGTTGGCCATAACGGGTACCAGGATCTTAAAGTTGGTCGGGGCAGTGTCCCGCGGGGGCAGCAGCGTTACGCCGCGCACAGTAATGGCAGGCATGGGGTTTCCTCCTTCAATGTTCCACGGGCAGCGGGCAGTGCCGCTGCAAAATATACCAGTATTGTAGCACAAGGCGGCGGCTGGCACAAGAAAAAGCCCCCGCGCACAGCACGGGGCTTTGGCAGCCGCCGGGGACGTACATTGCACCGTCAGCCAGAGGACCGGACGAGATTTTGCCAACCTGACCTTGATCGTATACCACATTCCGGTTGCGGCACAGTTCGTGATCAAGGGGTCGGGCGGCTGATTGACCTGCTGCAAATCGTGGTCAGCATTGTGTTCACCCGGTTCATGGCGTTGTTCCAGCACACCATTACCTGCCAGAGCGTCCTTTTGCCTGCCCGCAACACGGAACAAAGCGAGAAATGGCGCACTGTGGGGGGGATGGACAGCTTTTGTCCGATCGTTTCCTGCAATCTCTCCAGCGTTTTTATCTGTACAAAAAAGAGCAGCGTTTCTTCTGCCGCATGGCAAAAACGCTGCTCTTTTTCAAATGCTGATTTTGCGCTGGATCTTACAGTTCGATCTTGCCGAACATGTCAAAATCATCCCCATCATGGATGCGCGCGGTGCGGGCCGGGGCCTGCGGTTCCGTCCGACCGCTCCGGCGCTCTCTGCGTTTGTCGGCGCTTCGTTGCTGTTTATCAGTAACTTTGTCTGGCTGGGTAGTCACTATCGCCGACGCTTCCGTGCGGACAACGCTATTGCTGCGGCCTGCTACTTTGCCGGTCATTTCCTCATCGTTCGCTCGCTGTATCTCTGATAAAACTTGACTCTGGAGTCGACTCCAGAGTGTATCCTTCGGTTAATGAGAAAAAACTTAACCGGAGGATGCCATGTCGACTCCTGACAATCACGGCAAGAAAGCCCCTCACTTTGCTGCGTTCAAACCGCTAACCACGGCACAGAACGCCAACGACTGT
>OGXA01003417.1_pt1 | contig 10160 bp, 6 predicted proteins | sample 1576171 | NCBI WGS metagenome assembly OGXA01 (sample SAMEA3541587, study PRJEB24748) | human gut metagenome | biome: human gut; feature: human-associated habitat; material: faeces | place: China | collected 2012 | reverse complement strand
AAGTGCATACCGTTTTAACGGTAGCCCGTTCGTATCGGCAGCGTTGCGCCGGGAGCGGCATGCCGCTCCCCTACATTGGCGTGTGCGGTCGGCGGGAGTGCACGGAAATTTGCAACTGCCCATGGCGGTCACTACCCGTAAAGGGCACGCCGCATCCGTAAGGCGGCAGAGCCGCCAACGGCTGCGCAGTGACCGCCGCTACAGACGCAATCGGTTTTTACGTTATTATCGGCAGCCTGTACGGACTGCAAGTGCCTTCCCGAGATTGCCACGTCGGCCTGCGGCCTCCTCGCAATGACAATTCGGAAGTGCATACCGTTTTAACGGTAGCCCGTTCGTATCGGCAGCGTTGCGCCGGGAGGGGACAGCCCGGCCCCTACAGCGTGCGACTGGCTGCTTCGCGCGTAACTATCCACTGTCCATTTTCAATGATCCGTTTTCCTGCATATCATATTATATGTCAAGGCAGCCGCCAATCGACCGGCTGTTCTCCGTTCTCCTGCAAAAAGGCATTGATCTGCGAGAACGGGCGGCTGCCGAAGAAGCCGCGGTAGGACGACAGCGGGCTTGGGTGCGGGGCGCACATCATAACTTTCGAGTTGAGGAAGAGGCAAACGTTCAATATTGCCGCCACGAATGATGGTATCACTCCAGACAATCTTCTGCATGGACTCCTGAGGTGCAATCCATGGTCCACCTGCCAATGCAAAGCCGTCACAGATATGCATCCCCAACCGAAGTCCCAACCGTTTTGCCTCTTTCATGCTATGATCTACCATTTCCCAAAACTCAGGGGTAAGCTGTTGGGCTTGTCCTTCATACTCCGGTCCCTGATCTACGCCTTTAATAGGCATGAGATAGGCACCGCCCAATCCAACCTGCTTCATAGCCTCCAAATCGGCTGTTATTCCTTCAGGAGTTACGGCACCATACATCCAATACCAGAAAGTCCAAGGACGAGCATCATCTGCTGCATAACGCACCGATTGCTCCTCCGTAGGCATGTTTTGCCGGGTACCACATCCAACGAATGTAATACTCAGCAAAACAATTAATATTAAAAGATATTTTATCTTCATATCCAATTGATTATTCAAATCAAGTTAATTATTTGACCGCTCTACTAAATTGCATAATAAATCCACCACCATACTGTCCATCAGCCCAGCATGCCTGTGATGAAGGACCTACTAAGTCGGTGGTATTTACCTTGTTGCGTACAGGAGGGATGACGCGCATCAAAGCGATGCCGGTAGCAGGCAGACGATAAAGCAACTCATCACGACCATCGCGCGGTTGATAAACTCCCATGTACTGTTCGGGATTCTTATTGGCAATGCGAACAGTACCTTCCGAAGTAGACAACTCCATCCACTGTACATCGGCAAAGTAGCCTTTGAATTCAGGATAAAGGAAGCTTTCACCGGGGATAGGGTCATTATAGTCATTAGCCCAGATTCCTGTTTGCGGACCATGCAAGCGGTTCTGCCACACTCTGTAAGGACCCTTACCCAACCAACTCTTACGCAACATTTTCTCTTCAGGATAATCAAACATCACGCCCATAAGATCAACTACTCCACTGAAATTATAGGAGAAATCGAGTTCAACAGTGCCTTCCGCATCAATCACCCAGATAGCCTTCTCGAATGAACCCAGCTTATAATTGGCTGTAATGTAAAGGCAACTTCCTTCACTCTTTATGTCGAAACCGGTGAAACGGCCTGCATCCTCGAAGGTGGTATATTGAGTCTTCTTTTTCTCGGCATCTTTATCATCGTGATTATAGAACTGATCCATAGACCGGTCGGCACGTTTGGCAGCAATAAAACGGGGGCCATTGCTCAAGCTGAATGTACTTCCTCCTAATTTCACCCCTTTAAGCTGTCCGTCGGCATAACTGAAAGTAAACTCCTTGTCAGCAACCGAAACCTTAAGCTGCTCGGCAGTGCTGGTATAGGTAGGCGCCGCACCTTGCTTGGCCAAAACTGGTAACGCTACATTCACCAGATTATAAGTCCAGGTAAACAGTTCACTACCATACGCATCTATGGCGGTAACATGCAGTAAGTTTGCATTATTTAGAACAGAAGCTATCTTCAAAGTTCCGGCAGTATGAGGTTCTATGTCAGGTCCATTCACCGTAGCACTTTTTATCACTTTGGTCTCCAAACCATCTACCGCCACATATTCATACTTAAATTTGCAATCTTTCAAATTACTAAAGTCGTAACGGTTCTCCAATTGCAACACACCATCAAAATTCCCATTGGGAGTATTCATTATCTGTATAGGACACCACACCTGACGAATGGTGTAGTAACTGCCTTCCTTCTCATGATGAGGCCCCACAATCCCATCTGCTCCATAGTTGCCTGCATTATCGATAAAACCGTTCATATCCACACGCTTCACTCCCTCATCGGCCAACATCCAAAGGAAACCACCCGCACAACGGGGATGACGGCGCATCATTTCCCAATAATCGTACAACCCCGCACCATGGCCGCCATCGTAGAGTCCATGCAAGAACTCGGTAGGCATAAAGATTTCGGGCAAGCGCATATAGTTCTGACTTTCTCCATAAGAACGATAATGCATGGTTTCGTAACCTCCGAAATTGCCTTGCGGATGAATAACGGGACGCTTCTGTATGTCATGTTTGTGAAACTCACAATCAAGTTCGGTATTCCACCCCTTTTCATTACCGTTACTCCACCAAATAATGGAAGGATGGTTATGGTCGCGCTTAATCATCTCTCCCACCAGCTTCTGACCAACAACAGTCTCATGCTTGCCATGCCATCCACTCAACTCATCCATTACATAAAGTCCGAGGCTGTCGCATGCTTCAAAGAATTCGGGATCGGCAGGATAGTGGCTCAAACGGACTGCATTCATATTCATACTCTTAATAAGAAGCACATCTTCTATATTCTTGGCTTTAGAAAGGGTACGACCTGTTTCCGGACGGAAACTATGACGGTTCACACCTCTCACCGTCACACGCCGGCCATTGACATAAAGACCATCATTCGGGCGTGTTTCTACAGTACGGAAACCAAATTTTTGCCGTTCCCTATGCAACACTTTACCAGCTTTATTCATAAGAGTAAAATGAGCAGTATAAAGATTAGGAGTTTCAGCTGTCCACAGAGCCGGGTTCTTCAACTTCATATTAACAGACACCTCGTCTCCACCGGCGCGCACAACATCAGTCTGAGAAATAACTTCGCGTCCTTTTGCGTCACAGATCACCGTTTTCACCTGCGCGCCATCCAAAGCATGGTTAAGCATGCATTGGGCGATAAAAGTCCCGTCGGCTTGTGCATCCAACGCCACACGAGCTATGTTATCAGCCGGTTTCGCCACCATGAACACAGGACGGAAGATACCGCCAAAGTTCCAATAATCGGCACGACGTTCAGCAAGATTGACTCCCGCATTGGCACTTTCTTTGCTTACAGTCACTTCCAATACATTTTTCTTATCAGAACCGAAAAACACACGATCACTCACATTGTAAACAAAGCGATAAAAAGCACCTTGATGCATTTCACCCGCCTTACGCCCATTGATGGTGGCGTAAGTATCTGTCATTGATCCCTCAAACACAAGTTCCACTTGCATTCCATTCCATTCGGCGGGCAAATTGAATTCGTACCTATACATACCCTTCTCATCAGCCACACCGGCCGGAAAGGCTTTTCCATAAAACTTCATACCATACTGATAGGTACCGAAGCCTTGCAATTCCCAACAGGAAGGCACACCTATTTTACTCCATTTACCGGAATTATTACCCCCGGTACAGAAGAAATCCCATTCCACCATGTCATCGCATCCTTTACCTGAAAGATATTGCCGCTGCGTTTCAACAGAAGTTTGCGCCCACAAACTCAAAGCAAGAATAAGGGCAGAGAGAAGAGTTGTTGTCCGTTTCATTATATTAAATAGTATTACTTTTTCCAAGTTGCACATATATAACTTTTTCATATCATTCATGAGACGAAGAATGTATTTGTTTGTACTCACACTTTCAAGCGATCCATACGAACCTTTCTTCATCTATGACAGGCTAATTTATCAGGTCAAAGCGGGCTGATGCGTACACGCAACCTATGTTCCTTTTTTTTCTCAATGACATATTTCTTGAGCACTCCCGGCCCGCAGCTACTATTCCCTAACCCCAGCACAGCCGCATCAATGCTGACAACTACCTGTTTACGGGGAACCAACTCACAATCATGCGTTGCCCCGGCAAGATCTTCGGCCGTATAAGGCAGTGCCGAGAAAGAAAAAGGAGTGTCGATTGCACTGATACGTATACCATGCCCTCTATGGTCGGTCAAGCGGAGATCCGTCACCTCCTCATGGTTCCCTCCATCCTGAGGACGAGGGTAAGGAGTATACTGTTCTTCCAAAGTACTTTCCCAACGGCCAATGTAAGTAGCTTCCTTACGATCCGGATAACTTTCTATCGGTCCTCTGCCATACCAACTGATATTTCCATACTGTTCGCCAAGCATAAAGTTGAGCCCCAAACGAGGCAGTTCCGGAAGTTCTCCTTCAAAACGATAATTTTGCTCTATATCCACAGTACCGTCAGTATAGGTGAGGTAATCCGTCGTCACCACAATGGCACCTTTCTCATAGCAGTATTTCTCTACTTTATATTGATGGGGGATTCCGTCAGCCCTCATCGTGTCACGCAAAGGAACAATGTTTTCCACAACAGGAGCATTCAAACGATGATTCTTCCAATCCTTAGCCAACCAGTTACCGAAACTTTTATCATTATCAGTAGGTGCACGGAAAGCCTGCATACGCAGACCAGACAACATACCAAGTACATCATGGCGCGGACTTTCACCAATAGCAAGCGGTTTCAACGGACGCCGGTCAGTCATGGCCATCATTGCTTCATTCAGAGCAAAACGAAAAGCCGCCACTTCATGTCCGGCTTTTGCCCAAAGTCTGTCTTTGCGCAATACCAGCCGCACATGCAAACGGACATCGGCTTCCGTATCAATCCTAAAATCAGGCAACGCCACATCGGTTGCCTGCCCAGGAGCTACTTCGGGCAGAATTATTTCACCCTGTCTTGCAGAACGTCCGTTTTTCAATAATGTATAAAGACAGCGGTAATTCTCTAAACCTACATGATGATGCCGGTTAGTCACTGTAAGGCGAGAACCTTTAAGCACTTCCTTCTCCACCTTTCCCCGGATAAGTTCAAGAGATATCGGTGAATAAACCTGCTTTACTTCCCAATATTTCGGTGTAGTTTCCCGGCCGCTGCGTACAATGCCATTAAAGCAAAATGCTTTCAGATTGGGCTTGTCGCCAAAGTCACCGCCATAAGCTACCATAGTGCGCCCGTCGGGCAGCTGCTTATAGATGCCTTGATCCACCCAATCCCAGATAAAACCGCCTAACATACGAGGGTGACTATATATCTCATTCCAATATTCCTGAAAATTACCAAGCGCATTGCCCATACTATGAGCATACTCACTTGTCATTACGGGACGATTGTCATTGTCACGCTCGGCAATCTCAAGCAACCGTTCCCAACGGGCATTCTCCGCACGTTCCTTATCTTCACCTTCGGGAATACCGGGATTAAGATAGTCCTGTTTCAATCGGGTATAAAAACGGCTGATCACGTCAACGGTCACCGGATCGGGAGCGCCATCCACCCCCTGCGCCCCTTCATAATGAACCGGACGTGTGGGATCGAAATCGTGCAGCCAAGCGGAAATAGCAGCGAAATTAGGACCGTACCCACTCTCATTACCCATACTCCACATCACAACTGATGCATAATTTTTATCACGTTCGGCCATGCGTACGGCCCGATCCATGAAAGCGGCATGCCAATCGGGCGTACTCGCCAAAGTACCGCGAAGCCCATGTTCTTCAATATCAGCTTCATCCATCACATAAAGCCCGATACTGTCGCACAGCTCATACCAACGTGTCACATTAGGATAATGGCTGGTGCGTACAGCATTGATATTGGCTTGTTTCATCAGAAGAATATCTTGCAGCATCGTCTGTTCATCCATCACTCTGGCATTGACCGGATGATGTTCATGACGGTTTACTCCCCGAAAGCGGATAGGAGCGCCGTTGACCAACATCTGCCCGTTTTTAATTTCGACAATCCGAAATCCTACCCGCTGTTCTATCTGTTGCACAACCTCTCCCTTCTCATTCATCAGCGTAAGATGAAGTTTATAAAGATTAGGTGTCTCGGCCGTCCAGCGGTGAGGGGACTTAACAATAGCCTGCATGCGCCCCATTCTGCGAGGACCGCGCTGGGGATACCACAAATTCATACGTGAAGCCTTATGCTCCAAATCGAGGACCTCCGGCACATCAACTTCAAAGCCGGACACCTGCCTACCTTCCAAATCGGTCATCTCCACAACATTACCCTGCATATCCTTCAGTTCAGCTTTTGCCCGGTAACCTACGCCAAGTTCCCCTTGCCGTACAACAAACGCAGGATCCACCTGTAATATAAAATCATCATAGCAGCCCGGCTTGGCAGGCAACGTGCGTACAGTATAATCCCGAAAAGCCACTTTATGTGTATGAATCAGCGTAATGTCGCGATGAATTCCACCAAAACGCCAAAAATCCTGGTCTTCAAGGTAAGACCCGTCACTATAACGGTACACCTCTAAGGCTATTTGATTTTGTCCTTTCTGGAGATAACGGGTAACATTAAACTCACTTGCCTCCATGCTGCCCTGGCTATACCCCACCTTCTCACCGTTAATCCATACGTAGAAAGCACTCATCACGCCGTCAAAGCGTAACAACACTTCTCCATCCCCTTCCCAATGGGCCGGCAATGTAAACGTCCTGCGATACTGGCCGACAGGATTACGTTCCTTATAGGTAGTGTAATCTTCCTTAGGAGTACCCATCACACGAGGTGGGTCAATACGGAAAGGATAGCCTGCCGACACATAAATGGGAGTACCGTATCCACGATTTTCCCAATTGGAAGGCACTAAGAAATCCTCCCACCCCGAATCATCGAATTCCGTCCGGTAAAAGTCAAAGACACGTTCGTCAGGCACCGGAGTCCAGCGAAATTTCCACTCTCCGTTAAGGGAATAACTACTGTCGCCTACCTTCTGCCGATAAGGGACAAAAGCAGCACGAGCAGGTAACCGATTTATGTGCAACACATGATGATTCTCCCAGTCATGAGAGAAATTATCAGCTTTCACAACCTGAGATACGGCCGGCGCACTCAATAAAAAAAGAGAAATAAAGAATATGTTCATTTTCATCATACCATTATCCAATAAATATACCTATAAAAAAGACGGATACACAACGCTTCTGTACCCGCCATACAGGCAAGAATGTTATTAGTTGTCAACCTCACCTGTTAACTTGAGTACAACAATTATTTTCGACCGTCATTATGTGTAAATTTGCATATTTAGTTAAACAAAGAAAGACAATGGTATTAGGAAGCGTAGCAGATTTGCTGACGGATGACATCTTTTTGGAGAAGATTCTCGGTAATTATCCGCAACCATCTATCGACATAGAGCAATGGTTGCGGAACAATTACGGAGATTCCTTGGAAGAAGCTTTTGCAGCCAAAACTATCTTGGAGGGATTGGACCGGGAAGCACCCTTGATGACCAAGCAAGAACAGCTTGAAGTCAAGGAGGACATAGCTTATTCTCTGAAACTATACGATTTACATGGCAGATAATAATATATGAAACATCACTATTTATGGCCGATACTGCTTCTGATAAGCTGCAGTCCGGCTAAAAAAGAAAAGTGCGAACCGATCTACTCGCAAATGATGGTAGAGACACACGGCTTAGGCGATTTTTACTGCAACAGACACCATCAGGCCAAACTCGACACAACCGGCTGGGATTATGTATCAGGCTTAGTCGCACATTCAGTTCTGAAAGCCTGGAGTGCCTATCCGGAAAAGAAAGCCTATTATGATGCCGTCAAAGCGTTTGCGGACAACAGCCTCAATGAAGACGGCACTTTCATTCACAATAAGAAAGGTAAAGACGCCCTGCGTCCCAGTAACATTGACGATTTGCCCGCAGGAAATATCTTCTTCGGACTTTATGAAGAGGAAATGCGGCAGGGAGATACTTTGGAAGCGAGCAAATACAAGACTGCCGCCACTCTCATACGCAACCGGCTGAAGTATGATCATAGCCGCATCAAAGCACCGCTTCCGGGTGCCGGCTGCTTTTTCCACAAGGCTGTATACCCCAATCAAGTATGGTTGGACGGGCTTTTCATGGGCTCACCCATCTACGCGCAATGGCAAGCCAAGTTTGGGAAAGAGGACACGAAGGACAACAACGAAAGCTGGAGTGACATAGCACTGCAATTTAAAACAATTCACCAATACTCATATAATGCCGAAAAGCAGCCGAACTATCATGCCTGGACTGCAACTCCTGAAGATGAAAATTCTTTCTGGGCCCAACAGGACGGCAAGTTCAAAGGATGCAGCCCCGAATTTTGGGCAAGAAGTATGGGCTGGTACATAGCCGCCCTGGTAGATGTATTGGAGTTTATGCCGCGCGAACATGCAGACTATCCGGCGATGCACCGGATTCTGAATGAAGTAGCAGCCGGACTGAAGCGTTGGCAGGATCCGAAAAGCGGCGTATGGTATCAACTGCTACAATACGACCACTCAATGGCAGCCGACGGAAAAGGTGATACCATAAGCGGCAAAGTATATAATGTAGGCACGCAACCCAATTACCTGGAATCTTCCGCTTCGGCAATCTTTACTTATGCCTTTTTGAAAGGCATACGCTTGGGTCTGCTTGACAAAGATGAATATCTCCCCGTAGCAGAAAAGGCCTACAACGGAATATTGAAGCAGTTTGTGCGCCAAGAGGGCAACAAAACGCATATCATCCAAGTATGCGCTTCAGCTGGCTTAGGTCCTAAAAACAATCCTTCACGCACAGGTACAATCAACTACTATTTGGCAGGCAAGGATGTCACTATCACTGAGAATGAGGGAAAAGCCATCGGTTCATTTATAATGGCATCAGTGGAATGGGAGTTAATGAAGAGATAAAATTATAGAAAGCCATCGTTTCTTATCTGATAAAGACAATGGAAGGTGTCCCCGGCTATACTTGTTTTCTGGAAATGAAACGAAATCCACTAATTTTACATTGAGAGGACGGATAATTTTCAGCCATATACCGAACCTCATTCGGTCGTATACTGGCTCACCCGTATACTGAATGCCATTCAATCGTATACTGAATTACCCTCTCTCCTGAAAGTACTCTGGGCAGGAATAGGCAGCACCGGACTGGCGGTGTAAAAAGAAGACAAATGAGGTTGTAAGAATGAGATAACCGGACGAACAATACAACGAGATCAGACAGCCATTGCCAATTCACGCAAACGATTCAAGCTTCGACACACAAGGTTTCTGACAGACTGGTAATTCATGTCCATAATCACGCAAATATCCTCGTATTTCTTTTCTTCCATATAATATAAGGTAATAGCTTGGCGCTGACGCTTAGAAAGCTGACGCAGCAATGACTCAACCTTCACACTCTGAAAAAACTCAGCTTCATGACGCAAGTAATCCTCCTCTACATCGGCGTCTTCAGCCACACGTTGAAGACTGTCCACCTGGACATCGCTGCCGAATACCAAACGACGCAACTCGTCACATATCCGGTTTTTGAGAGAGATAAAAAGATAAGAACGGAAATTGGCTACTTCACTCAGTTCTTCGCGCTTAATATAGATTTTAACAAATACGTCATGTATACAATCCTTAAGTAACTCGCGATCCGTTGTTAGGCGCAAGCCAAAATTGAAGAGTTGATTGACATACATATCATAAAGTTGAGCGAAAGATTTGTGATCCCCCTGTTGCGTGCGGGCTACCAACAATCGGGTTTGTTCTATAAAATCTGAGTTCGTCATAGCTGTTATTTATAGGTTGATATTCTGGTCTGGCAATTCCCCATTCCAACGATGCAAATATAAACAGCCCTATAACAGAAGAACGGTAATAATTCGTCTATAATAAGAAAATACAGATAACGCAAAGAAATTACATACAAAAAACAATTATTACCATAACAAAGAAGGGGAGCCTG
>OGXA01003413.1_pt1 | contig 10170 bp, 9 predicted proteins | sample 1576171 | NCBI WGS metagenome assembly OGXA01 (sample SAMEA3541587, study PRJEB24748) | human gut metagenome | biome: human gut; feature: human-associated habitat; material: faeces | place: China | collected 2012 | reverse complement strand
CATTCATAGCCTGCATGTTGTGTTGTACTACCATAATATAATCCTCCTTGTCTCATCTTTTTAATGAGCTATTATGTTTTTTTTCCGGGGAATCCGTTCCCCGGGCTTATTTATAACAAACAGAGCGTCCCGGGTTGTGCCCTGTCTATTACCAGATGATTGTGTGATGCAAAAACTACTCTTTCATCTTCTCTGCATCTCTTTTTGCCTCTGCTTTCATGCGTTCATTCCATAAAATCTTTTTAATCTCTGCCTGTGCTTCTCTGGAAATTCCCGGCTCAGCATAATAGGTATCTTTCCTGCGCTCCGGGTTTGTTTCTGTTTTATTCCGGGCAATATTGACATCTCTCGGTGCGTCCACCAGAAGTCTGATATGATTTCCGGCGCCTCCGGCATATACCACGCGGATATTATCGCCAATGTTTAAATATTCACCCTGTTTTAATGAAAGTTTGAGCAATCTGTTACCTCCCTGCACACTTACGTTTTTTGTAATCACATCCATGATTTTTTTGCAACATAACTTACAGAAATGTTGCATTTTCGACATGAAACATGCGGATTTTCATTGTTAAATCATGTATCTGCAAATAAAAATACTTTTCCGTTTTCAGCTGTATTTTTTTAAGGTGTGGCCATACCAAAAAATGTTGGAAGGAAAACAGGTAATAAAAATCATGAGAAAATCCGTTCTTGAGAAAATCTGATAAAAAATTTTATTTCAGGGGTAAAGTTTCCGAATGAATATCCGATATAGAACTTGTAAATAAAAAAATGCAACATTTCTGTAAGAAATGTTGCATTTTTTTGTTTACTCACGATTTATACGTTGTATATACAGCCATTTTGGGATATAACTGTGGATGTCAAAGTGCAGAAACTGCACAGTTTATCATGAATTTGAGGAGGTAATTCCCATGGGAACCACACAGCCAATCAGAAAAGATGATGAATTATATTCATTCCGTATGTATTATGCAGATGAAAAACCGAATGTCCGCAATTATACACTCATTGTCCTCGGTTTAAATACCGCACTCCGTATTGGTGATCTATTATCTTTAAAATGGTCATCTGTATACAACTTCCAATTTCAAAGCTTTTACGACCATATTCTGATCCACGAACAAAAAACTGGAAAACGAAACAATGTTCTTTTAAATGCCACTGCAAAGGATGCACTGCAGGCATATTTCAATGAGCGGTCCCCGGAGGAAGGCGAATATATTTTCACGAAAACAACCTGTCACGAAAAACCGCTCAACCGCTCGCAGGCATACCGGATCGTCAAAACTGCCGCAGTTCACACCACACAGGAAGACTGCATCAGTTGTCATTCCCTCAGAAAAACATTTGGTTACCATGCATGGAAACAGGGAACTCCGCCAGCACTTTTAATGGATATTTATAATCATTCCTCCTACCGCATCACCCAGCATTATCTCGGAATCAGCCAGGATGAACGTGATGAGATTTATCTGAAACTTGATCTATGACCACTCCTGCTGCAGTTCCTGCTCCCGGAACAGTGTATCCACGATCACATAGTACTCTGCAAGGCGTTCCGTCTTTTTGATCTTCTTGAGATACTTCTCCGGATTCGTGAAACTCTTACTCATATAGCACCAGAGTTCTTTCATTTTAAATAACGTGTTGCGATCGCCGGACATCACGCCTTTGTAGCCGTCACAGATATCATCATGGAACGCACGGAGTGTCTGCTTGTCCACTATATTGCGCTTTTTGTTTCCAACCGGTGTATCCGAATCTTTAGCCTCAAACTGAGCCTCCACCATCCGAAGTTCTCTGACCAGCCCCGGATCCTGCAAAATACCTCTGCCAAGCATGACCTTTTCTGTTTCCGGAAATGTCTGCCGTAACTGCCCATATGCCCCAGCCGAATGAATATCCCCATTGAAGCAAAGGGAATGTCTGCTGTGTTCTGCCGCATACCGGTAAGTCTCCATGCGCGGCGTATATTTATAAAAATCCTTCTGGATCCTTGGATGGACGATCAGCTCCGATAACGGATATTTCTCATAAATCGCAAGGAGATTCTCCCACTCGTCCGGCGAATCTTTTCCGACTCTGGTTTTAATGGAGATTTTGCAGTCACATGCATTAAAAATTTTATCCAGAAAACTGTCCAGCTGATCCGGTACCGCAAGAAATCCAGCCCCTCTGTTTTTTGCCACCACCGTTCCGGACGGACAGCCGAGGTTTAAATTTACCTCATCATAACCATATTGCTTCAACTGTTTTACAATCGAAATAAAATCGTCCGGCTGATTCGTCAGAATCTGCGGAACAACCTCCATTCCCTGATTATGTTCCGGATCAATGTCCTTTTTCACCTTGAAATCCAGTTTTTTATTTGTGATAAATGGAGTGAAATACCGGTCAATATCATGAAAATATTTCTGATATGCGTTACGGTAAATATAGCCGGTCAATCCCTCCATCGGTGCCATGTAATACTTCATTTTCTTTCCTTCCTGTTATTCCCGGTTCTGTATGATCTGGTAGATTTCTTCCGTCTGCGCATCGTCAGATCCACTCATATAATAGTCTGTTCCATCTGCGGAAAAATGCAGAAATTCTGTATTTTCCGGGTTTAAAAAGACCTCGCATTTTCCAACATTTCTTATGAAAAATGTTCCTTTTTCCAACGTATCCATCGCAGTTCCACTTGATTTACTCCAGGACGGAAGCTCTGTGATCTTCTCGACATGTTCAATATCTTCCACCTGAATCTCGTAATCTACGTTCAGATGTTTTGCGTAAAGTATCTCATCTTCTACCGCAAGCCGGATCGGTGTGAATTCGTCCAGGATCAGCCAGATACACATTGCCGGAATCGTCACCATAAGTACCACTGCGCCCAAAATAGCACTTCCTTTTCCAACCGGTGTTGCCAGATTCATAGTCGTTCCCATTCCGACTTTCTTTGGCACCATGCTGTGCCTGTCTGCCGGATTGTAATAGAAGATTCCCCAGATCCAGTACCTGTCGTCATCAGCGTTATCGTTCAGCTCACGCTTTGCTTCGTAGACTGCTTCAATTTTCCTTAACTGTTTCATTAACGGAATACACAAAAGCAGTGTTGCCAGTGCATACACCATGCTGCCTGTCAAAATCATCCATCCCATATTATCTGCCAGAAAAGATGATGCCAGGATCACTGCCGCAAATGCCGTATTCAGCCAGAGTACGATGAGCCAGAAATTTTTCCAGATATTTTTTCTCGCTCTTGTATAATTCAGGTTTACGTCACTGTCATTATTTATCACCGCTGTCGGCTGTCTGTCCATCCAGACTGCTACAGCAGTCAGTGCCACTCCGCACAGCCACATAACAATCGTAAGCCACCCTACACTGCTTAATTCTATTGTTTTTTCCAAAGCCGGATTGAAACTCTTTGCCCATACCGGCACAAGTGCAAGCAGCAATGCCGCCAGATTCGGCAGGAAAAATGGCAGAAATTTTACTCTTCTGATTTTTCCGACTGCTTTCAGTTCAATACGATGTTCCATCTTCTCCGTTTCATACAGACAATGTTCCGTTTTCCATCTTTTCAACCCACTGTTCGCATGCACCAGCGGAAGACACAGCAATACGATTGCAATCAATATCCACATCATCCAGATCGTAAGCTGGATGGACATGTGTTTTGTCAGGAAACTGCTAAGCGGAACGATCAGCAGAAAAATAAAATACTGTTTCATCTCTCTGCGGAACTTTTCCACAATTGCTGCCACCTCCGGTTCCTTGATCCACTCCGGTTTCATATTTACTGCAAACAGGCAGCCATCTGCATACTGATACTGTCCTCGGAAACAAAAATAGAGGACTAATAAAACCGGATACATTGTGAAAAACATAATTATGTTTACGATCATAGTTTTTCTCCTTTCAAAGCTGGTTTGTAATAGGCGTTTGCGAAACTCCTCATACTCTTCTTTCAATTTAGATTTTCATGAGTTTCGCAATTGTTCATCAAATCACTACGTATTTTATTCATACAATTCCCCGCAGATTTCAAAAAATTCTTCCTTCGTCATGCCGCTGACTTTCGCTTCCGATATGATCTGCTGCAACAGTTCTCTGGACTTTTCCGAAAGTTCTTTTGTTTCTGCAAATTCCTTCCGCACCCTTGCGCCGCTCCTGCGGTCTGCAAATATATAACCTTCCTGCTTGAGCAGGCTATAGGCTTTGTTGACCGTCATGGAATTGATCCCGATCTCTTCTGCAAGCCCGCGGACGGTTGGAAGCTGTTCTCCCGGCGATAGTCTTCCATCGGAAATCCCCTGCACGATCTGGTTTCGGATCTGCTGGTAAATTGGGATTTCTGACATCTCATTGATGGATATGATCATGTGAGGTTCTCCTTTCTCCCGCGTTTCTGTTATATTAATATCGAATTCTTTCTAAAATAAAGTGTCCGCCTGATACACATTTTCCTGCACGAGCGAATAACGTTGCTATGTGTTCGTCTTCATGAGTTGTACATCCTTGCGGAATGTTTTTATATAATAGGAATGAAGTTTCCTATTGCATAAAAATATGTATCATTTGTATTAATTATTATAATACAAATGATACATATGTCAAGTGTTTCTAAAAGATATTTGTGATTTGTGCAAGCAAAAAAGATAAATACGCATAGCAATTTCCTATAAAAAAGCAAAAAAGCGCCAGAACCAGCACCCTCTGCCGGAACTTGCGCTTCTTTAGCAAATTACTATTCTACAGTCTGTTTATGCCTGTTCTTTCAAAAAGGTCAAAAACGTCTCCACGCCTCCACCGAGCACCTTCACTGCCTCCGGGCGGTTTCCTTCAATCGCAGACACGTCAAAGAAATCACCTGCTTTTGATTTCTCTGTGTACATAAAGCTGTCACTTCCATATAACTCATGCTCGATCTCAACAAATTCATCGCCCCAGAATGAGCAGTCCTCTGCTGTGATTCCTTCTGCTTTGAATCTCTCAAGAAAAACATCCACATTATCGCTCTTGCAGGAAATTCCAACTTCCAGATATTTTGCATCGCAGGTTGCCGATACTCTCTGTCCGAATTTCTCTCCGGTCTGCTCTGCAATGCCGATCAGTTCCTTCAATCCAGATTCGATACCATGCTGTTTTAAGATCTGGCGTAAATGTTCCACCTCATCGCCCTGCATGAAAAGCTGGCCTCCACGGTCGTTTTCCACCATAAGATCGATCTTGCAGTAATTCGGACGGCTGAATACAATGTCTGTTTTCAGTCCGTATTCCCACAATAATTTCACATGGATTGCATAACAGATATCATGGATTTTCAACAATCCTTCCTGGTCTGGAATCATAGATGCGAAAATTTCCGGTCTATCGTCCGTGATCTGATAGTTGTATGCCCCTCTTCCCAGTCCGAAGAACAAATTCTTCTGCTCTTCCTCTGTGAAATAAGTATGGAACTTCCCACCTGCTATCTTATCGTAAGTTGTCCCGCTTACGATCACGAGCTTTGTTCCCTGCTGTAACAGTGGCTTCATTGCAACAACTGCATCCTCAACCGGCGCAGTTCTTGATGTCACTGCGGTTCCGTCCCAGTCAAAGAAAATTGCTTTATACTTTTTATTCATAGCTGTCTCCTCTTTATTATCTACGCATTTGCGAAACTTAATCTTATTTCCTATGATTTATTGAATTAACTGAGCAGATACGTATACGTCTCCCCACTCTTCAGCACAACTTCCTTACCTCGCACCGTAAATGAAATCTCCCCGCCTTCCAACAGCGTGAACTCCGCCTCATCCTTCGTAATACGCACTTCCAGAAGTGCTCCTTTGAATTTCAGCCGGAATGCATATTCCTCCCACTCTTTCGGGATGGTCGGCTTGAATTTCAACACACCATTCTGACAGCGCACACCTGCGAATCCATTAACGATCGCCTGCCAGGTTCCTGCCATGTTGGCGGCATGGATTCCCGCGTAGAAGTTGTTGTGGTAATCATCGAGATCCATTCTTGCAGACTGTGAGAAATATTTATATGCTTCATCCAGATAGCCGATGTCACATGCCACGATTCCGAAAATACAGGTGGACAAAGAAGAATGATGCAGGGTAACTTCCTGATAGAAGTCGTAGTTTCTACGGATTTCTTCTTCGGTAAAGAGATCGTTATGCAAGTACATGCCAAGGATCGCGTCTGCCTGTTTTGACATGCGGTGGCGCATGATAAACAGCGGATGGTAATTCTCATACAGCCATGCACGCTTCTCCGGTGGAATCTTATTTTCATCCCACGGTTTCCGCATCATAAAACCGTCATCCATCGGATACACCTGCCGCTTCTCGTCGTATGGGAAGTACATTTTTTCGATGATCTCACGCCAAAGTTCCAGTTCCTTCACAGAGAAGTCCAGCTTCTCTTCCAATCTCTTGAGATCTTCCGGTGCATGCTCCTTTAAGTATTCCACTGCTCTGACCGCATCACGCAGATTCTCTCTTGCCATCAGGTTTGTATAGAAGTTATTGTCAACTAACACGTTATATTCATCCGGTCCGGTCACATCACAGATACAGTATTTTCCGCCTTTGCACTCCGCAAAAGAACCAACATCTGCCCATACTCTTGCAGTTTCGATCAGAATCTCCGCTCCTTTCTCTTTCAGGTACTCCACGTCACCTGTCACCTGAAGGTACAAAGATAGCGCATATGAAATATCCGCATTAATATGGTACTGCGCTGTGCCAAGCGGATAATAAGTGGAAGCTTCCTCACCATTGATTGTTCTCCACGGATAGAGTGCACCTTTCATGTGACCTAAAATCCTTGCACGGTCTCTCGCCTGTGGCAGCGTCGCATAGCGGTAATCTAGCAGCTTTCTTGCAGTCTCCGGTTCTGTAAAGATCAGAACAGGGAGTACATACATCTCTGTATCCCAGAAATAATGACCTTCGTATCCCTCTCCGGAAAGTCCTTTTGCCCCCATTCCAGTCTTTCCGTCTCTTCCGGCTGACTGGATAATATGGAACAGATTAAAGTGTAAACCCTGCTGTAATTCTTCATTCCCCTTGATCTCTACATCTGCTGTCTTCCAGAAATCCTGCATATAACACTTCTGCTGTTCTTTGAGCTTCTCATAGCCTTCGCTCTTTGCAGCCGCAAGCTCGTCCTGCACAAAAGCTTCCAGCTTCTCTTTCTCCATGTCAAGACTGGTCGAATAACAGATAAATTTATCGAGTGTCACGCACTCTCCCGCTTTTGCTGACAAGGAAACTCTGGATACTGTATCCATTTCTCCTGCTTCCACCATCCAGTTCACGTCCGTCACTGTCTGTCCATCACACCATAATTCATGAACACTTCCGCATGCCACAGTCAGGTGACTTCCCTTTGTCGTTCCCTCATAATAGGAAGTGTCGTTCTCCGCTTTCACATTATCAGGATCAAGTCTCCGTCCAAATGGTCCATAGTCCACAATCGGATTGGTTTTTCTTGTATGATTTTCCACATCTGCCTGCATTTTGGACACAAACTCCACCGTTCCAACATAATTGACTGGTCTGACCTGATAACGGATCGCCATGATATTTTTTCTGGCAAAGGAAACAAGACGGGAAATATGAATTTCTGTCATTTTTCCACTTGAAGCTGTCCATGTCAGTTTTCTCTCCAGAATACCATCCTTCATGTGAAGCGTTCTTGCATACTCTTTCACTTCGCCCTGCTCCATCGTGAACTCCTCACCGTCCAAAATGACATGGATCTCCTTCAGATTCGGCAGATTTAAAAGTGACTGGCTCAAAAGCGGTGAACCAAAATTCGCCTCTCCATAGCGGATCTCATTGCTCTCATAAAAGCCGTTGACAAAGTTTCCTTCCAGACCGGTATCCACATCGAATGGATATGCCTCCTCGAAAGTTCCTCTTGTGCCAATGTAGCCGTTAGACAGCGCAAATGTCGTCTCATTTCTGTAATTATTTTCTTTTTTGAATTCCGTCTCCGTGATATTCCATTGTTCGATCGGATATATTGGTTTCTTAAACTCCATTATTCACTAACTCCTTTTGATTTCCTAATACATAATCTCCCAGAACAACTCTTCTCTTTTGATAAACGCATATAAAAATTCTACCGCATCCTCTTTGATCGCATTTTTATGGCAAGCCAGTGCACGTGCCTTTCTGTTTACAGAAAAATCAAGTGCCTGCATATCTTCCGGAACTGCAAAGCTGATGCGTTCTTCCCATTTTAACAATCCTTTATCAAAATCTTTTGGACACGCAAATGGTTCACAGACATCCATACTCTTCGCATAATCCCAGATGTTATCTCTCTTAGCAGAGCGGTTCGGCCAATTTTCATCCCCGGCATTTGAGTGGACCACTCCTGAAAATAATGTTGGATGATATTCTTTCTCCTCCGTCAGAATCTCTTTAATAAAAAGTACCAGACCACTGTGATCCCCATGTCTGTCATATTCTGCAGTTGTAAAAATAATTTCCGGACGTTTTTCCATAATGATCTCTTTTAAATCCTGTTTAAATTGATTTCTTGTATACAAAGCAGGTTTTCCATACTTTTCCGCATGATAATCTTTCTTGTCAGGAAGCGCATACGTGTGATCCGAACAGTGCGACACATGTACACGGTCTCCCTCGCTGTCATCATATAACTGATGAAGAAAACTCTCTGTCTCATCCATCCCTGTATCTGCATAACCGAGAAATGTCACCTGTCTCCCGCCCAGTCCAAGCACCTGAAGTCCTGCCAGCGTCTCTGGCAGACGGACACTTCCGGTTGCCTCATCATGACCTTCATAATCACCATTTCCAGCCATCACTACATGAACACCAATTCCTTTTGCAAGTGCTTTCTCCATAATACCTGCTGCAAGAAGGATCTCATCATCTTCATGCGGCACGATCACCATAATATTTTTGATTCCTGCATCCAGTTCCATTCGTCTCATATTCTTCTCCATTCTGCAATATCGTCTTACCCCTTCACTGCACCGGCAGAAACTCCTGCGATAATGTATTTCTGCATGAAAATATAGAAGATCATAAGCGGTGCAACACCAAGCATCAGCATTGGGAACAACGCTGTCCAGTCGGTTGCGAACTGTCCGATATTTCTGGATACTTCCTGAAGGATGACATCCTGCTCACGGCTCTGTAAGAACAGAAGCGGTGTCATAAATTCATTCCACACATTCAAAGTAACAAGGATAACAACCGTTGCAATAACCGGTTTCAATAATGGAAGTACGATCACAAAAAACTTACGGATCACAGAGCAGCCGTCGATTTCTGCCGCTTCCTCTAACTCCTTTGGAATAGTCGATTCCACAAACTCTTTAAACAGGAAAATTCCCTGTGGAACATTGATCGCCACATCCACAAGAATGACTGCCCATGCCGTGTTCATCAGTCCGATACTTTTCACAATTTTAAACAGGCTGACAATATTCATCTGGAACGGAACAACCAGACCTGCAAGGAACAGCAGGAAAATGCGGTTTCCCCATCTGGACTTCGTTCTTGCCAGCGCATAACCTGCCATGGATGTAACCAAAACAATAATTGCAACTGCAAGTACTGTAATTTTTACAGTATTAAACAATGCTCTCGGATACTGCATATTTACAAAAGCATCTACATAATTCTGGAATACCCAGACTTTTGGAAGCCCCAACGGAGACTGTGTTGCCTCCTGCGGATTTTTAAATGTTGTCACGATCAGATAATAAATTGGAATAAACCATACCGCTGCCAGAAGTATCATAAAAATCTCTGTAATAACAAGCCCGCGTTTTTCTTTTTTACTGACTCCCGTTTCACTAATTTTCTGTTTTATCATGAGATAGCCTCCCCCCATTTTCCCATTATTTTGGTTGTCACACCGCTAATAATCAATACGATGATAAAGAAGCATACACCGAAAGCGGAACCTACCGAATAGAAGCCATCCGAGATACCTTTCTTCATCATAACTGTCATAACCGTCTCCGTTGCATTTCCAGGTCCGCCGGAAGTCATGGAGTAAATTGCGTCAAACGCTTTCATGCCTCCGATCAATCCGGTTACTACAATAATTTTTACGGAAGGACACATGAGTGGAAGCGTAATCCTAAAAAAGCTCTGTCTGCCATTTGCTCCATCAATCTGTGCCGCCTCATAT
>OGXA01003408.1_pt1 | contig 10185 bp, 8 predicted proteins | sample 1576171 | NCBI WGS metagenome assembly OGXA01 (sample SAMEA3541587, study PRJEB24748) | human gut metagenome | biome: human gut; feature: human-associated habitat; material: faeces | place: China | collected 2012 | reverse complement strand
GGGTTCTTATTGCGAAGCAACAAGGTTCCCGGGTACCCTCCCGATGCGAAGCGTCGTAGAAGGGTGGGGTTCTTATTTTTAAATTTAAAAAAGAGGTTATTATGAAAAAAGTTGTAAACATTGAAAAAACCGACTCTAATTTTAAAGATTATATTTTATTTGATATAGAAACAACCGGACTTAACAGAACAAAAGACTTTATGTATATGTTTGGAATTTGTGAAAAAAAAGGTAAAAACTTAATTTATTCTCAATATTATATTGAAGATGAATCAGAAGAAAAAGAATTGATTTTGAAGGTAAATGAGCTTTTAATTACAAAAAAAGTAATTTCATATAATGGAGACAGATTTGATTTTCCTTTTATCAGAAAAAAAATGGAAAAATATAATATTTCGAAAGTTGATTTTGAAAATATTGATATTTACAGGCAACTTCAAAAGCTCAATTTTTTTCTTGATGAACCTAGCCTAAAGGCTATAAATTTGGGAAAAAGACTTGGTTTTGATGTTCATGACCATGTTAATCAACAGGAAATGCCTAAAATTTTCAAGATGTATCAAGAGCTTAAGGATAAGGAGATGTTGTCAAAACTTATTTACCATAACTATATTGATCTGCAAGTTCTAAGCTATATTTATGAATATAAGGAAAGTATTTTAAATAAAATTTTGACCATTAATAACAAAAAATTTACAGGAATTTTAAAAACAATCTATATTCAAAAAAACTATCTGATAACAAGACTTTCCAATCTCAAAAATATAGATATAAACTTTCATCAAAGTAATTACAGTATAATGAGCAATAAAGATGAAATCAAAATTTCATTGGAATTGGAAGATGGATTAATTGAAAATAATATAAAAGCTAAAGTTTTTAAATCAAAATATGAAAATAAAATTTTTAGAGAATCTCAAAATTTGACTGAAAATTTTATTCTCATAACAAAAAATAATAAAATAATAAAAGAAAATTTGCTTCTTTTACTAAATTTAATTTAATTGAGATAAAGTAATAGAAAACGCTTTAATTTTTTTGACTTTTAGTGTATAATAATACTGGAGGTAGTTATGTAGTTGTTGATAAAAATTAGGAGATTGCTATGGATGTTGGTGAAAAAATATTTTATCCTATGCATGGAGCAGGATTGATTAAAAGCATAGAAGACAAAGATTTGGGCGATTATTGCGAACGATTTTATGTTATTGAGCTTCCTTTTGAACAAAATTTACATATCTTCATTAAAGAAGATGACATTGATAAATTTGAATTTAGAAAACTTGTCAATGAAGATACTCTTGATGAGGTTTACAATTACCTTAACAATGAAGAATTCCCTATGCCGAATAATTGGGTACAAAGATATAAGGAAAATACAAAAAGACTTAAGTCTTCAGATATTTTTAATATAGCCTATGTTCTTAAAGGGTTGTCTATCAGGAATGAAAAAGGTAAACTTTCTTTAAAGGAACTGTTTATGTTAAATCTTGCAAAGCGAATTTTAGTTTCAGAATTTGTTATGGTTAGCGGTTTTTCAAAAAACAAAATTAATAAAATCATAGAGTATTCTATGGAACATTAGGAGGAGAATATGTTTAAAGGTTTAAGATACTTGACCTTTGTTTTTGGTGGGCTTTTAGGTATTCTATTAGCCTATGGATTCGGTCAAGTTGTAGAGTTAGAGTTAAGCAAATTTGCTGTGATTTCGATTTATTCCATTTTTGCAATTATTTTTGGTATTATTTTTTATTTATTATTTCCGGTGATTTTAAAGAAACTTACAGTTAATTTTGAAAATATGATAAAAAAAGCTCAAAAAACTCCGACTTCTGATATTGTTACCGCAATTATCGGACTTATAGTTGGATTGATTATAGCTTTTTTAATTTCATTACCGATTTCCAATATAAAATTTCCTGTAATTGGAAATTTATTAAGTGCAACGATTACTATTTTTATATATTGTGCGCTTGGATTTATAGGAATCAAAATAGCTGTGGATAAAAAAGAAGAGATATTGAAATTTAAACTTTTTTCGAGAGAAAAGTCCTTTAAAAAAGGACATGTATATCCTAAAATTTTAGATACATCTGTTATAATTGACGGAAGAATTTATGATATAATCAAAACCGGATTTTTAGAAGGTCCAATTATTATTGCTATGTTTATGGTTAAGGAATTACAATACATTGCGGATTCCGAAGACCCAAACAGAAGACAAAGAGGAAGACGCGGACTGGATATTTTGGATTTACTTCAAAACGAAAAAAATATTGAAATAAAAATTGTAGATAAGGATTACAAAAATATCAAAGAAGTTGACCATAAACTTTTAAAATTGACAGAAGATTATCACGGAAAACTTATTACAAATGACTACAATTTAAACAAGGTTGCATCTCTTCAAAAAATTTCAATACTAAATATAAATGAGCTTGCACTTGCGGTCAAACCTGTTGTAATTCAAGGCGAAAAACTTATTGTTGAAGTCATTAATCGTGGTAAGGAACCCGAACAAGGTCTTGGATATCTTTCTGACGGAACTATGATTGTGGTTGAAGACGGAAAAGATTATATCGGTCAAACAATAGAAACAACTGTAACGAGTATATTACAAACTCCTGCAGGAAAGATGATATTTACAAGAAAGAATTTAAAATAAATATATTATGTAATTTGAATGGAGGATTTTATGAATGAAAGAATTTACAAATCAACATCTTTTCAAGTTGTAAAAGAGCTGGTGCTGTTAATTGTCGCCTGTGCTTTTTTAGCTTTTATTTTGCACTTTTTTGTTAAAGACTATATAAATACTATAGTTGTGGCTGTTGTATTTGTTTTCTCACTGGCTATGACACTTAAAGACAGGAAATTGTATGTTAAGGTTACAGATGATACCCTTACAATAGTAGATGGTAAAAAAGTTTATGAATACGAATTGGATGAATGTGCAATCAAAGCTAAAATAAAAAATAACGACATATTAACTTTGTATGTTATAGACTCAAACGAAAATACTAAAAGTTTTGATTTGTCATTACTTGGATACAAGCAATTCGAGAAACTTATTGAAGATATCCGTGTAGTCGGAGATGAAGCGGAATCAATTACGTTAAAAGCAAAATAATTTTATATTAGGAGGATACTATGGATAATATTTCACAGATGATTAAAAATATGGGAGTTATGGCTTATATAATTCCCGCCGTTTTAATTATTTATGTTGTTGGAATTGTAATTTGGTCAAAAAAAAGAAAACAAGGATATGATAAATGGCTTTCAGATCATCCTGATGCAGTTAAAATCTATTTAAATACTGGTTTTAATGCGATTACTTCAAAGACACTTTCAGGAAGAATTTTGAGTCCCGATGCTTATCCAACAATTGCGTATGAAGGAACAAAGTCTGTAATTTATGCATTACCGGGAACTGTAGATGTTGAACTTACTTACAGTTATACAAGACCCGGAGTACTACATAAGAATGTAACTACGACTTGGGGCCCTACAAAACTTTCACTTGAAGTTGAAAAAGGAAAAACTTATTCTTTAACTTTTGACAAAGATGAAGAAACTTTTAAATTCAGTGTTGACAATTAGAAAAAAGGAAAAACTTCGACAATTTATGTCGAAGTTTTTTATTGTGAAACAACAAGATTCCCGGGAACCCACCCGATGCGAAGCATCGCGGAAGAGTGAACTTTTTATTAACAAAATCTCATTCTATCAGGATTTATATCTTTCTCTTTTTCGTAAAATTTTAAAATCTCAATACCATTTTCTAAAATCAACTTTTCAATTAATGGTTTATCTTCAATATTATAGAATAAAATGCTTATCCCGCAACAGTGATCTTCCGTTTTAGGAGTTGGTGCTATTGTACATTTTATTCCATTTTGTTTCATTAATTTATAAAGTTCTTGACCGTTTTTTGTATCTTTAAAAAAAATATAATATAGCATTAGCTTAACATCTCGATAAATGCACCAATTCTTGTTTTTAACTGTTCACTGTCTGAGTCCGTATAGTCAGTTTCGATTCCAATAACAGGAATTTTAGCTTCTTTTAAAGCTTTTTCAACTATTGTTCCCTCTGTATCATAAAGTGTACAGAACTTTAGGTTTATATCAATGACACCATCAATATTATATTCTTTAACCAATCTGATTATATCATCAACTCTTTCAGTATTTGGAGTAAAACATGCGCAATTTATATTTCCCAAATATCTACGAGTTAGATTTTCAACCATTTCATCAATTGTTTTTCCGTTTTCATCTACTAAATGTTCAGAATATCTATTACCTGTACACATTTCTTCACATACAATCATTCCTCCGATATTTTCAACTATTTGGTGAATCTTCCAGTTTGGAATTGATAATGGTGTACCAGTAAGTAAAATTCTCTTCGTACCTTTTTTAAATACGCTTACATTATCCTTTGCTCTTTCTTCAAGTTCGTCACAAAGTCTATTTACTTGTGCAGTAAATCTTTCAGGATCATCATAGAATGCTATTTGTGTAATAAGTAGTACATCTCTTCCTGAAATAGGCACATTTTCAAGTTTTCTAAAACTATTTAATCTTTGTAAAGCCCTTCTCTTATTATTCAAAGTTACAATAGCATTTCTAAGGCTTTCTTCTGTAATCTTATTTCCTGTCAATTTTTCTAGTTCAACCATATAGCCTTCTATTTCTTCTTTCCATTTAACAAAGTCTTTTTCTCTCTTCATTTGTGGAATATCCATTATATACATTGGAGCATCTTTTGCTAAAATTTCCCATGCCTTTTTCTTACCGTCACAAGTTGTTTCTCCAACAAAAAGATCAGCAATTCTAAAGAATGGACAAGTTCTATCAAATCTTGCACCCAAAGATGCCTTTATCAACGGGCAAGTAGATGTTGGAAGTACTTTTTCTCCACCCGGAACCCAAAATTGAGACCCGCTACACAAACCTGTTGCAATAGCTCCCGCTGCAACTACAACTTCATCAGGAACATGGATACAAAAAGAGCCTACAACTTTTCCACCCTTCTTTTGAAATTCAATAAGTTCTGCAGGTCTAATTCCGTGAATTTCTGCAACTACCATATTGAAATAGTCCATACTCTCAGGTCTATTTTCTTGACTTAAAAAAACATCCCCAAATGCGACAGGTAAAACTTCGCATAAAATATCATGAGTATCAACATCCATATTCAAATCTTCCCACATTTTTCTGTAATCAGCCATTTTATTGCCTCCTATAAAATTCTATTTATTATCATAGGGACAATCTTGATACAAAATATCTAATTTTTTTGTTTTCTTATTATTATACTTTTCTTTCAAAAACTCATAACCACTACTTTTATAAGTCTTAAAAATTTCTCCAAGACAAAAATTTTCTATGATTTGATAATCTTTATATTTTTCATCAATATCGTCCAAAATTTGAATTGCTCTTGGAACGTATATCTTTTGTCTTTTTTTATTTACATCTTTAAAATTAGACAGCACTCTATCAATCATATTATTTTTTTCTTCCAAAGAAAAAATAAATTGAGTATAAAATTCAACTTCATATAAAAATCTGGAGTCAATATCGGTTTTGGAAAGACTTTCCAATTTTGAAGAAATATTTTTAGATAATTCAACGGCTTTTAAGAAATTTGTTTCAGAAAAATCTCGATTATAGACTTCCTCTACTCTGTTTTTTAAATTTTCAAGATTACCATCGTAGAAAAAAATTTTGTCCTTTAAATTATCTTTCAATACTTTTAAAAGTAAAGGACAAGAATTATCTACAACAACCAATTTTGCATTATAAAGTAAGGGGCATTTTTTAGTCATAGCATAAGTAAGAGTTGAATCAATTATGCTACACAAATCTTTTTCATTCGAATATTCCAATATGTATTTATCTACTCCGTCCAAAGGTAGAGGCACCAAGTCAAAACCGTAAAATATTTCTTTCGGAACGGTTCTCCCCAAGTATCCTATTATGTATTTTTCACTATCTAAACCCATTATCGTCTCTACAAAAGCATTTCGCCTAAGTTCTAAAATTTCTTCTCTCAAATTTTCCATAATTTTTGATATTAAACCATATCTCCTTAATTTATACTCGTTATTCTTTTAGATATTTTCAAGAAATTCTATGATAAAATAACTTTTAGCTTTGTATCTGACTATTTTTAAAATTCACCTCCGGCAGAAAATATTTGTTATTATCATTTAGCCAAATACAATACTTCACATATTTACATTTGTATTATAACACATATATATTATGTAGTAAAATTAGAATTATTAATTGAAAATGTTTATTCATTATAATTATTTATAATATAATGCTCGTTTTATAATGTTTATAAAAAAAGAACTTCAATAAAATTATTGAAGTTCTTTATAATTAATATTTATCTTCTCTTTTTAGAAAGCGCAACTGACACAATTCCTAAAAGAACAGTAGGCAACAATGACATTTGTGCAATTCCTGTTTTAGCTAATTTCGGTTTTCTACCGCTTTTCTTGTTATTATCAGCTATTACACTATTATTATTATTGTTATTGTTGTTATTGTTATTTTCGAGTTTGTTTTCCAATTTATATTTTACTGCATATTTTGAAAAATGAGTTGTAACAAATGTTACAGCCTTATCATTTTGAGTAAAAGTTTTTTCTTCAACTTTTCCGCTATCGTCTACATAATAAACTTTTTCTACAACTTTTCCTTTTTCTTTAGGCATTACAACTGTATATTGTCCAACAGGCAATCCTATCTTCTTCTTTGTCTTTGAATCTCTAAAATAAATATCGAACAGTGAAATATTTTTATCTTTAAGAGCCAGAAAATCTTTAGGATTTAATTTTTCAACCACAAGTTCTTTTCCTAACAAGTTTTTGCCTGTAACAGAAATTTTAGTTTCTTTATCAGTAAGTGTAATTTCTTTATCAGAGTATTCAGGTTTTACACCGTCTAATTTTTCTGTATTTTCTTTTAAATCCTTTGCTAATCTATCTACATTTCCTTGACTTACCGGATTTTCAACTGCTTTAATCGCATTTTCTAATGCTTTATCAAATTCATTTTTAATTTCTTCTGCAGCATATTTATATTTATCCGTTCCCTTCGCTGATTTTGCATCTGCTATTGTTTTGTTCAATTCATCAAGTTTAATATTACTCTTGTAGATAAAAGTTACTTCCTTAATATCTTTAACTTTTTCTTCATGGATATTTCCGATTTCTTTTTCTTCAACACTTCCGTCGGCTCTAACTATCTTATATTTTACAGCTTCAAAATCTTTACTGCTTTCAATAGGTCTTACATTGAAAGATCTAAGTTTAGACCATCTATATCCTTTAACTGTAGCTCCCTTGAAAGCCACTTTGCCATCTTCTGTTTCATGTTTTACTTTTATTTCAGAAACTTCATCTAAAGTAAGTTTTTCTTTTTTCCCTACTTTGTCATTTACAACAGTCGCTCTTACAAAAACTTCCTCGTCATAATTTTCTCCGTCAACAGCAACTAAAAATTTAAAAGTAACATCTCCATTTGGATTTTTAGGATTTGTAACATTTCTAGGACAAATAAGTTCAAACATTTGTGTATTTCCATTTCCATAGATTCCTGTTCCGTCTGAACTAACCATTATAAAGTTGTCCATACTATCGGATGTACCTTCATTTTGTAATGGATACCATTCTATTCCGTTTTCATCTACAATTTTTATCTTTGTCAAAGTCTTATTGAAATTAGCTCCGAACATAGTAACCCAAGTTTTTTTACTTTCTTGACCTACCGGAGTATAAGTATGAGTTACATCAGGTTGTTCAGTACCGCCACCTGAAGTTCCATAAGATTGAATTGACATAAAACTTAAGATTGGCTTGTCAGTTATTTTATCGGTAGGCAAAACTGTTGCAACTAATCTTTTAGCTCTATTTTCCAATATATTTACTCCAATTGCTGAAGAATATGTCTTTCCATTATCCAATGATACCATAACTGAATAAGTTTCAGCTTTGTCGGTTTTATTTTCAGGTAAGGTAAAACTTATAATTTGTTCAGTATTATTTACAACTTCTACATTTACATTTGCTGATTCTGTTATTTCTGAATTTGAAGTTTTATCCTTATTATTTATTAGAATTTTGACCTTAACAGCTTCACTTAAGTTTTCTCCAACTAATTTAACTTTTGAATTTCCACCTAATTTAGTTAAAATTTCTCCTTCAACAAAATTAGCTTCATTTACTGTTGGAAAAGCATCTTTTATAAATTGTTCAAAAGCTCTATTTTCTCTATTTTCCCCGTCTTTTATTATTCTTTCTTCAAATCTAATTGTCGCACCGGTTTTAATATCTATTTTATTAGCCAAAGTTATGACAATTTTATCTCCAACAACTTCAACCTTATCTTCCGCTTTTAACTTTTCAAAATTGTCTGTTGTAGATTTTTTATAAGAAATACCGGCTTTTAAAGTTTCATTATCTTTAACTTCAAAAACTCTCTCATCAAATTTTACAGTTATTTTTGTCTTACTATTGTCAAGATATACATTACTTGGTAATAAATCTATAATATCTCCACTTTCTTCGCCACCTACAGTAACAGTAACTTCTTTATCATTTAATCTAATCTTATAAACTTCTTCCTTATTTGATTTTGCTTCAGGGAATTTTAAAGTTGCACTTTGAACTTTATTTGTTCCGTTGAAAGTATAATCCATATTAATTTTATTTTCAATACCGTTTTCAACCTTAAAAATTTCAAGTTTAAGTTTATCAGACTCTAAATTTTCACCTTTTACAGTAACAGTATTCGCCCCACCTGCCTTTGGCATATTAGGAGTTTTTATTTTAAGCTCGTTTATAACCATATTATTTTCTTCAGCATCGGGAGCAACAGTAACTGTAACTGTCGGATTATCCTGGAATACTGTTTCAGAGCCGTTTGTATTGAATTTTAAAGTATAAACTTGTTCACTTGTAGTATTATTTTTCGGAAAATCAATAGAAATAGTCTTTCTAGCCTTATCCCCTGTTACTACAGCATTTTTTCCTAAATCGGTTGCTACATTATTTAATAAAACTTGAACCTTTACTTGATCAGCAGGAATATGATTGTCATTAATTCTTTTAGTAATTAATTCTAAATTTGCTTTTCCACCCTCTGCCGGTAAATTTTGATTGTCAGGTGTTACTCTGACAATTGCATTTTCCTCATTACTTTGTTCTGATGGTGCAACTTTAATAGTAACTGTCGGTTTAGCTTGAAACTCTGTTTCAGAACCTTTTGCATTAAATTTAATTGTATAAACTTGTTCCTTTGAAGTTGTATTTTTAGGAAAATTTAAAGCAACTGTCTTTTTTGCTTTTTCACCTTTAACTTCTACATTTTTCCCTAATTCCGTTACAACTCCGTCTAATGATATTTGAAGTTTTACTTTTTCAGGAGAAATATGTTTATCATTTATTTTTTTAGTAAATATTTCTAAATTTACTTCCCCACCATCTTTTGTTAAGTTTTCAGAATCTGCACTTACCTTCACAATTGCATTTTCTTCAACAGGATTTGGTTGTTCAGGATTTATCGGAGGAACTACAACTCCTCCACCGCCATTTGATGTACTCTTTCTAATTCTAATGAGCTTTTTAAATTCTTCATAAAATGATCCGGTCTCACCATTTACACTAAAAGCAACTTCATATTGTATGCTTTTTCCTGTTTCATTTTTAGGAAAAGCTAAAGTAACTATCTTTCTACTTGAACTTTCTTTTGTTTCCTCAGAAAAAGTAATTGAATTTTCAACTTCTGTTAAACGTTCCGTACTTCCTTTAAGAACCACTTTCGCCTTAATATCTTTTTCTTCTAAATCAGAACCCTTAAGTGTGAAAGTTCTCTTTCCATCCTCAGTAGGCGACATAACAGTTGAGTCTTCTACTTCAGTTAAAGCACTTGTATCTTTTGCATAAGTATTAATTCCGATGGAACTAAATATTATTGAAAACAAAAGTACAAATGCAAAGATTTTTTTAAGCATTTTCATTCAATGCTACCTCCTTAAAAATATTTTCATACCCTTAAATTATATATCATAAAAAATTTTTTTGCAAATATTTTATCAATCTATAAATATTTTTAATGAATAAAAATTATTTATTAATAATATTTATGAATAAAGGAGGCT
>OGXA01003403.1_pt1 | contig 10191 bp, 5 predicted proteins | sample 1576171 | NCBI WGS metagenome assembly OGXA01 (sample SAMEA3541587, study PRJEB24748) | human gut metagenome | biome: human gut; feature: human-associated habitat; material: faeces | place: China | collected 2012 | reverse complement strand
CATTATGTCAAGTAGGGCAGATTAATGCACACAAATTTGAAAAGACCTCTTTGGGAGGTATATACGAGGTGAATGGAGTAGATATAGAAGTACAATTTTATACCCCCTCGATCGTTAGAATAATCAAAGCTCCCAAAGGAAGAGCCTATGAGAAGAAGAGTCTGTCGGTCATTGCTAACCCGCAACAAGTAATTTTTACCTCTCATAAGAGTGGTAAAAATATCCGTCTTGAAAGCGATCAATTGCGTATTATTATTGATCAATGCTCAGGGGTAGTCTCTTTTTATACGAAAAAAGGCAAAAAATTGTTGTTGGAAAAATCGGCTGCAATTTTTACCGATTTCAATGATGCTGGTATGAAAACGTTCAGTGTATATCAACCATTCATTCTTGAAACAGGTGAGGCCATTTACGGACTTGGTCAATTGCAAAACGGAAAGATGTCGCAACGTGGTGTCACCAAACGCCTTATCCAGGGAAATACTGAAGATGTGATTACTTTCTTTCAATCAGTCAAAGGCTATGGTGTGTTCTGGGATAACTATTCTCCCACTACGTTTACTGACAATGCCCAAGAAACTTCTTTCAGTTCCGAAGTAGGTGACTTGGTTGATTATTACTTTATGTATGGCGGAAATGCTGATGGTGTAGTAGCTCAGATGCGGAAACTTACTGGTGAAGTTCCTATGTTCCCACTTTGGGCATATGGATTTTTCCAAAGCAAAGAACGTTATAAAAGCCAGCATGAAATTGTAGGAGTGGTCCGCAAATACCGTGAATTAGGCGTACCGCTTGATGGTATCATTCAGGACTGGCAGTATTGGGGAAGTAATTACCTATGGAATGCGATGGAGTTCTTAAGTGAAGAATTTCCAAACCCAAAACAAATGATGAATGATATTCATGGCATGCATACTAAAATGGTTATCTCGATCTGGTCTTCCTTTGGTCCGATGACTAAGCAATACCGACTGATGGAACCGAAGAATATGCTGTTAAATATGGGTACCTGGCCTCAATCAGGTTTGAGCAGCTGGCCTCCCAACAGGGAATATCCGTCAAACGTAAAACCTTACGATGCTTATCATCCTGAAGCACGTGCTATCTATTGGGATCATCTGAATAAAGGCCTTTTTTCACTGGGCATGGATGGTTGGTGGATGGATTCTACCGAACCCGATCATCTTGATGCCAAACCCGAAGATATGGATAATCAAACCTATTTGGGATCGTTTCGTAAGGTACGCAACGCTTATCCATTGATGACCGTAGGGGGTGTCTATGATAACCAGCGCGCTATCTCTTCTGATAAGCGAGTGTTTATTCTGACTCGTTCAGCATTTGCCGGTCAACAACGCTATGGAGCTAATACCTGGACCGGTGATGTGCAAGCTACCTGGAATAGTTTGGCTCGACAGATAACGGCCGGATTGAACTTCTCTCTTTGCGGTATTCCGCACTGGAACAGCGATATTGGTGGCTTTTTCCTCGGGAGTTATCCACGCAAACTGGAAGATTCCGGCTACCATGAGCTGTTTGTTCGCTGGATGCAATTCGGTACATTTAATCCGATGATGCGTTCACACGGTGCTGATGCTCCGCGTGAAATTTGGCAATTCGGACAAAAAGGTGATCGTATCTACGATGCGATTGAGAAATATATCCACCTACGTTATAGCCTATTGCCATATATTTATTCAACATCGTGGAACGTAACTGCTAACCAGTCCAGTATAATGCGTGCCTTGGTGATGGATTTCAAAGACGACAAAAAGGTATGGAATATCGCCGACCAATTTATGTTTGGCAAAGCTTTATTAGTTTGTCCAGTCGTGGAATCGCAATACACCAAAGAAACGGGAGAAAGGCGTAATCCTATTCGGACTACAAATTATTCCGAAACGAAATCAAAATCTGTCTATTTACCACAAGGTACACAATGGTATGATTTTTGGACCAACGAGAAATACCAGGGAGGCAGGACAATTGAGCGCGAAACACCAATCGATATTATTCCTTTGTTTGTGAAAGCCGGATCCATCCTTCCCATTGGTCCAAAAGTACAATATGCCACCGAGAAAACTTGGGACAATCTGGAACTGAAAATTTATACCGGAGCCAATGGTCGTTTTGTATTATACGAAGACGAATTCGATAACTACAACTATGAAAAGGGTGCTTACACAGAGATTACTATGACATGGAACAACGCACTGCGCATACTGACTATCGGTACTCGCAAAGGATTCTATAAAGGAATGCTTCAATCCAGAACATTTACGGTTCGTTTGCAAGATGGAACCTCCAAGACGGTGAACTATAATGGCACGCAAGTGGAAGTACAATTTTAACAAAATAGAATAAGTATGAATAAAATCAATTACTTGAATGTTTTTACTGTTTTATTATTTCTGGGCGCACTCTCTTTGCAACGGCTCCAAGCACAAAACAGACCGGTGGTACAAACCAAGTTTACGGCAGATCCGGCACCAATGGTTCATAACGGGACGGTATATTTGTATACCAGCCACGATGAAGACGATGCACCGGAAGGAATGGGACGTTTTCTGATGAAAGAATGGTTATTGTATAGTAGTACTGATATGGTCAATTGGACTGATCATGGTGCAGTAGCCTCCCTGAAAAATTTCGAATGGACAGAAAATAAGGAAAACGGTGCATGGGCGCCTCATTGTATTGAGCGTAACGGTAAATTCTATCTCTATTGTCCTACACCAGGCGGAACGGGTATGGGTGTATTGGTAGCCGATTCCCCTTTCGGCCCCTTCAAAGACCCGATCGGAAAACCTTTGGTTATGAATAGCTGTGAGGATATCGATCCGGCTATTCTTATTGACGACGACGGACAAGCCTATATGTATTGGGGAAATCCTAATCTTTGGTATGCGAAACTCAATGAAGATATGGTTACCATTTCCGGAGATATCGTGAAAGATCCATTGGTACGCAAAGAACAGGGTAAAATAGATCAGTACCATTACCAAGAAGGACCCTGGGCTTATAAACGCAACGGACACTACTATATGGCTTACGCCAGTACCTGTTGTCCTGAAGGGATAGGCTATGCTATGGGCAAAAGTGCGATTGGTCCATGGAAGTTTAAAGGACATATCATGCAGCCCGATCGCAGAGCAAGTGGCAATCATCCAGGCATTATTGATTATAAAGGGAAGACCTATATGTTTGGGTTCAATTTCCTATTGAATTTCCGGCAAACTGAAAAACACCATGAGCGGCGTTCTGTATGTGTAGCGGAGATGAAGTTCAACCCCGACGGAACGATCCAAGAACTACCTTGGTGGGAAGAAGGAACGCCGATAGACCCTGTAGGAACATTGGATCCTTACAAACGTACTGAAGCGGAAACTATTGCTTGGAGTGAGGGACTAAAAACCAAATCGAGCGCTTCGGTGGGAGTTTATGTCACCTCTGTCCATGTTAATGACTATATTCGAGTACGGGAAGTCGATTTCAAAAAAGGAGCGAAAAGCTTCGAAGTGAGTGCTGCTTCTGTTTCAGGTGGAAAAATCGAAATAAGATTGGGAAATATCGATGGCCAGTTGCTGGGCGTTTGCAATATCAATTCTACCGGTGGCGCCGAAATTTGGCAAACTTTTACCACACAAGTGAAAAAAGTTAAAGGCGTACACGATCTCTATTTTGTTTTCAAAGGAGGTAAAGGTGAATTGTTCAATTTGGACTACTGGAAGTTTAAATAATAATTATATCAGGATGTTAAGAGGAAGTAAGCTCTGCTGAGGAGCAACCTACCAACAATAAGCATCCTGACGGTATGCATTAGCGCTATTTGGGAGGCGGTCACACGCCTCTCTTTTTGTATTACTGATACGGTCTGATATGGCTAAGAAAACCTGAGCCAAAATCCTATGGTAAAACAAACTTTTCACAACGGACATCAGCGAAGCGAGCCGCAGCTCCTTTATCAGTCAAACCATGTAATGAGAGTTACAGACTTATTTGAGCGGACGTCAAAGCCACAATAATTATGTAGTATTTCTCTCAAAAGAAAGCTGTTTTACTATTAGGTCTCTCATCCCTATCAAAGAGAGTATTTCCAAGATGTCAGCTCTCGGAACATATATTCTTTCCAACGAACCGGAACGTAACTCATGGACGAGTTTGTTGCAATCCTTAATATCGGTCTTACGCAGCTTCTCTTTGCTCATTGTCGGAACATCCGCAGTATTGATCACTATGTTATTGATACCCAAATCCGTCAATCTCTCGTGTATCTAGAAGCTGCAGAAACCGGCTTCATAAATTGAGAAGTATGTGGCACCAAGATAATCGCTTACCCAATATTTGTGTAACGCTTCCGGTTCCGGGTCTTGTCCAAATCTCCTCATTACAGAATGTTCTGATAAAATTGCAACCGACCAACTCTTCAGGTGGACATCAATTCCTACATAAATATTTTGTCCACTAAAATCTAATGTGTTACTTTGTACATGTTTCATAAGCTATATCGTTTTTAGTTAATGATGTTTTCGTTACATACAAAATTGACTATAATGGTATAGCTTTTTTAGTACTATCTTACCTTATCTGTCACTTCCGATTTTAAACATAGGAACTGTTTTGAAAACATATTTATGTTTTCAGGTTTCTTCTATTCATAACCTCCTTTTTTATACTATGCTTTCTATAGACTGAAAGAGACTAGCTCTTTCTTAAAAAGTAATAAATCCTTTCAGGAGTTTTTCATTCTCATCATTTCTTTTTGCCCTTTCTTCAAATTTATTGTAACTTTGTAATTTAATGAATAACACGACAATTTATACTATGTTAGTAACATGAAAAAAATATTTGCTTTACTGTTGATGTGTGCAACCGCAGGGGTAAGTGCGCAAAACAAATTGTATCCCAATGAGTTTCCTCTTTCACAAGTAACCCTTCTTGAGGGAACATTGAAATCGGCTCGTGACCTGAACATCAATACACTACTCAAGTATAACTGCGATCGCTTGCTGGCTCCTTATCGCAAAGAAGCAGGACTGACGCCAAAAGCTGAATGTTATCCCAACTGGGACGGATTGGACGGACATGTGGGCGGGCATTATCTCACTGCTATGGCCATTAATGCTGCGACAGGCAATGAGGAATGTCGCAAACGTATGGAATATATCATCAAAGAAATTGCAGAATGTGCCGAGGCCAATCGCAAGAACCATCCTGAGTGGGGAGTCGGCTATATGGGCGGAATGCCTAACAGCCAGAATATCTGGAGTAATTTCAAAAAGGGAGATTTTCGCGTATATAGCGGTTCGTGGGCGCCCTTCTACAACCTTCATAAGATGTATGCAGGCTTGCGTGATGCATGGCTATATTGTGGCAATGAGCAGGCAAAGGATCTTTTTCTGCAATTCTGCGATTGGGCAATCGATGTTACATCGAACCTGTCTGACAAACAGATGGAACAGATGCTTGGCAATGAGCATGGCGGTATGAACGAAGTGCTTGCAGACGCATATGCCATTACTCACGAACAGAAATATCTCGACTGTGCAAAACGCTTTTCCCACAAGCAGCTATTCACTCCTTTGTTGCAGCGACAGGATTGTCTTGACAATCTGCATGCCAATACTCAGGTGCCTAAAGCAATCGGCTTTGAGCGCATATCGGAGCTGTCGGGCAATGAGGACTATCACATGGCAAGTTCATTCTTTTGGGATATTGTGACCGGAGAACGTAGCCTTGCCTTTGGTGGTAATAGCCGTCGCGAGCATTTTCCTGCAAAGGATGCTTGCATGGATTTTATCAATGACATTGATGGTCCGGAAAGTTGCAACACCAATAATATGCTGAAACTTACAGAGAATCTGCACCGTCGCAATCCGGAGGCTCGGTATGCCGACTACTACGAACTTGCCACATTCAATCATATACTTTCCACTCAACATCCGAAGCATGGGGGATACGTGTATTTCACGCCCGCCCGGCCTCGTCATTATCGCAATTATTCAGCTCCTAACGAGGCTATGTGGTGTTGTGTAGGTACCGGCATGGAGAATCATGGTAAGTACGGACAATTTATTTACACCCATGTTGGTGATGCTCTTTTTGTGAATCTCTATGCGGCTTCGCAACTTGATTGGAAAAAACGCGGCATTACGTTGCGACAGGAGACAACTTTCCCTTATTCTGAAAACAGTACGCTTACTATCACTGAAGGCAAGGGTGCGTTCAATCTCATGGTGCGCTATCCGGAGTGGGTACATCCGGGCGAGTTCAAGGTTAGCGTGAACGGACAGTCTGTTGACGTCATCACAGGCCCGTCGTCATACGTCAGCATCAATCGCAAGTGGAAAAAGGGGGATGTTGTGAATATCAGTTTCCCGATGCATGCATCCCTGCGTTATCTGCCCAACGAGCCACAGTATGTTGCTTTCATGTATGGGCCTATTCTTCTTGGAATGAAAACCGGAACAGAGTCGATGACTTCACTCATTGCCGATGACAGCCGCTTCGGACAGTATGCAGGCGGGCCAAAGTTGCCTATTGATAAAGCACCGATTCTCATAAACAACGATATTGCAAACATTCCGTCACAGCTAACTCCTGTGCCGGGAAAGCCGTTGCACTTCACGCTCAGTACCCGCATGGAGAATAAGATTGAAGGAGAACTGCAGCCGTTTTTCGAGATTCACGACTCCCGTTACATGATGTATTGGCTTGCCCTTACCGAAGGAAGCTATAAGCAGTATATCGACAATATTGCCAAACAAGAACAGGAACGTCAGGCGCTTGAGGCAAGTACAGTGGACAAAGTGCAGCCTGGTGAACAACAGCCGGAGACCGATCACAAAATGGAGACCGATGAGTCATATACAGGCAATACGAATAACATCTTCTATCGTGATGCCCGCAATGGACATTACTTCAGCTATCTCATGCAGACCAGTGGTTTGACCGACCTCAAACTGCGACTTAAGTATTGGGGAGTAGGCGAATGGAAAACTCATGAGTTCGATATCTATATTGATAACGTGCTTCTTTGTTCTGTCAATAACACCGGTAAATATCGTATCTCGGAGTTCAAGGCGGAAACCTATGACATACCCGCTGCCCTTCTACAGGGTAAGGAACAAGTGCGCGTCAAGTTTGTGGCTAAGCCGAACAGGCAAATAGGTGAGATATATGAGGTAAGGCTCGTTAAGCCCCGCGCGATGATTTAAAGAACAGCAGAGTGAAATCCAATCGCTACGGTATGCCTTACCATAATGAAAATCACAAGCCTATCATTATCAAACGTAGTTAAAAACATTTTACCCATGTATAGGATGTTCTGTACATGGGTATTTTAAAATGATTAAGTAAATACATCTTTGTTCACACACTTTTATTTTGTAAAAAAATGAGAAATATAACAATAATGTAATTACATGATGGATAAAAAAACTTATTTCTACTCTTTTTCTTTCCGTCGGTGAAAACAAAATGCGCCTGCCGTTGTTTATACTGCATATATGATAGCAATCATATTGTTTCAAATAAATTGCATACCGGTCCTTTGTGAAAATCATCGGTATTTGTTAAATCAAAAAGACGGTAAGAGCCAGCGGATTCCTATCGTCTTTTTAATACGTCCAGCATAAAGTGTAAGCGACTGCTCAACTACATCTTGTGTATTTGATTTTTTATTAAGATGCACTCCATTATAAGTGTATCTCAATTTTCATATTATTGTTTATCATCCTCAGACATTTTCAAATTAATAAAGGAGTAACAAAAAAGCCGGAACTTAGTCCGGCTGATTTAAACAGGTTTAATAAGGTGCTGAGAAGTTATTGAACAGGGCATATTCCGTACAATTCACCTCTACCCATAGTCTTGGAAGTCCAGTTGATCCCATCGGTAGAATAATAAATAGCCCGTATGTAGTATCCTGAGGCATTCCATATTCTTCCTACCGCAACGAACTTCCCATTTCCGCAGCAAACGGCCATTATAGTGGGGGCGTCTGATATAGTTGTTGTAGTCCAACTGATTCCATCAGTAGAATAAGCAACATCCCCATCAGTTCCCACTACAACAAACTTTTCATTTCCGTAGCAAACACCATACCACCAATTACTTCCCACATTCTTGGCAGTCCAGTTGATCCCGTCAGTGGAATAAGCAACGCCTCCATCGTTCTCAACTGCAACGAACTTTCCATTTCCGTAGCAAACGCTATTCCAATCATTGCTTCCCACATTCTTGGCAGTCCAGTTGCTTCCGTCAGTGGAATAAGCAATCACTCCATTTTCTCCCACTGCAACGAACTTTCCATTTTCATAGCAGACGGCCCTCAAATTTCTCTTTCCCGGTATAGTAACTGTTGACCAGCCGGCCCCGTCATCTGAATAACGAACATTTCCTCCCGTTCCCACTGCAATAAACTTTCCATTTCCATAACAAATTCCCGATAAGTCATTAAATCCTGAGGTTGCTGTCCAATTGATTCCATCAATAGAGCAGGCTGCACTGTTACTGTCTCCCACTGTTACATATCTCCCGTTTCCATAAGTGACTGCATTCCAATCATTACTTCCTATATTTGCCATATTATTGTCTCCTACAATTATAAATTCATTGTTCCAATTAATTATCCCATCTGTCGATATTGACTCTTGTGGTTCTTTGGGTTGATTTGTTGGTGGAATAACAGGTTCATCCGAGATAACCGGTTCATTTTTCTCACAGGTCATAAACACGCAAAGGCACAATACGATACAAAACAGTTTGATTTTCATGATTTTACTTTTAACTTCTACAGCTTTGATGTAAAATACCAATCATATTATGTGTAATAAGCTACAAGTTTAAATAGGTGAAATCAGATTTCTATCCTTTCAATATAACCGTTGCTTCCACAGACGATAAACCCTGCCGGTCCTCTTTCCTGGCTGCATGTGAAAAGGATAGTGTTTCCGGATTCCTCCTGGGTAAACATATCGTATTCCGTTCTCTCATTTCCGGTATTCCTGCCGACATCAAACACCACATATTCGGGTATTCCGCTTCTGTCTATGGAGTTGAAGTTATCTCCCGAATGCCATCCTACGGAAAATCCTACTGTTTCCGTTTCTCCCGAATCTTTTCCGTTGACAAGTTTTCTTTTCAGGGAAGATACGTTGACCCTTTGTGTTCCACCTGTGGCCGGAACAGACATGGAGTCAGTATCTATGGAGAAGGCATATTCCCATGTGATTACACCTGCTTCCTGAGACACCGCTACTTCATTCCTGCCTTCTCCATGGGATGCGGTAACGACAACGCTTCTTTCCTCTCCTGTATTCTCTACCGCTGTCAGTATGTTTTCCGATAACGACCAGCCGTTACTATGTGCGGGTATACTGAAAAACGGTGTTCCGGAATCGTCCATGTCTTCCTTACTGCCTGAGTCCCATTCCCTGATACCTTTCCTTTCCGCTGTTCCCGATAATAAGGATGTACCGCCTCTTGCACCTATTCTTACAGGGTCGGCCGATATGTTGACGGTCCAATTCTCCCAAGAATCCGAATAAGAGTTAGCAGCCTGATAAACATCAGCCCTACCAGAAGTACCAGTCTTACCGTTTAAGGTTACTGATAAGGTTACAGTGGCTACAGTGGTCCGACTTGAAGCGGTTGTTCCTTTAGAAGGTGCTGTAGTAGCTCCTTTAGAAGGGTCTGTTGTGCCCGTCCCGGAATTAGGCGCCTTAGTAAAAGTCAGTAAGCCGCCGGAAGTAACAGTTGTGGTTTTTCCAGATACCCAATGAACAACCTGACTATAAGAATAAGTAGGCATAGTGGCTGAAGCTCCAGACGCCGGAATATCTGAATTATAAACCAAGGAAACTGTTGGATTTGCATAAGAACTGATAGAATCTGCATTTTGTTTGTGAGTTGCAGCAGCTGTTTTCTTAGGATCAGAACCGAAAGATTCAGACTGGGTCCATGTAATGGTACCGCTTGGCTGTGTTGATCCGGTATTTGCTCCATAACTGATAGTATCACTTGCGGCGCTCCATGTTCCGGAACCTGCCGTTTGATTGTTACTGGAGCTATAGGCTACGTTTGTCTGTGACCCTTCTACATAGATACGGTTTCCCGCATTACTGTAACTGTACTGTCTCTTATACGAGGTCACTGTGAATTTCTGTGATCCTCCCGCCGCGGATATGG
>OGXA01003399.1_pt1 | contig 10213 bp, 7 predicted proteins | sample 1576171 | NCBI WGS metagenome assembly OGXA01 (sample SAMEA3541587, study PRJEB24748) | human gut metagenome | biome: human gut; feature: human-associated habitat; material: faeces | place: China | collected 2012 | reverse complement strand
AGCTATCCCGAATGCGTCCGGAGCAGGGGAAAAAGCCAGAAGAATTCAATGCTCAGGAAGGGCAGGAACAGCCCCAAATGGAAGGGGGGCAGGTGGCTAATTTAACGCTGCGCACAGAAGAACGGCTGATTCAGAATACAGGTCAGATTTCATCTCATGCAGCGCAGCGGTTAAAAGCAGTTTATTTGGAAAAACAGGCTCAAAAGGCGGCCCAGGCCAAGCAAGTGGGAGTGTCCCAAACTTCGCAGATTACACCGCCTACACCCATGGAGCGAGGGCGGCAAAAAGCGATCTCCGATGCAAAAAAAGCTGCTGATTTGCGAAAAGAAAGGACTATCCTGGCTGAAAAAGAAAATCTTTCGCTATCAGAATTTGGCCTGAAAGAACAAGGCAAGACGCTGAAAATGAGATCAGTAGGAGAAGGATTTGCCGATGAAGCGAATACGAAATTTGTTTTTCGCCAGCGGGAGCCTTCGGCCAGTATGCTCAAGAAAAGACACAGCACTATGGGGGTAGCCCTTAAATCCCGATCGGTTTCTTCTGTTTCGGCCAGGCAATCCGCAGAGGCTGCGAAACAGAGCAGTGCGGCGATGCTGAAGAGCAGTATGGCCAAACAAGCAAAGGCGCGGGTGCAGAAGCAGGCGGAAGAGCGCCTGAGAGAAACGGTGGTAAAAAAAGCGAAGAAGGCCGTGGCTGCGGCACGAAAACGGGCACAGAAATCCGCAAAACAGGCAGCTCAGGCAGCGGCTATGTTTGCCCGGGTGTTAATTGCCGCCGTTGGCGGTGGTATTTTCGCCTTTCTTCTCTTTCTCGTGTTGGCTTTGGGAGCAGTAATCGCTTCGCCTTTCGGCATTTTTGCAGCTGGGGAAAATGATACTCCTGGAACCATCACCCCGTCTGCGGCTATCGCCCAGGTCAATGAAGAATACACGGAAAAGCTGGAAGAGGTCCAAAGCTCTTTTGAAGGCTCTTACAGCCGGATTGAGACCGACGGTACGCTGCCGGATTGGCGGGAAGTACTGGCGGTATTTGCTGTTAAAGTAGCAGGCAGTGATGGAGAAGATGCCACCGATGTGGCCACCTTCGACGAAGATCGGGTAAAACGGCTGAAGAAAGTATTTTGGGATATGGTGGAGGTCTGGGGTGAGGTAGTAGAGGTGGAAGAAGGCGAACTGAAGGTAAAGGTGCTCATTCTGCACATCGAAAGCAAGACCGTGGATGAGATGCGGGATTTTTACCACTTCACCGAATATCAAAACACCGCCCTGGATGCGCTGCTGGATGAGTTGGGGATGTTTGATGATATGCTTGGAGATCTGACCATTACCCAGGAGGATGCTCTTAAGCTACTGGAAAACTTGCCGGAGGGTCTCAATCCTGACCGCAAGGCCGTGATTGAAAAAGCATTGACCCTGGTTGGCAAAGTAAACTACTTCTGGGGCGGCAAGAGCAGCGCCATCGGCTGGGATAGCCGGTGGGGAACCATGCAGAAGGTTACTGCTCCTGGAAGTCAAACCACAGGAACTTATCGACCGTATGGCCTGGATTGCTCTGGATTTGTGGATTGGGTCTTTAACAACGCTCTGGGATATAAGCCTGGCCACGGTGGCGGCGCAGCATCCCAGCACGGTTATTGCACACCGGTTTCCTGGGCGGATGCCCAGCCGGGTGACCTGGTCTTTTATGGTGATGACAGCCATGTGGGTATCGTAGGGGGCCGGACTGAAGATGGCAAGCTACTGATCATCCATTGCTCCAGCGGATCAAATAATGTGGTAATCTCCGGCAAAAAAGGTTTTGACAGCGTAGGCAGACCAGAAGCATTTCGGTAATATTGACATTTCAGCGGTCTTGAACTATACTGAACATAAAATAAAGGTGCTACCGGCAGACGGTTAGCCCCTTACAGAGTTACAGAAGTAACCGCTTGCTTGGAGGCTGGGCGGTTACTTCTTTTTATTGGCCTGAATGAACAGGGCAATAATGGCAACGACTAAAATACCTGTCTGAATCAGATCAGAATATGTAACCATTGTCAGCCCCCCTTTCTATAAAGATCAGGGGGCAAGAAGCGCCCCTGATCTGGTCAGGGGAACTAACCGCTTGCCGTTTAGGTGATCTCCGGCAAAAAAAGGTTTTGACAGCGTAGGCAGACCGGAAGCATTTCGGTAAAAGAAATGGCTTTTCAGTCTGACAGTTGGTATACTAGCTGCTTTGCAGCTAGTATACTTTATTTTTACAGCCGTTTTCTCGTCCCGCAAGCGGGACAACCGAAAACACGGCCGATGTACCACTTCACTGTTGTTTCGTGGTATAATAACTTTAAATGGAGGTGAGTAAATGCCGAAAGAGTACGAATTGCGGTTGTTTGATGAGACCTTGCTGACCTTTACTCTGGAGGAAAAAGGAATCCAGGGCCTTGCGGCCCATGTGACCGGGGTGAAATCAGAAAAACGCAGTCTGCTTCCTTTGGAATGGCGCGGAGACAGCTGTGATGAAAATTTGCTTCAATGGCTGCGGCGGCGGGTAATTCCTAAAAACCGCACCTTTGTGGACGAGATCTTGAAGACCTTAGGGCTGTCTGCCAATGACACAAAAGGCATTATTGATGTGTGCAAAGGGCTATCTTTGAATGACAGCTATTGGGTTGTTCCTGCTGGTTTTGAGGGCAGCTTTACAGAGTATAATTTGTACGAAAATCGCTTTTCGGAGATCCTGGCTTTGGTGGCCTACACCGGTGCGGGAAGCAGCCATCAAGCGTTTACTACTTCGCCGGAATTGACCACGGGTGGTATGCTTCCCAAAGCCTGGCGGTTTTTGGGCAAAGAGGGAATTTGGCTGTACAAAGGTGGAACTTCCGGTGCGGCCAATACCGGAAAAGAGCCATATAGTGAATACTACGCTTGTCAGGTGGCAGAAGCAATGGGACTTCATGCTGTTCAGTATGATCTGGAAAATTGGAAAGGTATCCTGGCTTCCAAATGTAAATTGTTTACCGACATACACACTGCATTTGTTCCCATTGGACGGATCGTCACTTCCGGCGGTCTGCCAGCTTGTCTGGCTTATTATGAAAAGCTGGGTAAGGATGCCTATGAGCAAGTCAAGAGTATGCTGGTGTTTGATGCCGTGATTTACAATGAGGATCGGCATTTCGGCAATTTTGGTATTTTGCGCAATAACCATACCGGCGAAGTGCTGGGAGCCGCACCGATTTTTGATAACGGCTTGTCACTGTTTAATTTTGCGATGGAATCCGATCTGGCCGACCTGGATGCATATGCCCGCACACGATCTACCCCTTATGGCAGCGTCACTTATGAAGCTGTCTGCCGGGAAGCGATGGGGAAGGTGCAGGCAGAACAGTTGAGAAAGCTGATTGGATTTACCTTCACCCGGCATCCTCACCTCAATCTTCCTGAAGAACGGTTGAAAGCCATTGAAGGACATATGCAAAAGCGTGTTCGTTATTTGTTGGAGCTGTCCCGGATGAAAAAACGGGAAAGAGCAGAAAGAGCTCCAGAGCGGTAAAACATCCATTGCTTCAGCGGATCGAATAATGTGGTGCTCTCCGGCAAAAAGGTTTTGACAGCGTAGGCAGACCGGAAGCGTTCCAGTAATATTGACATTTCAGCGGTCTTGAACTATACTGAACATAGAATAAAGGTGCTGCCGGCAAACGGTTAGTCCCCTACTTGATTACAGAAGTAACCGCTTGCTTGGAGGCTGGGCGGTTACTTCTTTTTATTGGCCTGAATGAACAGGGCAATAATGGCAACGACTAAAATACCTGTCTGAATCAGATCAGAATATGTAACCATTGTCAGCCCCCCTTTCTATAAAGATCAGGGGGCAAGAAGCGCCCCTGATCTGGTCAGGGGAACTAAAAAGTGGGAAATCCTTTGAGATTTCCCACTTTTTCTTTGCTGGGAAAGGAGGATCAATTTGAAGGAAATAAAAGTGAAAAAGTATAGGGGGATTGTCCGGCGTATGATGGAACGGCTTTCAGAAAACGGAAAGGATTGGGCGAAGCCTCGTTCCACTGTTATCCAGGCATATAAATCTCCGCCTTATGATCAAATGCACAGCTCAGGCAGGAGAAATCTTGATGGCGGAGCTGATCAACAACTAAGCCTGTTCCCTTCCGAGAAAGAACAAATACAGAAAATTGATGAAGCAGAGAATGCGGAAGCATCCTCTGCTTTTTCTGTTTCCCGACCTGTGGGCTGTATCGAATATCTTGGAACAGATGGAATGCCAGTGGAAACTGTGGAATATACGGATGCAGAGCGATTTGTCCGGGATATTAAAGAGGAAACCTTCTACGGTGCACCCTTTACCGTTGTTTTCTACCGGGACAAGCAGGGACACACGATGTCACAGGAGTTTTTGATGGAGCTTGACCCTCCACCGATGGGATTCCGTGTGGAGGATGCTCCTGTGCTGGCTGCGCAGCGGGAACAGACATCCCGGTATGAGGTTGTTGTCTATCACCATATCGAAAACGGTTTTGACGAAAAACTGGACTATTCCACACTGGAAGAAGCGAAGGAAATCGCGCAGAAGTATGTGGCAGGCTCCATGGAGCCGGATGGCTTTGCCTACGAGGGTGCGGCAGTCTATGACTTGGTAGATAAAAAATACCTGAGCATTTATGGCTATTATCCCGATGAAAAGGCCCATGAGCAGCTCAAAGAACGGGACAATGCGTTTGTGGGAGAGGAGGAAGATCTGGAGCAGTATCCCATTTCTGCTCTGGTGGCTGGAAAGTGGAAAACCTTTTCCAATGGGGAAGCTGCGGCTCAAGTTATCGCAGAAGAAGGCTCCTTGGCGGGAAAAACATTAACGGATATGGAAAATCAAAGGAAAAGAAAAGAGGTGAAACACCAGAAAAAACGATCAGCAGTAGGAGGTAAAAAAGGACATGGAAAAGAAAACACTCTCTGTGCTCATTGTGGAGCCGCAAAAGAAGCCCTATGCAAAAGAGATCGGTGGTGATCTGAAATCCCTTCAGCGTGAAGTAGGCGGATATATCCAGGCTGTCTATCCTTTCCGTGAGCCAGTAGTTCTGATCTGTGATGAAGAGGGGAAGCTGTCGGGCAAAGCTCTGAACCGGGCTTTGCGGGATGAAGAGGGGCAGATTTACGATGTGGTGGCCGGAACTTTCTTGATAGCCGGATTGGGAGAAGAGAATTTTATTTCTCTGACTCCGGAACAGATGGAACATTTTATGCAGTATTTTCAGACACCTGAGCAATTTCGGATAACGAACAGCAAGATCCTGGTATCTCCCATGGGGGATGAGAGAAGTGAAGATCCGCCGGTGTATCGGTATGCCGCAGACTACGCTATGGAGCACGGTGAGATCCGGGAATACAATCTTTCCTATCGGGCCAATGAAAAATGTAAGAAAGCAATCCAGCAGGCGATCAGCCGCCATTATGATGGAAGTCGGCTGCGTGTTGATGAAGCTGTCAAGGAAGTGTTGGGGAAGTTCCGTGAAGATCGAGTGCAGTATATCCTGGCCAATACAGTGCAGCGCAAGAGTTGGGATGGAAGAATTTCGCCAGAAAGTAAAGCCTGGGCCCAGACCATGTCCATTCCCAATGGCAATCGTAATGCTTATCTGAGCCTGGATGATGTGAATCCTGGCCTGATGGATTCTTTCCTCAAAGGAGTTCGGGAAAGCATACCGAAAAAGAAAAAGCATGAAAAAACAGCAGAGAAGAAAGAGAGGAAGCCGAGCTATGAACGCTAAAATGTTGCAGTTTACTGTGGAAGAGACCAACCTGATCGGCATTTATCGGATGCCGTCTCGTTTGGAGACCATCCTGGAGCTGGAGCGCAGGAAGAAACGGCTTTGTGATCCTGTTGTGCAGCAGGTGGCCAAGCAAGCCATGGTGAAGCTGGCGGAGATCTCTGATGAGGATTTTAATACCTGGGATTGGTGTGTAATAGGGGAGTAAGAGAAGCCCGGCAGGAGGACAATGGTGTCCCTCCTGCCGGGCTTTTTGTGTTGTGGTGAAAAAATGAACTCTGATAAAGCATGCAAAGTAAGTGGAAGCTGTGAAGGCTTGATATGTTCTGGTTATTTTCTCCATCATGTGGTATGCTAGCCTGTGCAGATGATTCTAGTGTTAATTGAGATATGTCATTGGATGGAGCCAGAAGATGTAGAAGAATTAGGAGCATATTCTATGATAAGTCATACAAGAGACTTGATCCTGGTTGACGGAAAAGACAGGACAGATTCCGTAGCGGAGGTCCGATTCGTCAGTGATATGTGCGAAGTCGTTTATGCAGGATCTGCAACACCATATCACTATCGCCGCAGCAGAGTATAGGTTCTCAAATTCAGGCAACAGCTTGATCCTGCTGAGTGGTTGGTCACGGTAAAAGGCAGACAGCTACAGCAAGTGAAAGCGATTTTTGATTTTGAAAAATATTATCGCATTCTCTATACAAATGGGAAGGTGGAATCCTACTCGCAGGAGGAAGTGCAGCTGTACCAGAACTGCTTGGCTGATGAGAAAATGAAGAATGTTTTTGAGTATTTTAAAGAAACAGCTTCTGCGGTCAGCCTTACCTTTGATAAATTCAACTGATAAATTCAACATTCTCGGGAGCCAATATGAACGATGCAAAACCATCAGCAGTGAGACTGTTTTGGCTAAGTTTTTGGATCGGACGCGAAAGCTGAAAAAGCATACACTTCCTAAAACGATATTATATCCCTTCGGTTTGAATCAAAGCCAGAAGGCAGCGGTGGAAAATGCGTTTTCCTCCCAGGTGAGTGTGATTCAGGGGCCACCGGGTACCGGAAAAACACAGACCATTCTGAATATCATTGCAAATGCAGTATACAATGGGCAGACGGTAGCGGTTGTGTCCAGCAACAATTCGGCCATCCTCAATGTGAAGGAAAAATTGGAAAAGAAGGGCTTATCTTTTCTCACGGCTTTCTTGGGAAGTAATGAAAACAAAGCTTCTTTTTTGGAGAACCAGTCAGGGAAATATCCAGACATGACTCCGTGGGCTGTGGAACGCCAGTATGACAAAGAACGCTTGGAGAGGGAAGTGTCTGCGCTGTCCAAAGAACTGGATGAGATGCTCCGGGCGAAAAACCGTATTGCGGAAATTCACCAGGAATTTTTGGAGCTCAAGCCGGAACAATTTTATTTTAATGAATATTATAAACATCGCGGACAGAGGGTAAAGCTGAAGATAGAGAAATTGTCTTCTGAGAGAATTTTATCTTTGTGGATCGAATATGAACGGTATGCAGAACAATGCGCCAGATCCGGTGGCGGTATTCCGGAAGGAAGGAGGCCACTCCCCAAATGGCTTAGAAAAATAGTTATGGTGTGCCGGTTTGGGCGTCATATAAGCAAGATTTTTTCCTACGATCCTGAAGAGATCATTGCCTATCTCCAGCATCAATTTTACATTGTGCGCCATCGGGAGTTGATGGAAGAAAAAGCCGCCCTGAATGAAAAGCTGAAGAAGTATTCATTTGACGCTAAGATGAAGGAACTGGAAGAGAAATCTTTGCGGATGCTTCAGGATAAATTAAGTAACCGGTATGGTAATAAAAAGCACAGAACCTGCTTTTCTTTGGAAGATTTTCGGAAAAAAGCCAGTGTGTTTACCAAAGAATATCCAGTCATTCTGAGCACTACATATTCCATTAAAAAAGTGCTAGATGCAAATTATATATACGATTATCTGATTGTAGACGAAGCGTCACAAGTGGACTTGGCCACTGGTGTTTTGGCGTTTTCCAGTGCAAGAAACATCGTGATCGTGGGGGATCTTCAGCAGCTTCCTAATATACTCAAATCAAAGGATGTGCAAAAAAGCGAGGCAATATGGAATCGGTATTCTTTGCCGGAGATCTATCATTTTTCTGTACATAGTCTGCTATCTGCTGCAGTAGAGGCGTGGCTTGACAGCCCTACAGTGCTTTTGCGGGAGCACTATCGATGTCATCCCAAGATCATTCAGTTTTGCAATCAGAAATTCTATGATGGAAAGCTGGTTGTTATGACCGAAGACCATGATGAAGCGGATGTTCTGAAGATCTATCGGACGGCCCCGGGAAATCACGCCCGTGGGCACAAAAATCAGCGGCAGATTGATGTGATTCGGGAAGAAGTGATGCCCCGGCTGGAAAAACAGGGATGCCAGGATATCGGAATTATCACGCCATATCGGGATCAGGTAGATGCAATGAAATTGCAGTTGGGAAGGGCTGCCGAAATTGAAACGGTACATAAATTCCAAGGACGAGAAAAAGAGGCAATCATACTCTCTTCCGTGGATAATGTGATCACAAAGTTTGTAGATGATCCTAAAATGCTCAATGTTGCAGTATCGCGGGCAATTCGGTCATTGACGGTCATCGTTTCACAAGATCCCCGCAACGAAAAAACAAATTATGGTGATTTGGCACGATATGTCGAATATAACAACTGCGAAATAACAAATAGTGAGATCTATTCGGTTTTTGATTTGCTCTATCAGGGATATGCCCGGCAACGCCGTACCTTTTTACAGAAGCGGAAAAAAGTTTCGAAATATGATTCCGAAAATCTTCTGTATACGGTAATTGAAGATCTTTTGAAAAGGGATGAATTTTCCCCGGTCAGCTGTGCAATCCATGTATCACTTGCCAGTTTGTTTAAGGATCACAGCAGATTGACAAAGGAAGAGACGCAATATGCAAGAAATCCGCTGACGCATGTGGATTTCCTCCTGTTTCACAAAATAGGAAAACTGCCGCTGATGGCCATTGAAGTAGATGGTACATCCACACATGCTCCGGGCAGTGTTCAGCAGCGGCGGGATCAGATGAAGAATCACATTTTTCAGCAATACCAGATTCCGTTGCTGCGCCTGAGAACAGATGAAAGTGGTGAAAAAGAGCGAATAGAACATATACTGCGAAATGTGTTGCAAAGAAAACAGTGAATTTGGCATAAAACCCAGCCGATGACCATCGTGTGCTCTCCAGCTGGATTTCCAAAGTTATAAAAAATATTTTAAGGTGATAAATGATCTGAAAGTGGTTGTATTTTCTGGAAATTTGTGTATTTTTGTGTTATTCTAAAATACATAGCTTATAAAGATGGGTATTAAATAGGGATGCATATGAAGAAGGGTGAAGTCTATGAAGATCATCAATAATATCACAGAAAAACTTTTGGATGATTTGAAAGTGGAGATCATGCCGCAGAGCAAGTATCCATCGCAGCTGCTTGTTTTTCTGTCTATGCATATGAAGAATTGAAGAAGCAACTAGAGGGCGTAGATGAGCTGCGTTTTATTTTCACTTCACCAATTTTTCCTTCTGAGCCAACTTCAAAAGAAAAGCGGGAATTTTATATTCATCGCAAAGCATCAGAGAAAGCGTTGAATGGCAGCGAATTTGAGATCCGTCTGCAAAACGAATTTACACAAAAAACAATCTCCAAAGAATGTGCTGACTGGGTGCGCCGCAAAGCGCAATTCAAATCAAACTGCACCGATGAGACAATGCCGGGTTTTCTTGCCGTTGATAGCGAACACCCAGTGGCGTATGCTCCAATCAACGGCTTCACTCGGGCGGATCTGGGCTGCGAACGGGGTGGCAATATGTTCAGCATGATTCAGCAGTTGGACGCACCGGAAAGCAAGGCTTATCTGCAACTGTTCGACCAGCTTTGGGCAGATAAACGGCGGATGCAGGATGTAACGGAGCAGGTGCTGGAGCGGATTACTACCGCCTATCAGGAAAACAGCCCGGAGTTTCTCTACTTCTTTGCACTCTACAACATCTTCAACGATTTCCTGGAAAATGTCAGCGAGGACGACCTGCCAAACGAAGCAAATGGTTTCAAGGACAGTTTGGTCTGGAATAAACTCTATACCTTCCAAAAGGATGCGGTGCTGGCCATCATCAGCAAACTGGAGCAATATAACGGCTGTATCCTGGCCGACAGTGTGGGCCTTGGCAAGACTTTCACTGCTCTGGCCGTTATCAAGTATTATGAGAACCGCAACCTGCGGGTGCTGGTGCTCTGTCCCAAAAAACTCAGCGATAACTGGATGACCTACAAGGCCAACTATGTGAATAACCCCATCGCCGGTGACCGCCTGCGGTATGATGTTCTCTACCACACCGACCTGTCCCGCAGCAAGGGATTTTCCGGCGAACTGGACCTTTCCAAAATCA
>OGXA01003396.1_pt1 | contig 10219 bp, 8 predicted proteins | sample 1576171 | NCBI WGS metagenome assembly OGXA01 (sample SAMEA3541587, study PRJEB24748) | human gut metagenome | biome: human gut; feature: human-associated habitat; material: faeces | place: China | collected 2012 | reverse complement strand
TGGACTATGTCTCCTGCAGCCCGTTCCGTGTCCCCATCGCCCGCCTCGCCGCCGCACAGGCTGCGATCAAGGAAATGTGAGCGACCTTTTGAGCGTTCACAAAGCGGCTTGAAGCTTGCAAACCTTTGATGTAACTGCCTTTGCAGACATCATTGGCTGAAAACAAACAAAAATCCGGTATTGTTCCGTTTGGAGCGATACCGGATTTTTTGCATCTTTTGCGGGGCAGGTTGAGAAAAACCACGTCATGGACAGATTCCGTGTGCCGCCGGTACTTGGAATGGCACTCTGAATGGCACGCGGAAGCGGCACTCGGAAGGGTTGGCGCTATCAACGAAAGCGATGCATTGCCTTTGGTGTGGTCGTGCGGTACAGTCCGTGCAGAGGTGATGCAGCATGAGGTTTTATTACAGGCGCGGAGGAAAGGGCGCAGCGCCGGAGGGTTTTGACAGAGTCTACACGGAGGTCGATGGGGACGGCAACGTCCTGCGGGAGCTGCTTGCGTATGTGAGAGCGGGCGACAGTGTAACCGTGGAGATGGGTGGTGAGTTGGGCGGCACAGCCGGTGCGTTCGTGGAGATGGCACTTGCCCTCTATCAACGGCAGGCGACATTGCTCTGCAAGTCTCCTAAGATTGACACGGCGGCAGGTCATTGGCAGGCGGTGCTTTCCGACCTTGCGATGTTGACAGGCCGGAACACCGATGATGCGGCGCGGCTGTCGCGGTTTATGGAGGAGCTGCACCGGTGCTTCGACCTTGTGGAGAGGCGGCAGATGACCGTAGCGGAGGTCTGCCGGAAAATGAGCATTGGGAAGACAACCTACTACCGTTATTGGCGTAAGGTCAAGAGTGCCCCGCAGAGGGAGCGTCACACAGAGCTTTTTGAGGAATTGCAGGCCAAGATAGAAGCAAATGAGTTGAGTATTTCCGCAGCTTGCAGGCAAATGAATATCGGTGCGGGAACGTATTACAGAATGAGGGATCAGTATAAAAAAGAGCACGGCGTTCCAAATGTTCCAAATTCAGAATGATGTGGTTTTGCAGTCAACAGGAGATAGTGATTCGGCAAATTGGGGAGGTATGGAACGACATATAGGTGAGAAGCCCTCTTACGGTCGGAAATGGAGGGCAGGAGATCAGTGCGCGGCTGCTTCAATGAGAGTAAACATACATTAGTGCGGTCGGCGCAGACAGTCATTGCGGAAGCACGGGCATACACAACAACGGAGGTGCAGTATGAAAAAAACGAATGGGCATGACGAGGGGCATTTCTATATCCGGTTCCCGCGCACGAGAGGACTTCCGCCGCACAAGCGACGGCACACGCCAAATGCCGGAAATGCCAGAAAGGACTTTACTTATGCGGCGCAGCCCTGTATAATCATTTAAAATGGAAAATTGTCGAAAGACTATGTTGCAGGGCCATATGTCTGAGCGGGAGAGCCCCTATGATCGACCGACCGCACCCTTAAGGCAACACCGCGCAGTGAAAGCTGCGGTATTGCCTTAGCAGGACTGCGGTCAGTTTTTTTCTCTGCGAAAGGAGGGAGCATCGGTGAACCGCGTGTTCCGCGAGGAAAAGAAATATCTGATCTCGCTGCCGGAGGCGCTGCAAGCCTGCCATCGGCTCGCGCAGGTCATGCACGAGGACCCGCACAACGGCATAAGCGGCTACCCTGTCCGCTCGCTTTACTTCGATACGCTCGACGACAGGGACTTCCACGAAAAGGCTGCGGGCGTAGAGCTGCGGCGCAAGCTGCGCCTGCGCTGCTATGATCCGGCGGCAGACTTCGCCATGCTGGAGATGAAGCAGAAGCAGGGCGCAAGTCAGCTCAAGCGCTCTCTGCGCGTGACACGGGAGGATGCCCAAGCGCTCACGCGCGGCGACTATGCGCCGCTGCTGCGGTATCCAGAGTCTTTTGCCGCGGAGTGCTACGCGCTGATGCACAGCCGGTGCTATCGCCCCAAAACGATCGTAGAATACGACCGCAAGGCATTTATCGCCAAGGAGAACAAAATACGCATTACCTTTGACAGCCGCATTGTTTCCGTCGAGAGCTGCTTCGACCTCTTTTCACCGCGGCTGAACATGAACCCCGTGCTCGATCCGTACTGCGTGGTGCTTGAGGTCAAGTACAACGGCTTTCTGCTCGATTATCTTCGCGAGCTGATCAACAGCGTGGATCGCAGTGAGCTTTCTGTCAGCAAATATGTGCTTGCCCGCCAAAACGGATGTCAGACGAGGCTATAGGAGGAAAACACCATGAGACAACAGATCCTGAACCTTTTTACCACACCCCGCGATATGTCGTGGGAGGATATTCTGATCAATATCGTCCTTGCCGCCGTGCTGGGCTTTTTTATCTTCCTGTCCTACGCCATCTCCCACCGCGGGACGATCTACAGCCGCAAGTTCAACGCCTCACTCGTCATTCTCGCGGTGCTGACGGGGACGGTCATGACCGTCATCGGCAACAACATCGCGCTGTCTCTCGGTATGGTGGGCGCGCTGTCCATCGTCCGCTTCCGCACCGCCATCAAGGACTCGCGCGATACGGTTTATATTTTTTGGTCCATCATTGTCGGCATCTGCTGCGGCGTGGGCGATTATGCCGTGGCCTGCATCGGCAGCGCCGTGACCTTCGCGGTGATCCTGCTGCTCGGCTGCATCAAGAGCGATAACCGGATGCTGCTCATCATCCGCGCCCACCGCAGCAAGCAGGAGCCGATCAAGGCGCAGGTCTACAAGCTCTTTCGCGCCAAAGCGACGCTGCGTGTGGAAAACACGACGGAGGATACGGTCGAACTGATCTACGAGATCACGCAAAAGCTCCTGCGCCGCGCGGAGCTGACAACGCCGGACATTCCCGGCAGCATCTATTCGCTGGGAAGCATCGACTATGTCAATCTTGTCATGCAGAACGACGAGGTGTCGAACTGAGAAACCGGAAAGAGGGGAGCGGAGACGAACATGAAATACAAGCGAATGGCTCTTGCGGCCTGTGCGCTGCTGCTTCTCCTATCCGCAACAAACCTGTCAGCCGTGCTGACCGATGAGCACCCACGCTATCATCAGCATCTTGAGCGCCCCGCCTATACACCCTGCGCCGACCACGGAGAAGATCTGCTCTGCTCTCATCTGCCGCTCGTTCTCATCGACACCGGCGGCGCGGAGATCCCCGGCGTTCCCATCCGGAGCGGCGGCAGCGGCCGTGAGGACGATGCTTTCACCACGACCGCAGACGGCAGTACGCTGCTGCGCGCGTCCATCTCGGTGGTGGATCATGCCGAGGGCAACAATCACCCCACCGACACGCCGACGCTTCAGAGCGTCATTGACATTCGAGTGCGAGGCAACTCCTCGCGCTATTTTGATAAGCACAGCTATCTTGTCAAGACGCTGACGGACGAGGGTGCGGCCTCGCGCGATGTCGCCATGCTGGGGATGGATGCCTTCGACGAGTGGGCGCTGCATGGGCCGTACCTCGATAAGACGCTCATCCGCAATTATATGTGGTACAATCTTGCGGGCGAGATCATGGACTACGCGCCGAATGTGCGCTTCTGCGAGGTATTGCTCAACGGAGTGTATCAGGGGCTTTATGTTATGACGGAGACTGTCAGCTCCGGCGCGGATGCCCGCTTGAAGCTCACGGAGCCGTCGAAGGACACGGTGCAGACGAGCTATGCTCTGCGCCTTGACCGCGGCAGCGGCAACGAGGTCAAAAACATCGAGACCTTCTCCCAATACGCCCTGCGAAATCTGCAGGATATAGACATCGTCTATCCGGGAACAAAATGGCTTACGCCGGAGCGCGCGGCGTGGATCGCACAGGATTTCTCCGACTTTGAAAAGTCACTCTACTCCTATGACTATGATACCGAGCCCTATGCATGGTGGGAGCAGGCGGACATGAGCTCTTTCGTGGACTACTTTATCCTCAACGAGTTTACCTGCAACTATGATGCGGGCTGGCTTTCCACCTATATCTACAGGGATGTGCGCGGCAAATACAAAATGTGTATCTGGGACTTCAACTCCGCCTGTGACAACTACAGTCATCCGGTCGCAGAGCCGCAGCATTTTGAGCTGCAATACAATGTCTGGTACTATATGCTCAGCAAAGACGAGAAGTTCATAAACGCCGTCATCGACCGCTACCGCGAGCTGCGTCAGGGCATCCTCAGCGACGAGTATCTCTGCGCCTACATGGACGACGTTACCGCATGGCTCGGCGATGCCGTCGAGCGCAACTTCTCCGTCTGGGGCTACACGCTCGAAAAGGATATGCTCTCCCCCACGTGGCGCAACCCGCACTCACACGCGGCTGCCGTCGCGCAGATGAAGCGCTTTTGCATCGAGCGCGGCGCGTGGATGGACGAGAATATCGACATTCTTCGCCAGTACAGCCACGAATCCAAAAACAAGAAATTCAACCACTGAGCCACCACACCATCGAGAAAGGAGGGCGGCGGCTTGAAAAGATTTCTCATCGTGCTCACCGCCCTGATCTTAGGCTATCTCGCCTACGACACCGCGCGCTACTACCTCGGCTGGTACATCGACCTTCAGCCGGACGCGCCGGTCAGCGCTTTCATGTCCACCGACGCGCAGCACCTTTATATGGACCGCGGCGCGGGACCGGAGGAGTTCACCGTCAAGGGCGTGAACCTCGGCGTGGGCATCCCGGGCGAGTGGGCGACGGACTACGCCGTCAGCAAGGAGACCTATCTGCGCTGGTTTGCCCAGATGCAGGAGATGGGCGCGAACACCGTGCGCGTCTACATTACGCTCCACGACGACTTCTACAACGCTTTCTACGAGTACAACACCGCGCGCGAGGAGGCGAACGAGGAACCGCTCTGGCTCATCCACGGCGTATGGGTGAACGACTATATCCAAAACTCCCACCGCGACGCCTATGACAAGGACTTTCTTGAGACCTTCGTCAGGGACGGGCGCACACTGGTCGACGTTCTGCACGGCAACAAGAAGATCTCGCTCGGACGCGGAACGGGCTCCGGCTTCTACACCAAGGACGTTTCCCGCTGGGTCATCGGCTATATTCTCGGTGTGGAGTGGGAGGATGTGACCGTCACCTACACCAACCACAAATACCCCGATTTGCCGCCCTATCAGGGAACGTACCTCTCCGCGACGGAGGACGCCTCCGCCTTTGAGTCCATGCTCGCGCAGGTGGGCGACCGGATCATTGAATACGAGAGCCGCCGCTACAAGACCCAGCGCCTTGTGGCGTTTTCCAACTGGCCGACCACCGACCCCTTCCTCTACCCGGAGGATATCACGACTTTCTTTATGAAGTGCGCGCAGGTGGATGTGGAGCATATCCGTGCGGAGGACGCCTTTCTTGCCGGGCAATTCGTTTCCTATCATGTGTATCCCTACTATCCCGACTATCTCAACTATATCCTCAACCCCGCGGCGATGGACCGCACGCCCATCTGGGACGGCAAGGCCGTCATCTCCCGTGCGGAGACCGGTCCCGGCACGCCCATCGGTTCCGTGCTGCGCCGATCGGACTTCTACGATGAGACCGGCGCGGCGAACACCTATCTTGCCTATCTGCGCGCCCTGCGGCGGCATCACACGATGCCCGTCGTCATCTCCGAGTTCGGCGTTTCCACCGGGCGCGGCATGGCGCAGATCGACCGGAACACCGGACGCAATCAGGGCCATATGTCCGAGCAGGAGCAGGGGCAGGCGCTCGTGGACTGCTGGCGCGACATCACCGCGGCAAACTGCGCGGGCGGCTGCGTCTTTACCTGGCAGGACGAGTGGTTCAAGCGCACCTGGAACACCATGCACGCGGTGAACCTGCAGCGCACGCCCTACTGGAGCGACTACCAGACGAACGAGCAATACTTCGGGCTTCTCTCCTTCGACCCCGGCGCGGAGGAATGCATCGCGTATGTGGACGGCGACCTCAGCGAGTGGACGGAGGAGGATAAACTCTTCGATACCGGCACGCGCGCCCTTTCGATGAAATACGACGAGAAGTTCATCTATCTGCTCGCCTATGAAAAGGGCTTTGCGAACGGACAGAAAACGCTCTACATCCCCATCGACACCACGCCCAAGACGGGCAGCACCTACTGCGAAAACTTCGGCCTGCGCTTTGAGGACCCGGTGGACTTCGTCCTCGCCATCGACGGCAGGGACAACAGCCGCCTCCTGGTGCAGGAGCGCTACGAGGTGCTGCGCGCCATGTTCTACCACGAAACGCACGACGCGGACGCCTACCTCGACCCGCCCGACGCGGACACGCCGCTTTTCAAGCCCATCGACCTGATGCTCCAGACGGCGACGCCTCTGCTCACCGGCAACTGGCAGGCAAGCTCTGAGACCTACGAGACGGGCGATCTTGCCTACGGCAACGCGAACCCTGCCGCGCCGGACTACGATTCCCTCGCGGACTTCATCTTCGCGGGCGACTATGTGGAGCTGAAGCTCCCCTGGCAGCTTCTGAACTTTTCAGACCCCTCGCGCATGACCATCCACGACGATTACTATGAAAACTACGGCGTGGACGACATCACCATCGACACGATGTACCTTGGTCTTACCGACGGCGCGGCGCAGGAGCGCACGCCGCTCTATCCCGCGGCGCTCAAGGGCTGGGGCAATACGGTCAGCTATCACGAGCGGCTCAAGCCCTCGTACTACATTCTGCAAAAGCTCTGGCAGTAAAACACACAAGAAAGGAAGAACGCCGGTGTTTGTTCAAATCCTGATCTACGTCTATCTCGGCATCTGCGCCGGCATGATCCTCTTTAACATTGTAACGGCGCTCCTTTCGCAGCGCAGGGAGCATCGGCCCTTCCGCGACGGCATCCGCCTTGAGCTGACGGTGGAGCGCGAGCTCGACCACCTCGCCCTCACCGGCGAGGTCAACGAGGAGCACCTTCGCTACATGGAGCGCAGACTGCGCCGCGTGAACGGCCTGGCGGCCTTTGACGCCGCGCTGGAGCACCTGTGCGTGAGGCGGCCAGAGCTGACCCGCTCCTATCTGACGGCGCTTAACGGTGTAATGATCGCGCTGGCAGAGGATTACTGCCGCCGCGAGGAGATCGAGGCGGCGTACTTCCCCTACATCATCAAGAAATACCGGCTGCTCGGCGGCGCGGACGACGCGCCGCTCAAGGAGGTGCTGCTTGAACTGCTGCACGAGCCGAGCATCTACTGCCGCGAGAATGCCATGCAGGCGCTCTACACGGCGGGCGACGCGCAGATCATCGTGCGTGCGCTGCGGATCATCGACGCAAGCAGCCTCTATTATCACAGCAAGCTCCTCTCCGACGGCTTGCTGAACTACACGGGCGACACATGGGAGCTTGCCGACGCGCTTTGGGAGGCGTTTGATGCGTTTCAGCCGTGGATGCAGGTGACGCTGCTCAACTATTTCCGCTTTTCCTCCGGCGCGCACTGTGAACGGGTGCTCGCGCTCCTCAACGACGGCGCGCGGGACGACGAGGTGCGCTTTTCCTGCCTGCGCTACCTCGGACACTACCCCTATCCCCCCGCCTACGCCGATCTGCTGCGCTATGCGACGCCCTCGGAAAACGCGCGCTGGGAGTATGCAGCCATCGCCTCGTCGGTGCTGGCGAGCTATCCCGGGGCGGAGACTGCGGCGGTGCTGGAGAGGAACCTCTATCATCCCAACTGGTATATCCGCTTCAACGCGTCAAAAAGTCTGGAGCAGCTCGGCTTCGGCTACCGCGATCTGATCGACGTGATCGAGGGGCACGACCGCTACGCCTCCGAGATCCTGCGCTATCGCTTTGATGTGCGGGAGCTGGAGGAGCGAAAGGAGGACGCAGTATGTACGACGGTATAAAGCTGTTTCTTGAGTGGGTGGGCTATTTCTTTATCGCTTATCTGATCGGCTACTCGACCTTTCTGTTTCTGTCGGTCGTCGTCGGCTCACTTGAGCTGTACAAGCACCGTCGGCAGGAAATGTTCAAAAGCATTCTGCCCTCGGATTACTACCTGCCCATCAGTATCATCGTTCCCGCCTACAATGAGGAGGTCACCGTGGCAGACACCGTGCGCTCGCTGCTGACGCTGGAATACCGCGCCTATGAGATCATTGTGGTGGACGACGGATCGAAGGACCGCACCTCGGAGGTGTTGGCCGAGACATTTGATATGCACCTTGTTCACCGGCCCATTCGCCGGCAGATCAACTGTCAGCGCGAGGAATACGTCTATGAGACACGCGCACAGAAGGTACCGGTGACGCTCATCCGAAAAAAGAACGGCGGCAAGGCAGACGCGCTGAACATGGGCATCAACGCCGCAAATTTCCCGTACTTTATCTGCATGGACGCGGACTCCGTTCTGCAGTACGACTCTCTGCGCCGCATCGCCCAGCCGATATTGGAAAACGGCAATGTGGTGGCGGTTGGCGGCATCGTCCGCATCTCCAACGATGTTGAGCTGGAAAACGGACGGGTGAAGCATTACCGGCTGCCGCGCAGCATCCTCGCTTTCATGCAGGTGCTGGAATATGACCGTTCGTTTCTTGCCTCGCGCATCCTCTTTGACCGCTTCAACGGCTCGCTCATCATTTCCGGCGCGTTCGGGCTGTTCAAAAAGGATACCGTCATCGCGGCAGGGGGCTATGACAGCGGAACGATGGGCGAGGATATGGAGCTGGTGGTCAAGCTGCACGAATACTGCACGGTCAACGGCATCGACTATGCCATCCGCTACGCATCCGACGCGATCTGCTGGACGCAGGTGCCCGAGCGGCTGCGCGATCTGTGCAAGCAGCGCAAGCGCTGGCATCTGGGCCTGTTCCAGAGTATGTACAAGCATCGCGTCATGTTTTCCAATCACAGGTTCGGCGCGGTGAGCTTTGTATCCTATTTCTATTTCCTCATCTATGAGCTGCTCTCGCCGTTTATCGAGGTCTTCGGCGTGTTCACGATGGTGCTCGCATGGTGGTGCGACCTCATCAACGTGCCGTTCATGCTGCTCTTTTTCCTGATCTACGCTGTGTTTGGCTCGGTCCTGACGCTTACCGCCTTTTTCTCGCGTATCTACACGGCGGACCTCACGCTCTCGTTCGGCGACGGCCTCAAGGCCGTCTGTCTGTGTCTCTTTGAGCTGGTGTTCCTGCGCTTTATTCTCGCATGGGTGCGCTGCACGGCCTTTATCGGCTATAGGAAGAAAAAACTCAGCTGGGGGCGCATCGAGCGCCGCAAGATCGATTTGAAATAGAGGGGGTGCCGCCTGTGCGCCGAAAAAAGCTCTTGGAAATCACGCTCTGCGCCGTGCTGACGATCGGAGCGCTGCTGTGCTGTATGCAGGATGCAAGCGCGAGGGAGACGCTTCTGATTTCGGGAAACGCCGATCTCTATCCCATCGAGTCCTATGACCGCGGCAGAGAATGCTATGTCGGATTGCTGCCGGAGCTGTACAAGCGCCTGAGTGAGCAGACAGGGTACGATTTTGTCTATCTTCCGTACAGCAAGAACACAACGCAGGCGCAGCAGACCGCAAACCGGCAGGCGGACATTATTTCCGCCTATCCCTCCGGCACGGTCGACAGCGGCGCGATGCGCCGTCAAGTGCTGCTCTGCACGATAGAACATGACGGCGCAGAGCGCGCGATATATGTTGGCTTTACCAACGCACTCACGCCGGAACTGGCCGGCGCGCTTGCACAGGCGCTGGAGGACCTCTCCGGCGCGGAGAGCATCGGCGTCCTGGCAGACTATATGAATAGCAGCGGCGCGGAAGCCTACCGTACCAGGTGGCTCATTACGCTCGCCGCATTGATCGCGGCGATGCTTGCCGCGGCGGTCGCGCTGATAGTCTTTGCGCGAAAAAAGCGTGCCGAGCAAAAGGCCAACGCCCTCATCGACCCGCGCTACGGCATCGGCAACGACGGGTATTATCTGAACTGCATGGAAACGCTCATCCCCGCCCCGCTCAGAAGCATCGTCTATGTCTTCTGCATCGGCTGCGATATGCCCTCGCTCGAACGGCGCTTTGGCGAGGCGGAGCGCGAGGAGATATTCTCCCGCGCGGCGGAGTATCTGCGCCTTGACTGCGGACGCGAGGAATACCTCGCCTGCGTGGGGCGCGGGATGTTCGCGCTCGTGTGTCAGTGCGGCAGCCGCGAGGCGGCACTCACTTTTTCCAGAAACGACGAGTGGATCGCACGCCCCGGCATACCGACCGGCGACTGG
>OGXA01003387.1_pt1 | contig 10238 bp, 8 predicted proteins | sample 1576171 | NCBI WGS metagenome assembly OGXA01 (sample SAMEA3541587, study PRJEB24748) | human gut metagenome | biome: human gut; feature: human-associated habitat; material: faeces | place: China | collected 2012 | reverse complement strand
ACAATATCATAGGGATGGGTTTCGCCTGCACGACATTTTGCAATGAAATCCAGCAGACTGGTGGCCGTCCACGACGCGGCCCGGCCCTTCGTGAGCCAGAGCGTTATCGCCGATACGATAGCGGCCGCTGCCCGCTGCGGTGCCGCCGCCCCGGCGGTGCCGGTGAAGGACACCATCAAGCAGGCGAAGGGCGGCGACGGCAAGACTGTGCCGGAAGGCTGCATGGTGGAGAACACCCCCGACCGCAGCACCCTTTATGCGGTGCAGACGCCCCAGTGCTTCGACCGCGCAGCCTATCTGGCGGCGCTGGATGAACTGGACGAGGCCAGCGCCCGCCTCGTCACCGACGACTGCAGCCTGTTCGAGCTGACGGGCCGTCCGGTGGAGCTGGTACAGGGCGACTACGCAAACATCAAGATAACCACCCGGGAGGATCTGCCCCGGGCAGAGAACGGAGGAAAGAAAATGCGCATTGGTCATGGTTACGACGTCCACCGTCTGGTGGAGGGCCGCAAGCTCATCCTGGGCGGCGTGGAAGTGCCGTATGAGAAGGGCCTGCTGGGCCACTCGGACGCCGACGTGCTGGCCCACGCGGTCATGGACGCCGTGCTGGGCGCAGCGGCGCTGGGAGACATCGGCCAGCACTTCCCCGATACGGCGGAAGAGTACGCCGGTGCCGACAGCCTCATGCTGGCCCGCCGTGTGGCAGAAATCATGACCGAGCACGGCTGGCGTATCGAGAACATCGACGCCACCATCCTCTGCCAGCGCCCGAAGCTGGCCCCCCACATCCCGGCCATGCGGGCAAAGCTGGCCGAGGCTTTCGGGATGCCGGTGGACGCCGTGAGCGTCAAAGCTACCACCGAGGAGCATCTGGGCTTTACCGGCGAGGGGCTGGGCATCGCGGCCCACGCCGTCGCCCTCATCGAAGCAGTGTGAACGGGAGAATGTGACCCATGACTCTGAACTCTATCGTAGCAAACTTCCAGACCTTCAAGCTGGTAGACCTGCTGGACATCCTTATCATCGCGTTCCTCATCTACCAGCTGCTGGGCTTCGTCAACCGCACCCGCGCCGGCCAGCTGGCCAAGGGTGCGCTCATCGTCATGGCGGTCTATCTGGTGGCGAACATCCTGAATATGCGCACCGTCACCTGGCTGCTCAACTCGCTGCTGCAAGTCGGTCTGCTGACGCTGGTGGTGCTGTTCCAGCCCGAGATACGGCGTGCGCTGGAGCGGATGGGCCAGACCGACCAGTGGGCCTATCGCTTCTTCAATAAAAACCGCTACAACGACACCAGCCTCAAGGGCGCGTGGCGCAGCGCCATCATCGCCATCTGCGACGCGGCAGAGCGCTTTTCGGAGACCAAGACCGGCGCGCTCATCGTGCTGGAACGGAACACCAACCTTTCTGAGATCGTCCGCACCGGCACGCCCGTGAACAGCGCAGTCAACCTCGAGGTGCTGGGTACCATCTTCTACGAGGGTACCCCCCTCCACGACGGCGCAGCCATCATCGAGGATGGCCGTATCAAGGCCGCAGGCTGTGTGCTGCCTCTTTCCAACAACCTGGACCTGGGCAAGGACATGGGTACCCGCCACCGCGCCTGCCTCGGCATCGCCGAGAACTCCGACGCCATCGCCATCGTGGTCAGCGAGGAGACGGGCATCATCTCGATGGCGAAAAACGGTGTACTCATGCGCCACTTTGACCGTCAGACCCTTTACACCCGGCTGGTGGATGAGATGATACCTAAGGAGACTGCCAGCGAGAAGAGCGCTGCCGAGGGCTGGAAGGCCCGGGGCAAGCGCCTGCTGAACTGGGTGAACAACAAGGAGGAGGATGAGCAGCAATGAGCACTGAGCAGAACAACGGCAAGCCTGCCGTACCCCCCAAGCGCAATCTGCTGAACGACCGCCGCATCCGGCTCCTGCTTTCTTTGCTGGGTGCAGTCATCGCGTGGATGGCTGTCACCATCGTAGTGCAGCCCGGCACCACCACCACCATCTATAATGTTCCGGTGGACTTTACCTATGATTCGGCTGCCTACACTTCCCGGGGCCTGAGCATCGTCAATGCAGAGGAAAAAACGGTCAACCTGAAGCTTTCCGGCGACGGCTACACCATCGGCAGCCTGTCGGCCAACGACTTTGTCGTCTACCCCGACTGGTCCAGCGTCCGCGACAGCGGCGAAAAGAGCCTGCGCCTTCAGGTGCGGAGCCAGAGCACCCTGCTCACCGGTGTGTCCGTCTCCATCGACGGCGACAACACCGTGGACGTGGTGTTCGATGTAGTGGAAGAAAAGACCCTGCCCATCCAGGTGACGACGAATTACCTGAAGATAGCAGACGGCTATATCCTCTACGGCACCGACATCTCGAAGGAGACGGTGACTCTCTCCGGACCCAGCACCGAACTGAGCAAGGTAGAGACCTGCACCGCCGAGGTGACCTACAGCGGCGAGCTGACCAGTCCAGTCACTCTGGACACCGGCCTGCGTTTTTACACCCGCAGCGGCGGAGAGGTGAAATTTGAGTATACTACTCTGGAAACGGACAGCGTCGAGGTCACGCTGCAGGTGTATAAGCTGGCCACCCTGCCGGTGGAAGTCAGCTTTATCAACGCGCCCCGCGACTTTGACCCCTCGGTGCTGGTCTACTCCCTGAGCAAAAAGACCCTCAATGTGGCCGGCCCGGAGTCCCAGATCGACCGTCTGTCCACCCTGTCGGTGGGTACCATCGACCTTTCCACCTTTGCACTGGATAAGGTGTACGAAATGCCCATCGAACTGCCCAGCGGCATCCACCTGCTGGACAACATCTCCACCATCACGGTCAGCTTCGACAGCTCCCGTCTGGAAACCAAGACCATGAACCTGCCCGCCAGCTGTGTGCAGGTCATCAACCTGCCCTCCACCTACACCTTGACCGTGGAGACGGAGCGGCTGATGAACGTCACCCTCTGCGGCCCGGCCGGTTCGCTGGAAGCACTGAATCCGGAACAGGTGGTCATTGAGATCGACGCCGACGACTTCTATGTCGCCATCGGCCAGCAGAACATCGCCTGCCGCCTCTATGTGCCGGCCAACGACAAAATTTTTGCACTGGGCAGCTATGTGGTGCAGTGCAAGATAGAAAGTAACTGAGTATATGATCCTGATCCATGATATTCGCCTGCCCCTCTCCGCCGGGGAGCCGCAGGCCTACGAAAAAGCCCTCCGCCTCGCCCGCGTCCCCCGGGGAAAGGTGAGCCATCTGGGCATCGCCCGGCTCTCGGTGGACGCCCGCCACGGCCAGCCCAAGCTGGTGTACACCGTGGCCGTGACCCTGAAAGAGGAGAGGGAAGAGGCCGCCTGTGCGGGCGCTTCCCGCAGCGTTACCGTCCGGGGAAAGACCGATCTCTCGGTGCAGAACGGCACTCTGCCGCTGACGCACCGGCCTGTGGTCTGCGGCCTCGGCCCGGCGGGCCTCTTTGCGGCGCTGCTGCTGGCCCGTCAGGGCTACCGGCCCATCGTGCTGGAACGCGGCCCTGCGCTGGACGAGCGTGTCAAGGCTGTGGAGCATTTCTCCGCCACCGGCGAGCTGGACGAGAACGCCAACATCCAGTTCGGCGAGGGCGGCGCCGGCACCTTCTCGGACGGCAAGCTCACCACCCGCATCGGCGACGAGCTCTGCGGCTTCGTGACCGAAGTGTTCCTCGAGCACGGCGCGCCGAAGGAAATTGCCTGGCAGCAGAAGCCCCATGTCGGCACCGACCTGCTGCGGGGCGTCATCACTTCGATCCGAAAAGAGATCGAGTCGCTGGGCGGTGAAGTCCACTTCAACACAGCCCTCACCGGCTTCGAGCGGCGGGACGGCCAGCTCGTCGGCATCCAGACCACGGACGGTGCGTTCCCCTGTGAGGCGCTGGTGTTCGCGGTGGGCCACTCGGCCCGCGACACCTTCGGGATGCTGATGGACAGCGGCCTCGTGCTGGAGTGCAAGCCCTTCAGCGTCGGCTTCCGGGCAGAGCATCTCCAATCGGAAATCGAAAAGAGCCTCTACCACGAGGCGGCGGGCCATCCGGCCCTGCCGCGCGGCGAATATCAGCTTTCGCAGCACGTTGAAAAACGGTGCGTTTATACGTTCTGTATGTGTCCGGGCGGCCAGGTGGTGGCTTCGGCCAGCGAAAAGGGACGCGTCGTGACCAACGGCATGAGCTACCACGCCCGCAGCGGCAGGAATGCCAACGCGGCCGTGGTGGTCAGCGTGGGCGGTGAAGACTTCGGCAACGACCCCCGGAAGGCCATCGCCTTCCAGCGGGAGCTGGAAGCCCGGGCCTATGCGGCAGGCCGTCCCGGCGGAGAGTATGCCGCCCCGGCGGAGAACATCCAGAGCTTTTTGGAGGGCAGGGGCCGGCTGAACATTGGCCGCGTCCAGCCCACCTATGACCGGGGCGTCGTCGCTGCGGACCTCGGCGCGTTGCTGCCGACCGAACTGGCCGACACCCTGCGGGCCGGTCTGCGGACTTACGAGCGGAAAATTGCGGGTTACACCGCCCCCGAGGCCATTCTGACCGGCCTCGAGACCCGTACCAGCAGCCCGGTGCGGCTGAAACGGGAAGAAAATTTTGAATGCGCCCAGCTGGCAGGATTGTATCCCTGCGGCGAGGGTGCCGGATATGCGGGCGGCATCATGAGTGCCGCCGTCGATGGCCTGCGGGTGGCCCGCGCCATCATCAGCCGGTACAGCCCGGCAGAAGGGTGAGAAGTTGAATGACTGATCGTGAAAACGATTTTAACCGCACGGCGAAGGACAGCGAGGGCCGTCAGGTGCAGCGGGAGCTGGAACGCCAGCTCCGCGAGCTGGGCGACACCATGTCCGACTCCTTCCGCCACGGCTTTGAGGGCCGGGGCGAGGAGATCGGCGACCGTGTGTGGGATGTGGGCCGCGCTGCGGTGAACGCCGCCGGTTATGGCATCTCGGAGGCAGGCCGGGCCTTTCAGGCCGGAAAACAGGAGTACCAGAAGCGGGCTGAGGAGGCCAGAAGCAGTGCCAGCGCCAGCGGGATGACCGACTGGGCGCGCAATTTCTTTGCAAAGAAGCCGGAACCGACGGCCATCGAGAATATCCGCACCAGCGCGAAAAAGCGCCACAGCGCAGGCGTCGCCATGCTGGCGACCGGCATCACCTTCGCCGTCATCTTCGGCATCACGGCCATCGCCTGCTTCGGCACGGCGGGGGCGTTCACGTCCGGCGGCATGATGGTGGGCGATGAGCTGGCGCTGGGAGCAGCCGCCGCCGAAACCGCGGATACGTTCCTCAGTGCCATCGGCGATCTCGCACTGGGTGCTATCGCGGTGACGGGGTGGTGCTCTGCCGCTGTGACCGCTGTGTTCGGCTGGCTGACCGCAGCGGGCGCGTCTCGTATGAAGGCCGCCAAGACCCTGGAGCTCTACGCCGATACCGCCGAGGGCTTCGACTGGCACCAGGGCCTGTCCCTCTCCATGCTGGCCGACCTGACGCATAAAAAGAAGACCAAGGCTCTCAAGATGCTGCGGAAATTCATCCACAAGGGCTGGCTCAGTGCCTGGCTGGACGAGAAAAACGACAAGCTCTACCTGACGGCAGAGGACTACCGCGCTGCACAGGAAAATCAGCCCCAGCCCGAACCGGAAAAAGCGCCGGAACAGGCCGGAGAAGTCCCCCTGAACCTCGAGACGACCCGCCGCTTTGCGCAGGTGCTCGAGAAGGAGCAGGAACTCATGGAGGATGAGCGGGCTGTGGAGGAGCTGCAGCATATGCAGAAGACCACCGAGTCCATCTGTGCCTGGCTGGAAGCCCACCCAGAGAGCCTGCCCAAGGCCCGCCGCTTTGCGGAATACTATATCCCTACCACCCTCAAGCTCCTGCATACCTACAACGACGTGCAGAGCCAGCAGGGCGAGAACGCGGAGGCCATCCGCCGGGATATTGCGGGCATCCTGCACACCCTGAATCAGGCTTATGATAACCTCTACGATAAGCTTTTGTCGGACGTGGCACTGGACGTTTCCAGCGAGATCGCTGCGCTGCAGGGGATGCTGGCGAACGATGGTCTGGCCGGGGAGGGATTGCGATGACCTACCGGGCCTGGAACACCAAGACCGTTGACCGCGCCGCCCTGAAAGAGCTGACAGCGGCCATCGCCCAGCAGAACACTGAAGAGCTGGAATACCAGAACATGGACGAAGAGTGGAGCGAGGAAAAGTACCGCTCTGTCCTCGCGGCCCAGCAGAAAGAAGCCGGCCTGCTGGCCGGCATCCTCGCTGCCCGGGGCATCACCGACCCCGCCGAGGCGCTGACCCTTCTGGCGGGCGAAGAAGAGCTGAGCGACCCCATGCTCCTGACCGATATGGACAAAGCCTGTGAGCGCATCCTGCGGGCCATCGACGAAGGGGAGACGATCGTCGTCTTCGGCGACTACGACGTGGACGGTGTGACCGCCACGGCCCTGCTCTATCAGCACCTGAAAGGGATGGGTGCCGCCGTCAAGTGTATGCTGCCCAGCCGGGAGGGCGACGGCTACGGCCTCTCGAAGAACGCTATCCAGTCGATTTACGATAAGGGCTGCCGCCTCATTGTCACGGTGGACAACGGCATCTCTGCCGTAGAGGAAGCCGCATTCGCGGCCAGCCTCGGCATCGACCTCATCATCACAGACCACCATCTGCCCCACGACACCCTGCCCCAGGCAGTGGCCATCGTGGACCCCCGCCGTGCCGACGACCACAGCCCCTTCAAGGGCCTGTGCGGCGCGGGCGTGGCCTTCAAGCTCTGCGCCGCGCTGGATGGCTGCCCGCCGGAAGAGATGCTGGAATACTGCGGCGACCTCGCCGCTGTTGGCACCGTGGCCGACGTCATGCCCCTGACAGGGGAGAACCGCACCATCGTCAAAGCCGGTCTGCGCCAGCTGCAAAATACGGACAGACCCGGCTTCTGCGCCCTTTTGGAAGAAGTGGGCCTTGCAGGCAAGCCGGTGACGGCAGAGAACATCAGCTACGCCATCGCGCCCCGCCTTAATGCGGCGGGCCGGATGGACAGCGCCGTGACCGCTTTGCAGCTGGTGCTCTGTGAAGACGAAGACCGGGCCGAAGAACTGGCTCATAAGCTGAGTGACATCAACATCCAGCGGCAGGAGACGGAGATGGAGATCGTCAAAGCCGCGCAGGAGCTGCTGGACGCTGAGCCGGAACGCCTCGAAGACCGGGTCATCCTGCTCTGGGGCACAGACTGGCACCCCGGCGTCATCGGCATCGTGGCCTCCCGCCTTGTGGAAAAGACCGGACGCCCGGTCATCGTGGTGTCGGTAGATGAGCACGGCGAGGGCAAGGGCAGCGGCCGCAGCGTGCAGGGCTTCAACCTGCACGAGTGCATCGCCTCCTGTGCTGACATCCTGCTCCGCTTCGGCGGCCACGCCATGGCAGCGGGCCTCTCGGTGCGGGAAGAGGATCTGCAGACGCTCCGCCAGCGGCTCAACGACTGGGCGGCCCGGGAGTGTCCCGTGCTGCGCACCCCGCCGCTGGAATGCGATCTGTCCGTCCACCTCGACCGCCTGACGGTGGAGAGCGTCCGCCGCCTCGACCAGCTGGCACCCTACGGTGCCGACAACCCCAGCCCGGTCTTCGTGCTGGAAATGGCTGTCGTGGAGGGCGTCTACGCCGTCTCGGAGGGCAAGCACTGCCGCCTGCGTCTGCGGCAGGGCAATTCCAGCATCTACGCCGTCTGGTTCGGGATGCACCCGGAACAGGTGCCTTACTCGACGGGCGACGTCGTGGACGCAGCCATCAGCCTTTCGGTCTACGATTCGCCCCGGGGCGCACAGCTGTCGGGCCGCATCATCGAGCTGCATCCGGCGGGCCTCGGCAACACAGCTGCAGAGCAGGCCGCGCTGGTGCAGGCGCTGCGCCGGGGTACACCCCTGACGCCGGAGCAGAAGGAGAGCATCGCCCCGGAGCGCAGCCATATCATCACCGTTTATCGGGAGCTGCAGGCGCGGCGCTGGCACGCCGAAGACCTGCAGCCCCTGTTTGCAAAACTCGGCGAGGAGAACACCGGCCGGACGCTGGTGGCCATCTCCGCGCTGGAACAGGTCGGCCTCATCACAGCGGCTGACCGGGGCGGGGCAAAGTTCTGGGAACTCGTGCCTGCCACCGGCAAGAAGAACCTTGCCGATGCGCCCATCCTGAAATGTCTGGAGGAACGATAAAGATGCCTGAGGGAAAGAAACCTGTCGTCCCCGCGCCCGCAGCATCGGCTGCGGCGAAAGAGGACAGCTATTCTGCAAAGACCCATCTCCATCAGCCTATGCCGGTGACGGAGATGGCTACCGTGGCCGCAACGGCTCTGCCGGCCAACGCCCCTGAGGGGACCCTTCCCTCGGAGGTGCGGCCCGAGATCGTGACCTGGGAGAAGCTGGTGGAGGCCATCAAGGCCAGCGGCAAGGCCTACAACATGGCCATGATCGAAAAAGCCTACAATATGGCCAACGACGCCCACAAGGGGGTCTGCCGCCGCAGCGGTGAGCCCTATATCTGCCACCCGCTGGCCGTGGCCCGCCTCGTGCTGGACCTCGGCATGGACAGCGAGAGCATCGCCGCAGCCCTGCTCCACGACGTGGTGGAGGACACCCCCACCACACTGACCGACCTGACCGCCGCTTTCGGCGAAGAGGTGGCTGCGCTGGTGGACGGCGTCACCAAGCTGACCAAGATCCAATTTTCCAATATCGAAGAGCTGCAGGCCGAGAACCTGCGCAAGATGCTGCTGGCCATGAGCCGTGACGTCCGCGTCATGATCATCAAGCTCTGTGACCGCCTGCACAATATGCGCACCGGCGACGCATGGCCGGAGCAGAAGCGCCGCGACAAGGCCCGGGAGACCATGGAGGTCTACGCTCCCATCGCCAACCGTCTGGGCATCCTGAACGTCAAGGAGGAGCTGGAAGACCGCAGCCTCCACTACCTCGACCCCGTGGGCTACGAGGAGATCAACAAAATGCTCAGCGAGCGCGCGGGCGACGAGTTTCTGGCCAGCGTGTCGGGCGTCATCAAGAGCCGCCTCGAGGAGAGCGGCATCGAGGGCGCGACCATCAAGCGGAGAGTCAAGAGCATCTACGGCATCTACCGCAAGACCATCATGCAGAACAAGTCCTTCGATGAAATTTACGACATCTACGCGGTGCGCATCATCCTGGACACTCTGGCTGAGTGCTACAGCACCCTGGGCCTCATCCACGATATGTACCACCCGCTGCCCAACCGCTTCAAGGACTATATCTCGACCCCCAAGCCCAACGGCTACCAGAGCCTCCACACCACCGTCATCGGCCACGAGGGCATCCCCTTTGAGGTGCAGATACGCACCCGCACCATGGACGAGCAGGCCGAGTACGGCGTTGCCGCCCACTGGAAGTATAAAGAGGCGATTGAAATTCCTGCAAAAATTGGCTTAATACAACCCACATAAAACTGCTTTATAAAGATGAACCGAGTTCTATCAATCATTGCAAGTTCAAATCTAATCATCCTAATACGGAATTTGGCATCCATAGCATTTTCTTTTGCGACCGGATTACTTGAAATGTCATTGACAAAAAATGCAAGTGCTTCGTTGTCGCCAATGCTGTTAAAGTAGCTGAGTCCTACTTCTTTACGCATGGTCCTCAAGATATCAGCCATAATGAACATCACAATGCTGTCTTTATAATACTTACATTGCTTAATCAGAGGATTAGTTGTGAATTCCCGAAAAAGTAGGTATTGGCGATATATTCTCTTTGATCCGTATAAAAGCAATGATGCTCCCGTATCGAAAAACAGTCGCCTTGTTTCATCGGATAAAACAAGCTCTCCCTTTTTATCCTTCTTGGGGTTAGAGAGCATCTGTTGCATGAGGTCAATGAGTTTTAGGTACTGTACTTTCTTATCATCATGCTTTTTATATCTAATTTCCGCCCGACGACTAATCACGAAAATTAGCACCGTTATGATTACGGACAGCAATGCAACATTATCTGCTGTGATAAGGCCACTTATTTTGCTCCACAACTCTTCCATTTCATCACCTCGTTTTTACAATTATATCACACCCTTTACTGAAACTATAGTTTGCATTTGTCAATTTGAGTCAGATATTATCGATTCTCCGGGTTTGGTTGTCATGATACTGTAAAGCTCGTTGTCCTGGGGGAAGTCATCCACAAAGGGCAGGATCACGTTG
>OGXA01003386.1_pt1 | contig 10241 bp, 10 predicted proteins | sample 1576171 | NCBI WGS metagenome assembly OGXA01 (sample SAMEA3541587, study PRJEB24748) | human gut metagenome | biome: human gut; feature: human-associated habitat; material: faeces | place: China | collected 2012 | reverse complement strand
TCAACCCGGAAATTAAGCAGGAACTGGAATCTGTGTATGCAAAGAACGGTCTTACTCTGACCGATGCTATCAATGTGTTTTTCCAGCAGTCGCTGAACGCGGGCGGTTTTCCCTTTTCTGTGACCGAGGACAACGCGGAGATCATCAAGGCAAAGGCACTTTCCCGCCTGACAAAGCAGTTGCAGGAAGCGCAGGACGATCCGGTTTCTTACTCCGAGGATGAAGTGTATAAAATGTTCGGAGTAGAGAAATGAGGGTAAGCTATAAGAGAGCCGCGGTCAAAGACATGGAGGCGACCCGCGACTATATTGCCGGGCAGCTGAAGAACCCGAAAGCGGCCAAAAAGCTGATGACAGCGCTGCTGAAAGCAATATCCTTGCTGGCAGATAATCCTTATATGGGCGCGGCACTGGCAGAAAAGTTTGAAATCGCCACAGATGTGCGCTATTTCGTGGTGTCAAAGCAGCTGATTTTCTACCGTGTGGACGGGGAAAACGACACTGTAGAAATTCTCCGTGTGCTGGACGGCAGAACTGATTACTTGTCGGTATTGTTCGGATAAATAAAAATAAGAGGGCCGCTCCTGCGTATTGGCAGAAGCAGCCCCCTTTGTTTTAGTGCAGATACCCTTTTGGGTTGACGTAGACACCGTCGATAATGACGCAGATATGCAGATGATTTCCGGTTACATCGCCGGTAGCACCAACCTTGGCAATGGTGTCGTACTTGTTCACCGTATCGCCAACCTGCGCCAAAAGCTGGCTGCAATGGGCATAGAGCGTACAATACCCACCGCCATGATTGATGACCAGATAATTTCCGTAGCTGACATGATACCCCGCTTTGATGACTGTGCCAGCCTCCACCGCAAGAATCGGCGTGCCGTAGGGATAGGCAATGTCCAAACCATTGTGGTTGGTGGTATCCTTGCCGGGAATACCGACATCCTCGCGTTTGCCAAAGAAAGAAGTGATGTGCTGCTCCCAGTTTGGGTCATTGAACGGATTGCCGAACCCGCCGCTGGGGGCAGGAGAATTATCATCAATAAGAGAATCGTTGATCTGCCCCAGAATCGTAATGCCTTCACGTTCTTCTATTTCGTGGAGATAGACGGTCAGGTTATGCGCATAGGCATCGGCATAGCTTTTCTGCTTGTCATCAAGCTGCCAGACCGTGTCGGCAAAGTAGTCATCGCCTACATAAGAAAGCGTGAAAATGGTGTAGGTGTGATCTTCCTGTACAGTTATGGTCTGCCCGCGCACCTCTTTCTGCACCGGCTCGGTGCGGACTTCCTCGGAGATGGTGTAGGTATAATATTCTGTCCGGTGAGCCTGTATCTGTTCAGAAAGGTTGGACAGACTGATTTTGGTATAGTCATCCTCACCTTGATAGGCGCAGTACATGGAAATGAGCTGAAAGGCGTTGTAGGAGACATGACCGCCCACGGAATCATCAATGTCGCTGTAGGTGCGGCTTGCACGCTCGGATTCTATTTCGGCAAGGGTATCCTCGTAGGCTTCCTGCAAAATATCCGATACGGCATTGCGAAGCTGGATTACATTGGCTGCAATTTCCAAATCATCATTGACCGCAGTGCTGGGCTGTGTTAGCGTACCGAAAATCGCGCCGGGCAGCATGATCAGAACCAGAACCGGCAACAGCATGACTGCAATGGCAACGACCAATACTTCCTTGCGATACTGCACCGCAGCTTCGGCAGCAGCCCCGGCGGGGCCGCCCTGCACTCCTGCCTGTGCGATTTTGGCAAGATTGGGCGCGTTACGAACTGCTGCTGAGGCCGCCTGCTGGAAATTTTGATTATCATTTTCAATCATTTAATGTCTCCGCGCCGGGGCTTTTGGCATAGCAGCAACCTTGCGCTCATCATACTGCATACGCCCGCGTTCGTCTTGAACGGTGGGCGTTTTTTCTACGCGGGTCGTGGCGTAGACCTTGTACCACTTTTCGCCGTCGCGGGAAGTCTGCTCGGTAAAATGCCCCTCCGGCTTTTCGTACTGGTGGGCATTGTACATGGCAAACTGAATCTGTCCGCGGCCGGGGACGATCTCGCGCCCCTGAATCTTGCCGCCGCCAATTTCCACATCTGTGACGCTGTTGCCCATCTGTCCCAGCAGCACGCGGTTCATAGCTGCCTGTTGGATAGAGGACGAAGTGGGAATGGTGGACTGTTCCGTAACGGCAGGACTACCGCCAGCACGCATGGCAATTTCACTGTCTCTTGTCGGGGAAACATTAACCGTGCTATCGCCCTCCAGCGCCAGCGGTGTGGCGGGGATAGGAGAGTCAATCACGGCATCGTTTTCAGCGGTTGCCGTTGCAGTGGGGATATTTTCGCCGGTGGCAGGAATGGGCATGGCCTCCGCATCGCTGGTGCCTGCAAAATAACCATTGAGCGCTTCTACAGCGCTGTCGCCTGTAATACTGCCGCCGGTCTGCCCGGTGGCAATAGACCCGATGACCTTACTGGCAAACCCACCATCTTTGCCAAGGCTATTGTGGTACATGGCACTGCCCAAGGATGCTCCGATGCCGCCGGACTGCCCACTGATGGAACTTGCGGCGCTTTGCTGCACATGACGACTTACCATGCCGGAAAGCCCGCCTGCAAAGGTATTGCTGGGGGCAGTTTTCGTATTAGTAGTGGTAGCAGCAGCTTTTGCAGCGCCCAGCCCCATAAAGGCTTTGCCGATTTCAAAACCACGAAAAGCCAGCAACGCTTCGGACAGCATTGAGCCGGGCGAACGCGAAACGCCGATGCCCAATGAATGCAGAATACCGTCCAGTTTGGTGCTGACTTTTAGAAAAGCGATAGCGCACAGCAGCCACAGGAACAGATTGCCGGATACGGCATCCTTGCCCTGTGCGCCCACGGCCGCAGCAGCCTCATCCTCGGTCAAGGCAAGAGCGGCGGGGCAGTACAGGAGGGCAAAGCTAATAGCGGTGAATAGGGTAAACAGAGTTTTTTTCATGCAAAAATCTCCTATAAGGACAGCGGATTGGCGAGAAACTCACCGACCATGTTGACGAACAGCTTTAGGCACCATGCGTTCATAATCAGCAGCAGAAGCTGTCCGCCGAACATCCGGCACCAGCTTTTGAAAATATTGTTTGTGCCGCGAGCCGCGCCCATGGCAAAGGCAAGTGGCGCGGTGAAAACCAGAACCCCCAGCACAACATATCGCTCGGCAGCTTCCAAAAGCAGCTTTAAGTAGTTCCATGCAAGAACCATAACAAGGATCAGGGCAATCAAGGCCACAGAACCGTTGGCAATTACGCCAATAATGACAAGCAGCACGGAATTGAAGTCTCCGAACTGCACGCCGGGCAAGTTGCTATCCAGAATCCAGTTGTAGGGTGTGCCGCCAATCTGCAAGGCGAGGTTGACGATGTCATCGCAGTACCAAATCAGCAACAGGAAAATTACAGAGCGCACCACCAGATTGGTGGGATTCTCGGTATCAATGTCAAACCCGGCACCGTAGCAGCGGTAAAGCTGCCACACAAGGTTCAGCAGCACCAGCCCGATAGCCGTCCAGATGAAAATCTCATACATGGCCGAGGCAGCAGGAAAGTATCTCTTGAACGTGTCCATATTACAGTCCAGCGCACCGAGTACCGATGTGGATGCCAGATCCAGCAGATTCATCACCTGCGTTGCCAACCAATCCACAATGCCGTCTAAAATGCCCAAAGGCGTTCACCTCCTTGTTGCAATTCCGCGCAGGCTTACGGATTCCAAGTGCCGCCCTGGAAGAACGGGGTGACGTAGGCCATAATGAAGCCAAGACCGTTCAGAATCGCCCAAGTGATGGCAATGCGCTTGAGCCACGCGCGGGAGTCATCCACGGTCTTGCCGTTCTTGGAAAAGTTCATCAGCAGCAGGGCAACGGCGGCGCAGACTACAGCTGTGACGGTGGAGATAGAGATGATTTGCGAGTAGACATCCTGCATGATCTCGCTGGCTTTCGTCCAGACGGTGGTGCCGGTTGTGGCTGCGGCATTATTTCCGTTAGTTGCGAAAGCAGGCATCGCGGTCAGTGCGCTGCACATGGCAGCGCAAAGGGCTGCTTTTATGCGCTTATGAGAGCAAGAACGTGTGTTTTTCTTAGTCATTGAAACCTCCTGTGTGCAAAAATGCTTTAAGAATCGCCAAAAGTAGGCCATTACCATGATATCAAATTGGCTGTGCAGGAAAAAAGGGTTTGGCTATGCGGATTTATTGCGGATGTTGTGCAGGGTCAATCAGGAGTCAGCAGATTGGTGATTTTCTCGCAATCCTGGGAAGTGTAGCCCCACAAAATCGAACTGAGAACTTCGATGGCTTCATCTCGGTGGACATAGTAGGTGCGCAGAGAAATAGAGATTCCCTTGCTTTCAAGCGACTGCAAAATTGCACCCGCATTCTCGCACTGCTGCGGGGAGAGGTAGGCGTAGTACAAAATCCAGTAATAAAACTCGCCTTTCTTGTGCTTGCGCCGCATCAGGTCAATCGCGGTGTCGATGATCTGCATCATCCTCTTGCTGCGCTCCAAGGCACGGGCATAGTTTTCCAGCCGGTTGCCGCCCTTGTTGACTTCGTTATCCACAAACAGGGCGTCCGTGGACAGTCCATACTCGGCCTTGAATTCCTCCTGCAAATCGAGATCGGATACTTCCAAATTCCACATGACATCCCGGTACTTCCTCAAAAGCGTCCGTGTGTCGTGGTAATGCGGGGATACGTTGGATTTCTGTCTTTTGAATGGCATAAAAATACTCCCTGTTTTAGTTTGTCGAAAGAATTCTTTCAATTACTAAACAGAGAGAAATCAATGATTTTGACGCACAATTTGCAAAGAAAAAGAAAAAATCCGCATCGAAATCGCACATGTCGGCAATATCGATGCGGATTTTGGTTTTGTTTACAAGGGCATTGGTAAGTTGTGCAAGGACCAAGCTATTATTAGAACCCGTCAATCGCACGCTCAATCACGGTGGGAACAAAAATGGACATCACAACCAACCACACAGCTGCAATGGCTTGAATAAGGTTGTCGGGCATCCCAATAAGAATGTCAGGAAACCATACAAATGCAGGGGCAACAAGACTCCGTATAAGGTAACCGACAAATTCGCCGATGCTGAACACACCTAAATAATCAATTGGCTTATACGGATCGCGTTTGCGCCGTGTGTAGCCATCCACATACATACGTTGCTCAATATACCAGCCTATTGCAAAAATTACGACAGCACCCCAGTATAATTTATCCATCTTTACCTCCATATCGGCAATCAGAATAAAGCGACTCTCATAATGAGCGATTTGCTCTACAGCTTTCGTGCATAGAAAGTGCATACCCCCGTCCCATTACGGTTTTTAAATCATCCGGGCCTAGATTCAGTTTCTTCCGCAGCTTTGCGATATGCACATCAACCGTTCGCGTCTGAATCGGCACTGTGATATTCCATGCAGATGCCAGAAGAAAGTTTCGGGAGCAGATGTGCCCAGAATGGTCGAGCAGCGTAATGAATAGTTGATATTCTGTGGTCGTCAGGTGAATGCGGCAGCCTTGCCTTTGAACGGAGAAATCGCTTTCATCGATGGACAGATTTTTATAGTACTTCATCTGGAACACCTATCATGTCATAGTCATCAATAAGAGCCTGACCAATCGCCCATGCGAGGAAGAATGCTGCGCATACCAGAAAAATCGGAATCCACATTGCATTATAGCTTTCGCCGTCAGCGGTATACCCTTGGTTTTGCCAAAGGGCCACAGCATGGAATAGTGGATAGAACCCCAGCCACTCAATCCCGTTTCTCATTCCGGAGAGGCTAAGCAACGCAGGCAGACAATACGAAACAGCGCTGATAAAAAGTGCGGGCAGCAGATTTCCTAATTTCTGTCCCAGCCATAAGGTAATTCGGCTCATGCACAGGCAGGCGGCAAAGCGACAGATCAGCCAAAAGAGCAGCAAATCCGATAAAGTTATAAACTTCGGGACAGCCTGCAAGTCGGAAATACTCATTGCCGGTCCCAGCAAAGAGGGGAGACTATAGTCGCGCAGAACCTGCCATAGATGAGGCAAAACAGTTCCAAATGCTATTACTGCCGCAACCGCTGTGCTTTGCCGCAACTTTGCTTTCACGGTGTATTTCCGGCCTAAAGGAGTAGATGCCAGAATTTCATCCATGCCGCCCTTACGCTCCATCGCAAATAGACCGCTGAAGCATAGGGCGCACAACAACCCTGCTAAAAGTGTATCTTGCACATCACTTGTGCCGGTAAAGCCGAACAGCTTCTTGTAGCCGGTCTCATAAACAAGCCACGCACCGGGATTCTCCTTGAGGTAGTAACTAATATTGGATTGAAGAACACGCTGATAGGCAGAATATTTTTGTTGCAAGGAATTGTAGGCCAGTAGTGCTTCGCTGCTCAATTCGCCACGGTTGACGCGTTTCTGTGCTTCCAACATGGGAGCAAACTCGTTACGCTGCTCTTTCAGCCAGTCGCGGCTTTCTTCGCTCCACGGCCCGGAAATATGTTTCATATAATAGGCATAGTAGATTTCGTCCGCGTCTATGTAGCTTTCTGCCGCTACGCCTTGATAGATGCCGAATGCCAGAAATGCAGCTAAGAATACCGCTGCACCATTCATCAGTAACAGCTTTCTGCCTTCTTCACGAGTGACAGACGTTGCGTGTGTTTTATGGCGGAAGGGAAGCGCCAGACTACGTTTGGCAGCTGGCAGCAGCTGTGCCTTTGCAAAAACCGTACAAAATGCCACCGACAAGATGCTGCCTAAAGCAGCGGCAGTTACCCACTCTACCATTGGGAGACTGATGGGGCTGCCGAACCAAAACAGATTTCGATAATTTCCCAGCAGCTCGTTAGTTTGCAGCAGGCTTACCATATTGGCGTATTTTATGACATTCCAATGGCTCGTGGCGGGAATTGCCGCACGAATGCCGTACATTGCCAAAGGCAGCGCCAGTGCGCCGATCCACCCGGCGGCGGCACGTTTGGCGACAAGGGCAGCCAGCATGACCCAAAGCCCCATCACAAACGCGCCCGCCCATTTGGCAAGCAAAAACCGAAGCAGGTATTGCCCGACGGTGATCTGCATGGTGCAGCGCATCAGGGCGGGAACACTTTGGATGGTGCGATTCAGCGAGCCTAAACCGAAGGACGCCGAGCAATAGGCAAGGTTGACCCCATACAGCACCGTAAGAACGACCAATAAGCTGGCAGCAAATGCCGCCAGCTTGGCAAGGGCTGTTTTCAACCGTCCGCCCGGCAGGCTGCGCACAAGGCTCAGCAGTCCGCTGTCGCGCTCCTGTCGCACAAGGATCAGCGCCAGCAAGAGCATAGATGCCAGCAAAATCAGGTCGGTAAACGCATAGCTGATGGCTGTGTACAAGCCCTTTTGCGGAAAATAATCAATGGGCGTTTCGGTCAGCCCGGCATAAACCTGTGCGGTCAATTCGATGTTTTTCAAATCGTACCCGGTACGGTCATTTTGAAAAATCGAGATGCCGGACAGTTGGGATGCCTTGGTCTGAACGCTATCCAGAAAGTCGCTGTAGGCCGCCACGGTGTCATATTCGCTTTGCAACTGACTGAACAGGCGGTACTCTGTGTTCAAGTTATCCGTAAATAGAGTATAGGTCTTATCTGTGTACTCTTGTTCATAGGCATCGAACATAGCGGCATTGTCCTGCCGATACTGAGTGAGTCCATAGCCGCCGTAAGCCTGTTCCCGATAATACTGCCCGATTTTCACAAGGCTTTCTATCTCAGTGTATTTGTCGTGAAGATAGGTCCCTTTTTCTTCCATGGTTTTATCGGAAAGCTCGGCACCTACTGCGCGATAGGCTGATGCAGGAGGCTGTTTGGCTGTGGGGCGGGTACCCATCCACAGCAGTAGGAGATTGGCAGCCGCCAGTATAGCCAGCAGGGCAGGGAACACTCTGCCGCCCCAAACTTTGCGGAGTTCAGCAAAAAACAGGCTCATTTACCGTCTCCCTCACCAAACACGTTCAGGTACACATCTTCCAGCCCTTGGCCGGGAGCATATTTTTCAATAAGCTCCGGCACGGGCGCGGCATCCACAATCTTGCCGGCACGCAGCAAAATAACTTTGGTTGCCACCGTTTCCACATCCGAAACGACATGTGTTGCCACAAGGATGATTCGATCCTTAGCCATATCTGCCAGCAGTTCGCGCAGACGGACGCGCTCTTTCGGGTCAAGACCTGCCGTTGGTTCGTCTAAAATCAACAGCTTTGGATCTCCAAGCAGAGCTGATGCCAGCAGCAGGCGCTGCTTCATGCCGCCGGAATAGGCAGAAAGGCGCTTGTCCAACTCGGCGGTCAAATTTACGGCAGCGGCCACACGATCCACCTCGGCTGCAACAGCTTTCCTAGAAATTTCTTTCAGGGCGGCCATGTAGGCAAGAAAGCGTCGTCCGGTATAGCTGTCGTACAATCCCTGCTGTTGCGGCATATAGCCAAGAATGCGGCGGAAAGCGATACCTGATGCAGGCTTACCGCACCAGAGAACCTCTCCGGAATCTGGGGCAAGACTACCAGTTATGATATGGATTAAGGTGGATTTTCCCGCACCATTGGGGCCGAGGAGACCATACTGCCCGTTTCCTTCAGGCGGCGGGCAGTTTCGCTGGCCGCGCTTCTTGTTGATTGAGCGGCCTTTAGGGCATAATAGTTTTGCAGAAACAAAAAATGTTTTCCTTAAATCGCTAATTATTAACGAAACCATACAGCTCCTTCGCATAAGCAACATGCCATAAAGGAATACTACATTGAAAATTAATATGAAATAAGACCAATTACGCCTCATTTTATAGGGTGGCTTATGCTATGCGGTAAATTGGTTTGTAATCGGAATATAAGCAGGGGTATTACTCAAGTAATCGTCTTTTTTTATAAGAGAATATGATACCATGTCGATTTCTGATTGATATTGCGATCCATCATTACTAGTGAGCATAATCGGAACAGGCGTAATGCCAGTGTTAACTAAATAGTATTCGCTAGTACTTGCAATAACTTCGACACCGACGGAAATTGCGCCTTGCATATATGACAGAGTTATTGGAGAGTATTCTCCAGTTATACGGTTGATGAGATACGATACTGTAGAAGATGAGTTGAAATCATGAGTTGTAACATATAGATAGTCGTCAAAAGGAGAACCAATAGTCGTTGCGTCTGTTCCAAAATATGGGACGGAGAGGTTGAGATCCGCCGTTGATTTTGTTTCCATATTAAGGCAAATAACTTTAGCAGAACCACTTTCTTGGGGTTCAAAAATATATAAAAAATTATCTACAGGTCGAGCAATCGTGTTAGGAGATCCGTCTTGATAGTCGTATGAATATATATCGGTTAAGGTTCCTTCTGATAGTGAGTAACTGCGATATGTAAAAGAGCCATTTTCAAAATAAAGAATTAGAAGATTATCTGAATATGCACCAAATAGCCAATCTTGTGCTTCATAATCAAGAAGAACTTTGCAATTTCCAGTAGATACATTTAGCTGTATCAGTTGTTTGGTGGGTATTGCGGTATTTGAGTTTACGCTACTTAGAGCGATATATATATTGGATTCATCGGCAACGATGGCATCTTGGAACGATTCTCGCCCGGTGCATGTGTACAATGTGGTTCGCTGTAGTCCATCAAGGCTCAATTTTATTAGATCGGATTTGTCACTTGAACTTACAATAGCGTATAGGGACATTTGAGATGGAACGGAAAATAATTGAACGCTTGAAGAGTCGAACCAAGAAGAACAAGAGTCGCTATTGTGTAGACAATTAGGATCTGGGCATAAATATAATGTACTCTGTGTAGCGTAATCTGTGTACATAATGTTAGTTCCACCTTGGGGATTTGGGATAGCTTGATAAAATCCATCCTCAGTGCTGGCTTCGGAATCGGGACCAAGGTAACTTGTGACTAAAGAAAGCTCTCCTGAATGTTCAGATTGAACATCAGCGACATCGCTGGTAGAATTGCCGCTATCAATAGAAGCGCTAGCTTGAGAGGGTACATTTGGGGCAGAACACGCAGTAAGAAGAAGTACGCTTAAGAATATACAAATTTTAAGATTGTTCATGCAAAAACTCCTTATATACGCTGTTGCGGCAAGACATAAAGTCAAATAAAACTCATCCAGATCGAGATTGCCTTCGCTGTCGAGAATATTAATTTC
>OGXA01003378.1_pt1 | contig 10250 bp, 7 predicted proteins | sample 1576171 | NCBI WGS metagenome assembly OGXA01 (sample SAMEA3541587, study PRJEB24748) | human gut metagenome | biome: human gut; feature: human-associated habitat; material: faeces | place: China | collected 2012 | reverse complement strand
AGATCTCGTTCCGCTCCTGCGCCTCCAACCTTGAGACGGCGCTGGCCGCCATTTAAAGACAGTAATGGATATGGCGAAAGCATTGCCCGTCTTTCCAATATGCTGGGCGGCGGAGTGATCGTACAGCGTTTCGGCGATCTGGTGCGCGGAAGAAGGAGTACGGTTGCACGTATCGAAGAAGGTATGGTACGACCTACTCTAGCAGCTACTCCCGGTGATCTGAGTCTTGTTCTCCCGAAACGTATCCTTGACGGAATCATTGAAATGATTTATGCTCTGGATAAAATCGCTCCCGGGACAGCTAATGACGACACCCTCCTCTATGGTGTGGAGGTTAAGTTCTATAATATGGAAGTTGATATTGATGAAAATCTGGAAAGCAGATACAAAGGCCTGTATATCATTGGAGACGGAAGCGGTGTAACCCATTCCCTGTCCCATGCTTCTGCAAGCGGTGTATATGTAGCACGCCAGATTGTTGAGAATCTGTAAAAGACCGGATTTCTTCTGATGGATACCTCTAGCTACAGCAATCAATAACCTTAAAGTCCCCATCTGTCTCTTACAGTTGAAACAGATAGGGACTTGTTTATTATATTTTCTGGTATGCCATCCATTTATCCATTCCCAGACGTTCAAATGAACCGCAGTACTGAAATCCGCATTTTACCAGAAGTTTCTGCATGGGGATGTTATCGCTGTATGTATCCATACGGAGATTCAGTGTCTGAGCATAGGCCCAGTCCAGACAGAATGATGCGGCTCCTCTTACTATTCCTGTGGACGCTACCCTGTGAACTACTCCATAGGGTTCTTCATTCAGCCATTTTCCATTAATTTCTTTATAATCTTCATCTTCTTCCGCCGCATAATAGAAAACACAGGCAATCCGCCCTTCTGACATGCACAGATACATTTTATCAATATCATGCTCTATCAGTTCTGCTGAGGGGTAATCTTCACCCCACTGTTCTGCATTGCCATTTTCTCTCATAAATTTGCGGGCTTTATCATAAACTTGCATAATCTGCCCAAGATCCTGCACTGATGCTTTTCTTATTTCCATGAAACCTTCCTTTTCTTTTGGTATTTATATTCTTTTAGTATTTGTATTCGTTTTGATTTTTCGTCTATTTCTCAAATTTTTTCGTCAAAAGACAAATATTTTCACAATGGTCTGTAAAACTGAACATATCTACCGGCTGTATTTTTCTCACATCATAGCCATGTTTTGTCAAATACTCCAGATCTCTTGCCAGTGTTTCCGGTCCACAGGAGATATATACGATTCTTGATGGATTCAGTTTGATAACAGAGGACATAAACTTTTTATCACTGCCGGTACGTGGCGGATCCATAAACACAACATCTGCATGTTCTCCGTTTTCTGCCATGTTTTCCATAAATTCTCCTGCATCTCCCTGATAGAAACGTGCATTTGTAATCTTATTTTCCTTTGCATTGATTCTGGCATCGCGGACTGCATCCGGATTTAATTCCACACCAATGACATTCTTTGCCCGCTTTGCAGCTACAAGTCCGATTGTTCCTGTTCCGCAGTATGCATCTATCACTGTTTCTTTTCGTCCAAGCCCCGCATATTCAATTGCTGTCTTATACAGAATTTCTGTCTGTACAGGATTTACCTGATAAAAAGACTGCGGAGAAATGCGGAATGTACATCCGCAGAGCGTATCCCGGATATATCCTTTTCCATAAATGACGATATCACGCTCACCCAGTACCATACTGGTCTTCTTATCATTGACGTTAAGCACAACTGTTGTAATCTGTGGGTATTTCTTTCTCAGAGCTTTCACAAAATTATTTTTTGAAGGAAAGATCGGGGAACCAATCACAAGAACCACCATGATCTCATCTGTGGAAAACCCTCTTCTCACCAGCACATGGCGCAAAAGTCCATATCCTGTGTCCTCATCATATGTTTTGATTCTAAAAGATTTCAGCATATCCCGAATTGTACGGATGATTTCCTGACTGATCTTATCCTCGATCATGCATTCTTCTATCGGAACAACCTTATGTGTTTTCGCTTCGTAGGTTCCACAGATAATATTACCTTTTTTATCCCTGTCAAATACTGCATGAACTTTATTTCTATAATAAAAGGGATCATCCATTCCAATGATTGGTTTTACATTTGCAAACTTTCCAAGAAGCTTCTTCATCCTTTTCTGCTTGGCAACAAGCTGTTCTTTATAAGGAACACCCTGATACTGGCAGCTTCCACATTTCTTTGATACACTACATTTTGTTACTTTTTCTTCCATAAAATATTAACCTGCTTTCTATAATTACACATTTTTTACATTATATCAGCGAAAATGGATTCCCGCAATCAGACAATCTTTATTTATCTGTCAATTTCCTCTCCAAATGTCGAAAAAGCAGGGATTCTGTCGAAATGTTTTTGACTGATTTCTGTTGAAACTTGTAGACGAATGTAGAAAAATATGATATAGTTTGTACATACAAAAGAGAAAATCATCGAATTGCCAAAGAGAAAAAAATTTATATCACCAAGGATAAAAACTCAGAAATACTCCAAAATACAAAAGATAAAATACATGAACTAAATACACCTGATAAATAGTCAAAATACAAAAGTATCGAGGCATTCCTTTCGTGCAAAAGAGATTGACCCAAAGTACAAAAGAAACAGCTTACAGCAGATTTTTACACCAGATAAAAAAGACAGTTTCAGTAATGAAGCTGTCTTTTTCTTTATACATATTAATTTCATAAGTTACTATGTGTCTGACATAGCCAAACAAATATTCGCAACAGCAATTAAAGCAGGTAACTTACCTGCTTCAACTATAACAATCCCCTGAATACAATCCAATCAGTAAAATTACCAATTTTCGTGTATTCAGGGGCATTATATTATTTCTCGTTTGGACACAAAGATTATCTGCTTATAATCAGTTTTTTATTCTTATTTGTAGTTTACGATCTTTCCGAAATCAGCTTTCAGAGAAGCACCACCTACAAGGCCGCCATCGATATCGTTCTGAACGAATAAGTCAGGTGCTGTTGCAGGATTTACAGATCCGCCATACTGGATACGGATTGCTTCTGCTGTTGCTTCATCATAGATTTCAGCGATGCATGCACGAATACCTGCGCATACTTCCTGAGCCTGCTCAGTTGTAGCTGTTTTACCTGTTCCAATTGCCCAGATTGGCTCGTAAGCGATAACTGCTGTCTTAGCCTGATCTGCTGTAACACCCTGGAATCCAACTTTAACCTGCTGACGGATGAAATCCATTGTCACGCCCTGTTCTCTCTGAGTAAGAGTTTCGCCACAGCACATGATAGGTGTAATTCCATGTTCGAAAGCTTTGAGAACTTTCTTGTTAACATCTTCGTTTGTTTCTCCGAAGTATTCTCTTCTTTCGGAATGTCCAAGAACAACATATTTAACTCCGGCATCTACGAGCATTGCAGGGGAGATTTCTCCTGTGTATGCACCTTTCTCTTCAAAGTACATGTTCTCAGCACCAACCTGGATGTTTGTTCCCTTAGCAGCTTCTACAACCGGGATGATATCGATTGCAGGTACGCAGAATACTACGTCTACTTCATCGTTAACTACTAATGGTTTTAATGTTTCTACTAATTTAACGGCTTCGCTTGGTGTCATGTTCATTTTCCAGTTACCAGCGATAATTTTCTTTCTTGCCATGATGATTTATCTCCTTAGTATCCCTGTGGGATGTTATTATATTCTTATTTATCGTTTGCTGCTGCAACACCCGGGAGTTCTTTTCCTTCCAGGAATTCAAGAGATGCACCGCCACCTGTGGAGATGTGTGTCATCTTGTCGCCATAACCAAGGATGTTAACTGCAGCTGCAGAATCACCACCACCGATAATAGTTGTGGCATCTGTTTCAGCAAGTGCTTTTGCAACAGCTTCTGTACCATGAGCGAAGTTTGGCATTTCGAAGCAGCCCATCGGTCCGTTCCATACAACTGTCTTAGCATCTTTTACAGCATCAGCAAAAAGCTTCTCTGTTTCCGGTCCGATATCCATTCCTTCCCATCCGTCCGGAATCTCGCCACGTTTTACAACCTGAATATTGCAGTCATTGGAGAAGCTGTCACCAATTCTGTTATCTACAGGAAGAAGAAGTTTTACGCCTTTTTCTTCTGCTTTCTTCATCATGTCTAATGCATACTGAAGATAGTCATCCTCACAGAGAGACACACCGATATGTCCGCCCATAGCTTTGGAGAATGTATAAGACATACCACCACCAATAATAAGTGTATCTACTTTATCAAGAAGGTTATTGATTACAGAAATCTTGCTGGAAACCTTAGCTCCGCCAAGGATAGCAACAAATGGTCTCTCAGGATTGTTCACTGCATTTCCAAGGAAATCGATTTCCTTCTGCATTAAGTAACCAACAACTGCTGTATCAACATATTTGGTCACACCAACATTAGAGCAGTGTGCTCTGTGAGCTGTACCAAATGCATCATTAACAAATACATCACAAAGAGAAGCAAGTTCTTTGCTGAATTCGTCTCCGTTCTTTGTTTCTTCTGCGCGATAACGTGTGTTCTCAAGTAAGATAACATCTCCGTCTTTCATCTCAGCTACTGCTGCTTTTGCGTTAGGTCCTACTACTTCAGGATCTGCTGCAAACTTAACTTCCTGTCCTAATAATTCGGAAAGACGTTTTGCAACCGGTGCAAGAGATAATTCCGGTTTCGGCTCTCCCTTCGGTTTTCCAAGGTGAGAGCAGAGAATAACCTTTCCGCCGTCAGCGATCAGCTTCTTGATTGTAGGAAGAGCTGCAACCAGACGGTTCTCATCTGTGATCTTTCCATCCTGAAGAGGAACATTGAAGTCACATCTTACAAGAACTTTTTTGCCTTTTACATTGATATCATCAACAGATTTTTTATTCAGCATTTGTGGTGCCTCCTTAATAATATTCTTTAACAGTTACTGCATATCTGTAAACAGTAACTTATTGATTTCCTGCTGTCATTCCAGACCACGCGAAAAAGGTCCGGTCCAAATCAGACCGGACCCTTCGTTGGAGTCTATTCCTTTACACTTACTGAAAATTAAGCGTTCAGTAATTTACCAAAGTGTTTGATTGTACGAACCATCTGGCTTGTGTAGGAGTTCTCGTTGTCATACCAGGAAACAACCTGTACCTGATATAAGTCATCACCGATCGGAGATACCATAGTCTGTGTAGAATCAAACAGGGAACCATAGCGGATACCTACGATATCGGAAGAAACGATCTCATCCTCGTTGTAGCCGAAGGACTCAGTCTGAGCTGCCTTCATAGCCTCGTTGATAGCTTCCTTGGTAACGTCAGCTTTCTTAACAACGGCTGTCAGAATAGTAGTGGAACCAGTCGGAACCGGAACACGCTGTGCGGAACCGATGAGCTTGCCGTTTAATTCCGGAATAACCAGACCGATCGCTTTTGCAGCACCGGTGGAGTTCGGAACGATGTTGACAGCGCCTGCTCTTGCTCTTCTTAAATCGCCTTTTCTGTGCGGTCCGTCCAGAATCATCTGATCGCCTGTGTAAGCGTGGATGGTGGACATGATACCGGACTGAATCGGAGCATAGTCGTTTAATGCCTTAGCCATCGGAGCCAGGCAGTTAGTTGTACAGGATGCTGCGGAGATAATCTTATCTTCCGGTTTCAGTGTCTTGTGGTTTACATTGTATACGATAGTCGGAAGGTCATTGCCTGCCGGTGCGGAGATAACGACTTTCTTAGCACCTGCATCGATATGAGCCTGTGCTTTTGCCTTGGATGTATAGAATCCGGTACACTCCAGAACTACGTCTACACCAATCTCGCCCCACGGAAGTTCAGCAGCGTTTGCCTTTGCGTAGATAGTAATCTTCTTGCCATCTACTACAATATAATCTTCGCCAGCTTCTACCGTATGTCCATCGTATCTGCCCTGAGCAGAATCATACTTTAACAGGTGAGCTAACATTTTCGGATTTGTCAGATCGTTGATAGCTACGACTTCGTAACCCTCAGCGCCAAACATCTGTCTGAAAGCCAGACGACCAATACGACCAAAACCATTAATTGCAACTTTTACTGCCATGATCTCATTCCTCCTAGAAATTCATCTTCATGATTGTTAAATATTAATCAACCCTGTTTGTATTGTACCCAACTTTTCCTAAAATAGCAAGTGGTTTTTTGTAAATTTTACAGCAAATATTCAGTATTTTCTCTCTCACTGCGCACAACTTCGACGGATTGTCATACCTTAAATGGAATTTTGTGCTGACAGCCTTAATTTTGCATAATTTTTTAACCAAATGCTCTAATTCGAACTATTTTCATTTTAATCGATCTCTTCTTGTTTGTGAACCTCACATGGCTAAAGTCACGTGCTTCTCGGCCGTTTTAAACGGCAAGACTAAATATCGGCGGATACGCCAGTATCTTAGAATTCGTGCGGATACGCACTTTTTCCACACCGGATACGGCTGGTTTCCACATTACAGGTAGTCCGCTGTATATCTGCCTGCGTTTATGCCGCTTTTAAATTGTTTACTTCTACATAAAGCTTTCTTAAATCTGCATAAACACATGAGGTTCTACGCTTCACTGCAGGGACTTTTGCCTCCAGTGAAGACCTTTCCGTTTCCGGCAAGGGTTTTAAAAGTTCCCGTATAAAATATCTCGCTCCGATATTATAGGATGCTGACAGGTCGCAGTTATACTGTTTTCCGGTCCGGAAGGTACATAGGCTATGGTTCTCCTGGTTTCTTACTACCGCTCCGCTTCCGTCACAGGCCAGCCTGCTGGTGTTCCGGGCACTGACTCTGGACACACGAATCCCATTCCGATGTGCCTGGTGTTCACACAGCTTCTGAATATCCCGCTTTCTCCATAAATGAAGCTTTTGTTTCTTTTTTCCGGATATTTTTCCCTGCATTTCCAGATACTCAAACACAATTACACCTGCCTGATACTCTGCGGCATATTTCGTGATCTCCGCAGCTATTTTGCGGGACAGCTCCATATTCAGCCTTTTTGCATAATCCCATCGGCTTTGGACCTGTCTGGAGGAATGTTCCCTCTGAAAACGGCGGATTCTGCCAAGCACATGATACAAATGGTCTTTATCACTGGAGAAATTTATAAATTTACGTCCCAGGATAGTGCCATCTGCACGCATGATGCTGCAGACTGCATCCGTATTGATTCCTAAATCAACGCTGCATATCACCTGCTCTTTTACATCTGTTTTTGATAAGCTTACTTCCTCTGTGTATGAAAACCGAAGGAAATATTTATGATGTTTCCTTTCCAAAGTAGGGGCAGATGCCTTTTTCCTGCTCCACTTTTTCCGAAGATATTCCATATCGGTATGAAGTAATTTTACCTGAAACCACTTCCACTCACGCCCATCAAACAGCTTTAAATGTGCCACATCTTCTCCCGGTTCTGCTTCCTTATACATGACATCCCGATAGAATACCGGCATCGCATGATTCTCACAGACCAGCTTCGGTTTTCCCTTCAGTTCTCCCTTTTCCCACAAACCAAGGCGTGTCTGATAGGAGGACACGGCTCCAAGTGCGTGTTGAATCGCCGCTCTTCTCAGATAAGATGGCATCTTAGGAAAATGACGGTCAAACGGAAATCTGGCATGATTCTTTTTTGTCTCATGTACCAGATGTTCCGCCTCATTAAAGCGTTTTTGTAGATTTTTGATTTCTGAAAGTTCTTCCCAGGTCTCTGCATACACCGGAATCAGATAGGAAACTGCCTTCCGAAAAATATCCAGCGTAGAGCGGAGCGGTATATTCTTTTTTTTAATTTCTACTCCATAGCTGGATACAATCTGCATAAAGTTTCCTACTTTCTTTTTTCCTTCTCTTTTTGTCCCTCAATGTATGCCACTACCTGATCCCTGCTTCGGTCACTTACGGTGACTGCACAATACGATGGATTCCACAAATGTCCTCCCCACAGCTCCTGTTTTAATTCCGGATGCGAAAGAAACAACTGACGTGCCAGATTCCCCTTCATAATCTTTATCATGTCTGATATAAAAAATTGCGGTTTGCAATCCAGAAGTAAATGAATATGATCTGGCATAACCTCCATCGCCAGAATCTTAAATTTGTATTCCTCCGCAAGCTCATACAACATTTTTTTACATTCTGCGTCTATCCCATTTTTCAGAACCTGTTTTCGATATTTCGTGCACCAAACAAGATGGTACTGTAAAGAATACACATATCCTCTACCATATGAAAGTGTATTTTCCTTAATAGTAAATATTTCTTTTTCCATATTTAAATGATACCATATGTTTCTATATATAGCAAACACTAGTTCTACGTTTTTATAAAAAAATTTAGCACACCTAACTCATCACTAAAGTAACGAGAATGCGGTGTGCCGTTTTTCAAATCGAACGTCCGTGAAGCCTGACGCGTGATTCTGTGTAAAAATGAGGAGACCCCAGGCGTTGCCACCTGGGGTAATTATGAAAAATCTATGTGCAATTTGACCATACAATCAACTCGCATTGCTGATTTTCTATGAACTTAGTATAAGAAAAGAATATGAACAAAGTGTGAACACTATGCAAATAAATAATGAAAACACGTGTGTACATGATATTTTTATGTGCAGATTGCACAGAACGAAAGCGGGTGGCGGTTGCTGTACACGCAATGCGTGAACAGTAACGGGCGGTGGTTGCACTGTATTCCGTACATGATTTACTCTTGCAGAGAAGGGAAAAATCTGTGATAATATAGAATGATACCAGGGTCAAAAGGTCAGAAGTTCGACGCAAGCTTGCTTGCAGGAGAATTTTTGACCCCAACATCATAGAATGGCAGTAATGAATCGACAGGTCTGCGCACTTGTTTGCGCTGACCGTAAGTAAAATATGGGTTTGAAAGCAAAAGATTGGGGAAAATATGACGAATAGAGAGATAGTGGGCCAGTGGGACGGCCGAAAGGAGAAAGCCAATATGGCAGAGTACAACAAGCATAAGACCATAGTAATCGGTCATAAAAACCCGGATACAGATTCGATCTGTTCTGCAATCTGCTATGCGAATCTGAAGAGAATCCTGACAGGACAGGACTATGTGCCGGGACGTGCCGGACATGTGAATGAAGAAACCCAGTTTGTATTAAAATATTTTGGTGTACAGGCACCGGAGCTGATCGAGCATGTAAAAACCGAGGTAAGGGACATTGATATCCGTCAGACCAAGGGCGTGAAGCGGAATATTTCCCTGAAAAAGGCATGGAATACCATGCAGGACGCCAATGTCGTTACACTTCCGGCGGTGACAGAGGACGGAATACTGGAGGGGCTGATCACCGTTGGCGATATCGCCCAGTCCTACATGAACGTGTATGATTCCAGCATTTTATCTAAGGCGAATACCCAGTATTCTAACATCGTGGAAACACTGGAAGGTCATCTGGTGATCGGAAGCGAGGAGAATTATTTTAACGAAGGAAAGGTTCTGATCGCGGCGGCAAACCCGGATATGATGGAATATTATATCAGTAAGAATGATCTGGTGATCTTAGGCAACCGATATGAGTCCCAGCTGTGTGCCATTGAGATGGAGGCAGCCTGCATCATCGTCTGCGAGGGCGCGGCAGTGTCCATGACCATCAAGAAGCTGGCACAGGAAAGAGGATGTACAGTCATCACCACACCGTATGACACCTATACAGCGGCACGTCTCATCAACCAGAGTATGCCGATCAGCTATTTCATGAAGACAGAGAATCTGATCACCTTTGAGGAAACAGATGTCATCGATGAGATCAAAGAAGTCATGGCAAGCAAGCGTCATCGTGATTTCCCGATCTTAGACAAGAATGGCAAATATATGGGTATGATCTCCAGACGTAATCTGTTGGGCGCAAGAGGAAAATCCTTAATTATGGTGGACCATAACGAGAAGACTCAGGCGGTAGATGGGATCGAGAATGCCAGAATCCTGGAGATCATCGATCATCACCGACTGGGGACGATCGAGACCATGAGCCCGGTATTTTTCCGTAACCAGCCGTTAGGCTGCACCGCAACGATCATTTACCAGATGTATCAGGAGGCTGGTGTGAAAGTGGAGAAAGAGATTGCAGGTCTTTTATGCAGTGCGATCATCTCAGATACCCTGTTATTCCGTTCCCCGACCTGTACCCAGGTGGATAAGAAAGCCGCTCTGGA
>OGXA01003373.1_pt1 | contig 10283 bp, 8 predicted proteins | sample 1576171 | NCBI WGS metagenome assembly OGXA01 (sample SAMEA3541587, study PRJEB24748) | human gut metagenome | biome: human gut; feature: human-associated habitat; material: faeces | place: China | collected 2012 | reverse complement strand
CATCCGGTCTTTTATACTTCACCGCATTATCCATGAGATTGAAAATCACATTCGTGATGTGCATTTCATCTGCAAAGATTATCGGATCGGTTGCTTTCAAGTCCGACTCAATCTTCCCGTTGTACCGTTCCACTTTCAAGGCAAACGTATTGATTACGCCGGTAATCAGTTCATTGGTATCCAATTCCTTCATTTTCAATGTCGCCTTCTGCCGGTCGAACATCGACATCTGGAGAACCTTCTCTACCTGGAACCTCAACCGCTTCGTCTCATCATTAATGACACCCGATATGTGCTGGAACATTGCCGGAGATTTGCCTACCGCCGGGTCTTTCAGCATCTGCGCCGCCAACGAAATGGTTGAAATCGGCGTCTTGAATTCGTGCGTCATATTATTGATAAAGTCATTCTTCATCTCCGTCAGCTTCTTCTGGCGGAACACGATGTAAATCGTGAAGATGAACGTTATCAACAGCACAAAGGTGAATATCATCGATGGAATCATAAAGCTGACCGAATCGAAGATATAATCCCTCTTGCCGGGAAAATGTATCTTGACGATACTCATACGGGCAGGCGGGTCGTTCAGGAACAAGGGCTGCGAGTAGGAACTCTCACTGCCTTCATCGCTGTAATCCGAACAGCGATACACTTCCCTGCCGTCCCGGTCTATCACCTTAAAGTGATAGTTCAACTCGATACCGTTGTCAATCAACCCCGATTTCAGATACTGGTCCAGATTCTTAAAATTCACCCGTTCTTCTATCGGCCGGCTACTGGCACGGTAAATCATCTGCCAGGCCACCTCATCCAGCAAGGCGCGTTGATACAGATAACGGTTCTTTATGGCATCCGCCAGCGAACGCGATGTCTGGGGTATCGTTTTCGTTCCGTGTTTACGCGAAATCATTGCCCTGGGCAGTTCTGATGCTTCGTTGGTAAATGTCTTCAGTTCGATAGCCGAATACCTTGTACCGTCCGGTGATGTAACCGTAAAACGCTGCGTCTGCACCACTCCCTTACCTTGTGAGCTTTGCTCCCACGCTTTCTTCTCAGCCTCGGAGATATCCTCCCGCAACCAGCGGTCGACCTCCGCAGACTCCACATCTTTTGAAGCAGCCATCAAGGCACGCTTCACCGATTCATCGAATTGCTCGTTACGCATCTTCACCATTTCCTCAATATAGCTGATCTGCAGATACAGCAAACTGATGAAGGAAAGGCCCATAACGACGCCTAATATCCATATTGTCGACTTTTTCATAGTCACAAAATTAACACTCCCTAATTAACACTCCTAACAAATTAACCTGATTTAACCGGGTGTTCTCGTTAATTAACCGTAGCGTGTTTTTTAAGTTGTATTACGAGCATTATAACAAAATGAGACACCTTTGGTTTGCAAATTTAATAAAAAATTAAATATTAGCATTCACATTCTCCTTCATTCTTAACCAGTGTTAATAAAAAAGCCGTTATTCCTCACAATGAGCGAACAACGGCTTTCACGATTTATTAAAATACTTTATTCGTCAGCCTGCTTTGCTTCAAATTCCTTGATAAGTTTATCCTGTACGTCGCTCGGTACAAGTTCGTAGCTGGCAAACTTCATAATGAACGAAGCGCGCCCGCCCGTCAACGAACTCAGAGCCGTAGAATAGGACGACATCTCTTTCAAAGGCACTTTGGCAATCAGCTTTTCATAACCAGCTTCGCTACTCATACCCATAATCATGGCGCGGCGTCCTTGCAGGTCACCCATCACATCACCCATCTTGTCGGAAGGAACAAACACTTCCACATCGTATATCGGTTCCAGAATCTTAGGACCGGCATTCTTGAACGCTTCGCTGAACGCATTGCGACCGGCCAGCATAAAGGAAATTTCATTGGAATCCACCGGGTGCATCTTACCGTCGTATACGATAACACGCACATCGCGGGCATACGAACCGGTGAGCGGACCTTGCTCCATACGGGACATGATACCTTTCAGGATAGCCGGCATGAAGCGGGCATCGATAGAACCGCCCACGATACTGTTGACAAACACCAGCTTGCCGCCCCACTCCAGCGGAACTTCCTCAACGCCTTTCACGTTCATCTTGAACTCCTGCCCGTTGAACTTATAGGTTTCCGGCATCGGCATGCCTTCATAATAGGGCTCTACAATCAGGTGGACTTCACCGAACTGTCCTGCTCCACCGGATTGTTTCTTATGGCGGTAGTCGGCACGGGCAGCCTTCGTGATGGTTTCGCGATACGGGATACGCGGTTCTTCGAACTTAACCTGCAATTTCTCGTTATTCTCCAAACGCCATTTCAATGTACGTAGGTGGAATTCACCCTGTCCGTGCACAATGGTCTGGCGCAACTCCTTGGACTGGTCGATAACCCATGTCGGGTCTTCCTCGCGCATACGGTTCAGGATAACCATCATCTTTTCCGTATCGGCTTCATTCAGCGGCTTGATGGCGCGGGAATATTTGGAATTCGGATATTTAATGAAGTTGAAACGGTTCTCAGCCCCTTTGGCATTCAGCGTATTGCCCGTATGCACATCCTTCAGTTTCACCGTGCAGCCGATATCACCGGCTACCATTTCCTCCACCTTGATACGGTTGGCTCCTGCACATGCGTAAATCTGCGCAATACGCTCCTTAGAACCGCGGTCGGCATTGGTAAAGTCTTCTCCTTCGTGTACCTTGCCGCTCATAACCTTGAAATACTGCACATCACCGATATGCGGTTCAACGGCAGTCTTGAAGAAATACAGGGAAGTAGGTCCGTTGGAATCGGGTTTCACAACTTCACCGCGTGTATTGTGCACCGGAGGCATTTCGTCTACAAACGGAACAACATTACCCAGGAACTCCATCAAACGGCGCACACCCATATCCTTGCCCGCACATACGCAGAATACGGGGAACATGCCGCGGGAGGCCAATCCTTTGCGGATGCCCTCGCGCATCTCGTCTTCGGTCAGAGAATCCTGTTCGAAGAATTTCTCCATCAGGGTTTCATCGTGTTCGGCAGCGGCCTCCACCAATGCTTTATGCATGGCGGTTGCTTTCTCCATCTCCTCAGCGGGAACATCTTCGATTGTGGGTGCTCCGCCTTCCGGTCCCCACGAATATTTTTTCATCAGAAGTACATCAATCAACGAATTGAAATTAGGTCCGGTAGCCAGCGGGTATTGAACGGGAACCACTTTTGAACCATAGATTGATTGCAGTTGCTCCAATACCATATCATAATCGCACTTCTCATGGTCGAGCTGGTTTACCAGGAAGATAACCGGTTTGCCCAGCTTCTCCGTATAGCGGAAATGATTTTGAGTACCTACCTCGGGGCCGTATTGTCCGTTCAGCAGCAGGATAGCCGTATCGGTAACGTTGAGTGCCGTCATGGCCGCTCCCACAAAGTCGTCACTGCCCGGACAGTCTATGATATTCAGCTTCTTACCGTTCCACTCCACATGGAAAACGGTGGAAAACACAGAATAGCCGTATTCCTGCTCCACCGGAAAGTAATCGCTGACCGTATTCTTGGCAGTAATTCTGCCGCGACGTTTTATAATACCACTCTCAAAGAGCAGCGCTTCCGTGAGAGTGGTTTTACCCGAGCCGTCATTGCCAAGGAGGGCAATGTTCTTAATTTCATTCGTCTGATATACTTTCATGATATATAAGATTTAAAGTGAATACTCAGCATGCTTCCGTATGCCATTATTTTAGTGAGCCGCAAATTAGAAATTAATCAAAAGAAAAGCAATAAAACGTCTGTGTTACTAAACTATGTTATGTAACACATCGGCTATATACCTTATTATATGGTATCCGGAAAAGCTGCACTTCAGCCTGTAATCAATATCACAAAACCCCTTCCAGCTCAAGTAATCTCTGTTTGGAGCCAAGCCCGCCGCCGTAGCCGGTCAAGGAACGGTCACTGCCGATTACCCGGTGACAAGGAACAAATATCGACATCGGATTTGCTCCATTGGCATTAGCTACAGCACGCACAGCCGCAGGTCTGCCGATGCGCCGTGCCACTTCTCCATAGGAAACTGACGTGCCGAAAGGTATCTTCAACAATTCACTCCACACTGTCTTCTGAAAATCCGTACCTATGAACAGGAGCGGTATATCGAATGTCTGCCGCTTTCCGGCAAAATACTCGTCCAACTGTTGCCGGGCGCTTTCGATTACAGCCGAAGTACCTTCCTCAAATTCGGCATTCCACATCCGTTTCAGTCTGTTGTCCACCCGGGCACTATGCTTTTCCGTCCGCCAGTCGCAAAGACAGAGTTTATCGCCTATCGAACCAAGCAACAACACGCCGCAGGGCGATTGATAGGGATTGACTATGATTTTATTCTTATCTTTCATACAGCAGAAATAGGATAATTACATCTATCTGTTTCCAATTTTAAGAGTTTGAAAATGAAAAAACACCTGTTACGCTATCACGAAACCAGATACATATACCTGATTACGGTCATATTAAAGCGCAGCAGATAAGTTTCCTTACAAGTAAAAACCGCCCGTCCTCTCACAACAAAGAGAAGAACGGGCGGCCGTTTATCTAAAATGTATCGTTCTTATTTCAGCAAAGACTCCGGGTCGAGATGGTCTGCCTCGATGTCTTTGAAATAACGGTATGTACCGACTTTCAGCTCTGCCGTAGCAGCATCGTCGCAAACGATGATTCCCTTTTCGTGCATCTGCAGCGCGCTGATTGTCCACATCTGCATCACAGGTCCTTCCACCGCATGATAAAGGGCACGGGCCTTGTTGTGGCCATTTACGATAATCATCACTTCCCTTGCGCTGAGCACAGTGCCTACACCTACGGTCAAAGATGTTTTGGGCACTTTGTTTACATCGTTGTCAAAGAAGCGGGAGTTGGCAATGATGGTGTCGGTAGTCAGCGTTTTCTGACGGGTACGCGACGACAAAGAAGAGCCCGGTTCGTTGAAAGCGATGTGTCCGTCGGGACCGATACCACCCATGAAGAGGTCGATACCGCCGTAAGACTTGATTTTTTCCTCATAACGTGCACATTCGGCATCGAGGTCGGCAGCGTTTCCGTTCAGGATATTGGTATTTTCCGGCTTGATATCGATGTGGCTGAAGAAGTTGTTCCACATAAAGGAATAGTAGCTTTCGGGGTGTTCCTTCGGCAAGCCTACATATTCGTCCATGTTGAAAGTCACTACGTTCTGGAAAGATACAATACCTTTCTTATTCAGGTCGATTAAGGCCTTGTACATACCCAGAGGCGAAGAACCGGTGGGACATCCCAATACAAACGGTTTTTCGGGGGTAGGATTGGCAGCCTTGATTTTGGCAGCTACATAATGTGCCGCCCACTGTGATACGGATTGATAATCCGGTTGAATGATTAGTCTCATTACAATTATTTTATCAGGTTAATAAATTAGGGGTAACTTTATTGTCTGTCTTTCTTCAAACGCTCCGCCATAGCGCGTGCCAGATTCTCGCATTGCTCGTAGGTAATGTCCTTCATGGCCTGCTTCATTTCCACCGGATCGCCCACGATTTCAAACTTGCTTTTCTCGGCAAATTCGCCCATGCGCTTCACGGCTGCACCTGCCCAGCAGAACGAACCGAAGTAACCCAGATAACGGCCTTTCACCTCGCGTACCAATATTTTGGAGAGCAGTGATTCTATCTCCGGATAAATCTGGTTGCTATATGTGGGACTTCCGATTATCAGACCCCTGTATTTGAATATATCGGCTATAATATAAGACGGATTACTTTTGCTGACATTGTGCATCACAATATTTTTAATGCCCTGAACGGAAAGTTCTGCAGCGATGGCTTCCGCCATTTGTTCGGTATTGCCGTACATGGAACCGTAGACAATGACAACACCCTCTTCGGCCGCATACCGGCTCAAGCGATCGTAGATGCCGATAACCTTGGCAATATTATCCGTCCATACCGGTCCGTGAGTGGAGCAGATGGTGGAGATGGGCAGACCGCCCAGCTTTGCCAATGCCTTCTGCACGGGAGAGCCGTACTTGCCCACGATATTGGAGTAATAACGAACCATTTCGTCCCAATACTTATCCAGATTCATGCGTGTATCAAGGAATCCGCCATCGAGCGTACCGAAGCATCCGAAGCCGTCACCGGAGAACAGCACGCCTTCCGTTTCGTCGAAGGTCATCATGGTTTCGGGCCAGTGCACCATCGGAGTCATATAGAAACGAAGCTTGTGGTGGCCCAAGGCAAGAAAGTCTTCATCTTTTACCATATATTGCTCGCCCGTCACGCCATAGAAACCTTCTATCATACCGAAAGTCTGCTTGTTGCCAACAATGATGATGTCGGGATAATGCTGTTTGATTAAGCGGATAGAGCCGGAATGGTCCGGTTCCATATGGTTGATGATAAGATACTGGATGGGACGTTCGCCGATTATGCTCTTTATCTTCCGAAGATATACCTCAAAGTAACAAATATCTACAGTATCAATCAGCGCAACCGTTTCATCGTCTATCAGGTAAGAGTTGTAAGACACTCCGTAAGGCAATGGCCACATACCTTCAAACAAATGCTTATTGCGGTCATTCACTCCCACATAGTGGATTTTTCCTTTTATCACTGTTTTTGGGTTCATTGTTATTATCTTCTAATTTAGATTGATTCCATATTTAATCAGCGGCAAAAATAAGTCTTTTTTCTCACATTTCATACTTCTTTCCTTGATATGCGTCAAGTTCCTTCATTCTTTTTTGCACCCGGTGGTTAAACTCATAATTTTTCAGTCCCCAGTCGGGTGCAATAAGCAGCTCTTTGGGAGATTGGGAGACGAAGCGTTCCAGAACAATATCCGGACGGAGATGCTCTACATAGTCCACCACGAGGTCAACATATTCATCGACATTGAAAAGATGGAAGTCTTCGGGATTCCGTTCATATTCCAAAGCCATACGGGTGCCGCGTATCAATTGCAACTGATGCATTTTCAGCGTAGTAAGCGGTAAACGCGACAGGTCCTTCGCCTGTGCCACGATACTGCGGTGAGTCTCGCCCGGCAGCCCCAGAATTACATGTCCGCCGGTCAGTATTCCGCAAGCAGCCGTACGCTCCACCGCATTGACGGTAACTTGAAAAGTATGCCCGCGGTTAATGCGGCGGAGTGTCTCGTCGCGAGTACTCTCAATACCGTATTCCACCAAAAGGAAAGTATGCTTGTTGAGATTTTCCAGATACCGCAGCAAATCATCGGGCATGCAGTCGGGACGTGTACCGATAACCAGCCCCACCACTCCGTCTACCGCCAATGCCTCTTCATATTTCCGCTTCAAGGACTCCAGTTCTCCATACGTATTGGTGTAAGCCTGAAAATATGCCAGATACTTCATTTCGGGATATTTATGCGCAAAGAAACGCTTTCCTTCTTCCAGTTGCAGGGCTATCGGCTTCTCGGTACGGCAGTAGTCGGGATTGAAAGTCTGGTTATTGCAGTAGGTACAGCCGCCGTACCCCTTGCTCCCGTCACGGTTGGGACAGGTAAACCCGGCATTCAACGAAATTTTCTGTACCTTATACGGAAAATAACGTTTCAGGAAAGAAGGAAATTCATTATAAAGAGGAGTCGCACTCATAAGCCTATGTTATTTAGAAACAAAAGTAAAACTTTTCTTCGATTTTTACTAATAGAAAACGGATTAGATATGTTAATAACTGCCATGGAAGAGGCACATATTCGTCAACAAATACATTTCAGAGTCCGATTACATATTCTACATGCAAATTTATAATACCGGAAGCATAGCGATTGAAATAAATTCATAACTTTGTATATAATATGGAAAGACACAACAAAATATTCCTACCATCAAAAAAAACATTTGTATGAATAGCGGTTATCATAAGAATCTTGTGTTCACGGCAGCGTGCATCGGAATGTGTTTTTTCGGTGTTTCAATGATTACATTGGGTTCGGTACTGCCTTCTCTCGTCACAAAACTGGAATTAAGCGGACTGCAAACTACGTCACTGGTAACCTTTCTTCCCATCGGCATGTTGGCCGGTTCGTTGATTTTCGGTCCTATTGCGGACCGTTTCGGACACAAAGCATTGTTGGTGCCCAGTTGCATCATCGTATTATCGGGATTGGAAGGACTGATATTTTTCGAAAGCATCCCGCTCCTTCAAATCTCCATCGTAGGCATAGGTCTGGGCGGCGGCATCCTTAACGGTGAAACCAACGCCTTGGTTTCCGACATCTCCGGAGAATCCGAAAAAGGCTCCCGGATCAGCTTCCTGGGAGTGTTCTACGGGTTGGGAGCGCTTGGCATACCAAGCCTTTTGGGAATCCTGTCCGAGCATTACTCTTTTGAAACCATCCTGCAAGGTATAGGCATCATTATGCTGGCAGGTATATTGTTCTGCATCCCCATACGTTTTCCCGCACCCAAACAAGCGCAGGGATTTCCTGTAAAGGAAGGATTAGGCCTGCTGAAAGAAAGCAGCCTGCTGCTGCTCAGCTTCATTCTTTTCTTTCAAAGTGGCATTGAAGGAGTATGCAATAACTGGTCCACCAGTTATTTCGGTCAGGTAACCGACATACCTGCCAATCAGGGATTGATAGCACTCACCTGTATGGTTGCCGGACTCACCGTAGCACGTATGCTGCAAATCGTACTTTTCAAAAAGATACAACCGGCAAAAGTGCTCCCCTACAGTCTTATCCTCACTGCAACAGGCTTTGCCCTGCTGACAGCAGCTCCCGGTTTCATACGGGCTGCTGCGGGCATGGCTGTAATAGGAATGGGATTATCGTCTACTTATCCGGTTATCCTGAGTATTCTCGGAACCCGCTACCCTTCATTGTCGGGAACGGCATTCGGCATAGCGCTCGCCATCGCCCTTATAGGACAAACTGCCATGAACGGACTGATGGGAATGGTTTTCACATATGACAACGGCATCGTGCTTTACCCTTATATAATGATAGGTTCACTGGCTATCATGCTTGTTTTGTTTAAGCGTTCACTCAAATAAATTATTTACCCTCTGCATTCTGCCGGGAATTATTAAAGAAAACTCACGACATGGTGGAAAAGCCGGAAAAATTTCCTGACACAAAACGGAATTTATCATTAATTAATTAGATTAGATTTTCGCGGTCTCGGTTCTCTGTGCCGCTGCCCGAGAGAATCTCAAAGCGGATGTGGGGAGAGGTCTCGTGGAAGGCGGCGATGAGCCGGGAGAGGAGGGTGGCTCCAGTGGCCTCGGTAGTACACAGGGAGAGGGTGCCATGTTCCTCGGGCCCCATTTGTTTCAGCTGCTGGGTGGTTTTCTCCAGCAGCTGAAGAATCTCCGCGCCCTGCTGCTGGAGAAAGCGGCCTTCCTCGGTCAGCCGCAGCTGCCGGCCTCCCCGGTGAAAGAGGGTCACCCCCAGCTCCCCCTCCAACTGCTTGATCTGCCGGGTGAGGGGAGGCTGAGCCATGTGGAGCTTTTCTGCGGCCCGGGTGATGTTGCGCTCGTGGGCCACGGTGAGGAAATAGTGGAGAGTGCGAAATTCCATAAAATCAATACCTTTCTGGTATGGTTTATCATATTATATATGTATTTTATAATAGAAGTCAACAGGAGTATACTGAACATGACCATCCTGCCGGCAAGCCTTCGGTGGGAGATTTGAGAAAAGAAAGAGGCGTTTGCCCCATGAGAAAGCTCCATTACGGCTGGGTGATCTGCGTCACCTGCACCCTGCTGCTCTTTGTCACCATGGGCACGGTGTCCAATGGATTTTCCGTGTATCTGCCATACATCATGGACGAGCGGGGGCTGACCAATGCCCAAACCTCCTCCCTGGTGACCCTGCGGTGCCTGGTGTCCTTTTTGGCCATGCTGGTCATCGGCTGGTACTACCGCAAGATCTCCCTTCGTGTGGGCACGGGGATTGCCGCCTGCTGTGCGGGGCTGGCCTTCTGGCTGTACAGTGTGGCCCAGAGCTACAGCCTGTTCTGCGTGGGCGCAGCGGTGTCGGGGATCAGCTATGGGCTGGGGTCCATGATTCCGGTGTCCATCCTCATCAACCGCTGGTTCTACCGTCACCGGGCGCTGGCCCTGAGCATTTGCGCCTCGGGCAGCGGCATCGCCACCATTGTCCTGCCCCCGGTGACCACGGCGCTGGTGGAGGGGTTGTCCATGGGGGCGGCTTTCCGCATTGAGGGCGTGACGATCTTTGCCTTTGCGGCGGTGATCCTGCTGGTTCTGCGCAACGATCCGGCGGAA
>OGXA01003371.1_pt1 | contig 10294 bp, 10 predicted proteins | sample 1576171 | NCBI WGS metagenome assembly OGXA01 (sample SAMEA3541587, study PRJEB24748) | human gut metagenome | biome: human gut; feature: human-associated habitat; material: faeces | place: China | collected 2012 | reverse complement strand
ACTTGCTGACTCTTCTAAGCCTTCCCCGAAGGAGGGGAATGGAGATACCACCGACTGGCTAAATAACCACCAAATTTGAAGAAGAACCGATTTTTTTCATAGCACAGGGGGCTTCGGAACGTTGAGGTGATTGCGGTTGCACCCGCGTCACCTTCCTCTCACCAGTTTCTTCAATGTCCCGTTGTAGGTGTTCTCAAATTCCGTCGGATGATTAAGGGCCCAGAGGATGTAATCTCCCGGTTCGTTTTTTTTGAGCAGGGTGGGGCGGTATTCGTTGCTGAGAATCTTCCATAAAGTGCCTCCCGGTCCGCCCAGTTCTTTGCGTCGGGCGAGGGCGGTGATTGCGTTCACGGTCTGTTCTTTCCGGATGCCGATTGTTTGAAGGTTCATGTGCAGGAGAGTTTCGGAGCTGCCTCCGGCGGTTACTCCTTGGGGGGGAATGCTGTTTCTTCCGTTATCTCTTTGGGGATTCCCTTTTTCTCCGGAAGGATTCTCTATTACTTCAGGATAAGTTCCCTTTTCTTCAGAATAACATTCTTTTATTTCAGAAGAATTTCCGAAATTTCCAAAAGACAAACCACTTACAACGACAGGCGGAGCCTGAAAAACGCCGTTTGACGGCACGGGCGGCATTTCATTCTCTGTCTCTTTTCCGGCTTTCCGCCTATTCTCTGTCTCTTTGTCTTTTTCTATCTCTTTCTCTCTATCTCTTTCCGCTTTGGTTTCAGTTCCCCTATCTCTTTCCTTCTCCGTTTCCTGTTTACCTTTGGTGTCTGTTTCCTCTTTTGTTTGTGGGATTGTTGTAGCAATTTCGGGAGATTTTGCTGCATTAATTCCTGTTTTTGTAGCATAGACATCATTTACTGCTGCATCACTGACAGTTCCGTTTCCGGTTCCCGCTCGGTTTCCGTTTCTATTTCCGTTTCTATTTTCGTTTTCACTTTTTGCTATGCTGTTTTCCTTTCCGTATTCGTCCTTTTGTTGCTCCGTTTCTCCGTCCGTGATTAGCCAGAAATGTTCCAACGGTAATTTGTATTTTCTCCGGCTGTCGGTGATAATTTTGTGATATTGTTCCTGAATAACTTGTGAAGTGAGTACGCTATACACCTTATATATATGAGGGTCGAATAATCCCACCGCCAGACAGTCGTCGATAATGGCCTGCATTTCCGCCTCCTCGCAACAGGCTTCCTGTGCAACGTCGAACAATGTGTCCTGATTCCACGGGACATAATATCCTTTTTCTTTGTAGATGAGGCAGAACAGTGAAGTGAGCGCGGCAATCCCTGCTGCGTGGTGACGGCTGGAGATACGTCGCACCTTTCTGTCTTGCAGGAAATTGACGTCGAGTGGAAAATAATCTAAACCGGATTTGGAAATACGGGCCATTTGGATTGAATTAAAAATTAATGATTAGTTCGGGTTTCGTGGGTGCGGCACCCTGAATTTCATCGCAGAGGACACCGATGTGTACGACTCAGTTCAGAATCCCTCTTTCTGAACATCGAAGCACGGACAGGCTTTCATGTACTCGTTGGGCGAGATAACGCCGTCGCCGTTGAGGTCGGGGCTGGTGTCACGGTGTCCGAGCACCTGCTTCACACCGGGGAAGACAAGCCGTAGCGCCTTCACCAGTCGGATGAGTGCGGTGCGTTGCGCGTCGGTGCGTGTATCGGCGGGGCGACCGTCCTTGTCCAGTCCGCCGACATAGCAGATGCCGATTGCCCGTTTGTTCCACCCCATGCAATGTGCGCCGTCGAGGGTGACGTCTCTTCCGGGTTCGATTGTTCCGTCGAGGCGGATGACATAGTGGTAACCGATCGTCCAGAATCCGCGGGCACGGTGCCAGCTTTCGATGTCGGCGGCGGTGATGTCCTGTTCCGCACGGGTGGCGGAACAGTGAATGATAATAGCGTCTTTCATCTTGAAAATCTCCTTTCTTTTGTTTATTTTAAATTGCTGATAATTAAGTGAATGCCTTTCTCCCTTCGGACGCTCCGGTAGCTGAATCCCAGCGCGGCGGCCTCTTCGGCGGACAGGAGCCGGTAATATTGCCGGGTGACGGAGTGGCGGACGGGGGTGCAGTCGGGAGGAATGGGCAGATAAGGCAGGTGCCACCGCCGCATCGTATGCAGCCGTACCCGTTCGGGATGCGTGAGTTTCAGTTGCAACCAGCTGTATTGCGCGCTGTTCAGTTTTTCCTCTTTCACCATTGACTTCATGGAAGGGTACGGGTGGAGGATCGTCCCGCTTTCGTCCGTTACGGCGCAGGGAATGGAGCGCGGCACGTTAACGGGACGAAGCCCGGTGCGGATAGCGTGCATCAAGTTGTCGTAGGCGTCGCACCATTCGAGGTTGGACACATGATTGTTGAGCGTATTTCCGTCGAGGTGGTTCACTTGCGGGAGTTTTTTCGGGTTGGGGATAAACGTTTCCGCTACCAGTCGGTGCACATAGCGCGCGGCATGAATCCCTTTCTGATAGATGTATATAGCCTCATAACCATTGTGGAGGAGACTGCTGCTCAATATCTTTTTTTGAGGTTTCTTCAGGCTCATGATCCGCCCGTGGTCCGACACCATATAATCATTGTTTTCTTTGATAAATCTCCAGTTTTCCATACTTGATGTTGTTTATAATGTTAATAAAATTATGCTTTGTTAAAAATAGTCCTCCTCCGCCGGATGCGGAAAGAGAAACGGCGTTTCCTGTCTTCATAAAACGGCGTTTCGTGCACACAGAAACGGCGTGGACTGTATGTGTTAAACGGCGTGGTCTGCAATCGTTGTGCGGCGGGGGCGGAGTGCCGGCGTGTCATCGTCCGGCAGCGGTTCGAGGCGTTCGGCGCAGTGGACGAGGAATTCCAGTTCCTCCCGGCAGCCTTCGATCGCCTCGTAGAGCGAATCTACGTTGTATTGTCGGCAGAGCCTTTCCCACTCTTTGCGTTCTTCGGGCGTCCTCATTCGGCACGGAGGAAATTTTCGGCGTGGAATGTCCGCCAGCCTTTGGCTTCGAGGTCGTAGTAGACGACGAACGTGTTTTCCGGCCGTGGCGTATACGGGCGGTGGAAACAATGTTCGTATCCGGTGAGCGTTCCTACGGCGTGACGGATGCTTCCGTCCTGCTTGGTATAATAAAAACTGACGCTAGCTAAGTACATTTTGCGAATTAAAACGTCTATCTGATGCGCAACGACGAGTGCCTCGCGTTTGTCCATGCCATTGTTTTGACGAATAACGGCGGCCCGCTTCATGAGTCGTATCCGCCGGAGGGAATGATTTTTTTTAATTTCGGTCATTATATTCAATTATTTTTCATTGATTTCGTCGGTAAAGGTAGAGGAAGGGTAACACATAAAGGGTTCATGTTTGAGTTATTTTAGGAGATAAAGTAAGAAAGTGTCACGCGTGACGCATAATGTTAAAAATAATATCCGATATTTGTCGGCATTATTTACGAAATATTAATTATGATGACAAAACAATTATCTAGTGAAACAGTTGATACTGTGGACAATGGAACTAAAACAAGTGTTGAAAATGTAGTTGAAAACGCAGCTAAAAGTAAAGTGGAAACGGGTACAAACAAGCATGAGAGGAATCGGAGAAGATCTAGTGATTTCGACGAAGAAGACTGGCAGGAAAAAGGAAAAGTAATCGACGAGGTGAAAATTTGTTCTTATGAGAACAATTACAAAGAGGTTTATTTTGCCAAACAAACAGACACCTCCATATCAACGGTCAGACGTATATTCTCGTTCAGAACGCAGAAAACGGCGGCTAGCTGGTCGTCGATTTTCAAACTGGTCAAGTGTCTTTCCAATGAGTGTGTCAACGCCAACCATTTGGTCGTCCTCTTGGGAACGATGCTGCTTTATCTGGTCGGAAACGCCGCAAAGGTACATTTCTATCTCGAAGGGAATAGAAAGTTTTTTATCGAAATTAAGTTCAAAAAGGATGTGACGGTATTTAAAAAGGGAGAGAAGGAACCCGTGGGCGACAATGAACGCAGAAATATTGATGATGAGTTCAAATAAGATAAGTACTGTGAGAACTTGGTATAATCTTCTGCCGGGAAAACGCTTGTTGGTGCCGGTGATTATTTTCCGTTTATTATTGCTGCAAATGTAGTCATATAATTGTGAATTTGAAATAAAAATGCTCTGAATCTGAAAATAAATCCCTCATATACTGTGCTTTTTCCGTATTGGCAGGGAAACGGATGATGAGTTTTTCAATAGGAAAGAAGATTCCCTTTTGCGAGATTGTTTCTACCGGTTTGCTCGTTCGCAAATCCGTACATTGTGAAATGAAGATATTCCCGGCCCGGAGATGAACAGCCGTTCTATCCGGGTTGGGAATATTGTTTTTGGTTAAAAATGAGAATCTGTCCGGTGATTTATTGTGAATGAATGTTTACCCGGGATTACCAAGTTCTCACAGTACTTATTTGTTTGTAGAGGAATATCGAGTGAAGTCTTGCTGAATTGGGAGGAAGGGGGCCGGTGATGCGTTTCGCATACATTCAAAACATCATTATATGAAAGTACGACCCGGATTACGACAAATGCTACTGCTTGCAGGTCTTCTGCCAGGCGTGTTGCGGACAGACTGCTGTGCCCGGATGCAGCAAGTTTCTTCTTCTTCTTCATTGTCAGGACATCTCTCTGAAAGCGGTGGATACTATATGCTTCTGCTTGTCTTGTTCGCGTTAATGACGGTCATGTACGTGATATGGTTGCGCAGGACGCTTGCCGAGCGCAGCAAACGGCTGGATATTATGCGTTATTACAGCAGTCTGGTGGAGAATATGCCTATTATGTACGCCCGTGAGCGGCTGGTGTACGACGCGGACGGCAGGATTGTCGATTTCGTCTATGAGGAGGTCAATCCCACTTTCGAGAGGTATATTCTGCCCCGGGACGAAATATTGGGTAAGAAATACAGCGAACTGAATCAGACGTATACACCCGAATTGCTTGCCCGCTACAATGCGCTGAACGATGCGCGGGAGCTGACTTTTCAGTATTACCACCGAAAGACGAAATCTTATTTCACCGTCATCGCCACGCGTTCGAAAACGGAAGGGTGTGTTGACGTGTTCTGTGTAGATAACACGGAGCTGTCGTTGACGCAGCGGATGTTGAAGTCCACCAATCACAAGTTGTCCGCTGCCCTGGACGCGGCGGATATGACGCCGTGGAAGTGGGATTTGAAAACGGGAATGTTCATTTGCGACGTCGACCGGCATCTTTATATCATGAAGGAGGAGGCGGTGCCCGAAGGCGGACAACTGCTGATTCCCGCATCTGCCTATTTCGGGAGAATCTACGGGCCGGACCGCCAACGTGTGCAGGCTGCCTGCGAGAATCTGATTAGCGGCAAGGCGGACAAAGTGAAGGAGGAATACCGGATTGCCCACGTGCAGGGAGATACGGCCGCATACGAGTGGGTGGAAGTGCGTGCGGCGGTGGACGAGCGCGACGAGGCGGGCAAAGCCGTCAGCCTTGTCGGTTCTTCGATGACTGTCACCCAACGCAAGAAAATGGAAGAAGACCTGATTCATGCTAAACAGAGGGCCGAGGAGGCCAATCGGCTGAAGTCCGCTTTCCTCGCTAATATCAGTCATGAGATCCGTACCCCGCTGAATGCGATTGTCGGCTTCTCCGGCCTGCTGGTGGAGGCGGACGGTGCAACGCGCGAGGAAAGGCGGGAGTATAAATCAATCATAGAGAACAATAACTGCCTGCTGCTGCAACTTATCAGCGATGTGCTCGACCTGTCCAAGATAGAAGCGGGGACTTTGGAATTTGTTTATACAGATGTCGATGTACACGAATTGTTCCTTAGCCTTGAAGATACGTTCCGTTGGAAAAGAAAGGACGACGGTGTACTCATCCGCTATCACTGCCAAATGCCGGAATGCCGTATGCAGACGGACAGGAGCCGGCTCTCCCAGGTAGTCATTAATCTGCTGAACAATTCGGTAAAGTTTACATCGTCCGGCAGTATCGAATTTGGGTATTATCCACAGACGGACGGATTTCTGTATTTTTATGTCACGGATACCGGCTGCGGAATCCCGGAGTCCCGGCTCGAAGATGTCTTCGGGCGTTTCGTCAAGCTCAACAGCTTCGTGCAGGGCACGGGACTGGGGTTGTCCATTTGCCGGACAATTGTCGAAAAAATGGGCGGTAAGATAGGTGTTGACTCCCGCGTGGGAGAGGGCAGCACTTTCTGGTTCACGTTGCCTTATGTGTCCCGAATATGAGTATATCAATCTCGATGTGGGTTCGTCCGGTACCGGAGAGCTTTCTAAGGCTCTCCCAAAAATCGAAAGAACAGCCCGACTTGTGCAGGAGTCAACAGGATTGCTTTTCCGGTATATCCCGAACGGGCGAGTGCCGCTTGCAGTTCCGTGTTTTTGGCAATCCAGCTGCGGAGCGTCCGGCGGGCAGAGGCAGGCTGGATGTGGGGCAGGTAGAGGGCGGCCAGTTGACTTTTACTGTATGCTTGTATGCGGGCGGAGGTTGTTTTCTCTTCCGGAATTGAAGTTTCTGTGGTAGTTGTTTTCATTGTTACTGCTTTTTTATTGGATTGTTCGTTTCGGTTATAAAGGTACGTGATTTTTTGTTGTCTGGTACTTCTTTGGACAGAAGTGCTTACAGGCAGCATTTGTGCGAAACGGTTTGAACTTGCTCTCTCCCGTCACGACTTGTCACATCGTGTCTCCCGCCTTTCTTTGGCCCGTTTACTTTTGTCGGCGTAATCGGTTACAGAGACAATTGATCCATTAATCATTAAAAAGAAAGGAAAACAGTAGTATGCCATTAATTTACAAACCTTACCAGGCAACGCTTGCCAACAAAGAAGGACAGAAACTCTTTTATCCCCGCCTGGTGAAAATCGGGAGAACGGTCAACACGCAGAAAATGGCGGAATTGATTGCCGAAAAGGCTTCGTTGACGGCGGGCGACGTGCACAACGTGATTCGGAATCTGATGTCCGTGATGCGCGAACAGTTGCTCAATAGCCGCACAGTGCGTCTCGAAGGATTGGGAACATTCACTATGGTTGCCAAAGCCTGCGGAAAAGGCGTGGAACAGGAAAGCAAAGTCAGCAGCTCGCAAATCGTTTCGCTGCGCTGTCAGTTCACGCCGGAGTACACCCGGTCTGCCGGAAACACGACCCGCGCACTGACTGCCGGAGTGGAATTTGTACACGTCAAAGACGTAGCAGCCGGTCTGATTGCCGACGGTGATACGGAAAATCCGGGCGGCGATGACAAACCCGGTGGCGGAAACACACCCGGTGGCGGTGGCGTAACGCCGGACCCGTCTGTCTAAACGAATTATTAACCTTAAAAAAAGAAAAAGATGAAACTATTTCTTGAAAAACTGCTTGATATTCTCGAAGCGCTTCTGCGCTTCCGTCGCCGGAGAAACGGAAAGACGGAGAAGGACTAGCAGCCGGCAGAAAAAAAGAGAGACCGGCAGGAAAAAAGAAAGAAAAGTATGACGTAAAACGAAAACGTGCCACCCGCACGTAGTTCCACCAAGCGAAAGCGGGCAGGTGGAACGGACAAAAAAAGAGGGTGACTAAAAGTCAAGAGTATCTGAAAACTTCCGACTGTTTAGTCACCCTCTGCCTGTTTTTGGGTTTATCTCTCATTGTACATCTATGGTTCCCCAACCTAAAAATGACTTAGTAATTCTGCACTTTGAATAAACCCTCTTTTGTGTGTTTTTATATATTTCATCGTAACATCTCTGTCTGAGACTTCTGTAACATTTCCGTCTTACTTTTACGGCATTTCCGTTTCCACTTGGAATTTCCGGCTTACTTTCATCAGGTTGATTGTATAAGTCACCACGTTCTGTGCCTCCTGAACCATTGTCAGATAAACCATGCTGACCCGGATACTGCCCGCCTGACTTTGGATGCGCTGCAACTCCTTGCGTTTCAGCAACGAAAGCTGTCCGTTGAGGTCGTTGGCACGGCGGACTTCTTCTTCCATATCGTTGTACTCATTATTCTCCATTTTCTTGCGGCATTGCTGAATCAGGTAAGTAATGTCCTCGGACACATCGCTGAATTCTCCTTTTTGGATAGCGTCCAGCGGGTTGAAGTTATTGTCGATATGCTCCAGACACGGTTCGCAAAGGCGGGAAATGCTATACACCAGTTCGCTGGCAAAGTCGTTGCCCTGATAGTAGTACAGCCCTTTTTCGAGCACGGTGTTATTGTCGAGGCGGCACATGGCTACCGTTCCCGTGCGCTTCATCTGCTTGACAAGTTGTTTCTCGAACTTTGTGGAACCCATGGCACGGCGCAGTCCCCGCAAGTTTTCGTGGATAAACGAGGTGACGGTCAACTCGAAGTTCGTCTCTGCGTATTCGAGAACTTTGCAAAGCTCTTCGCGGGTATGTTTGCGCATCAGTTGCAACGCTTCTTCGCTGTCCGATGTTTGCATCAGTTGTTTGAGAGTTTCGTTGCCTTGTTCTTTTGCTTTGCGTTTCTTATACATCACCTGGCTGCGTATCAGGATGAATGCTGCCAGAGCGATGAGGGCAATGATTGAAATATTTCCACCGAAATGCAGCACGAGGGCGACGAAGAAACAGATCGTGAAGGCAGCTCCGGCAGTGATAAACCAACCGCCGATGACGCTCAGTACGCCTGTGATACGGTAAACGGCTGAGTCACGTCCCCAGGCACGGTCGGCGAGCGAAGTACCCATGGCTACCATGAAAGTGACGTAAGTGGTGGACAGCGGGAGTTTCAGCGAAGTTCCCAGTGCGATGAGCAGGCCGGCAAGGACAAGGTTCACGGAGGCGCGGACGAGGTCGAAAGCACCTCCGTCGGCGATGATCGCTTCGTCTTTGCGGAAGCGGGTGTCCAGCCATTTCTTGGTGCTGTCCGGGGTGATGCGTGAGATGCCGTTGGCAAGTGTCATGCTGAAACGGACGATTGTACGGGCTATCGGGGTGCTTCCGAAGGTTTCTTCGCCTTCGTCCTGACGGGAGAGGTCGACGGAAGTTTTGATTACCGCGTGTGCCTTCTTGGAGGTGCAAAGTGCGTAGACCATGATAGCGCCGGCGCCGATGAGGAAGTACCACGGAGTTTTGGCGGGGCCGAGCAGTGAGGTCATCAGAAATCCGTCCGGATTGCCGTTGCCGTTGGCCGTGAAATCCATGAAGGACGAGAACCCTGCGAGGGGAACGCCGATGAAGTTCACAAGGTCATTGCCGGCAAAGGCGAGGGCGAGGGCGAAAGTACCCATGAGTACTACTACTTTGAAGACATTGATTTTCAGCCAGTGAAGGATCTGCATTAGTATGGTGAAGAATACGAAGAACACACTGATAAGCATCCAAGTGTTGTCCTGTATCCATTGCTTGTTTTCGGGGGTCATGAAGGAACTGTCTTTCAGTCCTTTGATGAGCATGAAATAGATTATGGAGGTGGCGGCCACGCCTCCGAACAGTGCAATGCTGTATTTCATCTTTTTCGTGTAGTTGAACGTGAAGATGACACGGGCCAGCCATTGGACGAGCATACCGAAAAAGAAGGCGATTGCCACGGATACGAATATCGCCATGATGACGGAAAGGGCTTTGTCGGTGTTTATCAGGTCGCCCAACCCGAGGGTGTCGCTGTTACGGACTTTGATGAGGGAGAGGGCGAAGGTTCCTCCCAGCAGCTCGAAGACGAGGGATACGGTGGTGGAGGTAGGCATTCCCATTGAATTGAATACGTCCAGCAGGACAACGTCGGTGAGCATGACGGCAAGCAGGATACACATGATTTCTGCAAAGTAGAAGTGCTCGGGTTGGTAGATGCCGTGCCGGGCAATGTCCATCATGCCGTTAGAGAGCGATGCTCCGATGAATATGCCGATGCCTGCAATAAACAGGATGGTCTTGAAGGAGGCCGCCTTGGCACCTACCGCCGAATTGAGGAAGTTAACCGCATCGTTACTCACACCGACGATCAGGTCGAATATGGCTAGTACGAAGAGGAAAATGATAATGCATAAATAAATTGTCTCCATAAATGTGTGTATGTTATTTCCGCCTGCAAAGGACGGAGTTTGAGGTTGCAGGGGGATGTCATACTTGTTACATTTGTGTTACAACTTTCTTTCTTTTGTCTTGAAACAAAAGAAAGAGACAGAGAAACAAAGAAAAAAAAATTTGATTATAAGGTGAATTGGTAAAATAATGACTTGACAGTTTATAGTCGGTGGTATCTCCATTCTCCTCCTTCGGGAAGGAGGAGTCCCCGTAGGGGGA
>OGXA01003368.1_pt1 | contig 10302 bp, 5 predicted proteins | sample 1576171 | NCBI WGS metagenome assembly OGXA01 (sample SAMEA3541587, study PRJEB24748) | human gut metagenome | biome: human gut; feature: human-associated habitat; material: faeces | place: China | collected 2012 | reverse complement strand
GCTCCGGTGATCGGGATATTGGGAATTGTGTCGCACCGGGCGAAAGTTGCGGCAAAAGATATGTACAGTGTATTTGATCTAAACAGAAGTCAGGCAAGTATTTTACTTACGCTTCATCACTGTGAGTCTATGTCGCAGAAGGATCTGGCAAAGCAGTTGAATATTACCGCTCCGTCGATTACATCATCGATCCGTAAAATGGAACAGTTTGGATATATTGCAAGACAGACAGATCCTGCGGATCAGAGAGTTATGCGGTTGGCGCTTACAGAGAAAGGACGTTCGTGCATTCAATCTATAAAAGACGTGACGGATAAAATGGAGGAGATCCTGCTTAAAGGAATGAGCGTAGAAGAAAAAATATTGTTTCGCAGGCTTTTAGTTCATGTAAACAATAATATTGATCAATATGAAAGGAAAGAAAAGATATGAAAAACTTATTTAAGTATGCGTCCGAGCACTGGAAAGCGCTTCTTGCGATCGTGGCCATTTTGATCGTGCAGGCGTATTGTGATCTGTCTTTGCCTGCATATACTTCGGACATCGTCAATGTGGGAATCCAACAAGGCGGAGTTGAAGATCATATACCGGATGCGATTTCCGCGGAAGATATGGAGACACTTTTGCTTTTTACTTCTGAAAAAGACGGAAAAACTGTTTTGTCGGCATATGAAAAAGATGACAAAACATATGAAGAACAGGCTTATGTCTTAAAAGATACTGTAAAAGAAGATACGGATAGGACGGAAAAATTAAGCGGTATTCTGGCAGCGCCTATGATGATGGCGGCAGGATTTGAATCAGGAAGCGATATGACCGCAGATATCGAAGAACAGTTGAAAGCACAGCTTCCTCCGGAAATGATATCGGAAGATATGACGGTTTTGGATATTTTGAAAATGATGCCGCAGGAGCAGAAACAGGCATTTGTATCGGAGATAGAAAAAAAGACGGAAGAACTTCCTGATACGATCACAGAGCAGGCTGCCGTAAATTATGTAAAAGAAGCTTATGCAGATCTCGGTATCGATATGGATGAATTGCAGTTTCGCTATCTGTTTTCAACAGGAGCAAAAATGATCGGTCTTGCATTTCTCGGAATGGCGGCAAGCGTTCTTGTCGGATTTCTTGCATCCCGCGTCGGAGCGGCGGCAGGACGCGATCTAAGAGGAAGAGTGTTTAAGAAAGTCGTAGGATATTCAAGCAATGAGTTCGATCATTTTTCCACGGCGTCTTTGATCACGAGAAGTACAAACGATATCCAACAAGTACAGTTTATTATCGTGATGCTGCTTAGAATTGTACTTTATGCGCCGATTCTTGCGATCGGAGGCATTGTGCAGGTATTTCAGACAAATGTTTCAATGTCCTGGATCATCGGTCTGGCAGTTGTTTTGATCGCTTTAGTCGTTTTGGTTTTGTTTGCGGTTGCAATGCCGAAATTTAAGAGCCTGCAGAAATTAGTTGATAAAGTGAACCTTGTTATGAGAGAAATATTGACCGGACTTCCTGTGATCAGGGCGTTTAGTACAGAGAAGCATGAGGAAAAGCGGTTTGACAAAGCAAATATGGATCTGATGAAAACAAATCTGTTCGTAAATCGCGCGATGACGTTTATGATGCCGATCATGATGCTTATTATGAACGGGATCTCGGTTTTGATCATGTGGTCCGGTGCAAAAGGAATCAACGACGGACAGATGCAGGTCGGAGATATGATGGCGTTTATCCAGTATACGATGCAGATTATTATGGGATTCCTTATGATATGCATGTTGTCGGTTATGCTTCCAAGAGCGGCTGTTGCGGCAGATCGTGTGGATGAGGTTCTGTCCAGCAGGACGGTGATCCATGATCCGAAAACACCGAAAAAATTTGAAGAAAAACAAAAAGGTGTGCTCACATTCGACCATGTTTCTTTCAAATATCCGGGTGCGGATGAAAATGTTCTTGAAGATATTACATTTACGGCAAAACCGGGAGAAACGACAGCGATTATCGGAAGTACCGGAAGCGGAAAATCAACGCTTGTCAATCTGATCCCCCGTTTTTATGATGTGACGGACGGAAGTATCCGTTTGGATGGAACAGATATTCGTGAAGTGACACAGCATGATTTGAGAGATAAACTTGGGTATGTTCCTCAGAAAGGACTGTTGTTCTCAGGTGATATCGCATCGAATATTATGTTCGGGAATCCGGAAGGCGGCGGGCAGGAGATGAAAGAAGCTGCGCAGATCGCGCAGGCAACAGAGTTTATCGAAGCAAAGCCGAACAAATATGAAAGTCCTATTTCGCAGGGCGGATCGAATGTGTCCGGAGGCCAGAAACAGAGACTTTCAATCGCAAGGGCGATCGCAAAACGACCGGAAGTGTTTATTTTTGACGACAGTTTTTCGGCGCTTGACTTCAAGACAGACGTTGCTCTACGGAAAGCTTTGAAAAAGCGGACGAAAGAAAGTACGGTGCTGATCGTGGCACAGCGAATCAGTACGATTTTAAATGCAGAACAGATCATTGTACTTGATGATGGAAAGATTGCAGGAAACGGTACACATAAAGAGCTTCTTAGAAACTGTGAAGTTTACAAACAGATTGCGGCATCCCAGTTGTCTGAAAAAGAACTTCAAGATGGAATGCAAAGTGAAGACAGAAAAACGGAAGATATAAAAAGTGAAACGATAAAAACAGAAGAAAGAAAAGAAGCAATCAGTGCAAAAACAGCGGAACAGGAGGTGAGAAGCGATGTCTAGGCACGGAATGAAAGGTCCTCATGGAGGAATGCGAGGAGGAGCAAAAGCAAAGGATTTTAAAGGCTCGCTTAAAAAACTTGTAAAATATATGAGCGTATATAAAGTGCAGATGCTTTTTGTCGCTGTTTTCGCAGTATGCGGAACGGTATTTAACATTGTCGGACCGAAAATATTAGGTAAGGCTACAACAGAGATTTTTAACGGGCTTGTCAGTAAAGTATCGGGCGGATCGGGAATGGATTTCGGAAAAATCGGACAGATCCTTCTTATTACTCTCGGTCTGTATGTAGTCAGCGCGCTTTGTTCCTTTATTCAGGGAATGATTATGACCGGAATCTCACAGAAAACGACGTACCGATTGAGAAAAGATATTACGGAAAAGGTCAATCGGATGCCGATGGATTATTTTGATACGAAGCCTGTCGGAGAGGTGCTCTCCCGTGTGACAAATGATGTAGATACTCTCGGACAGAGTTTGAACCAAAGCGCGACGCAGCTTATTACTTCTGTGACGACTCTGATAGGAGTTCTCGTTATGATGCTTTCGATCAGTCCGCTTATGACGGTTGTGGCGCTGTTGATCCTGCCGATTTCCGTTGGCCTGATCTCATTCGTTATGAAACATTCGCAGAAATATTTCAGCGGACAGCAGGAATATCTCGGAAATGTAAACGGTCAGGTCGAGGAAGTGTACAGCGGACACAACGTGATCAAGGCATTTAACAAAGAAGACGATGTGATCCGTGAATTTGACCGGACAAATGATAAATTGTATGAATCTGCATGGAAATCCCAGTTTTTCTCTGGAATGATGATGCCGGTCATGCAGTTTGTAGGGAACTTAGGTTATGTAGGAGTAGCGATACTCGGAGGTTTTCTGGCGATCAAAAAGACAATAGAAGTCGGAGATATCCAGTCATTTATTCAGTATGTGAGAAACTTTACACAGCCGATCCAACAAGTTGCTCAGGTGACAAACATGCTTCAGCTTGCGGCGGCATCATCGGAGCGGGTGTTTGAATTCCTCGAAGAAAAGGAAGAAGATCAGACGGTTGAACACCCTGTTTCGGTAGAAGGACTTCACGGAAATGTACAGTTTGAAAATGTTCATTTCGGATACAATCCGGAAAAGATCATCATTAACGATTTCTCTGCAAATGTAAAAGAAGGTCAGAAAATCGCAATCGTCGGTCCTACAGGAGCCGGAAAAACAACGATGATCAAACTGCTCATGCGCTTTTATGATGTAAACAGCGGTTCGATCAAGATCGACGGCCATGACGTAAGAGACTTCAACAGAAGCGAACTAAGAGAAATGTTCGGAATGGTACTTCAAGATACATGGCTCTTCCACGGAACGATCATGGATAACATCCGTTACGGAAAACTCGACGCAACAGAGGAAGAAGTTATACAGGCAGCAAAAGCAGCACATGTTCACCGTTTCGTCCAGACACTTCCGGGAGGCTATCAGATGGAAATCAATGAAGAAGCAACAAACATCTCACAAGGACAAAAACAGCTTCTCACGATCGCAAGAGCAATACTTGCAGATCCGAAGATCCTCATTCTTGACGAAGCGACAAGTTCCGTCGATACAAGAACAGAAGTAAGAATCCAAAAAGCAATGGATAATTTGATGAAAGGCAGAACAAGTTTCGTTATCGCCCATAGATTATCGACAATCCGAGACGCAGATCTCATTCTCGTTATGAAAGACGGCGATATCATCGAACAAGGAACACACACACAACTCCTCGCCCAAAACGGCTTCTACGCCGAACTATACAATTCACAGTTTGAATCAACAGATCAGACCTGCGCATAAAAAAGAGGACTCCGCAGCGTAAGCTTGCTTACAAGGTGCGGAGTCCTCTTTTTTTAGCATAGGGCGGACGCCCATCAGTGAGATGAAGAGTGAAGCGATGAAATCGAACTGGGGTCTGATCGGACGGTGGAGTTGAGTTCTGATCGGATGCAAATGATTTTTGTATGTGGTATGATGGGAGTTGAACTGCACTGAGTTTTTACAACCGAAGCTTGAGTGCAAGATCTTTCGTACATATAACACGAAAGAATACTAAAAAGGAAAGCAGTTTAAAGAACGAGTATTCTCAGGAACAGGTGAGGTGGCAACATGTTAAAAAAGAGTCTTTATTTTTTTATGTCAGTTGTAGAAACAGGAAGCTTTTCGCAGGCGGCGAAAAAGCACTATTTGTCGCAGGCTGCCATTAGCCAGCAGATTTCTAAACTGGAAGAAGAAGTCGGAGTTCGTTTATTTGACAGGAGTAAATACCGCCCTGAATTGACGGAAGCCGGTAAATATTATTATCAGAAGATCAAACAGTTATCTGAGGAATATGAGAAAATCGAGAAACAGACGCGTTATATTCAAAAAAAGAATTCGCAGAAAATAGTAGTGGGGATTACAGGTCCGTTTGAAAATAAATATCTTCCCCGTATTATCAATGAATATAAAGAAGGGCATGAAACGCATTTTGATGTTCGTGTTTATACGTTTGAAGAGGGGAAAAAGCTGTTAGAGGCAGGAGATATTGATATTGCTTTTGGTCTGTCGTCGGAGTTTTCGGTAAATCCAAACATTTCTTATGAAACGATTCATCAGTCGGAAACGTGTATTGTATGCAGCAGAAAAAACAGATTAAGTCAGTATAAAAGTATCAATCCCATTTTAGTAAAAGATGAGCCGATGATCGCTTTATCTTCGCAGATGGGCAGAAAGTTTTATGATGATTTTATGAAAGCGTTTATGCTGGATGGGTTTGAACCGAATATTGTAAAAGAAGTGAATTCTCTTTCGGAGTATTTTATATCTATAAAACTGGATGAAGGAATAGGATATACAGGCAGAGAGGTTGTGCCGGAAGAGGAAGATCTGTGCACTGTAAAAATAGTAGGGAGTCATCATCATGCAGATTTTGCGGTGGCTTATTTAAAAGAAAATAAAAAACAAAGTGTTGTTCAGTTTTATGAATATATTGTAGCATATTTTAAAGATTATAAGAAAAACTTATAGTCTTTATAGAAAAGCAGGTAGTTTCTTTTTGCTTGTTAAAATATTATCATTACAGTATGAAAAGCAAAGGAGAAATGAAACGATGGGTAAATTATTATTGACAGGTGTTGACGGAAATTTAGGTGAAACTGCCGCTGAAATTTTGCTTACTTTAGAACCGAAAGAGAATCTGATCTTTTGTGGTTATAGTGAAGAGGCGCTCAAAAAATATGCAGATATGGGAGTCGAGACTCGTCAGACAAACTTTAACAACGCAGATGGATTGTCGGAGGCATTCAAAGGAGCAGATGCGCTGGCTCTTATTTCGATGCCGTTTGTAGGAGCGAAAAGGCAGAAAGCTCATAAAAATGCGATAGATGCGGCAAAAGCGGCAGGAGTAAAACAGATTATTTATACTTCGTTAGTGAATGCAGACGATGAGACAAATCCTAGTGTTGAAAAGAAAGACCACATTTATACAGAAAATTATATAAAAGAGGTCGGCTTAGATTATCAGTTTATGAGAAATTCACAGTATGCAGAGGCGATGGTCACAAATTACTTTACTTATGTAAAAATGGGAACTCCGCTTACAAATTCACAAGGTGATGGATTAATGGCTTATATTTCAAGAAAAGACTGTGCGAAAGCTGTAGCGTACGCGCTTCACAGATCAGGTGAGTTTACACAGAAAGTCTGGGATATTAACGGACCGGAGCTGATGACGATTACTCAGTTTATTGAGATTGGAAATGAATCCACAGGAAACAATCTGACGTTCCAGAATGTAACGGATGAAGAAAATTATCAGATATGGGATGCTATGGGAGTGCCAAGAACGACGGACGGCGTATTCCTGGAAGACAGTGAAGCTCCGTTTTCAAGCGATGGAATGGTGACGTTTGCGCAGGCGATCAGAGAAGGAAAAATGGATATCTTTACTGATGATTTCAAAAAACTGACAGGGGATGATCCAATCACCGTGAAATATATGTTCGATCATAACGAAGATTTTCAGATCGGTGCAAGACATTCAAAAGATGATTAAATACTTTTGAAAGGAACATCGGAAAATGAATGAACAGAAAATGAACTACGAACATGTTTTAAGTCCTATCAAAATCGGCCCCATGACATTGAAAAACAGAGTTTCTTTCACTCCTGTATGGCCGTCCTTTGCGACGGCGGACGGTCATGTAAACCGTGAATTGATTGAATGGGTAAGGGATATCGTAAAAGGCGGAGCGGCATGTATTAATATCGGATGTGGCTGCGTCAATCGAAATCTCCCTCCATTTGTCACTCATCTGCTGCGAATGAGCGAAGAAAGTGTCGTAAATGAAATGACGATCTTATCAGATCTTGTCCATATGTATCAGTGCAAGATCGGAATAGAACTTTTTGCCATTAATATGTATGGCGGAAACTTCGCAGACAGAGATCACAACGGCGATAAGCCGGCGGTAGAGCTTGACCCTACTTATATGACGAAAGAACAGATCAAGGAATATATTGAAGATTTTGCGTTGGCGGCAGAGCGCGCGGTAAGATGCGGAGTTGACAGTCTTGTGATCCATGGAGCTCACGGGCAGCTTCCGGGATGCTTTTTGAACAAGAGGATCAATGAAAGAACAGATGAATATGGCGCGGATACGATTGAAAATGCATCAAGATTTACGGTGGAACTGCTCGCTGCGGTTCGTGAGAAGATCAAAGATCGTCTGGCTATCGAATATCGGATCAATGCAAATGATATGATCGAGGGTTCGCCTTCCCTGGATGAAGTTATCGCATTTGTAAAACGGATTGAGCCGTATATCGATCTTCTTCATGTATCCAGAGGGATGCATTCCGAGCAAAAACTTGCTCCTTATATGAATCAGCCGATCTATTACGATCATGGAATCAACATCGAAGACGCGGCAAAAATCAGGAAAGAGATTTCTGTTCCGGTGACGGTAGTCGGGTCGGTTACATTAGAGCAGGCGGAACAGTATATTGCGGAAGGAAAGGCCGATATGGTTTCTATGGCGCGAGGACTGATGGCAGATCCGATGGTGGTTAAGAACGCCAAAAGCGGATGCCCTGAGAATACAAGACCATGCGTCAGATGCAATTATTGTATTAACCGGACGCATTATGATCTTGCTCCGGTGAGGTGTTCTGTAAACGCAGAACTTGGGATGGAAACATTGTATATGAATCTGGGGAACACTTTGCCTAAGAGGATTGCCGTGATAGGCGGAGGACCTGCGGGAATCGAGGCGGCGAGAACGGCGGCGCAAAGAGGGCATACAGTAGATCTTTATGAAAAAGAAGATCATTTAGGCGGAGTCCTCACAATGGCAGGCGCTCCGAAATTCAAGCAAGATATCAAAAAATATGTAGAATGGACGATTCATTCTATTTCCGGTCAAGAGAGGGTTTCTGTTCATTTGAACAGTGAAGTTCGGGCGGAAGATCTGAAGGGAAAAGACTATGACGCGGTGATCGTGGCAGTCGGAGCAGAGCCTGTTATTCCGAAGTTTGCGAAAGGCAGAGAGGATGTCGTATGGGTCGGAGATGTGGAGCTTGGGAAAGTTTCTGCAAAGAAGCAAGTTGTGATCGTAGGCGCAGGACTTACCGGATGCGAAGCAGCGCTGTCTTTGGCAAAAGCGGGAAAAGAAGTTACTTTGGTTGACATGATCGATGTCTGTGATTTTGGAAGAGGAGGCGCCAAATTTAATCAAATTGCCCTGCGCGGACTGTTGGAAGCAGAACAGGTCAAGATGATCGGCGGTGTCAAAATGAACATTGAGGGCGACCGCATCGTATTTGTAAAAAATGAAAAAACGATAGAACTTTCATATGAACAGATCATCCTTTCGCTGGGGGTAAAAGCAAATGAAGAGAAAGTACAGGCATTTGCGGATGCGGGGAGAGAAGTTGTTTTCGTCGGAGACTGTAATACGAAAATAGGAACATTATATCATGCGGTTCATACCGCTCATGAAGCGGCGTCTGTTTTATAAATGTAAATATACGAAAGAAGATTCAAAAAGAGTGCTTTGTACTGCAACACGGTACAGGGCATTCTTTTTTTACAATCTTGTCGTCGAAAAATTTATGAAACTGTGGTAGAATAAAAAATGATTTGGAAAAATGTAAGAGAACGGAAAGGACTCTATATGGGATTAACACATTTTGACGAAAACGGAAAAGCGGTCATGGTCGATGTGACCGACAAAAAAGAGACGGCACGAGAGGCTGTGGCAGAAGGGAAGATTCTTGTAAACCGGGATGTTTTTCAGGCTGTGAAAGCAGGGACAGTCGGTAAAGGCGACGTTTTGGCTGTTGCGGCAACGGCGGGTATTGCAGGGGCGAAGCGGACCTCAGATCTGATTCCTATGTGTCATATATTGCCGCTTACGAATTGTAAGGTGGATTTTCGTATGAATGAGAAAGAATGTGCGATCTTCTGTACCTGTACAGTGAAAGTGACAGGAAAGACCGGAGTTGAGATGGAGGCTTTGACAGGAGTGAGCGCCGCGCTTCTTACGATTTACGATATGTGTAAAGCATTGGATAAGAAGATGGAGATTACCGATATCCGTCTTTTGAAAAAGACCGGAGGCAAAAGCGGAGATATATGGAACGATTTTGACCGGTGTGCCGGACTTGTCGGTGAAAATCTGTCGGCAGAAAACAGATCTGCGGGAAATGCAGAGGCAGAAGATGTGGAGAACGTGTGCCGCAAAAAAGAGAAACGGACGCGCAGATGGAAAGCTGCGGTCGTTACGATGAGTGATAAAGGATTTGCGGGAGAACGAGAAGATAAGAGCGGCCCGTTGATCTGTGAGATGATCGCGGATCAGGGATACGATGTTGTGAGAACGGAACTTCTCCCGGATGAGCAAAAAGAAATTGAAAAGTGTCTATGTACACTTTGTGATGATGAAAAGGTTGATATCGTATTTACGACAGGAGGTACAGGGTTTTCTTTGCGTGATTGTACTCCTGAGGCTACAATGGCAGTTGCACATCGGAATGTTCCGGGGATCGCAGAGGCGATGAGAGCAGCTTCGGCGGAAGTGACGCCGAGGGCAATGTTGAGCAGAGCTGTTTCCGCGATCCGAAATCATACGTTGATCGTGAATCTTCCGGGCAGTCCGAAAGCGGTAAAAGAAAATCTGGAAGCAGTTCTTCCGGTAGTGGAACATGGACTTGAAATATTGACAGGACAGGCGGGAGAGTGCGGACGATGAACGATCAGTACGGCAGGCGGATTGATTACATGCGGGTATCCGTAACAGACAGGTGTAATCTGCGGTGTGTTTATTGTATGCCGGGAGAGGGCTTTTCCTTTCTTCCGCATGAAGACATCCTTTCTTTTGAAGAGATTGAAAGAGTGTGCAGGATTGGGGTAAGACTTGGCATTACGAAAATCAAGCTGACAGGCGGAGAGCCGCTTGTGCGGCGGGGAATACCGGATCTTGTCGGGAAGTTAAAGGGTATTCCGGGTATAGATGAAGTGACGTTGACAACAAACGGGAT
>OGXA01003365.1_pt1 | contig 10305 bp, 9 predicted proteins | sample 1576171 | NCBI WGS metagenome assembly OGXA01 (sample SAMEA3541587, study PRJEB24748) | human gut metagenome | biome: human gut; feature: human-associated habitat; material: faeces | place: China | collected 2012 | reverse complement strand
CCCGTTGCCGTCAAGGTGCGCGCGCAGGACCGCAACGGCAACTGGTTCGAGCTGGAGGCCGAGGGCCTGCTGGCCCGCTGCATTCAGCACGAGAACGACCATCTGGACGGCATTACCATCATGGAGTCCAGCGAATATTTCTACGAGGACACCGAAGAGGGCAAAAAGGCTGCCCGTGAAGCGAAAGGAAACAACTGATGCGCATTCTGTTCATGGGAACCCCGGATATTGCCGCGGAGTGCCTGAAGGCCCTGTATGCCGCCGGTCACGAGATCTGCGGCGTGTACACCCGGCGGGATAAGCCGGTGGGCCGCAAGCAGGTGCTCACCGCGCCCCCGGTCAAGGAAGTTGCTCTGGAGCATGGGACTCCCGTGTTCCAGCCCCGCACCCTGCGGGACGGCAGCGAGGATGCCAACATCCGGGCGCTGGCCCCTGACCTCATCGTGGTGGTGGCCTACGGCTGCATCCTGCCCAAGTCTGTGCTGGCAGCCCCGAAGCATGGCTGCATCAATCTGCATGTGTCCCTGCTGCCCAAGTACCGCGGCAGTGCCCCCGTGCAGTGGGCTGTTCTGAACGGCGACACCGAGACCGGCGTTTCCATCATGCAGATGGACGAGGGGCTGGACACCGGCGATGTGCTGGTCTGCGAGAAGATCGCCATCGGCCCGGAGGAGACCAGCGGCGAGCTGTTCGACCGGGTCACCGCCGTGGGTGCCCGGGTCCTCTGTGAGACAGTGCCCGCCCTGGAAGCCGGCACCCTCAAGCCCCAGCCCCAGCAGCATGAGAACGCCACCTTGGCCCCCATGCTGGACAAGGAGCTGGCGGAGTTCAGGCTGACCGATACTGCCGCGCACATCCACAACTGGGTGCGCGGCATGAACCCCTGGCCCATGGCCTGGTTCGTGACCGCAGGCGGCAAAAAGGTCAAGGTGACCGAGTGCCGCGTGGCTGCCTCCAACGGTGAGGCTCCCGGCACGGTGCTTTCCACAAAGCCCCTGACGGTGGCCTGTGCCGATGGCGCGGTCCAGCTGCTTCATGTGGTGCCTGAGGGCAAAAAGCCGATGGATGGCACCTCCTTTGCGGCCGGTCTGCGCCTCAAAGCGGGGGATACCCTCTGATGGCGGCCAATCCGCGGGCAGCGGCAGTGGCTGCACTGGTCCGGCAGGAGCAGGACGGCTTCTCAAACCTTGTGCTGGATGCCGAACTCCGCCGCCAGAAACTGGAGGGCCGGGATAAGGCCTTTGCCGGTGCCGTCTTCTACACTGTGCTGGAGCATCAGGGCACGCTGGATTTCATTCTGGAACAGTTCCTGCCCAAGGGCCTTGCCAGGCTGGACCCGCAGGTGCGCGAGATCCTGCGGGCCGCGCTGGCCCAGGCCCGCTATATGCAGGTGCCGGTGTCGGCGGCGGTGAACGAGGCCGTCAAGCTGACCCGCACCTTCAAAAAGGCGAGTGCGTCCGGGCTGGTCAATGCCGTCCTGCGCAAGGCCTGCAATTATGATCTGGAAACTGCCCGCTTCCGGAACGAGACCCAGCGCCTCATGGTGCTGGGCTCTGCGGGGCAGGATGTGGCGGAGTTTCTGCGCACCCATTACCCCGAGGAAGCGCTGGGCATCCTGACCCACACCGCCGACGGCGGCTGCACCAGCCTGCGGGCCAACTGCCTGAAAATGGATGCCGCGGCCCTCTGTGAAAAACTGCTGGAAAGCGGCGTGAAGAGCGCACAGCCCGGCCTTGTGCCCGGCAGTGTGCTGGCAAAGTTCGAGGGCAGCCCGGCAGAGCACCCGCTCTTCAAGGAGGGCTGTTTCCATGTGGAGGGGCAGGCCAGCCAGCTGGCAGCCCTCTGTGTGGAGGCAAAGCCCGGCGATACCGTGATCGACCTCTGCGCGGCACCCGGCGGCAAAACGCTGCTGCTGGCCGAGGAGATGCAGGGGCAGGGTGCACTGTACAGCTGCGATGTGGCAGAGCACCGGGTCGGGCTCATCCGGAGCGCTGTGGAACGGATGGGCTTTGCCCATGTCACCGCCCTCTGCAATGATGCCACCCGCCCCAACCCAAAGCTGCCCGCCGCAGACCGCATTCTGGTGGATGCCCCCTGCAGCGGCCTGGGCATTCTGGCAAAAAAGCCGGATATCCGCTATAAGACGCTGGAAAAAGCCCGCCACGATGAATTATTGGCCACCCAGTCGTCCATTCTGGACACAGCAGCTGCTCTGCTGAAAACAGGCGGGCGGCTGGTCTACTCCACCTGTACCATCGACCCCGCTGAGAACGAGGAGCAGGTGGCGGCGTTCCTTGTCCGCCACCCGGAGTTCCGGGTGGTCCGGCCCGCTGTGGCGTTCCCTGACGGAATGACAGTGGGGGAGCACGGGGCGCTCTCGGTGCCCACCCGCACCGGGATGGACGGCTTTTTCCTCTGTGCCATGCAGAAAACGCAATGAACCCGCCGTCCGGTTCGTATTGATTCATAGGAGAATACCATGGAACAAAAACGCTGTATCTCTTCCCTGACGCTGGCCGAGCTGACCGCTGCGCTGAAAGCCATGGGTCAGCCGGGCTTCCGGGCAAAGCAGATCTTCCACTGGGTGCACCAGAAGCTGGTCACCGAGTTTTCTGCCATGACCGACCAGCCCAAGACCCTGCTGGCAAAGCTGGAAGAGCAGTTTTACATTGCCGCCCCCAAGATCGAGCGCCGGCAGGAAGCCAAGGACGGCACCGTGAAATATCTGCTGCGGATGGCCGACGGCAACTGCATCGAGACCGTTGTCATGCGCTATCACTACGGCAACACGGTCTGCGTCTCCACCCAGGTGGGCTGCCGGATGGGCTGCCGCTTCTGCGCCTCCACCCAGGCAGGCCGGGTGCGCAACCTGGAAGCCGGAGAGATCTGCTCTGAGATCTATACCGCCCAGAAGGACATCGGGGAGCGCATCTCCCACATCGTCCTCATGGGCATCGGGGAACCGCTGGATAATTTTGACGAGGTCATGCGCTTCCTTGAGAACATCTCCTCCCCGGAGGGCGTGAACATCGGAATGCGCAACATCAGCCTTTCCACCTGCGGTCTGGTGCCCAAGATCGACCAGCTGGCCGAGAAAAAGCTGCAGCTGACCCTTTCGGTCTCCCTGCACGCCCCCAACAACGAGATCCGCAGCGGCATGATGCCGGTCAATGATGCCTACCCCGTGGAGGTGCTGATGCCCGCTGTCCGCCGCTATCAGGAGACCACGGGCCGCCGGGTCAGCTTTGAGTATTCGATGGTGCGCGGTGTCAATGATTCCGATGCCTGTGCCAGACAGCTGGCCGACCTCATCCGGGGCATGGGTGCTCATGTGAACCTCATTCCCATCAACCCGGTGGACGGCAGTCCCTACTCGGCTACCGATGCCGCCAATGTCCAGCGCTTCCAGAAAAAGCTGGAGAGCCTGGGGGTCAACGCCACGGTACGCCGCCGTCTTGGCAGCGAGATCAGCGCCGCCTGCGGCCAGCTGCGCCGGGACGAAATGAATGGTAAGGCGTAAATCGCAAGAGGAGAAGCCTATGAAACTAGCAGGAAAAACGGATGTGGGCCGCGTCCGGCAGGAAAATCAGGATGATTACCGTGCCGGGGAGCTGCCCGGCGGTGCTGTCTGGGCACTGGTGTGTGATGGCATGGGCGGTGCCAAAGGCGGCCGCGAGGCCTCACAGGGGGCCTGCAATGTCATCGAGCAGGTGTTTCAGGAGCAGTACGCCCAGTGCGGAGCAGGGCAGGAGGGAGCTTTTTTGAAAAAGGCCCTCATCAGCGCCAACCGCTATGTGTTCAACAAAGCCGCCCACGAGGAATCGCTGGCCGGTATGGGAACCACGGCGGTCTGCGCCCTGGTGCGGGGCGGGGAAGCCACCCTCTGCCACGCGGGCGATTCCCGCGCCTACCTCTGCCGGGGCGGTAAACTGACCCAGCTCACCCACGACCACTCCTATGTGCAGGAGCTGGTGGACTGCGGCACCATTACCGTGGAGGAAGCCGAGCACCACCCTCAGAAGAACATCATCACCAAGGCGCTGGGCGTGGACTACCGGCTGGACTCGGAGTTCACCACCGCACCGCTGCAGAAAGGGGATATCCTGCTGCTGTGCTCGGACGGCCTGACCAATGCCGTGCCCAGAGAACAGCTGGAACAGCTGCTGCGCACCGGCAGGTTCTACGACCTGCCGGACCTTCTGATCCGCACGGCCAACGAGAACGGCGGCCCGGATAACATCACCGCGCTGCTGCTGTGTGTGGAGGAGGTGCGCTGATGGACAACCTGATCGGCAAAAAGCTGGACGGCCTGTATGAGGTGCGGGAGCTGATCGGTTCCGGCGGCATGGCAAACGTCTACAAGGCGGTCATGCTGGGGCACAACGGCCCGGTGCCTGCCGGTACCGTGGTGGCGGTAAAGGTGCTGCGGCAGGAGTATATGCACGACCCGGACCTTGTGCGCCGCTTTAAAAATGAATCCAAGGCCATCTCGCTGCTGAACCACCCCAACATCGTAAAAGTGTACGATGTATCGGTGAATGATGATCTGCAGTATATCGTGATGGAATATGTGGACGGCATGACATTGCGCGAGTACCTGAACCAGCGCGGTGGCAGGCTGACCAACCGGGAGACCGTGCACTTCATCTCCCAGATCTTAAAGGCGCTGGAACATGCCCACGCCAACGGTGTGGTGCACCGGGACATCAAGCCCCAGAACATCATGCTTTTGGACAACGGCCAGCTGCGCATGATGGATTTTGGCATTGCGCGCATCTCCCGTGCCGAGAACCAGCTGCTGAGCGGCAAGGCCATGGGCAGCGTCCACTATATCAGCCCGGAGCAGGCCAAGGGCGATGAGACTGACTTCACCAGCGACCTCTATTCGGTGGGCGTGATGATGTACGAGATGCTCTCAGGGCATCTGCCCTTCGATGCCGATGACGTGGTGGAGGTGGCCATCAAGCAGATCTCGGATCAGCCCAGGAACCTGCGGGAACTGGCTCCCTGGGTGCCGGTGGGGCTGGTGGAGATCACCGAGCGCGCCATGGCAAAGCGGCCCGAAAACCGCTACAAGAGCGCCGCTGAGATGCTGGAAGCCCTCAACGCCTATGTAGAGAACCCGGCCATCGTGTTCAACTACACCTATCTCCCCGATGAAATTCCTGAAAAGGTGGTGGAACCCCCTATGCCCAGAAAAGAATCCCGTTCGGAGCGCGGCAGTGCCCCGGCAAAAGGCAGAAAAAAGAAAAAGCGCACCGTGTTCCTGCCGGTGCTGTTTGGCATCACCGTGGCCTTTGCACTGGCCTGCGCGGCCCTGTGCTGGATGATCCTGAATGATTCCAGCTCCCTGATGGGGGAAAAGGCTGATGTGGTGCTGGCAGATTACAGCGGCATGACCCAGGATGAGGTCAACGCTTCCCAGCAGGTAGCATCCGGCCAGATCGTCATCAACTGGGAGCAGGCCTACAGCAACGATTACGCCGCCGGTTACGTCTACCGGCAGTCCCCGGTGGCGGGCCGTACCGTCCGTGAGGGCCAGAGCGTGACCCTGACCGTCAGCCTGGGCATCCAGTATGTCACTGTGCCGGATGTCTCCAATTATGTGCAGGCAGATGGTGAGCAGCAGCTCAAGGATCTGGGGGTCTCTGTTCTGATCACCCAGGCGGTGGAACCCAGCGTGGCCGCAGGCTCCATCATCCGCACCGAACCTGCTGCGGGCAGTCAGGTGGCCGCAGGTTCCACGGTGGTGGTCTATGTCAGCCGCCCGCAGGTCAACACCACGGCCAAGGTACCTGCCCTGACCGGCCTCAAGAGTGTGGACGATGCCCGCTCCGTGCTGGTGCAGAACAAGCTGGGCCTTGGCAGCACCACCGAGCAGTACAGCGACCAGCCCGCCGGTACCATCATCGGCCAGAGCCCGGCGGCAGGATCTACCGTCAAGGTGAACAGCCGTGTCAGCATTACCGTGAGCGCAGGCCCCGAGCCGGTGCCTGAGACCCCGGCTGAACAGCCGGGCAGCTCCTCCAGCGATTGGTGGAGCGGCCTGATCGGGGGCAGCTCTTCCAGCAGCGGCGATTCTTCCAGCAGCGAGGGCACCGGCCTGGGCGACTGGTGGAGCGCGCTGCTGTCCTGAGGGAGGAACGGATGAAGGGATATATCGTAAAAGGAATTGGCGGCTTTTACTACGTCAAGACCGAAGAGGGTGTGATCGAGTGCAAGCCCCGGGGCATCTTCCGCAAGCAGAAGATCACCCCCGTGGCGGGCGATGAGGTGACGCTGGAGACCGAGAACGGCGCGGCAGTCATTGCCGAGATCGCACCCCGCAAAAACGTGTTTGTCCGGCCGCCTGTGGCCAATCTGGATGTGCTGTTCCTTGTGGCCAGCACCACCCAGCCCACCCCCAGCACACTGGTGCTGGACAAGCTCTCGGCCATTGCCGTGGACAAGGGGGTGCAGCCCGTCATCGTCTGCACCAAGGCTGACCTTGGTGAGGTGGAGTTCCTGCGCAGTGCCTATGAAAGATCCACTCTGCCCTTCATTGCCATCCGCTACGACAGCGGGGAAGGGCTGGACGAGGTCAGGCAGTGGATCAGCGGGCGGCTCTGCGCCTTCTGCGGCAACTCCGGTGTAGGCAAATCGACCCTGCTGAACACCCTGCTGCCTCAGGCCGAGCGGGAGACCAGTGCCATCAGCCAGAAGCTGGGGCGCGGCCGCCACACCACCCGCGAGGTGACCATCTTTGAGGCCTTTGGGGGCCGCATTGCGGATACCCCCGGCTTTGCCAGCCTGGAAGCCAACCGCGCCGGGTTCATCCCCAAGGAGAATCTGGAGCACGCCTTCCCGGAGTTCGGGCCCTACCTTGGGCAGTGCCAGTTCACGGGCTGCTCCCACCGTACGGAAAAGGGCTGTGCCATCCGTGCCGCTCTGGCCGAGGGAAAACTCTCCCAGACCCGGTACGACAGCTACTGTGCCATGTATGAGGAAGTCAAGGATGTCAAGGACTGGCAGAGGAGGGGAATGTGATGCGCTGCGTGATCCTCTCGGCCTGCCCGGTCTCGCCGGAGCTGAAGCGTCTGCTCCGCCCCGATGACTTCATCATCGCCTGTGATGCTGGCTACCGCAACTGCGCGCCGCTGGGCTGCAAGCCCAATATCATCCTGGGAGACTTCGATACCGCGCCCTGTCCGGTGCAGCAGAACGACGATATCATCGTCCTGCCTCACGTCAAGGACGACACCGACACCGAATATGCCGCTAAGCTTGCCAGTGAGAAGGGCTTTACTGAGGTGCTTCTTCTGGGCGCGCTGGGCGGCAGGCGGATCGAGCATACCCTCTCGAATCTTGCCACCGGCCTTGGGCTGGAAGAACGGGGCGTGCGGGCAACGCTTCAGGATGAACGCAGCCGCATCACCTTTGTCCGCCCCGGCGAGACCCGTGCCTACCCGAAGGAGGAGTTCTTCTATTTCTCCGCCTTCCCCATGGAGGGCAGGGCAGAGGGCGTGTGTGAGCGCGGTTCCTACTATGAGCTCACCGATGATGTGCTGGTGGCCGGTTACCCGCTGGGGGTCAGCAATGAGTATGCCGAAGGCTCAGACTGCATCACCATCTCCACCCGCAAGGGGGCGCTGGTGGTCGTGGAAACGGTGCCGGATACACCGATCCTGACCGGGAACAAGGCCTGAGCCGCACACTTTGCCGTCCTGACGCTTATATTGTGGTATCACACCACGAAAGGCGGGAGAGCGATGCAGGTGGTCGTTATCAAAAGCCCAAAATGTCTGCGCGGCGTTCTGCGCAGGCTGTTCGGCATCAAAAAAGGATAAGAAAAATACCGGGGCAGGCAGCTGCTCCGGTATTTTTTGTGGCACATCATTCTTTTGTGGTATAGGTCAGATCCAGCACCGGGCCAAAGGGGTCAAAGATGAGGTTCTGGATGCCGGGTGCGATCAGCAGGCGCTTCTGCTGGGCAAACAGAGGGACCGCCACGGCATCGCTGAGCAGCTGGCGTTCACAATCGCCCAGCAGGCGGCAGCGGGAGCTTCCGGTGGCCTGGGTGCTGGCTTGCAGCTGGGTGGCATACAGGGAATCTGCATAGCCGGTCAGGCCGCCGCCCGCTGCGGTGAACTGGTTCAGCATGTTGTACACACTGCCGCCCTCGGCGCTGATGGGGGCCAAGGCGATGGTGTAGTCCCCCTCGGCCAGCCGTTTCGCAAAGGTCTCCTCGTCCACCTCCTCTACGGAGAAGAAGAGGGAAAACTCCTTTTGCCACACGCCATTGATCTCCTCGGCGGCGCTGGTCACGCCGGAACCGGCGGGCACCATCAGGCTGACCTTGTTGAAGTCGGAGGTGGTCAGCGTCTGCCGCGCCGTGAGGTAGAGCGCCCGGGCATCCACCGCGGCGGGAGTCACATCCCCGGCGGTATCCCGGTAGTTCATGCCGTCCACAGTCAGGCCGTCCGGTACCAGACCGTTGGCGGCGGCATAGAGCCCGCCGTTCGGCACCTCGGCTGCACCCCGCGCGGCGGAGGCCAGTGCCTGCCGCAGCTCGGTGGAAGCAAACACGCTGCTGCAGTTGAACAGCAGGCTCCATGTGGTATCGGAGTAGGAGAGGGAAGTCAGGGTGGTGGGCGCGGCGGTGTCGTCCGGGGCGGCAGAGCACTTCTCGTTGGCAATCAGCTCTGCGGCGGACTGCCCGGCGCTGTTGGTGTTCTGCACCAGCCGCAGGCTGTCGATGAGGCTGCCCGAGGGAGCACGCCGCAGGAACAGGCCGCTGGCTGTCCAGTTGTAGATGTAGAAGCTGCCGCTGGAAAGGGTGGACGAAGCATTCAGACCGTAGGTGCCCCGGGTGGAATTGAAAAATTCCTCATCGCAGGGCATGGCACCGGGCAGGGTGAGCTTCTCGAGGAAATTGTCGTCGGCACTGCTCAGGTGGAACACCAGCGTCAGCGGCCCGGAGGCCGTGACTCCCAGTGCGCTCTCGGGCATCTGCCCGGCCAGCACGGCGGCGCTGTTTTCAAGGGCCGCAAACTCCACCGTGTAGGGGGAGTTGGTCTCCGCCCGGAACAAGCGCCGGAAAGCGAACACAAAATCCTCGGCGGTGATGGCGTAGTCAGTGGCGTTGCCCTTGGCGGCGGTGTAAGTCAGGCCGTCCTTGAGGTAGAAGGTGTAGGTGAGGCCATCGGAGGACTTCTCCCACCGTTCGCAGAGGGCAGGCTCATATTTGCCGCTGGGATCTTTGCGGACAAGGCCGCTGTACAGGTTCTCGCAGGCGATGACATCCGCAGAAGCCGAGGCCACCTGCGGGTCAAGGTTGGCCGGGATGCTGTCCACGAACCAGGTGAAGCTGTTGGAGCCCGAACCACAGCCGGTCAGGGCAAAAACAAACGCAATGGTCAGCACCACTGCGGAAAAGCGGATCAGGGAATGTTTCAAGAAAATGCGCTCCTTGTAAGATGATACAACTAAAGTATAGCGGAAACGGTCGGAAAAGACAATCGACATTTTGTGAATTCAGATAGGATTTCGGTGCATCCGGGGCCAGAACAAGGTTTGGCGTTGCCAATTGGCTGGAAAAGGTGTAAAATGGAGCAGTGAATCAATTTCAGCCTGAATTTTCATAGAGGAGGTTCTTTCTTTATGCAGAAAGATCAGCAGAAGCTTGCAGAACTCATCCGGGGCAAAAAGGTGGCGTTCATCGGCGCCGGTGTCAGCCACAAGACCCTTATCAAGGAGTTTGTGGAGCTGGGGGCCCATGTGACCCTGTGCGACCAGAAAAAGAGCGTGGAGGAGTTTGGCGATTATGCCGCTACCATCCGGGAACTGGGCATTGACCTGAGCCTGGGCGAACACTATCTGGACGGCTTCAAGGGACAGGATATCATCATGCGCACCCCCGGCTTTGTGGGCTACTTTGAAAAGCCCCTGCAGGATGCCATGGCGGCGGGCACCATGGTCACCAGCGAGGTCGAGCTTTTCTTCGATTTCTGCCCCTGCGAGATCGTGGCCGTGACCGGCTCTGACGGCAAGACCACCACCACCACCCTCATCTCCAAGTTCTACGAGGCCGCAGGCCGCAAGGTGCATCTGGGCGGCAACATCGGCGCAGCTCTGCTGCCCATGCTGCCCGAGGTGGCTCCCGAGGATGTGGCTGTGGTGGAGCTTTCCAGCTTCCAGCTCATCAGCATGCATTCCAGCCCCAACATTGCCGTGGTGACCAATGTCACCCCCAACCATCTGGACCACCACAAGCTGGAAGACTGAGGAAATCAATGGCATTGAGTTCGAATTGAACTCTATTCTTGT
>OGXA01003363.1_pt1 | contig 10315 bp, 9 predicted proteins | sample 1576171 | NCBI WGS metagenome assembly OGXA01 (sample SAMEA3541587, study PRJEB24748) | human gut metagenome | biome: human gut; feature: human-associated habitat; material: faeces | place: China | collected 2012 | reverse complement strand
GCTAATGTCTTCATAATAGTATATGTTAAGTATATTTACTTCAGCAAATGCCCCCGTAGGTGCAGTTCCTATTCACAATTAAATCATTGCCTAATCATCATCCAAACAATTCAGCGGATTGTGGAAAAGCCACTCAACTTTGACCCTTTTGGCCACGCAAGATTTGCCCACCTTTTTGTACTATATGATTGACCCTTTAAAGTCCTGGTGTTGGGGGGCAATATTATTTTACCCTTTTAAAAATTCTCGTTTTTCTTAGATTTTAATTTTCGCATACTTTCACCATATAATTCTATAGTATGGGCCGTATGTATGATGCGGTCAAGGATTGCATCGGCTATTGTTGGATCACCTACCATGTCATACCAGTTGGAGGATGGATACTGCGATGTGATGATGACAGATTTCCGTTCATGCCTATCCTCAATAATTTCAAGCAGTATGGGACGCTCTTTGGCGTCAAGTGGTACAATAAACAAGTCGTCAAGAATGAGTAGCTGGCAACGCTCAATCTTCTTGAGTTCCGCTTCAAGTGTACCTTTTACTTTGGCGACTTTCAGCGCACCGAGCAGTTTCGGAGCATTGGCATAGAAGGTACGGAATCCCCTTTTGCATGCTTCGTGTCCAAGGGCACAGGCCAAATAGCTTTTTCCCGTTCCGGAAGAACCAGTAATGAAAAGGTTCTGTGCCTTATGCACAAAATCAAGGGTGGCGAGACGTTCCATCTGATTGCGGTCCAGTCCCCGGTTCGTGGCATAGTCAATCTGCTCAATATAAGCCTTGTAGCGGAATGCCGCATTTTTGGTGAGCCGTGCAATGGCAGCCTGGGAGCGATAGTCCCATTCGCGTGCAAGGAGCATGGAAAGGAACGTGTCCGCAGTCATGGATTGCGGAGTGGTGCCGGCAAGACTTTCCCTGAAAGCCTCTGCCATACCATGCAATTTCATACGGTTCATTAAATCCAGTGATATGGTATTCTGGTCTTGTTGTCCCGTAACGGGAACTGTTTTATTGTTTACTTCCATAAATAATAGTTTTATTGTTTGTCTTTTTTGTAATATTCACGTCCACGTATATTTTTGTGGGTCAATGGAATCTGGGAAGTCACGTTGGACTGTACTTTTCCGTCCTCATCAGGAAGGAAATCCACATCTTCTCCCAGTTCAAGCACCTCGCGCAAGGCTTGGTATCCGTATTGCAATTTCTGATCCGCACATGCGCAAGCCGCAACTAGACGGTCACGGCCGTATTTCTTCTCCAGTGTCATGATGCCACGGCATGACCTGAACGCTTTGGGTGGATATTGCATGACACGCTCCACTTCCCGAAGATAGTTCAATACGATGTTGTCTATTTCCGAGGCACGTTGAAAGAGTTCCTCCAAGTCCTTGTCATAGGGACCATAATGACCAGGCAGGTTGTGCTCCTTTTTCCAGGAATAAGTGTAAGGAATGTCACAGCGGTCGTGGGTGGCGACAAGGTTCATTCCACAATAGATTTACACCGTGTCGGCATCATAGAGAATCGTCATGCGCCTGCCTACATACTCTTTTGGAACACTGTAATGGTGCTTGAACAAGGAAACGTAAGAGTTCTTTCCCACGGTCATCAGTTTCCTTTCTTTCATTACGTAGCGTTTCACGGGAAGCGGACGAAGATAATCCTTCTCTCCATGAAGGAATATTTCCTTGCGTGACATCTCCCGTCCGGCCATCACCTTTTCATTGAAATCAAGCAAGGAAATATGGATAGCGGTATTGAGTTCCTCCAAACTGGAAAATGTCATTCCCTCTATATCAAGGTAAATGGAACGGTAGAGGAGCTTTACGGCATTTTCTACCAAAGCCTTGTCCTTGGGGTGACGCACACGAGCAGGATAGACCACACAGCCGTAATATTCGGCAAAAGCGGCGAAATCATCATTGATGACAGGTTCGTTGCGGTCGCTTCGTGTGACGGCAGCCTTCAGATTGTCGGGGACGATAGCCGCAGGAACACCTTCAAAATATTGAATGGCATTCTCGCATGCCTTTATCAGGTCTTCCTTGCGTTGCGACCATACGGCTTCGCAGTAGGTATAATGGCTGAACGGAAGGATGGCAACAAATACCTCGGATTTCTTCGTCTCGCCCGTCATTTCATCAACAACTTCAAGTCTGTCACCGGCAAAGTCAATATACATCTGCTCTGCGGCATAGTGCTCTACATGACCGACAACCTTAATGTGAAACCTGTATTCGCTGACAATCCGTTTGAAGGAAGACAACTGATAGCCGTCCGGATATTCGGTATGGTACTCCTTGAACAGTTTTCGGACACTCATACCTTTGCGTGACAGACGAGATACATATCCGGGAAGCAAGGCCTCCAATTCAATCCTTTTGGATGAAGGCTCCCGATGCCGGGTATCCGTGCAGCCGAACAGTTCATCCAACTGTCCATTGGGCAGGGAAAGAAGCTGTTCAATACTCTTGCCGCTTGAAAGGAATAAGCGGACATATTTGCGGACTGTATTACGGGAAATATGAAACGTAGATGCCGTTTCCTTGATTCCTATGCCAGCCGCATAACATCTTAAAATGTTTTTGATTCGTTTATTCATTTGTATAGATTTTATTTTCTCCCCCGTTACATCAGGACAAGGGTACTCAAATCTACACAAAAAAACTATAATTATAGGTGAAGCAAGTGGGCAACACTATTTTAGCCAAAGGGGGCAATCATATTTTAGCCAAAAGGGATAATTCTGCGTGGCCAAAAGGGTCAAAGTTGAGTGGCTTTTCCAGTTTTAGGACTTCTCCCTATTCGAAAGTCTGTATCTTTATATTGGGCAATAGTATAACGTACATTTTCCGTATTATAGTAATAATACTTGTCTGTGAAGTAGATATAAGTGATATTCACAGTCAGAAAGATGCCGACTATTATCCACCCGTTCTCCTTTATCCAATGTATAAATTTTCTTTCCATAATCACTTTATGAATTGCTGAAATTTCGACTTCCGGACACACCGGGTAATACCGAACCGCACCCTATATTCATCAACCAAATATACGGTAAATAATGTATTTTTCAGATGTACAAAAAGTATATTCCGCACTAAATTTCCCTAATTAATTGCTTTTTCTTCTCAATTCAAGCGGTTTTATCTTTTTTATTTGTACCTTCGCAGTGCCCATCTACAATTAGAAGGGGTTTCGAGGCTCGTTTTGGCAAGATCCAATTCGGAGCCTTGCGTTTTTTATAGCACTTCCTCCAACTTCTTTTTCAGCATTTTTTTTCATCTTCTTTTCGCCACCCGGCATATTCAGGTAATAGGCGCAACTCGCGGAGCAAAAGAAGACTTGATGTTGGAAATCGCCGAAATGATTGAGACAGTTCTTTCAAACGTAGACAATGAAGAAGTAATTGCACAAGTTCGTGCACGCGTAAACGAAACAATGAAGAAATATCCTATTTTCGCTTACTAATCAACGACTTCTATCAATATACTCATAAAAGACTTTGGAGTTTTTGAAAAAGCTTTATCCTTCTTCAAGAACTTCAAAGTTTTTTATGAAACATCCAGACCATTTAAAAAGAGTAATAGAAAAGTATTTTTATCAGCATTCCCCACAGAAATCAGTATAAATTTCTACCTTTGCAGACAATTTATCCGTTAATGACGAATGAAAGGAACTAAGAATCTGACTCAAGGCCCTATCCTAAAGCAATTGTTTACTTTGGCAATGCCCATTATGGCTACTTCATTCATACAAATGGCATATAGTCTGACCGACATGGCTTGGGTAGGAAGAATAGGAAGTGAGGCAATAGCCGCCGTAGGTTCGGTAGGAATTCTTACATGGATGTCCACATCTATCTCTCTTCTGAACAAAGTAGGTTCGGAAGTCAGCGTAGGACAAGCCATCGGGGCACAAAACGAGCAAGCTGCCCGTGCGTTCGCATCACATAATCTTACCTTGTCCTTACTTATATCATTGAGCTGGGGAGCATTGTTATTTATCTTTGCCACCCCTATTATCAGTATCTATGAACTAGAACCTCATATAGCCAAGATGGCTGTGGAATATCTACGGATTATAGCAACCGCCTTTCCATTCGTCTTTTTATCAGCTGCCTTTACAGGGATATTCAATGCCGCCGGACGAAGCAAAATACCTTTTTCCATTAACGGTATCGGACTGATTACAAATATAATACTAGATCCTATCTTTATCTTTGGTTTAAGCTGGGGAACTACGGGAGCAGCAATTGCCACTTGGCTGGCCGAAGCTACGGTATGCATACTGTTTATCTATCAATTGAAACAAAAGAAAATATTATGGGATGATTTTCGGTTATTTACTAAACTGAAAAAACAATATACACGCCACATTTTGAAAATAGGATTACCAGTAGCGGCACTCAATACATTATTCGCTTTCGTCAATATGTTTCTCGGAAGAACCGCCACAGAACAAGGTGGTCATTTAGGGCTGATGGCACTCACCACCGGAGGACAAATCGAAGCTATCACCTGGAACACCTCCCAAGGCTTTTCTACAGCTCTCAGTGCCTTTGTAGCTCAGAATTATGCAGCGCGGCAAATCTCCCGTGTGCTGAAAGCCTATCGCACCACTTTATGGATGACATTTATATTCGGATCTTTCTGCACATTCCTTTTTATATGTTATGGAAACGAAATATTTTCTATCTTTGTTCCTGAAAAAGCAGCTTACGAAACCGGTGGTGTCTTTCTACGTATTGACGGATACTCGCAACTATTTATGATGCTGGAAATTACCATACAGGGCGTATTTTATGGAATGGGGCGCACCATGCCTCCTGCCGTAATCAGCGTCACCTGTAACTATCTGCGCATCCCGATGGCACTGTTGTTTGTATCATGGGGCTGGGGTTTGCCGGGTATTTGGTGGAGCATAAGCATCACTAGCACTATGAAAGGAATTATTTGTCTGATCTGGTTTATGCTTATCAAGAAGAAAGCTTTAAATTATCAGGCCGTTTAATGAACAATTTTTGCATTAAGTCATTAATATATTAAAATGAACATGATTATGAAAAAGACTAAAATTATGGCTTTATTACTGAGTGCTACATTAGTATTCAGTGGATGTGGTAACATGAATAATACCGCTAAAGGCGGTCTGATCGGCGGCGGCGGCGGTGCAGCATTGGGAGCAATTATCGGCGGAATAGCCGGACATGGTAAAGGTGCGGCTATTGGTGCGGCAGTAGGTGCGGCAGTAGGTACAGGTGCCGGTGTATTAATTGGGAAAAAAATGGATAAAGCAGCAGAAGAAGCTGCTCAAATCCAAGGAGCGCAGGTAGAACAAGTAACAGATAACAATGGCCTTCAGGCTGTAAAAGTTACTTTTGATTCCGGTATTCTCTTCAATACAGGAAATGCAGCCTTGAGTGCACAAGCGAAATCAGCCTTGAGTAAGTTTGCAAACAACGTATTGAACCAGAACAGAGATATGGATGTATCCATTTATGGATATACAGACAACCAGGGCTGGAGAAACAGTACAGCTGAACAAAGTATCCAAAAAAACCTCAATCTGTCACAAGAACGCGCTCAAAGTGTGGCTAGTTATCTGTTGGGTTGCGGTGTAAGTAATTCCCAGATCAAGTCCGTAGAAGGCTTAGGTCAAGCAGATCCGATAGGTAATAATGACACAGCCGAAGGACGCCAGCAGAACCGTCGTGTAGAAGTATATATGTATGCCAGCAAACAGATGATTCAGCAAGCGGAAGCAGGGACACTGAAATGATATCGATGACGTTATTGTAGAGCGTATCCAATACGCCCGAACCAACGGTCACAACATTGGAATAACATATAAAATAAACCAATTTCGGACAGGTTATTTCTGCCCGAAATTGGTTTTAATACACAAGCATGAAAAAAAAGATTTTAAAATTCATCCGTAATCTGCTGCTTTTTTTCTTTGGTTCTTCCATTCTCGCAGTTATCGTTTTACGCTTTATTCCGGTTTACTTTACCCCGTTGATGTTTATCCGTACTACCCAGCAAATCATTCATGGTGAAGATATAAAGTGGAAACACTCTTGGATACCTAAAGAAAACATATCCCCGCATCTGCCTATGGCTGTTATTGCCTCTGAAGACAATCGCTTTGCCGAGCATAATGGTTTTGACTTCAAAGAAATAGAGAAAGCCTTAAAAGAAAACAAGAACCGAAAACGCCCTCGAGGTGCCAGTACTATCAGCCAACAGACAGCCAAAAACATTTTCTTGTGGCCTGCTTCTTCTTGGATCAGGAAAGGACTTGAAGTGTATTTCACCACCTTGATAGAACTATTTTGGAACAAGGAACGGATTATGGAAGTCTATCTGAACTCTATAGAAATGGGAAATGGTATCTATGGTGCCGAAGCAGTAGCTCGTGAACACTTTCACAAGAATGCCAGCAAACTGACACCGGAAGAATGCGCACTAATTGCAGCCAGCCTTCCCAATCCTCGCAAATTCAATTCAAGCAGACCTGGCAACTACATGCTTAAAAGACAAAAGAAGATACTTTATCTTATGAAATGCGTCCCTACATTTCCGCCCAAACAAGATACGTCCTCTACGGTTTCAAAGAAGAAAAAGAAATAACCCGCACCCCCGTGTGGGCTTTCTTATTTTTAGAGTATTCAAAGAGAGTCTGAGAATCTAGAATAACTTTCTTCATGACCGATGAAGCATGAAGCAAATGCAATTTACCATCCACCCAACAGGCAAATCCTGTATGCACCACATCCAGCCCTTTTATATTGGTAGTAATCGCTATGATATCCCCATTCTTTATGTCCAACTCCTCAGAAGAAACGTTCAGACTTGTTTTAGGAATATAAGAAACAGGAACATTTTTCCATTTTCTCTCTATTTCAATCATCTGGGATATCATGGAAGGATTATTTTTCAACCGGTGATAATTGTCAGAGTGTGTGGACATAAAATCCAAATTCAAGATTTGTGATACAGCAAGCCCTAATTCCCCTGTACGTTCATGTACAATTCCTTTCTGTTCGTTATCCTTAATCCAATCACTGAAGTAATGTAAACGCGAGACATAACCGGCTTGTTTTCCATTCCGATAGCGGATACACTGCAACGCTTTTTTGTAACTTTCAAAGTCACTTTTCCCATACTTGTCAGCGAGACTCAATGCAAGTACTGTTTCAACTAATGTGGTACAATCCACCTTATCCAAATGAACAACTAATCTCTCTTCATCTGTCCCATCCAATGTATTCGCTACGTATGGAACCCCTAATAGATTTTGGGCAAAAAACAATATCCTACAACTATCGGCCGGCAACCGGGCAGCTTTTTGAAGCAGACTCTCGACTTTTATACTGTCATTTTCTGATGCTGAAACGATACAAGGCATTATTCCTAAAATCATTCCCAGCAACCACGGATACAGCTTTCTCATATATTTTTTCTTATCTACCTGTTTTTTCTGCATGGCAACAAAGATAACACATAACTGAATGAATGCAAATTTTAAAAGAATGAAAAGATAAAAACATCCGCCATGACAAATTCAACACTTGCCATAGCGGATAAAAAAAGCTATATAGCACCTTTAAATCATGCAGTAAACTCTGTTCTTTCCAAATAAGCTATAACATCACCTTTATTAACTACAGCTCCTTGTTGGGCGCAAACTTCTACAATACGTCCTGTAAAATTAGCAAAAATCTTTTCATACTCTCCCCACGGAGTGGAAATATAACAGAACACTTCATCATGCTGGTATTTCCGTCCGACAAACGGTGCCATAGAAGGACCTTCCACGGAAACTTCCCATAAAATCTGCCCCTTATCCGGTGCAATAATAGGATCTGCCTTAGCACGCTTATATTTTCGGATCGTTTCCTCATCGAAGCCACTTTTTACCATAGCCGCATCCTGAGCACGTTGTAAATCATCCATAAAACGTTTCTTGGCTACACCCGATTTATAATCACGGTATTGCCGGTCATGCATAGCCAGTTCAAACAACTCTTCCTCATCCTCACCATATTCCCATCCATTATCATCCATCTCCTTACGGTACTTGTCCAGCTCATCAGGATAGTTCACCTGAGGATCTTCATCAGTGAATTCGTAGCCTTTACTTTTCGCCAGTTCGATTATTTCAGGAGCCAACGCACCCGGCAATTTTCCACTTTTTCCCAAAATCATATCCCATGTATGGTTATCAATCATCGTCCATCTCTCCTCTCCCTTCACCAATTGCATAACATTCATCAAAGCCACATTCTTCACATATTGGCTAAACGGTGTTACTAAAGGTGGATATCCCAATTTCGGCCATACGTATTCCACTTCTTCAAACAGCATCACTACCAAATCATCCAAACTCATAGGTTCCTTTCCCTGTCCTTTCAGAATCAGATTGATGCCCGAATGCACCCCTTTCAGATCGGCCATCATTGAACCCATCATGCCACCGGGAAGTCCACATCCCAGCAGCAAGGAAGACATATGTTTGTTGGTAGGATCAATAAAATATCCCAAAAAATCATCAATAAATTCCTGCGTCATGCTACGCGCTTTCATATAAGCCTTCATATTGATTTCAGGTACCTGAAAACCTGCATTTTTCAACATAGCCTGTACAGAAATTACGTCAGGATGCACTTTTCCCCATGACAACGGCTCCATAGCGACATCAATGATATCCGCACCATTCTCACAAACTTCCAAAATAGATGCCATAGATAACCCAGGACCGGAATGTCCATGATATTGTACAATGACTTCAGGATGTTTATCTTTGATATTTCTCACCAACTGCCCCAACATTTCAGGACGGCCGATACCTGCCATATCTTTCAAACAGATTTCGGGTGCCCCCGCTTCTATTAACTGGTCGGCAATATAAGAATAATAATCCACCGTATGTACAGGAGAATAAGTGATGCAAAGAGTGGCTTGAGGAATCATCCCCGCTTCTTTAGCATATTTTATGGAAGGAATAATATTACGAACTTCATTCAAACCACAAAAAATACGAGTAATATCCACTCCTTGCGCATGTTTTACCCTATACATCAACCGACGTACATCAGCTGGAACAGGATACATTCGCAATGCATTTAAACCACGGTCCAACATATGCGTCTGAATACCCGCCTCACGTAAAGGCTTGGTAAATGTACGCACTGCCTTGTTAGGATTCTCACCATATAGCAAGTTCACTTGTTCAAAAGCACCTCCATTAGTTTCGACTCGGGCAAAACACCCCATTTCAACGATTAGAGGAGCAATTTTGGCTAACTGATCAGCTCTGGGCTGGTACTTCCCTGATGACTGCCACATATCGCGGTAGACCAAACTGAATTTGATTTCTTTTTTCATAATTATTACTTGATTTAAAGGTGTCTTGTCCTTTTGCAAATATAACAAATGAATAAAAATAAAGTTAATATTCGAAGCTGTTTTTTAGCTTCCAAAAACATGTTTAATATCATATTGTAAACCAACAAAAACAAAAAAGGCAGAGCAAAAGAATTTCACTCTACCTTTTTGATAATTTTCCCCCTTGGATTATACAAAATCACGGAGCTGTCCCTGCAAGCGTTGTCTGGTAAAAAAAATTCTGCTTTTTACAGTACCCAACGGCAATCCCAGCTTTTCGGCAATCTCACGATATTTAAATCCCGACACATGCATAGCGAATGGAATACGGTATTCTTTAGGAAGCAAACCGACTATACGATGTATTTCTTTCATGTCATAAGCTCCCTCGGTACTATCAAAGCCGGAATCCTGAGGCATACTTAAATGGTAGAGATTGTCTGTATGGTCCACAAATGTCTGGTCACGCACTATTTTCCTATAATTGTTTATAAAGATGTTACGCATAATGGTATACATCCATCCCTTAAAGTTTGTATCGGGGATATACTTGTCTTCATTATCCAGCGCTTTCAATGAAGTTTCTTGTAGCAGGTCATTAGCCTCCTCACGGTCGGCTGTGAGTTTGTATGCAAACCGAAGTAATTCTTCTTGCACACCCAGCAGGTTCTTTTTAAAACTAACGCTATTCATAAGTCTTTCAGTTTAGGTTCATATTCTTTTTCCATGCTCTCGGTAATGCAAGGATAGCGCATTTTAAATAGGTGTCAAAGAAAAAACTATCAAAATAGGGGGTAAAAACCGTCATTTATCAGTTTTTACCCCCTGTTTTGATAGTTTTCAGGTGCTATTTAGCGTTGTTCCCCCTTTAAAATTGGTAAACAGATACTATATTTAACAGCTAAAATACGCGCCAAAAACACAGT
>OGXA01003357.1_pt1 | contig 10339 bp, 10 predicted proteins | sample 1576171 | NCBI WGS metagenome assembly OGXA01 (sample SAMEA3541587, study PRJEB24748) | human gut metagenome | biome: human gut; feature: human-associated habitat; material: faeces | place: China | collected 2012 | reverse complement strand
CTTGGACATCTTTCACATCCAGGTGTTCGACGATAGGAAACTTCCACGGAAATGGGGGAACATGTATTTCTCCGAAAGTACGTTCGATTCTTTGCAGCTGGATTACGCGCGTACGGCAGAATTGCGGAATGAATATGGCCGCCAGTATGCTGTAGGCGGACGGTATGCCGACATCAAATTCGGTTCCATTCTCCTTCCGCAGTCACCCACCATGATTTCAGTAGAGCATCCGGACAAAGTAAGGCCCTGGAACGTACTGGTAGAAACCATTGAAGGCGATCAGGCAGCATATAAGAGAGAACTTGATGCCTTGTTTTCGGAAGTGGTGGAGGGTATTCCCTTTGAATCTAAATGGTATGCCGATGAAATCAAGGAAGTCTACAAAGATTTGTTGCACATGCGTACTACTATTGTGGCCTTCACGTGTGCAGCTCTATTGATTTCCCTATTGGGACTGACCGCCATGAGCATTTATTTCATCAGCCAGCGCAAGCGCGACATGGCCATCCGAAAGGTTTTTGGTTCCAGTGCAGGTATGGAACGGGCACGACTGCTTCGTTTCTCCTTGCTGTCTTTGCTGGCAGGTATGCTGCTGGCCGTTCCTTTGGCATGGTTCGGCGTACAGCAGATAGACGGTATCCTGCACTATTCACCCATGGCGATGTGGGGCGTGTTTGGCGTCGCCTTTCTGTTGGTAGCCTTGATTTCTTTAGGCTCCGTGTGTCTCATCAGTTGGGGAGCCGTTCGTGAAAATCCGGTGAATCACATTAAGACGGAATAATTTTTCATAGTGTGTAAAAACAGATAAAACAATCGGGACCTCCGCTCATTTGCCGAGGCCCCGATTTATATTTTAGAGACGGGCAGCTACTTTCTGCCAGTCCACCAGTGTCCAGAATGCTTCGATGAAGGCCGCCCGGCGGTTGCGGTAGTCAATGTAGTACGCATGTTCCCACACGTCGATAACCAGTAACGGTTTTAGTCCCTTCTTGAGCGGATTTCCGGCATTCGATTCGCTGACGATGGACAAATGTCCGTCTTTGTCACTCACCAGCCAAGTCCATCCCGAACCGAATAGCGTGGTGGCTGCCTGTGTAAACTTCTCTTTGAAAGTTTCTACCGAACCGAAATCGCGAGTCAACGCATCTGCTAAAGGTTGAGGTATTTCCGGCTGCTGAGGAGTCAGTGTATCAAAGAAGAACGTATGGTTCCAGGTCTGGGCTGCATTGTTAAACATCGGCCCTTCCGCTTCCAGCAAGATTTGCTCCAGCGTTTTTTCTTCGTAAGGCGTACCGGCAATCAATTTGTTCAGGTTGTCTATGTACGTTTGCAAATGTTTTCCGTAATGATATTCCAGTGTTTCTTTGCTCATTTTCGGAGCCAGTGCTTCCAGTTGATAAGGAAGTTCAGGAAGTAAATGTTTCATTTTTTTCTTGATTTAAAGTTGATAAATTTCAATTCTGTTTCTATATAAACAAACAAATCGTTCGTAAAGTTGAAACTGCGGTACTAATTTAATATAAAAATCGGTGTTTTCATAGAAAATCTCTCCCTAAATTCCCTCTATATTGTGAGAAATCGTAATTTCGCTGACAGATTAGGTAGATTTCTATAATATTTTAAGGTTAAAAGTAACATGTGTGGAATTGTAGGATATATCGGAAAGCGAAAGGCTTGGCCGATATTGGTAGAAGGCCTGAAGCGCCTGGAGTATCGCGGATATGATAGTGCCGGAGCGGCCTTGATGAGCGACACTCATCAGTTGAATGTGTATAAGTCTGTGGGAAAAGTAGCCGATTTGGAACGGACAGCCGAAGGGCAGGATGTGTCCGGCTGTGTGGGAATCGCCCATACGCGTTGGGCCACCCATGGAGAGCCCAGTACGGTAAATGCCCATCCGCATTGCAGCCAGAACGGTGATCTGGCACTGGTACACAACGGGATTATCGAAAATTATGCTGTGCTGAAAGAAAAGCTGCAGGCCAAGGGCTGCACCTTCAAGAGCAGTACCGATACGGAAGTGCTGGTGCAGTTGATTGGCTACATCCAGCAGCAAGGAAATTTGGACTTGCTGACCGCCGTTCAGTTAGCTTTGCGGGAAGTCATCGGTGCTTATGCCATTGCAGTGGTCGACCGTAAGCATCCCGACGAGATTATTGCTGCCCGCAAGAGTAGTCCGTTAGTTGTCGGAGTAGGCGAGGGAGAGTTCTTCTTAGCTTCCGATGCTACTCCTATGGTGACTTACACCAATCAGGTGGTGTATCTCTCTGACGGAGAAATAGCCGTACTGCGGGCAGATGCTCCCTTGAAGATTGTCGACCTGAATAATGTAGAGTGTCCGCATGAGGCACAGACTGTAGCCCTTAATATCGGGCAGCTGGAAAAAGGAGGTTTCCCCCACTTCATGCTGAAAGAAATCTTCGACCAGCCCGACTGCATCAGCGACTGTATGCGTGGGCGCGTGAATACGGACACTTGTACGGTCACCCTTTCCGCTGTGTCCAATTACAAGGAACAACTGTTGCGTGCCGGACGCTTTATTATCGTAGCCTGCGGTACTTCGTGGCATGCCGGACTTATCGGCAAACAACTGATTGAAAGCTTCTGCCGCATTCCGGTGGAAGTGGAATACGCTTCCGAGTTCCGTTACCGCAATCCGGTGATTCATCCTGATGACGTAGTGATTGCTATCTCCCAAAGCGGAGAAACTGCCGACACATTAGCTGCCATTGAACTGGCCAAGTCGCAGGGAGCCTTTATCTATGGCATCTGTAACGTCATCGGTTCTTCCATTGCCCGTGCTACGGATACCGGTTCCTATATCCATGTGGGGCCCGAAATCGGAGTGGCTTCTACGAAAGCTTTTACCGGACAGGTTACCGTGCTTACCCTGCTGGCTTTGGCATTGGGGCGTGAAAAAGGTACACTTTCGGAGGAAGAATATCATCGGGTGGTGAAAGAACTGGTCGCCGTCCCTGAAAAGATGCGGACCGTCTTGAAGCAGCATTCGTTCATCGCCGATTTCTCAAAGATGTTTACATACGCTCGCAACTTCATTTATTTAGGTCGCGGATATGCCTTCCCGGTTGCCTTGGAAGGAGCTTTGAAGCTGAAGGAAATTTCGTACATCCATGCCGAAGGTTATCCGGCAGCTGAGATGAAGCACGGCCCTATTGCTCTGATTGATGCCGAAATGCCGGTGGTCATCGTGGCCACACAGTCGCCCTTGTACGAAAAAGTGTTGAGCAACATTCAGGAAATCAAGGCTCGCAAGGGAAGAGTAGTAGCCGTAGTAACCGAAGGAGACACGGTTATCCGTAGCTTGGCTGATTACAGCATCGAACTTCCCGCTACGCTGGAATGTCTGGATCCGTTAGTAGCTTCCATTCCGTTGCAGTTGCTGGCTTATTACATTGCAGTTTGCCGTGGAATGGATGTCGACCAGCCACGCAATCTGGCTAAGTCTGTAACGGTGGAATGACGTAAGTTTTTCACAGATACACTTAAATCCCTGTATTTCTGACGCCTTTGGTGAGAAATGCAGGGATTTTTACTCTTTACTGTTTTAGATTTGAAAACGTAGTGTTGAAAAAGAGAAAACCGTAAGTAATTCATAATTAATGGTTGATAAGTAAGAAGAAAGCGTGCTGTTTTTCCTCTTTACAGATATTTTCTGTATCTTCAAAGGCAAAACCGCATGCTATGAATTACGAAACTTATCAAATCATGCTATATGTCCTGTCCTTTCTGGCAGTGATAGTCTTTATAGCACTTTATTTTGTGAAGGCCGGGTACGGCATGTTGCGTACCCGCTCGTGGGGATGGTCTGTGCCGAACAAAGTAGGCTGGGTACTGATGGAAGCTCCTTCATTTGTGGCAATGGGGCTTTGGGCGTGGAAGGCAGGAGTAGAGGCGTATACTCCGCAGGTCATATTCGTAGGATTGTTCATGCTACATTATTTCCAACGTTCGTTTGTCTTTCCATTACTGATGAAAGGGAAGAGCCGGATGCCGCTGGCTATCATGGCGATGGGGATACTTTTCAATGTAATCAATGCGACCTTGTTGGCCAGATCGCCCGCGTAGGTCTGCGTGGACAGAATGCGCCGCACCGTTGCTTTGCACCACAGCGGCGCGGGCGTGGGGCGCGGCTGGCCAGCACTGACCGCGCGGTAGACGGACGGTGGCAGCACGCCCTGCGCGTTGAGGGTCTGGGCGATCCTGCCCGCGCCGTTTCCCTGCAGATACAGTGCAAATATCTGCCGCACGACCTGCGCGGCGGGTTCGTCCGGGAGCAGACGGCTGTGATCCTGCGGATCCTTCCGGTAGCCGTAGAGCGCAAAGCTCGCAATGTAGCTCCCGCTGCGCCGCTTGTGGTCCAGCACAGCCCGCACATTCCCGGACAGATCCTCCAGGTACCACTCATTGATAAGTCCGTTGATCTGGCGTGCCTTTTTGCCTGCCGGGTCGCAGGTATCCACATGGTCCAGCACCGCGATGAACCGCACGCCCCATTCCGGGAACAGCCCGTGCAGATATTTTTCTACCAACTCCATGTCACGGGTGAACCGCGACTGCGTTTTTGCCAGAATGACCTCAAATTTGCCCGCCCGCGCGTCGGCCAGCATCGCGTTGAAGCCGGGCCGCGCACGGTCAATGCCGGAGTAGTCCTCGTCGGTGTATACCCTATAAATGCGGTAGCCGTGCTCCGCAGCCCAGGCCAGCAGCAGCGCCCGCTGGTTGCGGATGCTCTCGGACTCGCGCGCGGTCTTTTCCTCGTCCTCCTTGCTCAGGCGGCAGTAGACCGCCGCCCAGCCCTTACGCGGGGGCATCGGTGCCGCCGTCCTTTGTGCCGTTTATCAGCCGCAGCTGTTGTAAAAGGCGTTCAAGGTTTTGCCGCCGCTCCTTCTCGGTTTCCGACTGGAAAAATTCGATAACGGTATACTGCATTCTCACCCCTCCCCTGCTGCATTGTACGCCGTATCCTGCCCAGGCAGCACAAAAGCGGCACAGCCTTCGCCGTGCCGCTTTTTCCTATCGAATCCGACGCATTACGCCATATAAGGCGCAATAAAATCAAACACCGTATCCCAGTAGCTGTCCCCCAACGCGTACATGGCCTCACCGTGGCCCGCGCCCTCAGCGGTCAGCTCGGCCTTGTTGTCGCCGGGCTTGGCATTGTACAGTGTATCCATCATCTCGTAGGGGATGAAGTCGTCCGCCGTGCCGTGGATGAACAGCATAGGCTTTTCGCAGCGCGCTACCTGCGCAAGGGCGCTCGCCTCGGTGAAGCTGTACCCTGCGCGCAGCCTGGCGACACCGCTGGCCGTATACAAAATCGGGAACTCCGGCAGCCCGAACCGCAGCTGCAGCTCACTGGAAAAAATATCCCACACACTGGTGTAGCCGCAGTCCTCCACGAAGGCTTTCACATTATCGGGTGTGCTCTCCCCTGCCGTCATCATCGTTGTAGCCGCTCCCATTGAGATGCCGTGGATAACAATTTTCGCCTCCGGGTCATCCGCAAGGATGAAATCGATCCAGCGCAGTATGTCCTCGCGGTCCAGCCACCCCATGCCTACATAGTCGCCCTCGCTCTCGCCGCAGGCCCGCAGGTCGGGTGCGATCACTTGATAGCCAGCTTCATAATAGGGCGCTGCCAACTGCAGCGCGCCTGTGTAGTCACCGCGGTATCCGTGCAGTACAAGGGCCCAACGGTGCGTGTCAGCGGTCTCTGCATTGGCGTAGTAAACGCCGTGCAAGGTCAGGCCGTCGTCCGCGGTCAGGGTCACATCCCGGCCAGGGTGTCCCTTCGTGAAAGTATCGATCTTACTTTTATATGCCGCGCGGTTGTCCTCCATGACCGCCTCAACACTGTCCGCCGGTGCATCCACCTCCAGTGCCACCTCTCGGTCACCACCGTTGCCGCTGCGGCCAATCGCATAATTGACCAGATAATTACTGATAAATACCAGCGCCGCAGCCAACGCAACGACCACTACGCCTGCTGCGATTAGAAGTTTCTTTTTCGTGTTTGCTTTCGTTTTCACTTTGCTTTCCCTTTCTGCCATTACATGATTGCTCAACAATAGTTGCCAGTATACTGCAAAGTTCTTGATTTGTCAACAGTATAAAGAAAAAGTAAAGGCAATACCGCATAATTCTAAGTGCCGATACGGCGAGCGAGGTGCGGCAGCTGCTAAGCCAAAAGCGCAGATAATACTGGATGCTGCAAAGGTGAGCGCCGCCAGTGGCGGAAACAGCGAACCGAAGCAGGGGCAGCGGTCGCAGAGTGCGAGGGGCTTTTGCCCCCGAAGCACGATGCGGGTACCGCAACCCGACATTATCGAGCATTTTGGCAACGCAGATGCCGTGCCGCAGCCGCCGGAGCGGTGCTTGAGCCGTTAGGCGGGAATTGTGCGGTATTGCCTAAAAACAACAGGCACAACCTTACGCGCCGCAATGCGGCAAAAGGCTGTGCCTGTTATTTTATGCGTGGTTACAGGTCGTCCTGGTCCTGGGTCGGCATTTCGTCCGCCTGGTCGGGAACGCCGGTCCAGCTGCCAAGCGGGTCGTTGTGGCTGGCAAGGTTTTCGTCGTCAATGGTCTGCCGGTCCTGGTGGGCATCGGCAGGGGTATAAGGTTCCTGGGCGCTGCGAAGCACCGGGTTGACAATGCCGGGCTCCGGCAAAAAGTCGCTGTCCCGCGTCAGGTCGGTCCAAAATTCGGGGTCTTCACTTTCCGCGCCGCGTGGGCCGTAAGGGCGATGAAGCATGGGCAAACACTCCTTTGTTTTGCGTTGGGTTTAAGCTGCGTTCCGGCGGCCTAAACTGTAATTACAGTATGCGGCAAAGGAGTATGTTTTATGCGGATACGGTTATTTTTCAGCGCGTTGGCGCTTACCCTGCTGCTGTTGCTTCCCATGGTTGGGCTGGTGGAGTATTTTGCCATGCAGCGCCAGATGCAGGAGCGCGTGCGCCGCGCCAATGCGGCGGGCACGGCAGTGCAGGTAGACCCGGCGTCTCGCTATATGGGCAGCCTGTTGTTGGCGGTGCAGAAAGAGGAACCCGAATTTATCCTGCTGCGCATGGATGCCCCTGCCGCCACGCTGACTCTGTGCGGCTTGCCCGGCAACATGCAGCTTGCCGCCCCCAGCGGTACCACAACGCTGGCCGCAGCTTATCTGGCGGCTGGCCCGGCACGGGCAGCTCAGCTGCTGGGGGATACCCTTGGTACCGCCCCGCAACACTACCTTGCGGCCACACCCAGCTGCTATGCCAGCTTTTGGGAGCAGGGCACCACCGTGCGGCTGGATATGGCCGCGTTGCAGGAGGATACAGACCCCCACCAGAACTTTGTGGCAGAAATCGAGGCTGCCACTGCCGAAACCGCTCTGCGTGATTTGGGGGCAGAGCAGACTGATGCCGGAGCAGCCCGGCTGTTGGCAGCTTACACCGCGGCCTTATTCCGCCAAAACCCCCAGCAGCTTGCCGCCCTGCCAGGCCAGGCACGGCAGGCCAGTGCCCGCATTTTAACGGATTTGCAGGCGCAGGACTGGAACACGCTGGAAAGTGTATTCAACTATTTCAGCACCGTCCCCGCGCTGGTAGTGGAAACCGCCCTGCCCAGCTTCACCAGCCGCCCCGAAGGGGAGCTTGCCCTGACGGAAAACGGGCAGCAGACGGTGCAGGAGGTGCTGAGGATGGGGGCAGGGGAATAACGCCGCAAATTGCCCGGTAGGGCGGGGTCACCTGACCCCGCCGTAGCTTGGCTGTATTGCCCGTGCAAAATTTATGATGTGCGAATAAATTATTTGTAGGGGTCGGCGTCCCCGGACGGGCCTACATTGTATCGTGCCTATTATATGATGGAGTGTGACATTTGCCGCCACGCCCGGCCCAACGCGGCAGCCGCGGCGGGAATGTCCTCCGCCTGCAAGCCGGAATAGCCCGCCACCACAGTATCGGGGCGGCAATGAGCGGCATCCTGCATATAATATTCGCTCAAGCCTTTCAGCCGCACCCCTTGTTTGGCCGCGGCCTGCACCATGGCCTGTTCGCCGCCCGCGCCCGGTAATGTGAGCAAAAAATGCAGACCGGAGTGTGCCCCCGCCAGCGTCAAATCCGGGTCCAGCCCGGCGTGCAGGGCGGCGGCAAAGGCTTCCATCCGGCGCTTGTAGGTCAGGCGCATCCGGGCAATATGGCGGGCAAAATAACCATTGGCCATGAACTCACACAGTGTTTGCTGCTCATATCGGCTGACGGTGTTGGCGTACATGGAAAAATCGCTCTGGTAGCGTTCCAGTAGCCCCTGCGGCAGCACCATGCAGGCAATGCGCATGCCGGGGGCAAGGCTTTTGGAAAAGGTGGTCAGGTACACCACCGGCCCGTTGGCACCGGACATGCCCTGTAAGCTGGGCAGTGGGCGGGTGGCAAAGCGGAACTCTGAGTCATAGTCATCTTCTAGGATAAAGCGCCCCGGTTTGGCGGCGGCCCAGGCTAACAGCTGCGCGCGCCGGGGGGCCGGCATGGTAACGCCGGTGGGAAAGTGGTGGCTGGGGGTAACATAGCACAGGTTGGCTCCGCTTTGCTCTAGCGCGCGGATCGGCAGACCGCTTTCGTCAATTTCCACCGGTACGCAGGGGATGCCGTTGTTTTCCAGTACGGCGCGGGTGCGGCTGTAGCCGGGGTTTTCCACCGCGGCGGTGCTGCCCGCAAACAGGTGTGCCAGGCAGCCCAGCAGGTACTCCACCCCGGCCCCGACCACGACCTGATCCGCTGTGCAGTCCACGCCGCGGTATTCGCCAAGGTAGGCGGCAATCTGGGCGCGCAGGTTTTCATCCCCCTGCATATCACCCCGCTGCAGCAGCTCCGGCCGCTGGTACATCAGTTCCTTTTGGATGCGCCCCCAGCTGCGGGCAGGAAAGAGGGAAGTATCTACACTGCCGGTTGACAAATCGTATAAAATATCGTCTTGATTGCTGACTGTATTTTTTGGCGTGGCTTTTGGGGCGGGAACCACGCTGTGCTGCGGGCGGGTGTGCAGCATGCCGCCGGTTTCCTGAACAAAAAAGCCGCTGCGGGGCCGGGTGACGGCCAGCCCTTCCGCCGCAAGCATCTGGTAGGCAGTATCCACCGTGTTGGTGCTGATGCCAAGCTGGGCCGCCATGGTGCGCCGCCCTGGCAAAGCCTTGCCCGGCTGCAAGGCACCGGAGCGGATATCCTGCGCAAGTGCGTTATAGAGCTGCTCATACAGCGGCATTTTTTCTTCAGGATGCAGTTCAATCATGGCGGTTCCCCCTCACGTTTTATAATCTGGCACCATAAAAAATAAATTTACTGGCCATTTATATCATGCCAGATAAGATTATAATAGAGCATATCCCAAGCGGCTTCCTTTGTCAAGTAAATAGACTACAAAGGAACGGGGAAAATAGCAAAATGAGGGGAAGTATCATCCATGTCTACTGCTGTTATGTGGCTCCTGCTGTTCGTTGTTGTGGCGCTCGGTATCCTGATCGCTGCACTCAGCAAAACCAAATTCACCACCCAAAAAATTGCAACCATCGGTATTATGGCTGCGCTCAGCTTTGTTGCGTATGAGTTTTTCCGCATTCCCAACGTGCTGGGCACCGGTTCTTCTTTCCACCTGGGCAACACCTTTACCGCACTGACCGCCCTGATGCTGGACGGCGTTTCCGGTGGCCTGGCTGGTGCTATCGGCCTTGCTTTGGCCGATATCATGGCCGGTGATCCGGGCTATGCCATCACCACCTTTATCCTTAAATTCATCATCGGCATTGTCTGCGGCGTGTTTGCTCACAAGGTGTTCAAGCTGCAGGATCTCAGCGCAGCAGACGGCGTTAAGTATTACGTTGCCGTTATCGGCTCTGCATTCAGTGGCCTGCTGGTCAATGTGTTCACCGACCCGTTCCTGGGCTACTTCCGTAACCGCTATATCTTTGGTCAAGAGGCTGACCTGGCTTCCACCGTGGCCAAGATCACCAGCGGCGTTACCCTGATCAACTCTCTGCTGTCCACCGTGTGCGCTGTGGTGCTGTTCCTGGCGCTGGTGCCCGCTCTGCGCAAAGCAAACCTGCTGCCCGCAGCCGATAAACCAGAATAAGCGCAGCCATGGAAAATAAGCGATAAAATATATTACCTGAATGGCACCTGCCGCAAATGGCAGGTGCCATTTTTGTGCAAAATATGAAAAAAACGGAAACCACTGGTGCTGAAGCGCAAAATGGTGTAAAATAGAACCTATGTATTGAGGTCAGAAAATACAAGGGCAATACCGCATAATTCTAAGTGCCGATACGGCGAGCGAGGTGCGGCAG
>OGXA01003353.1_pt1 | contig 10349 bp, 8 predicted proteins | sample 1576171 | NCBI WGS metagenome assembly OGXA01 (sample SAMEA3541587, study PRJEB24748) | human gut metagenome | biome: human gut; feature: human-associated habitat; material: faeces | place: China | collected 2012 | reverse complement strand
GATTTTCTGGCCTTCAGAAGTGCTTTTGTGCGAAGCATGTCCGGAAGGAGCTGTTTGATCTCCTTCAGGAGTAGTCCCTGTTCTTTGAGTTCTTTGATACAGCTAAAAAGCTGTATATCTTCTTCCGTATAGTGCCGATGTCCCATCTCAGTGCGTCCGATCGGAAGATCAAGCTCTTCCTCCCAGTAGCGAAGAACATGTGATTCTACGCCAACGTGTTTGGCAGCTTCTGAGATCATGTAATGAACGTCGCCCATACGATAACCCCCTTATTAAAATAAGTATGTGATATAGATTGAGTACAAGTCTATTGTAGCATAAGAAGAAGAGATGGAAAGAAAAATCGTTCGACAAATGTTGCAGAGGGAAGAATGTCAGATAGGATGATGCTTACTGGATCTGTATTTGGTTCAGACGTATACATAAAAAGAGACGATCTTCAGATGAAAACCGTCTCTTTCTTACTGTCTTATTCAATCTACGTGTTCTGATTACTCAGCGCTGATTGCTCCTGTAGGACATGCTGATTCGCAAGCACCACAGTCAACACATGCAGAAGCATCGATCTGCATATGATCTGCACCCATAGAGATTGCTCCTACTGGACATTCGCTTTCGCAAGCTCCGCAGCTTACACATTCGTCTGAAATTACGTGTGCCATGATATGTATCCTCCTTGTTATTATGAAAAAATTAAAAATCGATATGCCTTTCGCATATCTTTATTCTAATACAGAACTTGAAAATATACAAGAGGAATTTATGCTTAAAAATAGATACAATCGAGTTAGAAATGTCAAACTAATAGCGCGAAATAGGCATTTCTTTGGTTAGAAATATAAAACCAAAAGGTTAGTAATATAAAACTTACAAATGAAAACAAAAAGAATTTATGAAATCTTAAGAAATTTTTCTACCTTTCCCGGGCGATTTGGTGTATAGTGGGTACTGTACCATTTTATAACCAATAATGAAACTGATTTTAAGATAGAGAAAGTGGAGTGGATTTATGAAAAAACGGTGGAGTATACTTTCGGCTGTACTTTGTGTGGCACTTTTGACTGGTGGATGTGGAACTGGAAGCAAGAATGATGCAGGTACAGGAAAAGAGCAGACATTCAGCCATGAGACAAGGGAAGAGAATGAGCATCAGAGTAACCTGGATGTTTTACAGCCATCTGCATATGGCAATGTGCAGGGACTGAATCTGGAGAAAGGAAGCTCGATTTCTATTATAGGAAGAGGAAGTTCTTCCGCATACTGGAAAGCTGTTCAGGAAGGTGCAAAGCAGGCGGTAGCGGATATTAATACAAACCTGGGATATAAAGGGAATGATAAAGTAAAGCTTGTTTATTCTGCGCCGGAGACAGAGAATGATGTAGATGATCAGGTAAACATTCTGGATGAGGAGCTTGCACGGTATCCGGTTGCAGTCGGGATCGCAGCGGTTGATTCAGGGGCATGTGAGGTTCAGTTTGATCTTGCTGCAGAGAATGGAATCCCGATCGTAGCATTTGATTCCGGGACCGATTATCAGAATATTGTATCCATGATTGATACAGATAATACAACTGCCGCTGCAACAGCAGCAAGTAAGCTGTGCAACAGTATCGGTGAGAGTGGTCAGATCCTTGTAATCGCACATGACTCCAAGTCTACTTCTTCTGAAGAAAGAGAGCAGGGATTTGTACAGGAAGTGGAAAAGAATGATCCGAATGTAACGGTTGCAGAGATCTGGCATCTGGATGATCTGGATGCGATCACGAAAGAGATCAATGCAGATTCATCTGAAAAGAATTCCCAGGAGACTGCAGATAATGTGCAAAAAGCAGAGGAAGAGAACGCAGATAGCCGGGATACCCAGACGGCACAGCAGGATGCAATCAAGTATCTTCTTGAAAAGTATCCGGATGTAAAAGGAATTTTTGCAACCAATGAAACAGTAGCAGACCTTGTGGTGAATGTTCTGGACTCTATGGACAAAACAACAGGGGAAGACCGAATCAAGGTAGTGAGCTTTGACGGCGGGGAAGATCAGATGAAGCTTCTGGAAGATGGGAAGATTGATGGACTGATCGTTCAGAACCCATACGGAATCGGCTACGCAACGGTTGTTGCCTGCGCAAGAGCAGTGCTTGGTCAGGGAAATGAAGCAATGGTAAGTACCGGATATACCTGGGTTACAAAAGATAATATGAATAAAGATTCGATTAAGAAGATGCTTTATTAGTAAGAAGAAATGTCTGAAATCTGTGGGAAATGGGTTTCAGACATTTTTATATAAAAACGGTTGTGAGTGACATATTATTTATGCCGGCTACAACCGTTTCTTTTTGCTATTTTTTCGTCAGTGGAAGGGAGAAGATAAATTCTGTTCCAACGCCCTCGGTACTGATCACATTGATATTTTCATTGTGTGCCTGAATAATTTCTTTTACGATCGAAAGCCCAAGTCCGGTTCCTTTTTTGTCTTTTCCGCGGGAGAGATCGCTTTTGTAAAAACGTTCCCATATTTTGTTGATACTTGATTTCGGAATGCCAATTCCATAATCTTTGACGGAAGTATATACTTTGTCACCGCGCGGTGTGGTTTCAATCGTGATCGTAGACTCCGGATTGCTGAATTTGATCGCGTTGTCCAGCAGATTGTATAGAACCTGTTGGATTTTGTGCCGGTCAGCATGTACATACAGGGTACGAGTTGCCAGAAGAAGTTCGATAGAAATTTTTTTGGCAGTGCAGGTACCTTCGAAAGAAGCTGCTGTGTTACGGATCACTTCGTGAATATCAAAATCTGTTTTATTAAGAAGAAGATCCTTCGTATCAAATTCATTCAATGTCAGCAGATCGCGTGTAAGGTCAGTAAGACGTTCTGTTTCAAATAAGATGATATTTAAGTATTTGCCCTGCATTTCAGGTGGAATCGTGCCATCCGCCATGGCTTCAACATAGCCCTTGATGGAAGTCAGAGGAGAACGGAAATCATGGGATACATTTGCCACAAATTTCTTCTGGTAATCCTCCATATCTTTCAGTTGGGAAGACATGTAGTTGAGAGATGCGGAAAGATATCCTATCTCATCCTGCGTATTAACCGGGATGACAACATCCAGATTGCCGGAAGCATACTGCTTTGCTGCATTCGTAATCTTGACGAGCGGGCGGTAGATCAGAAAATGTACACCCAGCAAAATAATGAATGAGAGCACATAAATGATCAGAATCACGATATACGTGTTACGCATCAGAACAGAATGTGCGTCTGTGATCTGCGAGTAAGGCTTGTGTACAAGTAGATATCCGTGGGTTGAAAAATTCTCTGTGACCGGAGCAATCACGGTGATCATTTCTGAGTTGAAGTACCCGTGATAATCACCGGTCAGATAAGTGGAGCCACCGGATTCGGCAGGATCAAAATTTTCAATCCGGGAAGGGGCATACGATACATCGCCGGATTTGGCAGATGCAAGCAAAGATCCCTCATTATCAACAAACCAGATATCTGAATTCAGATAATCGCTCATACCATTGAGCTGTGTATAAACATCTGCCAGAGTAATGGTTTCGGAAAAATAGTCCGGCAGATAATTGGATGCAAGCAGATTCGCCGACTGATACATATTGCCGGAAATGCTGCTTTCCAGATAGTGGGTTGTCAGTGTGGATGACAGGGATGCCACTGTAAAAATACTTAAAAATCCGAGAATAATATATAAGAGGATAAATTTAAGGTAAAGAGTACTTTTCATTACTTCACCTCAAATTTGTAACCGATTCCCCAGACGGTACTAAGTCCCCAGGAAGGATGATCCTTGATCTTCTCGCGCAGACGCTTAATATGAACATCAACGGTACGGGTGTCGCCGACATACTCATAACCCCAGATCTGGTCAAGGAGCTGCTCGCGTGTGAATACCTGGTTTGGTGAAGAGGCGAGGAAATACAAAAGTTCCAGTTCTTTTGGTGGCATATCTACATTCTTACCATCAACGTTTACTGCGTAATTGGTAAGATTGATCTCGATTCCCGGATAGTCAACAACCTTTCCGCGGCTGGCGGCAGGAGTTTCTGGTTTGGCAGGCTGATAGCGTCTGAGTACCGCTTTTACTCTTGCGACAAGCTCCTTGGAATCGAATGGTTTTAAGACGTAATCATCAGCACCAAGCTCCAGACCGAGCACCTTGTCAAATACTTCTCCTTTTGCGGAAAGCATAATGATTGGGGTATTGTGCTTACTGCGGATCTCGCGACAGACCTGATAGCCATCGATGCCCGGAAGCATCAGGTCGAGCAGCATCAGGTTTGGCTGATAGGATTCAAATGCGGTAAGAGCTTCTTCCCCGTCGTGTACGATCATCGTATCGAAGCATTCCTTTGTAAGGTAGAGAGAAATCAGTTCTGCAATATTCTCGTCGTCATCTACAATTAAGATTTTCTGTTTAGTCACCATGATAGTTCCCCCAATGATTATTTGAATTCTACGATAGTTACACCGGCATCGCCCTCCCCGAAAGCTCCCAGCCGGAAGGATTTGATATGTTTCTGGCGGCGCAGATACTGATGGATCCCGTTCCTGAGTGCGCCGGTTCCTTTCCCGTGTACAATTCGTACCGGACTTAAGTGTGCGATATAGGCATCATCCAGATATTTGTCAAGTTCGGCAACTGCTTCATCGACTGTCTTGCCAAGAAGATTGATCTCCGGACTGACATGCATGGATTTGCCCATCTTCATCTTGCCACTGCTGGTTTTGCGCATCTGCTTTGCAGTAACCGTAAGCGGTTCTTCGATCAGTTCGAGATCGGAAATATTGACCTGTGACCGGAGAATACCCATCTGGACAAACAGGTTGCCTTTGGCATCCGGTAGTGAATTTACCGTTCCGGTCAGATTCATGCTCAGTACTTTTACAGAATCGCCCAGATGGAAATCGCTTGCCTTGTAAGCTTTGGAAGGTTTTTTCTTTTCCAGACGGTTTTTATTTTCAGTTTTGGAAAGCTGCTTACGGATCCGTTCTCTTTCTTTTTCCATCTCGGAAGCGGAAATACTGGCTTTGCCGAATTTGCGGAAGTTCTTCATTGTCTCATCAGCAAAATCTTTGGCTTCCTGAACAATGTCGGTTGCTCTGGCATTTGCCTCACGAATGATCCGGTCGCGCTGTGTATCCAGCTTTTCCTGTTGGTGCTTGAGTTCGGACTTGAGACGCTCCATCTCGCGGCGGTAAGAAGCAACCTCTTCCCGCTCTTTTTCGATGGTCTTGCGGCTCTGTTCCAGATCAGTAAGGAGATCTTCAAAAGATTCATCCTCCTCGGTCAGATGCGTTTTGGCATCCTGGATGATATAATCCGGAAGGCCGAGTTTTTCGGAAATCGCGAAAGCATTACTTTTTCCAGGAATACCGATCAGAAGATGGTAAGTAGGGCTTAATGTCTCCACGTCAAATTCACAGCAGGCATTTTCTACTCCCGGAGTAGAAAGAGCAAATACCTTCAGTTCGCTGTAGTGTGTCGTTGCCATAGTGCGGATTCCACGGTTATGCAGATGTGACAGAATGGCGATAGCGAGTGCAGCACCTTCAGTCGGATCGGTTCCCGCACCAAGTTCATCGAAAAGGACTAATGAATTCTCATCCACATGATTTAGGAAAGAAACCACATTTGTCATGTGAGAAGAGAAGGTACTTAAAGACTGTTCAATACTCTGTTCGTCACCAATATCAGCATAAACCTGGTTAAATACAGCAAGTTCTGAACGGTCAAGTGCAGGAATGTGCAGACCTGCCTGGCCCATCAAGGTAAAAAGTCCCACAGTCTTGAGGGAAACGGTCTTACCACCTGTATTCGGACCGGTTATGACGAGAAGATCAAAGGTATCTCCAAGTGTCAGACTGATCGGAACAACTTTTTTACGATCCAGAAGAGGGTGTCTTCCCTCACGGATCCGGATCCGGCCTTCGGTGTTAAAGACTGGGCGGCTGGCGTTCATATCCAGTGCCAGTGCACCTTTTGCAAAAATAAAATCCAGTTCTACAAGTGCTTTGTAGTTCAGACGGATTTCTTCAATATATTCAGCTGCATCCACACTGAGGCGGGCAAGGATCACCTGGATTTCTTCCTGCTCCTGAGCATATAATTCTTTCAGATCATTGTTCAGTTTGACAACGGCCATCGGCTCAATGAAAAGTGTGGAGCCGGTTGCTGACTGGTCATGGATCAGACCATTTACCTGGCTGCGGTACTCGGCTTTTACCGGGAGACAGTAACGGTCGCCACGCATGGTAATAATGGCATCCTGGAGATAGGTGCGCATGGAACCGTTCAAAAGTCCGGTCATGGTAGAATGGATTTTGTCATTCATGCCGTTAATACTGCGGCGGATCTGCTTTAATTTGCTGCTGGCATCATCGCTGATCTCATCTTCACCAAGAATGCAGCGGTCAATTTCGGCAGAAAGTGGTGTAAGCGGCGCAAGCTGTTCAAAATATACATCCAGACAATCTGCCTGATCGTCTGCATTTTCATGACGGCCGTAGGATTTGATCCGGGCGGTTGTCTGAAGAAGCTTGCCGATCCGGAGGAGTTCCGGTGCGCTTAAGGCACTTCCGATCTCCAGGCGCTTAAGAGAGTCGGAGACAGCATAGCAGCCGCTGAAAGAAGGAATTCCCTTCTTTACAATGCGGGTAAATGCTGCGGCAGTCTGTTCCTGTGCAGTGATGATTTTGTTAAGGTCGGTCATCGGCTTGATCCGTCGGCAGAATGAAGCTCCGCCAGGGGAAGAAGTGTGATCGGTCAGCATCTCTATAATTTTTGGAAATTCCAATTTTGTTAAAGATTTTTGATTCATAATACATTTATACCTCATATTTTTTCTGGTTCTATTCTAACTTATTTACCGTCTAAATGAAAGTGGAAAGGTGAAATTTCGTTGAACATTTGCGGGGAATCATGTATACTAAAACCAGGTGTGGCTGAAAGCACTCCGGAGGCCTAAGGAGAAGCACAATGTCTGATAATCGGGAGAATAAGCATAACGAAGAACCGCACGACAGTGAGGAAGAAAAATATTCGTTTTTGCAGGAAACAGTAAAAGATGAACAGCGAAGTAAAAAAGGAATCATGGGAAATCTGTGCAGGCTTGCAGGAAGAGGACTGATTTTTGGACTTGCAGCAGGTCTTGCGTTTTATGCCCTTCGCCCATGGGCGATGACACATCTGGGCGGAGAGAAGGTAACGATTCCGCTGGATCAGGAGGAAACTCCGGTTGAGAATGAGACGGATACCAAGGATCAGGAAGCACAGGAAGAAGAGATTCAGTATCCGGATCTAACTGTCGAAGATTATCAGGAGATGAACCATGCATTATACCAGGTGGCATTGTCAGCAGGAAAAAGTGTGGTTGAGATCTATGCCGTGCACCGGGATGAAGGCTGGGAGAATGCAGGGGAGCAGGCTGTATCGGGAGTTATTTTCTGGGATAATGGAGCAGATCTTTTGATTGCGGCACCGGCAAGAATTGTAAAAGATGCAGAAGCACTGAAAGCCACATTTTCAGATAATACTACATATAACGCAACTTTGAAAAAGCAGGACCGGAATCTTGGACTTGCGATCATTGCGATTAAGAGATCAGATCTGTCGGATAGTACGAGGAACCAGATCCAGACGGCGATGCTTGGTAATTCTAATGCAGTGAACCGTGGGGACGGCGTGATCGTTCTTGGTGAGCAGTTTGGATATGCAGGTGGTGTCGGATATGGGATCATCAGTTCCACCAGAAATTACCGGACAGTGGCGGACGGGCAGTACCGGCTGCTTGATACAGATATTGCAGGAAGTGAAAAAGGGAGCGGAATTCTGTTTAACACGGCGGGTGAAGTGATTGGAATCTGTGACCAGTCAGAACTGCAGAGAGACGGAAATCTTGTAAGTGCCTATGCGATTTCGGATATCAAGGAAGAGATCGAACTTCTGGCAAATGGACAGGGAGTTCCGTATATTGGCGTTCACGGAGTTGTAGTGACGGAGAAGCTTGCCGGCGAACAGGGAATCCCGAAAGGCATTTATGTCAGGGAAGTAGAGGCTGATTCGCCTGCGATGCAGGCGGGGATCCAGAATGGTGATGTGGTCACAGAGATTAACAAGACAGATATCACCGGTATAGCAGGACTTCATAAACAGATCGCAGAAGCCGGAACCGGTACACAGATCAGGATCAAAGGGCAGAGGCGTGGCGCAGATGGTTATGTTGATGTAACATTTGATGTGACAGTTGGAAGTAAAGAATAGATTTGCAGATAAAAAGCAACCATAAATTTAAAATATAGAGCAGGAAGAGGAATGACATGAGATATATTGAGACATTACACGAAGGCGAGACAATCAGAAATACGTATCTTTGCAAAGGGAAAAGAAGTGCGGAGACAAGGAACGGAAAACCATATGACAACCTGATCCTTCAGGACAAGACAGGAACTTTAGATGGAAAGATCTGGGATCCGAATTCAAATGGAATTGCAGATTACAGCGAAAAAGATTTTATTGAAGTTTACGGGGAGATCATCAGCTATAACGGCAATCTTCAGATGAACATCAAGCAGCTCCGTGTAGCAGACGAGGGAGAATACGATCCGGCGGATTATATGCCGACCAGCGAGAAAAGTGTGGATGGAATGTATGAAGAACTGATGCGTTATGGAAAGCAGGTGAAGAACCCGTATCTGCAGCAGGTGATCCGGTATTATTTTGTAAATGATGAACAGTTTATCAAGAGCTTCAAGGCACATTCTGCAGCAAAGAGTGTACATCACGGATTTGCCGGAGGACTTCTGGAGCACACATTAAGCGTAGTGAAATTCTGTGAATATATGGCAGGGGCATATCCGATCCTGAATAAGGATCTTCTGTATACAGCGGCAATGTGTCATGATATCGGAAAGACACAGGAACTTTCCCTGTTCCCGGATAATGATTATACCGATGATGGGCAGCTACTCGGTCATATTGTGATCGGTGTGGAAATGCTGGATGATGCAATTCGTGAGATCCCGGATTTCCCAAAGAAGCTTGCCAGCGAATTAAAGCACTGTATCGTAGCGCATCACGGAGAACTCGAATACGGTTCGCCGAAGAAACCGGCGCTTGCTGAAGCAATGGCACTTAATTGTGCAGATAATGCTGATGCAAAGATGCAGACACTGACAGAGATTTTTAAGGCAAAAGATACAAAGGACTGGTTAGGTTATAACCGTCTGTTTGAATCTAACTTAAGAAAGACCAGTATCTAAGAGAAGTTCTGAAAGAAAGATGAGTATAAAAATGAAGAAAAATGACGTAGTGACGGTAGAAGTTACAGATATCGGAATCGGTGGTGAAGGAATCGGAAAGGTTGATGGATATACTCTGTTTATCAAGGATGCAGTCATTGGAGATACCGTTGAAGTAAAAGTAATGAAAGCAAAAAAGAACTACGGATATGCGAGATTAATGCGGATTGTAAAAGAATCCGCATTTCGTGTATCTGCACGCTGTCCGGAGGCAAGACGCTGTGGCGGATGCCAGATTCAGGAGATGGATTACCGGAAACAGCTGGAGTTTAAAAATACAAAAGTAAGAAATAACCTGATCCGTCTTGGCAGTGTGGAAGAAGAATTGCTGGATCAGATCATGGAGCCGATCGCAGGAATGGAGGAACCGTTCCGTTACCGGAATAAAGCACAGTTCCCGATCGGAGTGGATAAAGCAGGGAATTTGATTGCCGGATTCTATGCTGGAAGAACCCATCAGATCATCCCGGTTCCGAACAGGGACTGCGTACTTGGAGTACCGGAGAATAAAGTGATCCTGGATCAGATTCTGGACTACATGCGGGAAGAGAAGATTTCTGCATATGATGAGGAACGGCACGAAGGGCTGGTGCGCCATGTCCTGGTCCGGTATGGATTTACAACAAAAGAGATCATGGTTTGTCTGATCATTAACGGGGATAAGCTTCCCAGCAGTGAAAAATTGTTGGAAAAGCTGACAAAGATTCCGGGAATGACAAGTATTACTTATAATATCAATAAAGAAAAGACGAATGTGATCATGGGATCAAAGGTTTGTCCGCTCTGGGGACAGACGTATATCACCGATTATATCGGTAATGTCAAATACCAGATTTCACCGCTGTCTTTCTATCAGGTGAATCCGGTACAGACAGAGGTACTTTACGGAACCGCACTGGAATACGCCGGGCTTACTGGAAAAGAGACGGTTTGGGATGTGTATTGTGGTATCGGGACGATTTCCCTTTTCCTTGCGCAGAAAGCACAGAAAGTTTACGGCGTGGAAATTGTGCCGCAGGCAATTGAA
>OGXA01003351.1_pt1 | contig 10351 bp, 10 predicted proteins | sample 1576171 | NCBI WGS metagenome assembly OGXA01 (sample SAMEA3541587, study PRJEB24748) | human gut metagenome | biome: human gut; feature: human-associated habitat; material: faeces | place: China | collected 2012 | reverse complement strand
GCTGCCGGAGCGGTGCTTAAGCCGCAAGGCGGGAATTGTGCGGTGTTGCCTTTACTCTTTATAAGATACATACAAATATAAAAGCAGCCACCCCCGCAGCATGGCATGACACTGCGGGGGTGGCTGTTATTTATGGAAGGTAGTAACTGTCAGGGATAAATCAGGCAGAAGCCTTTTCGCTGTTCTTTTCGCTCTTGGCATAGCTCTTGAAAGAGTTGACCACGATGGTGATGCCCAGAACGATCAGCAAGATAGCGATGATCAACTGCAGGCCGTTTGCGATGAACACAGCACCCCAAGTGGTTTCGCCAGCGGGGATGGTGGTGGAAGCTGCGGTCTGGATGGCCTTGACCATAGCAATCAGGCGCTGAACCAGAGCAGTGAAGGTGACGCACAGCATGATGATCAGCGGCGGGAACAGCATCTTGTTGTTGCGGCCGGTGACCTTCAGGAAGACGCACAGGGTAACCAGAACCAGAGCGCTGAGCAGCTGGTTGGCGGAACCGAACAGAGGCCAGATGTTGGCATAGCCGACCTGGGTCAGCAGGAAGCCAAATGCCAGGGTGATGATGGTGGAGAAGTAGGTGTTGCAGAACAGCTTACGCCAGCCTTCTGCATGCTCCATATCGTCCACGCTGAACAGTTCCTGGAAGCTCATACGGCCGATACGGGCAACAGCATCCAGGCTGGTCAGAGCCAGAGCGGAAACGCACATGGTCATAAAGACGGTAGCAACATAAACGGGCACGCCGAACATCTCAAAGAAACCAGCAACGCCGCGGCTGAAGATCTGGAACGGGGTACCAGCAGCGGGGGTTCCGTCAGCAGCAGCGGCTGCACCGGCAACGCAGAGGGCCAGAACAGCCAGCAGGCTTTCCAGCACCATAGCACCGTAACCAACCTTCAGCATATCCTTTTCGCTTTCAACCGTCTTGGAAGAAGTACCGGAGGAAACCAGACTGTGGAAGCCGGAAACAGCACCGCAAGCCACGGTAACGAACAGAATGGGGAACATGGTGCCCAGCTTTTCGTTATTGAAACCGGTAAAGACGGGCAGGTTCATGGTGGGATGTGCAACCAGCAGGCCAACAACAGCACCGGCAATCATGCAGATGAACATGAAGGTGGTCATGTAGTCGCGGGGCTGCTTCAGCAGCCACATGGGCAGAACTGCAGCAAAGAAAATGTAAACAAAGGTGATGTAGCTCCAAGTAGCCTTGTCAAAAATCAAGGGGAATTTCATGCCGACAGCAAAGGACAGCACGATGAACACGATGCCCAGAACAGCCTCTTTCCAGCCGGAGAAGTTGAACTTCTTCTGGATCAGGCCAAACACAACAGCGAACAGCATGAACATGATGGAAACCATGCCGGCTGCGCCGTTGGTGGTAGCTGCATCAGCCAGGCTGGTAACGCCGTCAACCGTGGTGTAAGCATTAAAAGTACCGGCAACCATATCAGCAAAAGCTGCAATAACGATGCCGCAGAACAGCCAGCAGAACAGCAGGAACAGCTTGCGGCCCAGCTTGCCGATGTACTTTTCGATCAGCATGCCCATGGACTTGCCGTCGTTCTTAACGGAAGCATACAAAGCGCCGAAGTCGGTAATAGCGCCAAAGAAAACGCCGCCGATGAGCACCCACAGCAGAACCGGCAGCCAGCCGAAAGCTGCAGCCTGGATTGCACCGGTAACAGGGCCTGCACCGGCAATGGAAGAAAACTGATGGCTGAAAACGGTCCAGCCGTTGGTGGGAACGTAATCCTTACCGTCGTTATACTTAACAGCGGGGGTCTGTGCGTTCGGGTTAATGCCCCAGGTTTTTGCCACCCAGCGCCCATAAAACGCATAAGCACAGACAAGAACCACAGCAGCGATCAACACGATGACGAGTGTGTTCATGATAATCCTTCTCTCCGTTAATAATAAAAATTTTCCACTCCATCCAGCCAAATGCGGTAAACAAAAAAGCCTTCGTCTTTCTTTGTTGGCCCATTTGGACCAACGCAAAGACGAAGGCATACACTGCAATCATGCGCTGCACCATTGCAACTTTTACTTCCGCGTTACCACTTTGCTTTGCCGGCTCAATGCCGACCGCTCACCCGCAGCCCCACACCGCACTGTGCTGGACTGCGCACCCCATTAACGGAGGGTTCCCGGCTTGAACTACACGGCGAGCGGTTCTGCCCGCTTTCCCCCAAGCTGCTCGCAGGTGAGGGCCAGACCGCGCCTTGCTGCCATCTTGCACAACCGACGGCTTTCTGTAAGCGGTGATACGGATAGGTCATTTCCTGTTCATTGCATTTGGCTGATGAATTGCTATTACAATAAACCTTTTGGCACACATTTGTCAACACTGTACAAAGCGCTTAACTCATTTTTGGTGATGCGGATAAATTTCACGCAGTTTCGACCGGCTATTCTTGGACAAATTGTAAACAAAATTTGAACAAATTCGCAAGGTTTGACGCAATCAGCAAGGCTTCTCCGCGGCGGGATGAGGGCATCCCGCCCTACAGATCATTTGTATGTTTGCACCGCAATATAAAATAAGCTGTAGGGAACGGTCTTGACCGTTCCGGGGCTTCGCTGTATATGCCATAATGAGATATACAACAAGGCCCCGACAAATTCACTTTTCTCTGCACTTAATTCCGTAATTACCACGGCTTCCAGATTCATAACCCCTATATATTTCATAGAGTTTGCCGTTTATTACAACTTCGTCATCACCTGTAAAAGTGTATGAGTCGCCATTCTCATCACAATACTTGGAAATTGCTTGGTGCGCTTTAACAACAGTAGGATAGATGTCTCCTTCGTTATATGGTACCCAAAAAGCTTTTTTAGACATATTAAACATTAATGTCACTCCTTTCTAAGTTTGAACACATTCCGACTACTTATTGAGACTATTATACTACGACTTCTTATTCAGATCAACTTAGGATTTGTAGCTTTGTCAACTTCCCGATACTGTAATCATATATTTCTCACCTCTGTTTAGATTTATGATTGATGATCACTTTTATCACAATGCAAATCAGTAACAAAATAATGGTCAATACACCATATATCAAGATGCTTGTATACCACGGTGCTGATTGCACAACGTATAATTCGGGATGAGTTTTGAAGTCCCAAACAGTATAAACCCCGTGTCCAATAAATACACCAATAAAAACTGCAATAAAGATGTTTATAATGATGTTTATTTTTTTCATGCAATCACACTCCCTTGGGTAAATTCGCGTTTGCGAAACGAAGTGAAGCAATGAAAGCCCCAGTGGGGCTTTCAAGCGACAGAACGGTCTTGCGATAGCAAGATGGCGGAGTTTCACTCCGACAAGTTCGCGTTTTCCCCTGCCTGTTGGGTGATATACTCGTCCAGCTCGCTGCTCTGCCAGGTGTAGCGCTGCAAAAGCTGCCAATCGCAATCGGGGCGGGCCAGCTGAGCATCCACACAGAAGCGCTCCAGCGGCAGGCAGCACAGCAGGCTGAAGCTGAACGCCGCTGCCACAAAGGCCATGCGTGCCGCCGGGATGCCGCAGAACAACCGCACCGCAGCCAGAACACTGGCCAGTAACAATGCTCCCAGCACCCACGCAGCCCAAATGCGCCGCACCGTTGGGCCGTACAGATTGATATACACCGCCAGCTTGGCCGCGGCCAGCATCGCAAACCCGGCACCGAACCCGCACAGCGCCACGGCCAACACGCGGGATAAGCCCTTTTGAGTAACCGGCTGCGCCCCCAAAAAGTGCAGTGCCGCCAGCACAGTAAGGTCCAGCGCCAGAATGCGGCAAAACTCCCAAAAACCGTTCACCGCAAACGCGGCGGCATCCGGCGCGGTCAGGGGCAGCGGTGCCCCAAGGGCAGCGGCGAATTCCGCCGCCTGCACGGCAAAAAACAACGTATACACACCACACAGCACCGCCATGACTAACACTCCCATCAGCTGAGGCAGGCGCGGCAGGGCTGCCAGTTTGCCGTAAAACTGTTCCGCCGCAACAGGCGGCGCCTTGCGCCGGGCGCTGCCGCCCGCCAGACCAAACAACCAGGCACCAACAGGCAGGGAGAGCGCAAAGATCAGCAGATTTGCCAGCAGGGCATCCTGCCCGAACAGCTGCCCCAGCCAGCTGCCAAGATGCCCCCACAGCCGGGCAAAGTTATCATCCGCCCCAGCCAGCGTGGCGCAGGCCGCACCGCCCAGCAGCAGGGCAGCAGTTATACTGACGGCAGTTTCCAGCGTGCGGCCTTTGCGTCCCGCATGATTGGCCCACCAGCGGTGCAGTGCCTGCCACAGCAGCTGGGTACGCAGCAAAAAGTTGCCAAATGGGATGGCAAACATGCCCGCCACGCCATCCAGCAGCACAAGGCAGCTGGTGCGGCCAGCCGCCAGTAAATCATTGCGGGCCAGCACATAATAAATAGCCGTGCAGTGCCACGCCACGACCTGCCAGAAGCCAAGGTCGTCCGTGTGCAGGCTCCACCCCGCCATGGCCAGGCTTTGCACCAGCCAGCAGCACCACCAAGCCGCGGCGGTCCGGCTGGGTTTGCGGTCCCCCGCCCAGGCGGCGAGCTCCACCACTACGGTATACAGCGCCACAAACACCAACACTCCGGCGCGCCAGGCGGAGTACTCGCTCGCCACCCCAAAACCCAGGCAGCGGTCAACATATTCATAGCCCGCCGCATAGCTCAGCAGCAGGGCGGCCAGCATGACCCACTGCGGATTTTTGGGTGCAGAAAATGGAAGGGGCTGGCCTGCAGCCTCTTTTTTATCAAATTTCATTGGGTTGTCTCCTTATATCAAGGTCGTTTCTTTACGTTTCGTCCGGGCGGTATTCCAACAGGTCAGCGGGCTGGCAGTCCAGCGCTTTGCACAGGGCTTCCAGGGTGGAAAACCGCACCGCTTTTGCTTTGTTGTTTTTCAGGATGGAAAGGTTGGCCGGGGTAATGCCGATGGTTTCAGCCAGCTCCCCCGCCCCCATGTGGCGCTTTGCCATCATCACATCCAGGTTGACGATAATTGGCATCTTCTGCGCCCCCTTACACGGTATAGTCCAGTTCGTCTTTCATCTTAACGGCCTGGGCAAACGCATTTTTGATGACCCGCACGATCAGCGCCATAAACGCCGCCGCAACGCCAATGGCAAAGATGAACGGCAGCCCCAGCACAGCACCCACCGGCAGGCAGAGCGCTGCAGCCCAGGTGCAGCACCAGCTGATGCGCCGCAGGGCCAACACGTTGGCAGGGGTAAACACCTCTTCTTTTTCAATGCGCGCCAAAAACATGTACAGGTTATACAGCATCCACAGGGCCAGCGCGGCGCTGCAATAGCCCAGCCCCAGCAAAAAATACCCCAGCTTTGGCCCATGCACCAGCTGCAGCGCGTGCACCGCCAAAACCCAGCTGACGATGCGCGGCCCGCACAGCACCATCACCACGCACCCCATGGCCGCCGCCAGGGTGGCGAACTTGGTCAGCATAATGCTTTTGTGGTCGTTCCAGCCAAAAAAGTTTTCTGGTAATTGACGCATTGGTCATTCCCCCTGATGTTTTATGGTATATCCGATGCTGTTATCATAGCATATGTCGCATTGTTTTGCAATACATTTTTATTGTTTTTCAATATATTTATTCTGTTTTACAATGCGTTTATGCTTCAGGTTCCTGCACCAGCTGCCCTGCGGCAGATTTTCTGGCTGAAAATGCGGCAAAAAGCTTGACTTTTTCTCCCATACCTGTTACAATATTTAAGCTGTAACAGGCAAATTGAGTATTTGTGCCCGTAGCTCAGTTGGTAGAGCACCTGACTTTTAATCAGGGTGTCCGGGATTCGAATTCCCGCGGGCGCACCAAAAAGCACCAGACAAATTTTTGTCCGGTGCTTTTTTGTTGTGTCATTCAAGATTCTCAACATTGTGATTCCTTTTTGGCTGCTTAGCCCGCTTTTCATTTTCTCCAGATCATCACCCCCATCCAGAACAGGTTGGCGAAGATCCTGTCGGTGCCGGTGGCCACCATGGCCGGGAACAATGCCCAGGACAGCACCACCCGATGGCAATATGCCCCCGCATCTGCCGCGTTCCTGGAATACATTCGCTCTCGGCTGGGGGATGCCTTTTGCTGATTTCACCCATACCAACAACAAACACCGTGCCGCCATGCAGGGGGTTCTCCTGCTTGCGGCACGGTGCTTTGTTGTATCAGGCTATTGTCGGGTTATTGTTTCTTTTTGGCTAGCTGTCTGCCCACGGCCCACAGCCAATCCAATGCGGCGGCGGCAAAGGCGGGGTACACGATCAGGCCGAACAGCTGGTACCAGGTGGGGATAAAGTAATCTGCCCCGCCGGGCAGGGTGCTGGCGGCGTTCAGGGTAATGCTTTGCGGAGTAAAGGTCAGGCCCACGGTCTTGTTTTCATCGGGGCTGCAGGGATCCAGCCGCAGTGCCACGATCTGGGTGCGCGGCAGGGTGTACACATAGGTGCCGTCCGCCAGCACTTTGGGGAAGACGCGGCGGTCCTGGCTGTAGGGCTCCCCCGTTTTTGTGGTGTAATACAGGCACATTTCGCGGGAATCGCCGTCAAACTCCACGTTGTAGCTCACGGTACGCACCACGCGGCCGGATACATCCTCCAAAATCATCTGCGGGTCGCCGCCTGTGGTAATCAGCTGGCCCTGGGGTGCGCTGTTCTCCCCCGGCTCCCCCCAGGTCAGCTCGGCCAGCTGCCAGCTTTCAATGGGGATCGAGGTTTCAGTCAGGGTGCCTTTTGCCTTGGCGGAGCTGTCCCCCGCAAAGGCCACCGCACCCTGCATCAGCCAGAACACCAGCGCCGCGCACCAGCACAGCACCGGCAAGGCAAAGCGATGGGCAAACAGTCGGTTCAGGCGGCTTTTCCATGTCATCTCTTTCATTGGGCCGCCTCCTTGCTCATCTGCATTGTGACCGGCTCATACCCGGCATCCGTTACGCGGTAGAGCAGGGTCTGCCCCGCCTGCGCAGCGGCCAGGTGGTCGGTAAACAGGTTCTGATAGCTCTGCACAAAGATATCGTCGATCTTTTGCAGGTAAAGCACCGTACAGCCGTTGGCACGCACGGTTTCATCCAGGCGTTCAGCGGTGTAGGGGTGGTAGTAGCGCTGCTTCACGCCCTCCTCCTGCGGTTCCAGCTCCGGCAGGCCGAAGGTTCCGCCGCCGCCCTCCTGCGTGGCCCCCACGCCGGAGTAATCCACCAGGACGGGGTAAAAATCAAACACGGCAGAGAACCAGTGTTCGCCGTTATCCCCCTGGCTGACAAAAAACACGCGGTCGTTTTCGTTCAGGTAATCGCTGCACAGCCAGTCAGCTTCGGCACGGGCGGTCTTGCGGTCGGCGAATTCGCCATCCGAGAAGCCCAGCACCGAAAGCTGCGGCAGGATCATGCCGTTCACCCGCACCAGCATGGCGGCGGCCATCAGCAGAACACCGGCCTGGCCCGCCAGGGCAATCCAGCGGCGGGCCGGGGCTTTCTGTTCGCCATCCGCGGTTTGCAGGGCGGTGCTCCAGCAGGCCAGCGCCATAAAGAACCAGCCGATATAGTAAGTATAGATATAGCGGTTATAATCCACCAGCCCCACGGCCTGATCCGGCTTGAAAATAAAGCCATAGCTGAGCGCCAGCATGAGGTTATACCCCACAAAGCATGCAAGGGACAGCACCCCGATGCAGCCAATGCGCAGCTTGAGCTGGCGGCCTCTGGCGCAGATGGCCGCCACCAAGAACACCAGCAGAATCAGCACCACAACATTGCGGCCCTGGCCGATCATACTCAGCCGACCATCCGAAGTCCAGAACTGGTGGCCCATATCGGCCATGGCTTGGGTGAACTGGCTCTGGCGCTCGGCGTAAAAGCCCTCCACCGGCTGGCCCAGCAAAATCTTGATGCCGTTGATGACCACAGCGGACAAGGGGGCGCTGGTTTCGCCGGTGCCGCCCTCGCTGGCACTTTTGGCAACCAGAATGCCCACATAGCGGATGTTCCAGAAATAATAGATCAGCATGGGCGCGGCAAAGCAGGCAATGGCAAAGCCGGTGCGGCGGGCAAGGCCCTTTTTGAAGGGGTGCTCCGCAAACAGCCAGGCATCCACAGCCATCAGCCCCGCCGCCACCAGGGACAGCACAAAGGTGTTGGCCTTGATGTTGGCCGCCAGCGCCAGTACCGGCAGTACGGCCCACTTGGGGCCGCCGGTTTTGCGCAGCGCCAGCCACAGCGCCACAGCGCCGCCCAGTGCAAGGCCCGCGGGCACATCGCCATAGGCGGTCATATAAGTGGTATCCAGATAGATCGTATGGTTATACACCGTCAAAAACCAGGGGGCAAACCAGCAGATTGCTGCCAGCGGCACCGCAATGCGGTACTGGCGGAAGTTCAGCCCGCCCAGCACCGCGGCAAACACGGCGGCGGCCAGCACGTCATACGCCACATAGATCTTCCAGTCTGCATAATGGCCCAAAAACTGGAAGAAGTAGGAGAGCAGCGGCAGGCCGGGGTTCTGGGTCTGGGGCCAGGGGGTTCCAAGGGTAGCCAGGGCATACAGGCGGTTATCCGCCTTGGTCACCTTTACGGCGGTAGCCCACAGGCTGAGTTCATCATACTTGGTTGCCAGCGGCTGGCGGATGAAAAAGTACACCGCAAATGCCAGCGCCATGCCCCAGAACAGCACCGCCCCCGGTGTAACCAGGCGGCGGTAGGCCGGGCGCTGGCCTTTGTGGGGCACCAGCCCCCACACGCCGCTGCCCACAAACACCGCCCACAGCAGCACAGTGCCGGGCAGCAGCAGGTTTGCCATGCCTGCAGCCGTCAGCCAGGCAACGGCAATGCCCAGCGCGGTCAGCGGGGCCAGCGCAGCATGCAGGTTACATTTGAGCGTTAGGAACGCGCAGAACAAAAACAGCACCGCCAGCGCGGCAAAGATGCAAAGCAGCTCCATAGAATCACCATTTTATACAACATAAAAGCCCTGCGGGTGTGCCCCCAAGCCATGGGCGCACCGCCCCACAGGGCTCTTTTTTACTTTTTGCGGAAAACATCAACGGCAAGGCAGGCAAACGCAGCCCCCACAGCCGGGGCAAACAACAGCAGCAGCCATTGGCCGCCGTTTGGCACAAAGCGCAGGTACCACGGCTGCACCGGGTTGAGCACCACGCCGTCCAGCCGGGTAGGCACGCCGCCCACACTGTCCGGGTCAATGCGCAGCCCGGTCACGGTAAGGCCGCCCAGGTCAAAGGTATACTGGTTTTCGCCGCTCACGCGGGCAAAAACTTTCTGGGTCTCGCTGTACTCGGTCTGGCCGGGGCGCAGGTAATACAATGCTACGCTGCCGGGCGGCAGGTAGTGCACGGCGTCCAGCTCCACCGTTTCCAGCCAGGCTTCGCCCCGCCAGATGATGTGCGGGTCGTTGTCGGTGGAAAGATACCAGCCGGGTTCATCCACCGGCGCGGTATGCCATTCATCGTCATCATAATTGACAAAGCTTTCAAATTCCAGGTCATCCGCCGTCAGGGTGCGGGTCACCATAGTGCCGTCTGCTTTATGGTTCAGCATCACAGCGCTGCCCACCAGCACGTACACCAGCCACACAATAACAGCGGCGGCATATGCCAATATCAGCAGCTGCTGGGGGCGCAGCGGGCGGCCCGCACGGGCGGGGGCGGCAAAACGCTTGGTTGGACGTTTATCTTTCATTGTACCACCCCGCTTTCTGCTACAGCCACCGGGGTAAAGGCGATCGGCTTGCTGCGGCCTTCAAACCGGTAGAGGGTTGCGGGCATATTAGCTTTCAGCCCGCCTTCGAACCGGCTGCTGAACTCCCGCTCCAGATAGTCGTCCGCGCGGTCGATCAGCAGGTAGTCGATCTGCTTTTCTTCCATATAGGCGGTCAGAGAGTCTGCGGTGCAGACCGCCTCAAAGTCATACAAGGTCCAGTTCAGGCTTTCCACCAGGTTCATAAAGTCGGAGTCCCACCGGCTGGAATAATCATCGTTGCCCCACCAGGTACCGCCATAGCCGTTGACCACCTTGGCGGTCAGCTCATACTTGTAGTAGTACCAGCGGGTGGCATCATCGCCCTGACTGATGACCAGCACGCGGTCCGGCCAGTCCAGCACGGTGTTCATTGCTTCAGCGCGGTTCTTTACATCGCGGCGCAGGGTGTACAGGCTGTCGGCGTTGGTCCAGAACCCGGCTGCGGGCACACCGCGCCAGGCAAAAATACCCAACACTGCCGCAGCGGCCAGCCCCAGCGCCGCAGACAAATTTCGTAAAGTTAATCGGATTAACAAAACTTTTTTCGGAAAATCGACAG
>OGXA01003335.1_pt1 | contig 10399 bp, 7 predicted proteins | sample 1576171 | NCBI WGS metagenome assembly OGXA01 (sample SAMEA3541587, study PRJEB24748) | human gut metagenome | biome: human gut; feature: human-associated habitat; material: faeces | place: China | collected 2012 | reverse complement strand
ATTCTGCCTATCCCCACCGAAGAAGCTGTTCGGGAAGTACAGTCCAGAATCCTCGGTGTCGAAACCGATATAACCCGTTGGCAGCAAAGGCAGAATCGACAGAACAACTTCACCGCGACGGTTCCCTATGACTTGGAGCAAATGCGCACCGAATCAAAAGATTTGCTCGAAGATCTGACCGCCCGCGACCAGCGGCTCATGTTCGCCTGTGTAACGCTCGTTCATATCGCGGACAGCTTGGAGCAGCTTGACGCAGATACGCAAACACTGCAATCCATCGCGCAAGAGAAATTGTGTGGATTTTCTGTCCTGCGCTACCAACAGGAGGACGGCTTGAACACCGTCTTGCCGTATGGCCTGCGGCGCATCCATGCTTTGCGGACGCTCACGACGGAGAGCTGCGCCGTCCTCATGCCGTTCCGGGCGCAGGAAATTCAAGACCCCGGCGGCTTGTATTACGGTGTCAACGCCATTTCAAAAAATCTTCTGATCTGTGACCGCAAGCGGTTGATCTCGCCCCATGCGTTTTATCTCGGTGTGTCCGGTTCTGGTAAGTCTGTTGCCATGAAGAATACCATCGCAAACGTCGCTTTGTCTACCAACGATGACATTATCATCATTGACGCCGAGCGCGAGTACGCGCCCATTGCGCGGGCGCTGGGCGGCGAAGTCATTGAAATCTCCCCGAACAGCCAGCACCATATCAATCCGTTAGATTTGCAGGACGGCTATGAGGATGGCGAGAATCCGATTGCCATGAAATCCGAGCTGATTACAAGTATTCTTGAACAGCAAATGGGCGCGGGGTTATTGTCCGGCAGCCAAAAATCTATCATCGACCGATGCACAGCCAGCGTCTACCAGAACTATTTCCATGCAAAAGGTGCGCTGCCTATGCCGCTCCTGTCCGACTGGCGCGCGGAGGTGCTGCAACAGCCAGACCCCGAAGCACGGGAAATCGCCCTTGCCGCCGAGCTTATCACGGAGGGCAGCTTGAACGTATTCGCGCATCCGACGAACGTGGACATTAACAATCGCATTGTCGTTTTGGATTTGTACGAAATGGGAGAGCAGCTCCGTCCGACCGCCCTTGTTGTGGCGCTCGAAGCCATTCAGAACCGCGTCATGGAAAACCGCAAGCGTGGAAAATATACCTGGGTGTTCCTCGACGAAGTGTATTTGTATTTCAAGTATAAGTATTCTGGCGAGATTTTGTATCGCGCGTGGAAAAGATTCCGCAAATACGGCGCAGCCTTAACCGCCGCAAGCCAGAACGTAGAAGAATGTCTGAAATCCGAAACCGCGCGGCTGATGTTTGCCAACTCCGAATTTCTGCTGCTGTTCAATCAGGCCGCGACGGATCGGGCAGAACTTTCCAAACTCCTGCATATCTCCGATACGCAGCTCAGTTACATCACCAACGCCGAAGCCGGTCACGGCCTGCTGCGCATGGGTGGCTCCATCGTGCCATTCGTCAATACCATTCCGAGGGACACTGAACTGTATAAATTGATGACGACAACACCGGGAGAAAATTTAGTATGACGATCACACTCGGAAGTCTGTTTGACGGGATCGGCGTGTTTCCGCTTGCGGCAAGCAGACATGGCATCACTCCGGTCTGGGCGAGTGAGATCGTGCCGGACGCTATTTCCATCACAAAACGCCACTTCCCGGAGATGGTGCATCTGGGCGATATAACAAAGCTGGACGGCGGGAAAATACCTGCCGTCCATGTCATTACGTTTGGCTCTCCTTGCCAGAATTTGTCATCCATAGGCCGGCGCGATGGCTTGTCGGGTGCAAAATCCAGCCTGTTTTATCAGGCAATCCGAATAATTGAAGAAATGAGGGATGCCAGTGGAGGGCTGTATCCAGCTATCGCTGTTTGGGAAAACGTCGTTGGAGCTATGCTATCAAGCGATAAACGCGACTATCTTGCCGTACTCAAATCCTTTGCGGGCACCGAGGTTTCAATGCCTGATTCTGGGCACTGGGCAGACGCCGGAATGGTGCGAGGGCGACGGTGTGATCTGGCATGGCGTGTCCTGGACGCCCAGTATTGGTCGAAGCCCAAACTCGCGCGCCGAGAAAGAATCTTTGTTGTGGCAGATTTTACAGGACAGCGTGCCGCAGAGATATTATTTAACACCCGGTCAATGCACACGGATTCTCGGCTTTGCAGCGCGAGTGGGCTGTCCGCCGCCGAAGATCATAGAGGCGCTTCTTCTGAAGCAGGGCGGCAAATACCCGTTATCCTACCCTTTTACGGATTCAAAATGCGCGGAGCAGCCGCAAACCGAAATCGGCAACAGTTCATCCGGAGCTTTGGAAAGCGGACAGATGTCTTTCCGACTATTCTAGCGTCCGAACAGGCTGCGTTCGCGTATTATTATGAGGACGATCCGCTTGCCGGCTGCATCCGTTACCCGACCGAAGCGGAAAGCGAGCGCCTGATGGGTTTGCCGCCAGACTGGACGAAATACGGCGCAGACGGTGAGGAAATTCGAAGCTCCAGCCGCTATGCCACGATTGGAAATTCTGTCGCGCTGCCCTGCGCTGAGTATATCATGGAGGGGATTGCGGCAGCTTTGCAGAAATAGGTCTCACGGTGAGACGCAAATCGGAGGTGACTAATATTTCAGATATTCGAGAACGAAACGACCGCCCGAAAGACAAGCAGCCAAAACATCAAGCTGTGTCCATCGTGCAGCGGCAGATGGTGCAGAAATTTGTAAAAGAACTGAATGACAGCGCGAAGCAGCCTGACCGCTCGGACAGCGCGGAACGCACGGCGACCGAACAGGTGGAAACGACCGTCCGCGAAATCGTCCATGAAGCTGTCCAACTGCCGCGTCGTGCGATCCAGCACCCAGCCCGCAGAGAATCCGCAGATTCTTCCGCAGATATACAGCCAAAGCGGTCTGACCAGTCACACCATGCACCGGAACCTCCGCGGCAGCGTGCAGATGCCCCACGGACCCGACCAGAACCGCAACATCCGCAAAGCGCATCGGCAGCCGTACCGCAAGAGCAGACCCGACGCGCCTATGTTCAGCAAGCTGCAAAGAAGTTCACAACAGCTCCGCCAATCATACCAGAGCAGTCACAACCGCAGTACCCCACAGTGAGTGCACCATTGGCAGAAAATGCGCCGCGCACGCGCACGGATGATTTACGCACTCGGCCAAAACCAAAACAGCCGCAAAGCATACCGACATCCACACCACAGGAGCAAGGGAGACGCGCGTATGTGCGGCAGGCAAAGAAATCCCGCGCAGAGAAACCGTCTGCGCGGGATCATCTTCATACGGAACAGCCAGAAATCCGGTTTGCGGATAGTGCTCCGCAGAAAGAAATTCCGGCGATTCGTGAAAAGCCGGATGCGCCGGAAATGCGCGGTCAGGTACAATCCGAAGCCGCACAAGAAAAACCATCCGCTGTTCGTCATGTAAAGCAGCCGGGCGCATGGACACCACGCAGCGCGGCGGCTCCAGTTATGCGCGGCAAAGAGCAGTCTATTCGTGAGCGGTCAGCAGTCACACAGGCGCACGATTTACTGCACGTTCCGCAGGCGCAGGCACGGCAAGTCTTTGTAGAAAAACAAGCGCAGCTCTCCCAAAATCCATCTATCGAATCCATCTATCCATCCGAACCGGCTGCCCCGATTCCGCCGCAGCTACCTGTTTCCGATGCACCCACGATCACGCCAAAGCGCCAGCCGGTCACGGCTGGCAGCAGCAAATCGGCCCCACCTGTCCAGCCGTCAGCACCGGCACAAACTTCCCCAACGGAACAGCCGCCCACCATTCATGAAAAGCCGAAGCCAAACGCCGCACCGAGGGAACGCCCCCAGCATAGTATTTCTATTCGTACAAGGGATACGGAGCAAATCAGCGCACCAAAGGCAGCGCCGACAGCGTCTGCATCGAAAACCGCGACAAAACGCGCACGAAAAACAGCAACGCAGGATGCACAGAGAAAGATGCTTAAAAAGAGCAACAACCGCGCAGCCAGAGCAGCCGCCGCAGCCGCGAAAAAGCTGGTCGAAGCCGCTGTAAAGGCCGTCAAGGAGCTGGTAAGCGCGCTTGCCAGTTTAGGCGGCGGCACGGCGCTTTTCGTCGTGTTTTCCATCGTCATTGTCGCGGGGGCGTTTCTGGCTTCTCCGTTGGGGATTCTCTTTGCTGACGAACAGGAAAGCGAAGATACCGTTCCGCTGGCAACCGCCATTGCAGAAATTCAGGGTGAATACCACGCAGAGCTGGAACGCCTGCAAAATGGAGATTTTGTGTCCGTCCAGATTATCGGACAGGCCCCGGATTGGCGCGAAGTCGTAGCTGTGTTTGCGTCCAAAACGGCAGGCGCGGAGGACGGCATTGACGTTTTCACGCTTGACGAAGAACGTGTGGAGCTGCTGCGTCAAGTTTTCTGGGATATGTGCGAGATCACGACGGCAATGCAAACCGTTGACGTTCCGGACAGTGATCCGGACGACGATGTGGACGACAGTCACACGGGAATTGCGCTGACAATCACGATCACATCCAAAACCGCTGAACAAATGCGCCTGATATACGCTTTTACAAAATACCAGAACGACGCGCTGGATGTGCTGCTTGAAAACCTCGGCAGCCTGAATATTCCGATGGGTTCACTGACGATCTCACAGGAGGACGCGATTGCACTGCTTGAAAATCTCCCGGACGATCTTGACCCGGCACGAAAAGCCGTTGTGGAAACAGCGGTGCAGCTTGTCGGGCGCGTATCGTACTTCTGGGGCGGAAAATCTTTGTCCCTCGGCTGGGATGACCGCTGGGGCGTTCCAATGGAGGTCACAGCCGCAGGCAGCGGTTCCACCGGCACGGTGCGCCCGTTCGGACTGGATTGCAGCGGGTTCGTCGATTGGACATTCTACAACGCGACGAACGGCAGCTACTACCCCGGACGCGGCGGCGGTGCGGCGACACAGCACAGCTATTGTACAAATATCGCATGGAGCGACGCACAGCCGGGTGATCTGGTGTTCTATCCGGACGATTCCCATGTCGGCATCGTCGGCGGTAAGGACGCAGACGGCAATCTCCTGATTGTCCATTGCAGCGGCGGCGCAAATGGCGTTGTCATTACCGGTTCGGAAGGCTTTACAAGCGTTGCAAGACCAGACTGTTTTGCAGAATGAAATACATCTCACCGTGATACGCAATTCGACAAAAACCGGGCTGAGCGCTCCGTGTTCAGTCTGGCTTTTATTCAGAAGGAGAAGTATCGTGAAAACTACTGGGCTGTAACAAGAATTTACTTGCCAAACGGCGAAAAATCGTATATCATAGTGAACGGAATACAGAAGATCATCGTGAAGGGGCGCCCCTTCTCGTCCGTAGGTATCCTACGGACGATGATTTACTGTAAAATGAATATTGAAATACCGTAATACACGCCATGTCCGCAACGCTCTTTTGAGTAGGACAGGCAAGGAAGCAGGCAGAAATGCCGACACGAAACGGTGCTGTGCGCGTGAGGCCACGCCGAAGCGGAGCGATCCGCCGGGACGAAAGTTCGCCATTGCAGGGACGACCTGTGAGAAGGTAGGACGTGGGCGCAGGAGAAAAAATGTCTCCCTAACGCAAGTCAGAAGATCTGTATTACCACGGCTTTTGCCGTGCATGGTATGTGCAGCGGTGAGCGATTTCCCGGTTGCGCCTGACAGAGCTGCTCTGTCAGCGTTTTTGCCGCTGATTTCATCTTGAAATCGGCGCATTTTGTTTTTCGGGACAATATGCGCCGCGTCAAGCCGGAATCGGCTTTTGTTTTGCCCCCTGTGCGGTGCGCCGGTCTGCGGATTGGGAACACGCAGACCGGCATACCGCCGCTTTGAATTTGCTTTTCTTCTCTTTTCCCTCTGTGCGCCCGGTCCGTGCTTTGCAGGGCACGGATCGGAGCACAACCAACGCACAGGTAGGAACATGAAGCCATAAATCTCGGAGCGGATGCTCCGAAAAATAAGGAGGAACCACAGAAGATGAAAAAGAGGATGTTATCTCTGCTCCTCGCGCTGGTGATGATCCTGGGCCTGTTGCCCACGGTCGCGCTGGGTGCGAGCGTTGTGGAAGACAGAAGAGGCTACGCGAGTCTCATCGTTGAGAACACGACGTTCACAGATGCAAGCGCCGCCTCAAACAACCAGCCGCCCGCATGGAAGGGCCAGAAGATCACCGCGGGATTCCCGGTGACTGAGGGCATGACCATGATGGACGCCATCGTGAAGATCCTGAAGGAATGGAACGTCTCGCAGACGGGCGCGGAAAACGGCTACATCAGCGAGATCGGCGGCCTGAAGGAATTTGACAACGGCCAGGACTCCGGCTGGATGGGCACGCTGAACGGCTGGTTCACGAACAAGGGCTTCCAGAACTACGTGATCAAGCCGGGCGATGAGATCCGGATCATGTACACGTCCACAGGCCGCGGCGCAGACCTCGGCGGCGACTGGGGCAGCAGCGACAAGCGGCTGAAGGCGCTCGACATTTCCGACGACGGCGATTATCTGACGATGTTCCCGGCCTTCTCGCCGGACGTCCACGAGTATGTGATCCCGCTCCATGCGGATCTGGATGGTACCGCGGTGTGCAGAGCTCACGTCGTGCCCACGGCCATGAACAAGCAGTATCAGGTGCATGCCTATGTCGGCGACGAGGAGATCCTCCCCAGCGATACGCTCTTCATTGCGAACGGGATGGACATCCAGATCACGTGCGGCGACCCGAGCTGGGAGACCGCGTGCGACAACACGCCTGCGGCGCAGACCTATACCGTCCACATCGTGCGGCCCGGCACGCTGCTGAATGCAGAGAGCGTCTCGGTCAAGACGATCAAGGGCGACCCGAGCCTGGAGGGCGCGCCCGTCAGCCTGAAATTTGACGCGCAGCGGTCCAAGATCACTGGCAGCCTCGCGCCGTATGCCCAGACGCCCGACTTCAACGACGAGGGCTTCACGATGACGCTGAGCGGCCTGCCCGAGGGCGCGACTGCGCGGATCGCGGATGTGTACGGCAATACGATCTCGAAATTCGTGGGCGGCACGGCGAGCGTGACGAGCGGATTGTCCGCAGCCGGCGATTACACCTATCTTGTCGGCGTGACGAAGGACGGCGTGGAAGAATTTTATACGCTGGTGCTGACGAAGCCCGTCTACCGGCTGACGAAGCTCAAGCTGCGCGGCTTCCCCGATGATTATAACACAGCGAACGTCTTCCAGGGCCAGCCTGAGGGCACGCTGTTCCAGGCGGACGAAAATGGCGACTCCACCGGCGTGGTCGGCTTTGACGGCAAGACGTGCTGGAGCTACGCGCTCTATGTCTCTCCCGCGATCAAGCAGGTCGGCCTGGCCTCGAAGTGGGACGTCGATATGTCCGGCGCCTTTGCCGACGAGTTTACCCTGGGCGTGAATGTCAACGGCAAGGAATATGTTGCACAGCAGGAAAAGGCCGACGCGCAGGCCGAGTTCCTGAGCAAGCCCGTCCCGCTCAATCCCGATAAGACGACGGTGATCGAATTTGTCGCCAAGCAGAAGACCGACCCCCGCTTCGTTCTCAGCACCAAGGTCTATGTCCACGTGGTCAAGACTCCGGTCGCGGAGCTGGTGGCCGCGCTCGACGCGCTGGATCTGGACAGACTGATCTACCCCGACGACACCGCGCTGATCCAGGCCTATCAGTCCACGTATGACAACTACACGGACGAAGAGCGGGCGCAGATCCCCGCAGCGACGGCCAAAAAGCTGACCGACGCGAGCGCGCGGATGAAGCTTTTGCAGGATCGCTTTAACGCCGGCGTGCAGGAAATGACCGATCTCGTCAACGCCTGCGTCCCCGTCACGGTGGACAACTACCGCGACTATCTGGACACCGTCCGGAAGGCCACGGACAAGTTCCTCTCCCTGAGCGACGCACAGCGGGCGCAGCTGTACAAGGTCAAGTGCGCCAGCAGGAAGAACGTCACGATGGGCTTCTGGACGGCCTACAACAGGGCGATTCTCCAGTCCATTGCGGACGGCGTATCCACCGGGTATCCGACCGACTATCCGGATGATTTCATCATCCAGAGCGGCTATTACAACCTCGACCTCGGCCACGAGGACACCTATTATCAGACGGGCTTCCGCGAGATCTGGACGAACCGCCCGAATACCTATTACAACTACGGCGAAAAGGGCCTGCCGTTCACGTCTCCCGGCCTGCTCGAGTTCGACATCAAGGACAAGAGCATCTTTGAGATCAAGGAAGTCGTGAGCGTCTATCAGGACCTCGGCCTCGGCGGCAAGGGAGAGCACCCCAACATGCTCTATTACCTGGTGCCCAAAAAGGCCGGGACCACCACCTTCACCGTCAAGCTGCGCCACGAGAATGGCGTCATGTACTGCCAGACGCCGGAAATCGTCGTCCACGTCAACAGCCCCGAGGAGAGCAAGACCGAAAAGCTCTACCAGAAGCTGACCGACTTCACCGAGCGCGAATACACGCGCCGCTATGACAACTGGTGCTATGAGTACGGCCAGGCGGGCGCGGAATTCACCTTCCACATCAACGGCGAAAACGGCAAGGTGTGGGTCTACGACTATCTGAAGTACAACGAAGACGGCACCGCGGTCAAGACGGCCTATACGCCCGATGCCAACGGCGACGTGACCATCCTGCTGAAGGACGGATACAACTGCATCGAGGTCAACGCGGACTATGAGGGCGAGAACGTCACGCAGGTCTATGCGCTGCAGGGCAAGGTCGTCAAGTTCATCACCGAAAACGTCAGCCGTCCGGGCGAAGCGCTCCGCAAGGGCGACGAGGCGGGCGTCTGGACTCTCGGCCGCCCCATCTGCCTGCACAAGATCTCCCGAATCTACAACAACGGCAACGGCGCGACGATGTACATCACCGACATGCCGCGGCAGGGTTTGGTGAGATCCGACGAGTCGATCAAGATCAACTACAACCCCAGCAAGTTCAACGGTGCTGCTGAGGCGGGCTGGTTCTACAGATCGCTCGTTTCGCTGACCGACTCCGGCAAGATCACGCTGCACGACGGCTATATCATGCACGCGGGCTACGGCTCCGGCCTCGGCTCCGAGCTGACGCAGGGCAACACCGGCGGCATGGCCGATTCCACGACGTTTGAGTTCGGCCATCTGGCCGACATCACGCTGGATGTGGCCGATAACCCCAAGTATGTGGAACCGACCAACACTCTGGCGAGCGTGGCGTCCAACGGCGGCGTGGTGAAGGCCGGCGAGAGCATCACCATCACCGTCCCCGATCTGCCCACCGGCGAGATGCTGAAGACCTATGAGGTCGACAAGACGCAGGAGCTCAAGTACGCCATCAGCCGCTTCTACACCAACATTCCGGGGCTGCGCTCGGTGGAGACGCCGTTCCGCAAGCTGAACCAAGACGGCACCAGCGTGCAGAGCGTGCATGAGATCAAGTCCATCACCTTCACCGTGCCCGCTGACACGAAGCCGGGCACGTACAGCATCCACGGCGGCAACGTCGCGATCTGCTACACGAAGGGCTATATGGATTCGTATGACTTCCTGTACCGCGGACAGATCGACGATCTGACCATTACGGTGCTGCCCGGCGCGCAGAAGGAGGTCATGGACCTGATCGACGCCATCGGTCCGGTCACGAAGGACAGCGGTGCGGCGATCAAGGCTGCAAGGGATGCTTACAACGAGCTGACCGACGCGCAGAAAAAGCTCGTCACAAACTACGACAAGCTCACTGCTGCCGAAGCCCGCTGGTCTGAGCTGAACCCCATCCCGGCAGGCCAGCCCGCGCAGCTCCCGCAGAACCCGAACGCAGGCGAAACGCTCCCGTTCACGGATGTCAACGCGAACAGCTGGTACTACTCCGGCGTCAAGTACGCGTATGAGAACGGACTCATGAACGGTACGGGCAATGGGACGTTCAGCCCGAACGCGGACACCACGCGCGGCATGATCGTCACGATGCTTGCTCGCCTCGAAGGTGTTTCGACTTCCGGCACACCGTGGTACGCCGCGGGCCAGAAGTGGGCCATGGACGCTGGCATTTCGGACGGCACGAACATGACCGGCGCGATCACGAGAGAACAGCTGGCCGCCATCTTGTTCCGCTACGCGAAACAGAAGGGCTACGACGTGAGCAAGTCCGCCGATCTGAACGGCTTCGCGGATGCGGACGCGGTCAGCGGTAGCCTCAGCACGGACAAGCAGCTCATCGGCGTGAGCGAATTGTTGCGTACGAGAAATGTTCGGGTCACAGCGTAGCCTAAGAACTTTTCCTTCATAAGCCACACGTCCGCCGTCGCAGAGATGAGCACTGAGCGGATTGGCGTTGCGGCGGCTTTCGAGCTGCGCTTTTTGCGT
>OGXA01003334.1_pt1 | contig 10400 bp, 10 predicted proteins | sample 1576171 | NCBI WGS metagenome assembly OGXA01 (sample SAMEA3541587, study PRJEB24748) | human gut metagenome | biome: human gut; feature: human-associated habitat; material: faeces | place: China | collected 2012 | reverse complement strand
TACCGGTACCCGGTTCACCGATCAGGATCGGGTTGTTCTTCGTACGGCGGCTCAGAATCTGCAGTACCCTACGGATTTCCTCGTCACGGCCGATTACCGGGTCGAGCTTACCGCTTCGTGCAGCTTCTATCAGGTTGATGGCGTACTTGCTCAGTGACTGATAGGTATCTTCACCCGAGGGAGAAGTGACCTTCTGTCCCTGTCTCAGTTCTTCGATGGCAGCTTTCAGCTCCTTCTCGTTCATACCGGCATCTTTCAAGATGGTGGATGCGGTACTCTTTACCTGAAGCAAAGCCAGCAGCAGGGCTTCCAGTGAAACGTATTCATCGTTCAGTGACTTGGAAACTTCCACGGCTTTCTGCAATACTTCGTTGGCATCGCGGCTCAGGTAGGGTTCACCTCCCGAGACTTTAGGCAGAGAAGCAATTTGCTTTTCTACTACAGTGGCGATCTGGCGTCCGTTCATTCCCAGTTTCTGGAAGATGAAGTTGGTGACATTCTCGCCCACTTTAAGCAGCCCTGCCAGCAAATGTTCCGGCTCGATGGCTTGCTGACCCTGACTTTGTACCAGGTTGACAGCTTGCTGAACGGCCTCTTGAGATTTGATAGTAAAGTTGTTGAAGTTCATATATTGTTTCTCCTTTCTTTGTTTCTGATTTAAAACTTTCAGCATCTGTATATCAAATCTCTTGCCAGAAACAAAATGAAGGTGATTTATGACTAAATGTCATATTATCAATGTTTTACGACTGAAATTTTGTCTGATTCCGACACAAAATGGCAGTCGGGGGTTGACGTAATGTCGGGGATGGCCCCGAAAAGAGGAGGGAGGGGAAGGAAAACAGTGGGGAAGATGTGGATTTTTTGTGATTTTCACGTTTCATTTCCTCAGAATTGTGGCATATTTCCTCAACCGGAATGTGAATGGCACGGATAGTGATTTTTATAAATGCTTGATTTACAGTGTATTTTGTGAATGAGGGGATTTTTGGCACCGGGATTGTCTGTAATTAGGCAAGACAGGCAGGGTAATTGATTCCTCGCTATAAGTTTAACTCTTTAAAATTTGTGATTATGAAGAAATTATTTATTGCAACAGTGATGGTATTGGGAATGAACGTGGTAAGTTTTGCACACCAGGCACCGATGTTGTCGGAAGCTGTGCAGATGGCTGCAGTGGGTGATTTCACTCCGGTTGATTTAAAGGAGGTTCCACAGGTAGTGTTGGATGCTGTGGCAAAAGCTTATCCGGGTGCTGCAATCAAATCGGCAGCTGTAGAAACTGAAGAAGATGGAATGGTAGTTTACCAGTTCACTCTTGCCGGAGAAGATGAAGTGGAATTCGGTGCATTTTTTACCGATAAAGGTGAAGAACTGAAATAAACTGAATCGATTTACAGAGTATGATAGCTTGCAAGGAGCGTGGTCAGGAGAGGGTCTTCGGAACCTCTCCTGATTTTTTTGCAACTCTTTGTAAAGTCGCCGGAGCGATGGCGCTTTGTGAAAAAATGAAGGGAATTGCAGGGCTTATGGGGCGTAATTCGGAAGAAAAGCGTATCTTTAAACCCCGAAAATAAAATGTATATGGAAAATATAAAGATACCTTTTTCTCCGGTCGTGATGCTGATTGATGCATCTTATCTGAATAAAGTGGGACAGGATATAAGTAATCATTTTGCTCCTGTAGTCAACCGTGACCTGCCGAAGGCCGATCTGGCTGTGCTGTTGGAATGCATGGCGCTGGATGCGGGACTGAGTGAGGGAAAGCACGAGATACAGGTCATATTCGTGTACGACTCGAGAGAGAGCCGTATGCCTTTCTGTACTCCTTCCGACCTGGAAAAAGAAATGCACGGAGTGGCTTTCCAGAGTCAGTTGGGAGAGTTCTCGCTGTATGCCTTCCAGACTTCCGACATGGCTAGCCGGGAGGAACTTTTCCGTGAATCGCTGATGCTGGCCGGCGTGTCCAAGGACGTAAAGCGCCTGATTGCCGTTTCCGATGAGGTGGAATACGGGAATGCACTGGCCGAGGCAGTAGCCGAGGTTTCCGGAAAGGAAGATTTTGCAATCTTCGGAATGAATCCTCCGGCATACGAAGGCAAGTTTCATTTTGAGATGCTGGGATTTCCCTTGTTGCAGTCGCTGGGAATCCGCGCCGAGGAATTGTAGGACTTAAATTCCGGGGTGTATGTCTGATTTCCGTCTGAAGGTATTTTACAGTGTGGCGAAGAACCTGAGTTTTACGAAGGCTTCGCAGGAACTGTTCGTGAGCCAGCCTGCCATCACCAAGCACATCCGCGAACTGGAGGGGATGTACCAGACCCGGCTTTTCAACCGTCTGGGAAACCGGATTTCGCTGACGGAGGCCGGACAGGTCATGCTGGAGCACTGCGAGCGGATTTTGTCGGAATACCGGAGGCTGGAATACGACATGCATCTGCTGCACAACGAATATACCGGTCAGCTGAGGCTGGGAGCCAGTACTACCATTGCACAGTATATCTTGCCGGCTGTGCTGGCAAAGTTTACGGAGAAGTTTCCTAAAATCCAGATTTCACTGATTGATACCAATTCACGGAATATCGAACAGGCTCTTCAGGAGCATGTCATCGACCTGGGGATGGTGGAGGGAGTTTTCCGTTCTCCGGTACTGAAATATGAGCCTTTTCTGTGTGACGAACTGGTGACGGTGGTTTCGGCAAAGGTGGGAGAGAAGGTGCCCGAGGAGCTTTCGGTGGAGGAGTTCACGCAACTGCCTCTGGTATTGCGGGAGCGCGGTTCAGGAACTTTGGATACGATTGAGATGGCTCTGGCGGAACGGGGACTTAAACTTTCTTCTTTGAAGGTAAAGATGAACCTGGGCAGCACGGAAAGCATCAAGTCTTTTCTGAGGTACAGTCACTGTGCGGGAATCGTATCGGTCTTTTCGGTTTATGACGAACTGGAAAGTGGGGCTTTCCGCATTGTGGAAGTTCCGGAAATGAAGTTCAAGCGGCATTTCTGCTTTGTTTCTGCCTTGGGACAGGAGGAATCGGGGGCATTGAATTTTATCCGCTTCATGCACCATTACCTGGAGGAGAATAAAATCCCCGGACGGGTATGTCCCAAACCTGGGTATTGATGAAAGCAATCATTCTTTTTTATCTGTAGGACAATATATAGGTGTATTAGATGTAATCAGGTGAATCTGAGGTTTGTAAAAAATGAAAATAAACGGTAATATTATAAAAACTATTTTGTAATAATTACAATATTGTTTAGTTTTGCAGTAGAAAAACCGATTTATTAACTTAGAAACCTGAAAATTATGAAAACTAAACTACTCTTATTTTTATCATTTATTTTATTTGCATCTCAGTGGTCTTTTGCACAGAACCGTTCTTATCAGTTGTCCAGCCACATTCTTGACATCAACTCCGGCTCTCCTGCCCCTGGAGTCAAGATAAGTCTCTATAAGTTGGATACGACAGACAATACCTGGACACAGGTGGACGAGAAGGTTACCGATGAAAACGGCCGGATCAAGGATTTCCTTCCCGACAATGCCGATAACAAGGGGGTATACAAACTGACTTATCATGTAGGCCCTTATTTTGAGGCGAAAGGTCAGGACAGTTTTTATCCTTTCATCGATGTAGTCTTCCAGATTAAGGACGACAACCATTATCATGTGCCCATTACGTTGTCGCCGTACGGGTATTCTACTTACAGAGGAAACTGATGGACAACGGTTAAAAGAGACTGCGTATGAAACTGAAAGTTTTGCTGATTGTATGTCTGAGCTGTCTGGGAATCAGTCTGCCGGCTCAGTATTATGCGACTTCTTCCAGTCTGAATATGGATGGAGCCTTGAAACTGGCACAAGAAGCGGTTTCGGAGGCCAGGAAGATGGATAAGAATGTCTCAGTGGCCGTACTTGATGCCACCGGTACCACTTTGTTGCTCCTGAAGGGAGACGGGGTGGGACCTCATAATACGGAGGCTTCCAGAAGGAAAGCCTATACCGCCGTTTCTACCAAGAACGCTACCTGGGAACTGATGCAGAAGGCGGCAGCCGATCCGACCTCAACCAACCTGACAACCCTGCCGGAATTGTTGCTGCTGGGAGGAGGGGTTCCGGTCTGGGCAGAAGGCAAGCTGATTGGAAGCATCGGAGTTTCCGGAGGTGGAGGAGGATGGAACGATCATGAGATTGCCTCCCGGGCCATCGTTAATCTGGGCTTTAAAGTAGGGTTATAATAAATAGTTGTCTGTATGAGATTATTATTTGCATTACTGATTGTTATAGGATCATCCATGAATGTATTTTCACAACATGCCGGCGTTCCCAAGGAACCGGTGCTGACCGGAGAGATGGCCATGAAAATGGCACAGGCCGTTTTTCTTCAGGCCGAAAAGGAAAAATTGGCGGTGACCGTCACCGTAGTCGACCGTTCGGGCCAGACATTGGCCGTACTCAGGCATCATCGTGCCGGAGTGCATACAATCAAGGCCAGTTACAAGAAAGCCTATACAGCCTGTTCCCAGAAGCGGGAAACCGGAGAGATTATGAAAGGAATAAAGGAAGGAACGATTCCGGAAGACATCAAGTTCCTGGATGAGAACTTTTCCGTCATGGAGGGAGGAGTTCCCGTATTCATCGAAGGATGTGTGGTAGGAGGAATCGGAGTGGGAGGCGCTCATGGTGCTGAAGACGTCAGGCTGGCAAAGTATGGCCTGGAACAGTGCCTGTAAAAAATGTCTGTAAACAAGTATCGGTTCTTGAAAGTGTAACAATCACTTTTCAAGAACCGATACTTGTTTATATGCCGGCGATAGCCGGATGGGGTAAGGTCTTACATCAATACGGGTACCAGGTATTTGGTAAGCAGGTATCCGCCGCCAACCAGCCAGATGTACAGCAGTCCGGCCAGTACGAACGGTTTGGCTCCTGCCTGTTTGAATTTATCGAGACTGGTATCCGTACCCAGAGCCGTCATGGCCATGGTCAGCATAAAGGTATCGAGGTATTCGATGGCTCCGTTCAGTGGAATTTCCTTTACGCTTTCTACTCCCAGTGCAGTCTGCAGCAGTGTATTCAGACAGATGATACCGATGAATCCGAAGGCAAACCAAGGAATGGTAATCTTCCGTTTTTCCTGTTTTCCTCCCTGTGTCTTACCGCTTTTCTTCGACAAGACAAGTCCCATCACTACCAGTACCGGGGCAAGCATCATCACACGGATCATTTTGGTGATGGTGGCAGTTCCTGCAATACCCAGTGTGTCGGTCGGGTCCATGGCATTTCCGGCACCGGCTACGTGAGCCACTTCATGCAGGGTACTTCCGGTATAGATGGCTACTCCGGTATCTCCCAGTGCGTCCAGCATTCCGGCGCGGTACAGAATCGGATAGAGGAACATGGAGATGGTTCCGAAAATTACGACAGTGGAAACGGCAATGGCGGTTTTATGTCCTTCGCATTTCACTACCGGTTCGGCACCGAGGACGGCCGCCGCTCCACAGATGGCACTACCCGTGGCAGTCATCAGTGAGGTCTCCTTGTCCATATTCAGGACGCGTCCCAGCCAGATGCCCAGGAAAATGGTACCTACTACGATGATGGTATCTATGATGACAGCCGGTAAGCCTACCGCTGCAACCTGGGTCAGGGTCAGTCGGAATCCGTAGAGTACGATACCGGCACGAAGAATCTGCTTGGTACAGAACTTGATTCCCGGTACCCAGGTTTCCGGAAGATGATTGCGCAGGCTGTTGGCGTAAAGCATACCCAGAATGATACCGACAATCAGCGGACTGAATGAAAGACTTTTTACGAAGGGGATTTCAGCAATGTAGAATGCTGCAAATGAGAATAATGTAATGAGCAGAATTCCGTGGAGGGTGTTTCCTCTGTTTTCTTTGTTGAACATAATATAATGCAATTAGTTGATTTAATATCTATCTGTTTTTTCTTTTCGGGGGCAAAGGTAGTGGATTTTTGCAAGTGAACCTATTCAAAAAGGGTTATACCTTATAACCTTAAGTTATGGGGTGAGAGAAAAAAGAAAGTCCTTGTTTCCTGTCAGAGAAGAAGAAACAAGGACTTTTATCCTGCTTTGCAACGCTTAGAGGTGGCAGAAGAAGGATACGAAAAACGGGACACTCATATCAATCAGTATTCCGTGAAAAATAGCCACCGGAATCATTTCTTTACCGGAATATCGTGTGATGAGGGGAAGCACCACATCCATCGAATTGACTCCTGCGGCTGAAATACACTCGACCTTGATGCTGAACTAGGGGCCAGTTTCCCGAAATATTTGTGCAATAGGGGAGTTCCCAGCAATGCCATCATCTCGCGGAAAATGTTGGAAAGCAAGGCAATGGTACCCAGTTCCGTAGCCAGCTGGATGCCGAGGGAAGCCTCCTTGAACTGGGTGATGAGAATGGAAGAGAGCGAATAATAGGCGAATCCGCTTCCTACCGCCATGCAGTCGAATATGCTCCATTGGGTAAGAAACAGGCTGGCCGCTGCTGAAAACAGCAGGGTACCGCTGATGGTTGCCAGCGGAATCAGCAGGTGTTTGGGACGCAGGCTTTGGAGAATGCCTGTGAGGTTCTTGCTGGAACCGATGCTGATACCGACCTGTAGCATCAGGGCATAAAGAATATACAGGGTAAGATTACCCTGCTGCAGGTTGAATGGAAGAACACCTGTGATTCCCAGCAGGCATCCGCCAATGAAAAACAGTAAGACAATCAGACTTCCTTTCATTTGTTACCTCCTTCCTGTTTGAAAAAATATTTTAATACCAACCAGGAAACCAGAATGCTTCCGCAGGTAGCCGACAAGGCAATGATGGCTGCCTGCCATCCGAACTTACCCAGGTTGTTGATGATGGTGGGATTCGATCCTACGGAGATACCCAGCACGAACAGCAGCAGGATGATCGTGAGGGATATGGTTTTTTCTGTTTTCTGGAAAATAGTCAGGTTTCTGAACAGATATCCCAAAGTGATACCTGTAAGCATAAATCCGATAACGTTGAACATATGATTTCTGTTTGTAGGTTAAATTTGACATAAGTATTGCCTGGGGATACAGCATGCTGCTCCCTTACGGTAAATAAATAAGTGATAAAGACCGGTGGAGAATACTTATAGGAAACCGCTGAACCAGTGAACGTGCGCACCACAGTGGGCATACATCCGGGAGATGCATGCATCGTTGCATAGGCTGATATGTGGTAGTCTCTGGTTCATCATTGTCTGTTTGTTTTGAATTTGATGCTGCAAAGGTATGGGGATTTTGCATATTTTCCAAATATTTATTTAATAATTTGTGGGCAAGGTTTTCAGAAAAGCGTATCAGAACCTGAAAATCATCCCGTTTACAGACAGGAAGTAGTAACGTATGTTTGGTTGAATTGGGCGAAAACCTTACCTTTGTAAAGTGGATAAGAGAGAATGAAATTATTATGATAAAAAAGATAATATTGTGGAGCTGGATGCTGGCAACCGGAAGTGTGGCAATTGCCCAGCAAAAGTCCAGAGAGGCCTGGGTTTCTCCTTTTGATTTTCCTTTGCTGCTGAGTGCCAATTTCGGTGAACTGCGTCCGAATCATTTTCATAACGGAATCGATATCAAGACACAGGGAGTGACGGGAAAGCCGGTACACTGTGTGGCCGAAGGGTATATTTCGAGGGTGGCCGTACAGCATGGAGGATACGGACAGGTAGTATATGTGGCCCACCCCGACGGACATACATCGGTATACGGACACGTGGAACGGTTCTCGGACGGCGTGCAGAAGCGGGTAAGGGAATATCAGTATGCCAATGAGACGTTTGTGTGCAGTCTGACGTTTACACCCGATGAATTTCCTGTCAGACAGGGAGAGATTATCGCCTGGAGCGGAAATGAAGGAGCATCGGCCGGTCCGCATCTTCACCTTGAGATGAGGGATACGGAGACAGGAACCTACATTGACCCGATGCCGTTTTATCGCCGTATGCTGGAAGACCATAAGGCCCCGGTGGCTTCCCTGGTAGGCATTTATCCGCTGGAGAATGAAGGAGTGGTAGAAGGAAGCAGCCGCAGGAAACTGGTGGCGGTATCCGGATTGAAACAGCCGGTCACTGCCTGGGGAAAGATTTATACGGGTATCAGTGCGAAAGATTATATGGACGGGACTTCCAATTTCTACGGAGTCCATTCGGTGAAGCTGTTTGTAGACGACCGGGAGGTGTTTCACAGTCTTACGGACAGTGTGCGTGCGGACGAAAACCGGATGATCAATGCTTTTACGGATTACGATGAACTGATGCGCAGCCGGCGCCTGATCATGCGCTCGTACCGGGCTCCGGGAAACCGTCTGCAGTTGCTTCAGACCGACAGTTGCCGGGGAGTGGTGACGATTGATGAAGAGCGCGACTATCGTTTCCGCTATGAGCTGGAGGATAATTTCGGCAACCGTTCTTCCTACCGGTTTACGGTAAGGGGAAAGCGGCAGGAGATTCCGCAGCAGGAACACCCGGGAAAGACCCTGCTGAGATGGGACCGTACGAATGTGATACAGCAGCCGGGAATGCAGCTGGTCATTCCTCAGGGAATGTTGTATGAGAATGCCTGGCTGGACAAAAAGGTGTCAGGCGACAGTGCCCGTACTTCCTTCGACTATGTGCTGGATGCCGGTCATACACCGCTGCACGGATTTTGTGAACTGAGCATCGGTGTGCGCCATCGCACGGTAGCCGACAGTACCAAATATTATATCCTTCAGAGGTGGGGTAAGGGACATACTCCGATAGGAGGAAAGATGGAGAACGGTTGGGTAAAGGCACGCGTACGCACCTTCGGTACTTTTGCGGTAGGGGTTGATACGGTACCTCCCCGCATTACCCCGTTGAACAAAGGCAACTGGAGAGGCAATTTCAGTCGGATACGGTTGAAAATCAGTGATGCTGAATCCGGAATCGCCAGCTATAAAGTCCATATTGACGGAAAGTTTGTGCTGTTTGGACTGAAGAAAGGAGCCTTGGTCATACAGGATCCCCGCCGGATATCCCGTTCGGGAGTACACCGGATGGAAGTCTGGGTGACCGACTGCTGTGGAAATGAACAATATGAAAAATTTCAATTTTAATTCATAAACCAAAAAGAGTATGATGAAAAAACTAATGACAGTTGCCTTGCTGCTGACAGCTTTTGTGATGCAAGGATGGGCATGTACCAACCTGATTGTGGGTAAAAATGCCTCTGCCGACGGTTCGGTTATCGTTTCTTATTCTGCCGATTCGTACGGAATGTTCGGTTTTTTGTGCCATTATCCGGCTGCAACCTATCCGGCAGGAGCCATGCGGGATATCTATGAATGGGATACCGGCAAGTTCCTGGGACAGATTAAGGAAGCCAAGCAGACTTATAATGTGGTAGGTAACATCAATGAATTTCAGGTGACGATTGCGGAGACTACTTTCGGAGGTCGTCCGGAACTGGTGGATACTACTGCTATCATGGACTACGGAAGTTTGATTTATGTAGCGCTCCAGCGTTCGCGTACCGCTAAGGAAGCTATCAAGATCATGACCAGCCTGGTGAAGGAATATGGATATTACAGCAGTGGTGAGTCGTTTACGATTGCCGACCCGAATGAAGCCTGGATCATGGAAATGATCGGTAAGGGTCCTGGAGTGAAGGGAGCCGTGTGGGTGGCTGTCCGTATTCCGGACGATTGCATCGCGGCACATGCCAACCAGAGCCGTATCCATAAATTCGATATGAGCGACAAGGACAACTGTCTGTATTCTCCGGATGTGATTTCGTTTGCCCGTGAAAAGGGATATTTCAGTGGAGCCAACAAGGACTTCAGTTTTGCAGATGCTTACTGCCCGCTTGATTTCAGCGGCCTGCGTGCCTGCGAAGCCCGTGTATGGAGCTATTATAATATGTTCAGCAAGGCTACCGGACAGGCTTACCTGCCTTATGTTCAGGGAGAGAGCAAGGAACCGATGCCGCTGTACGTGAAACCCGACCGGAAGTTGTCGGTACGTGATATCCAGCAGGCAATGCGCGACCATTACGAGGGTACTCCGCTGGACATTACCCAGGATCTGGGAGCCGGTCCTTTCCAGATGCCTTACCGTCTGTCACCGCTTACCTTCAAGGTAGACGGACAGGAGTATTTCAACGAACGCCCGATTTCTACCCAGCAGAGTGCTTTCTCATTTGTGTCACAAATGCGTGCCAACCTGCCTGATGCCATTGGAGGAGTACTCTGGTTTGGTCTGGATGATGCCAATATGACGGTCTTCACTCCGGTGTACTGCAATACCGACCGTATCCCTGCTTCGTATGCAGAGGGAGAAGGTGACTGTGTGACTTTCTCATGGAATTCGGCTTTCTGGATTTACAACTG
>OGXA01003332.1_pt1 | contig 10402 bp, 8 predicted proteins | sample 1576171 | NCBI WGS metagenome assembly OGXA01 (sample SAMEA3541587, study PRJEB24748) | human gut metagenome | biome: human gut; feature: human-associated habitat; material: faeces | place: China | collected 2012 | reverse complement strand
GTACCGGTTCGATTCCGGTCGCCGGCAGTATCGGGAACAGTTTTTAACTGTTCCCGATTTTGCGTTATACGGACGTATTTGCAGCGTTGGTTTATATCAGGATATAGAAATCCTGTCATAAACCGGCGCTTCTTTTGCATATAATACAAAGCAAAGGAGTGAAAACATGTCTGCATATCATCGGTTAATATCATATATCTATGCATACGAGGGCGGAATCAAAGGGAAAAATACGGGATTTGCGAAATTGGAGACGCGGGGAACTTCCTGCCGGATTCAGGTCAGCGTCCGCCGTGTCTTTGCGGGCGGCAGCCCGATCGGCGTATACCTTCTGGCAGGGCAGGAGGAGATCCGTATCGGCACCCTGTTTGTCCGTGGCGGAAATGGGGAGTTCCGTGCCGTCGTCAATTGTGAAAATATTGAAGGAAGCGGCTGCAATATGGAAGAGTGCTGTGGTCTGACTCTTCATGAGACGGACAGCGCATGGCGTGCCTATACGACGATCTGGGAAGATGCCGTCGCGCATGCGGCAGAGGTTGAGCTGGCGGATGTGACTGCTGAGAAAGTGCGGGAGCAGGAAGCAGAGAAGGAAGAGGCAACGCGGAAACAGACAGAGAGGGCGCAGGAGGCAGAGGGCCAGAATGCGGAAGAGGTTCCAGATATCTCAGAAACATCCGATCATCAAGAGGCAGAAATTGTTCAGGAAGCGCAAACGGAAACACCGCAAGAAAGTTTTCAGGAATCCACTCAAGAAGTGCAAACGGAGACACCGAAGGAAAGTTTTCAGGAATCCTATCAGGAAGCACAGACAGAAGCACGGCGGAAAGATTCTCAAGAATCCACCCGGGAGGTCCGGAAAGAGGCGCTTCCAGATTCTCCACCAGACCATCAAGAAGCATTTCAGCCAGGCTCTCAAAATCAAAAACAACCGCAACCAGATTCTTCCAAGGAATTTCCCAAAGAAGATCCCGCCGAGATTCTCTGGGACCGCCTGCGCGTTACCTATCCGAAAGTAACAGCCTTCGAATGCGCTGACGGCTGCGAGATTCTGGTAATCAAACCGCAGGATATCGGGCTTCTGCCGCGGGAAAACTGGGTGTATGGAAATAACAGCTTTCTTCTGCACGGTTACTACAACTACCGATATCTGATTCTGGCGAGACTGGGGAAACCCGGCGAACGGGGGCGCTACATTCTGGGCGTGCCGGGACATTATGGAAACAATGAAAAATATATGGCGGCGATGTTCGGCTTTGACCGCTTTGTCCGTTCCACCCGCCAGCCGCCGCGCGATAGTCGGTTCGGGTATTGGTATACGGATTTGAATTTTACATAAAAGCCGGTTGATCCTTTTGGAGAACTCTTGACAAAGGATAGCTTTTCTGGGTAGGATGGACACGGGTCAAATGTTTTCAGGTGTTTGGTTGGCAGCGGAGCAAACTTGCCGGGAAACTGAGATAAGGATGTCTGTTGTTGGAAGCGGATAAATTTGAATGGAGGAAAAGATAGAAATATATAAAACAAGAAAGAGGAAAAAACAGTGGCAGCAAAATTGACACGGGAAGAGAAATATATGAAAGCGGCGATCCGCGAGGCGAAGAAAGCCTGGGCGCTCGGAGAAGTGCCGATCGGCTGCGTGATCGTGTATGAGGACAAAATCATCGGCAGGGGTTACAACCGTCGGATGGTCGATCATAGCGCGCTGGCACATGCGGAGATCGCGGCAATCAAAAAAGCGTGCAAGCGCATGGGCGACTGGCGCCTGGAAGAATGTGAGCTGTACGTGACGTTGGAACCATGCCCGATGTGCGCAGGGGCGATCGTGCAGGCGCGGATTCCAAAAGTTTACATCGGTTCCATGAACCCGAAAGCCGGCTGCGCCGGTTCGGTACTGAATCTTCTGGATGAAAAAGGATTCAATCATCAGGTGGAGACAGAAGAAGGACTTTTGGGCGAGGAATGTTCGATGATGTTGAAAGAATTTTTCAAAGAATTGCGTGAAAAGAGAAAAAAGAAGAAAGAAGAAAAAGCTGGTGAATGATTTCCACCAGCTTTTTGCATTCCATATTTCCCATTCAAACCGAAAAATACAGTCCTTATTTGATTACGTGGATCCAGCCCTCCGGAGCTTTGATGTGACCCATCTGGATGCCGGTCAGTGTCTCGTAGAGTTTCTGGGTAACCGGACCCATCTTCTCCATACCTGCCGGGAAACAGATTTCCTTGCCGTGGTCAACGATCTTGCCAACCGGGGAGATAACAGCTGCGGTACCGCACAGACCGCACTCTGCGAAATCTTTTACTTCGTCTAAGTATACTTCACGCTCTTCGGTCTCCATGCCAAGGTAATCTCTTGCAACCTGCAGGATAGAACGGCGTGTGATAGACGGAAGGATGCTGTTGGACTTCGGGGTTACCAGCTTGCCATCTTTGGTGATGAAGATAACGTTTGCGCCGCCGGTCTCCTCGATCTTGGTACGTGTCTGCGGATCCAGATAGATGTTCTCATCGAAACCGTTCTTGTGAGCATCTACGATCGCATGCAGGCTCATCGCGTAGTTTAATCCGGCTTTGATGTGACCGGTTCCGTGAGGTGCTGCACGGTCGAAATCGCTGACGCGGATGGTGATCGGTTTAGCGCCGCCCTTGAAGTACGGACCTACCGGTGTACAGAATACGCGGAACTGATAGATGTTTGCCGGTTTAACGCCGATGATGGAATCATAACCGAACATATACGGGCGGATGTACAGGGTTGCACCGGAACCATACGGCGGTACGAATGCTGCGTTGGCTTCTACTACTTTTGTGATGGCGTCTACGAAGCGTTCCTTCGGGAATGGCGGCATTTCAAGGCCTTTTGCGGAATTCTCCATACGCTCGCCGTTTAAGTCAGGACGGAACGTAACGATATGGCCGTCCTCGGTCGTATACGCTTTCAGACCCTCGAAGCAGGTCTGTGCATACTGTAGAACACAGGCGCATTCATTCAGGGTAATATTCGGGTCGGAGGTAAGGACGCCTTCGTCCCAGGAACCATTCTGGTACATGGAAACATAGCGGTAATCCGTTGGCATATAGCCGAAACCGATGTTGCTCCAGTCGATATTTTTCTTTTCCATAATCGTTGCTCCAATCTTACAGAATTTTATGATTTAGTAACTGTTTGACTTTTTGCAGTCGCTAGATTTATACCTATTATAATGATTTCTTTCTTCTGTTGCAAGATTCTGGGATAAAAAATGATAAAAAAACAATAAAATGTATTCTTGTGTATTTTTACACAATGCTTGTTAGTCAAGCTCCGGCTTGACAAAACGGCGGCTGCCATGTATACTAAACAGGCTGACGGTCTGCAGGTCATTCCGTCATATAAGATCAAGTCATAAAGTTTCCGCACAGCCGGGGAGTTAGCGGTGCCCTGTACCTGCAATCCGCTATAGCAGGGGTGTTGTCCGACCGAGGGCGTTTTTACTGTGGGGCTGCCCCTGAAAAGTGGCGTTGAAGTCTGGGTCTTGCGCAACAGAAATCTGTGAACCGTGTCAGGGCAGGAATGCAGCAGCACTAAGCAGAAGCTTCTGTGTGCCGCAAGGCAGCCTGGACCGAGTTAACTGTCAGGGTAACGTTCATGGCATACGTTCGAAGCCGGGCGTGCGGATTTTTTTATTTCATAGGAAATTGCTTCCTATGAAATAAAAAATAGAAAATAATAGATACAGAAACAAGCATTTTTGCAGGTGTGTGAATATAGCCGGGATATGTGGAATTTGATTTGCCAAGGGGTAGGAATACCGTGCCGGAGCAGATTAAAAGCGCGTATCCCGGTATTTTTATGTCTATGATATTTGTAAGGAATTTTTTCTTGCCCGCGGGATATGATTGTATTATAATTACAAAATGGGTGTAGTTTATCCTGATATGGGGGTTGTTGGAAACTTAGAATAAGGGTAACTGTGAAGGTACTGGACGGTTATGAAGAAAGGGAAAGCGCTCATGAGAAGAATCGGTATGTTAACCAGCGGCGGCGACTGCCAGAGCTTAAATGCGACGATGCGAGGCGTGGCAAAATCGCTGTACAAGATGTTCGATGACATAGAGATAGTTGGATTTGAAGACGGCTATAAAGGTCTTATGTATGCAGACTACCGGATTATGAAACAGTCGGATTTTTCCGGGATTCTGACACGCGGAGGTACGATTCTGGGAACTTCCAGACAGCCTTTCAAGCTGATGCGGATGCCGGACGAGAACGGTCTGGATAAAGTGGAAGCGATGAAACACACCTATTACAAGCTGAAACTGGAATGTCTCGTCATTTTAGGCGGCAACGGCAGCCAGAAGACGGCAAATCTGCTGCGGGAGGAAGGACTCAATATCGTTTCTCTTCCGAAAACCATAGACAACGATCTCTGGGGCAGCGATCTTACATTTGGATTCCATAGTGCGGTTGATGTAGCGACCAATGCCATCGACTGTATTCATACGACGGCGGCGTCTCATGGCAGAGTCTTCATCGTGGAGATCATGGGCCACAAGGTGGGATGGCTGGCGCTCTATGCAGGCATCGCGGGCGGAGCTGACATCATTCTCCTGCCGGAGATCCCGTATGATATTGATGTGGTGGTAAATGCGATCCGCAGCCGTACTAAAAATGGCAAGAATTTCACGATTCTGGCGGTCGCAGAGGGCGCGATTTCCAAGGAAAATGCAGCCCTGACCAAGAAAGAATTAAAAGAAAAGAAGAAAAATGGACCGGTTTATCCGTCGGTCGCTTACGAGCTGGGCGCCCAGATTTCCGAGCGGGCGGGGCAGGAGATCCGTGTGACGGTTCCGGGGCATATGCAGCGCGGAGGCGAGCCATGCCCGTATGACCGCGTGATTGCGACGCGCCTCGGCGCGGAGGCAGCAGAGATGATCCGCCGCAAGGAATACGGCTATATGGTCGCTTTAAACAACAATAAGATTGAAAAAATTCCGCTCGCGGACATTGCCGGTAAATTAAAGATGGTCGATCCGAAGAGCGATATTATCCGGGAAGCTAAGGATGTAGGCATCAGCTTCGGCGACGAATAGTAAGGAAGTAGTAGTTTATGTCATATACAGCACTGTACAGAAAATGGCGTCCGACGTCCTTTGAAGAGGTCCGGGGTCAGGACCATATCGTAAAGACCCTGAAAAATCAGATCAACTCCGGGCGGATCGGGCACGCGTACCTCTTCTGCGGGACGCGCGGAACCGGTAAGACGAGTATTGCCAAGATCTTTGCACGGGCAGTCAACTGTGAACATCCGGTGGACGGCAGCCCCTGCGGCGAGTGCAGTATGTGCCGCCAGATTGCGGAAGGAGCTTCCCTCAATGTGGTGGAGATCGATGCGGCATCCAACAATGGTGTGGAAAATATCCGCGATATCCGGGAGCAGGTGCAGTACCCGCCGACGGATGGGCGCTACCGCGTCTACATCATTGACGAGGTTCATATGCTTTCGATCGGCGCGTTCAATGCGCTCTTAAAGACGCTGGAAGAACCGCCGTCCTACGTTATATTTATCCTGGCGACGACGGAGGTCCACAAGATCCCGATCACGATCCTGTCCCGGTGCCAGAGATATGATTTCAAGCGGATCTCGATCGATACCATTGCGGGACGGCTGGCGGAGCTGACGCAGGCGGAGCAGATCGATGTAGATGACCGGGCACTTAGGTATGTGGCACGTGCGGCGGATGGCTCGATGCGAGATGCGTTAAGCCTTCTCGATCAGTGCGTGGCGTTCCATTTCGGGGAAAAGCTGACGTATGACAATGTGCTCGAGGTGTTGGGCGCGGTCGATAACCGCGTGTTCAGCAAGCTGTTTCAGGCGGTGCTTGCAAGTGATACGAAGGCGTGCATCCGTGAGATTGAGGAAATGATCATCCAGGGGCGCGATCTTTCACAGCTCGTCAACGATTTCGTCTGGTATATGCGAAATCTCCTGATTGCCAAGACGACCGACGAACCGGGCGATATGCTCGATATGTCGGAGGAAAATCTGGCAGTTTTAAAGGAAGAGGCGGCAGGTGTTGATACGGAAACGCTGATGCGTTACATCCGTATTTTCTCGGAACTTTCCGGGCAGCTGCGCTACGCGTCGCAGAAGCGGATTCTGGTGGAGATTGCCTTTATCAAGCTGACGACGCCGTCGATGGAACAGAATCTTGATTCCATTTTACAGCGGATTACGCTATTAGAGCAGAAAATGCAGGAAATGCCGGACAATCTACAGAAACTGGCGTCCCTTGCACCGGCAGCGGGGCAGGCGGCATCCTCCAAAACGGCTGTGGTGGAAACGCCGCCTGAGCCGAAGACGGTATCCCTTCCACCGGCACAGTACGAAGATCTGATGCTGATGCGGAAAGAATGGGGACGGATTGCGTCCCTGAGCCAGCTTGTGGGTTCGATTAGACTCAGTCTTCCCAAGACAAGTGTAGAACCGGCGGGCGAAGGCTGCCTTTGCATTGTGTGTACAGATGAAAATACGTTTGGAATTATCAATCGGGAGCCTGAGCTTAAGCATTTGCAGGAAGTAGTGCAAGAAAAATACAAAAAGACTCTGCAATTTAAAGTCCGTTTAGAATCATCTGCTGTGCCGCAAAGAACGGTTTATGTCAGTGATGAGGATTTAAAGAACGCAATCCATACCGATGTGATTGTCGAAGAGGATGATTCCGTGTAGTGGAGCTTGCCAAAGATGAGCCTTGTTTTGTAATGCAAGAAGCTGTGATTAAATGCAGATAAATGATATTAGTGGGTTTATATGATATATAGAACCGGCTGCAATCGGCAGTCAGTCTGAATATAAATAAAAAGAAGTGAAAGAGAGGAATGACACCATGGCAAAACGTGGCGGATTCCCAGGCGGTATGCCGGGCAATATGAACAATTTAATGAAGCAGGCGCAGAGAATGCAGCGCCAGATGGAAGAGAAGCAGAAAGAGCTGGAGGAGAAGCAGTACAGCGCATCCGCAGGCGGCGGCGCTGTAACCGTGACCGTATCTGGTAAAAAAGAGGTTCTTTCCGTGAAACTGTCTGAGGAAGTAGTGGATCCGGATGATATCGAGATGTTAGAGGATCTGATCGTGGCGGCGACCAACGAGGCATTCCGTCAGGCGGAAGAGGACAGCAGCCAGATGATGTCCCAGTTGACCGGTGGCCTTGGCGGTCTGGGAGGCGGATTCCCGTTTTAAGCGATGGATTATTACAGCAGCCAGATTAGCAAGCTAATCGAAGAATTGTCAAAACTTCCCGGAATCGGAAGTAAATCGGCGCAGCGTCTTGCATTTCATATCATCAATATGCCGGAAGAACAGGTCAGGCACTTGTCCGGCGCGATTCTGGAAGCCAAGCAGAATGTGCGTTACTGCAAGGAGTGCTGCACATTGACTGATAAGGAACTGTGCCCGATCTGCAGCAGCGACCGGCGTGATCATGAGACGATCATGGTGGTGGAAAATACGCGCGATCTGGCGGCATATGAGAAGACAGGAAAATACAACGGGGTCTATCATGTGCTGCATGGGGCGATCTCCCCGATGCTGGGGATCGGACCGGGCGACATCCGGCTCAAGGAGCTGATGACTCGCCTGCAGAAAGAGGAGGTTCGTGAGGTCATTATCGCAACCAACTCAAGCCTGGAGGGCGAGACGACCGCGATGTATTTGAGCAAGCTGATTAAGCCGACAGGGATCCGGGTGACGCGAATCGCCAGCGGCGTTCCGGTCGGGGGCGACTTGGAATATATTGATGAGGTAACGCTTCTGCGCGCGCTGGATGGGCGTACAGAGCTGTAGCCGGTGAGTAAATAAAACGTTACCGGGCACGTATGCGTGAACAGTAACAATAAAACTTCTGCCGCGGCAGGAAGTTAGGAGATGCATAAGATGGATAAATACGAGTTTAACATCAAGGTAGAGCAGATTAAGAAACTGGTCAACAAGGGAGATTTCGAGACGGCGATGAAGATCGCCGATACCATCGACTGGCGTCGTGTACGCAGCACCAGCCTGCTTACGATGATTTCCCAGATTTATGAGAAAAATGCAGAGTATCAGGATGCCAAGGATATTTTATTGCTGGCATATGAGAGAGCGCCGCTTGGAAAGGGGCTTTTATATAAGCTGACTGACCTTGCATTGCGTGAAAATAATATTCAGGAGGCAGAGGCATATTACCGGGAGTTTTGTGAGCTGTCCGGCGATGACCCGCGCCAGTACCTGCTTCGTTTCCTGATTCTGGAGGCGAAGGATGCGCCGTTAGAGCAGCAGATCAATTCTCTGGAGAGATATTGTCAGGAAGAGCTGGATGAGAAATGGCTGTACCACCTGGCAGAGCTTTATCATCAGGCGAACCAGGCGGACGACTGTGTGCGGATCTGCGACAAGATCATGCTGATGTTCGGTCTTGGCAAATATGTGGACAAGGCAATGGAACTGAAACTTCAGTATGCGCCGCTGACGAAATATCAGATGGATCTGGTAGAAAACCGCGAGAAGTACGAAGAGAAGCTGCGTGCGGTGGAAGAAGAGTACAAGAACGGTACATACCGCAAGCCGGAGCCGGAAGGAGAGTATCTGGATACGGATGAGCCGGAGGCAGAGCTGGACGACGAACCGGAGAATGAGCCGGAGGGACAGCCAGAGCAGGCAGAGCCAGAAGAGAAGGCTGGAAAACCGAAAGCTGAGACAAAACCGGCGGACGAGAAAGTAGAAAAGGCTGCGCTGGACGAGGATGTAGTAGCAAGCCTTCATGAAGCACAGGCGGAAGAAGCGCTGGCAAAAGAAGTGTCCAAGATCAAGCCTTACGATGAGGAAGAGGGCGCATCCGAAGGGGAGACACGTGTTTTCAGGAATCTCCGCGACCTGGAACCGGCAGAGGCAGAGGAAAAGAGCGAGGAAGCTCCGATTCATGAATTTGAAGAGGAAGAGGAAACCATAGTGGAAGACTGGGATTTCGAACCGGAAGAGGAAGAAGAGGAGATCAAGGAATCGAATCATCTGATGATCGAGGCGGAAGATCCGGCAGCCGGTCTTGCGATGGCACTTGATTCCCTGAAAAAGATTCACCGCGAGCTGGGGACCAAGCATCCGGTTGCCAAGATCAGCGGCGCAAACCTTTCTCATCGCGGCATCGCATCGGTGGCGGAGCGCCTGGCAGGCAAGGATCTGGTGGTCGAGCATGCAGCCGATCTGGACGATTTGACGGTGGAAGAGCTGGAAGAATTGATGACACAGGATGAAACCGGCATGGTCGTTGTTCTGATTGATACGCAGGCACGTTTAGAGCAGATGCACCGCGCATATCCGGCATTAGCAGAGCGTTTCCAGTATATCGGCTGTGAAAACCAGAAAGACGATGCAGCGAAGCTGGCACAGGCGCGCGAGGAAGAGCTGAAACGCCAGCAGGCGCAGCAGGAAGCAGAAGCAGCCAGAAAACGCCAGGCAGAGCGTGAAGCGGAGATCCGCCGTCAGGCAGAAAAAGAGGCAGAGGAAAAACGCAGACAGCAGGAAGCAGCAGCCCGCCGTGAGGAAGAAGAGCGCGCCAAGGCAGAAGCACAGGCACTGGCAGCCAAAGAGGCAGAAGAAGCGCGTAAAGCGGAGGAAGATCGCCGTCTGGCAGAGCGGCAGAGAGAAGAACTGCGCCGTCAGGAAGAGGCAAGACGCGATGACGAGCCGGAGTATGAAGACGAAGAAGATCGCTACGAGAAGGACGAGTATGAGCCGGAGGATGATTATGCGCGTGGCGGCTATCGTGATGATTATAAGGACGATTACAAAGACAGCTATAAAGACGAACGCGAGGACGACGAGTATTCCAATTATCCAGAGGATGAGCCGGAAGAGAAACCGTCCAAAAAGTCTGGCGATATGGATGTTGAGGAGTTTGTTCAGTATGCCTGCAAATATGCATCGGAGATCGACTGCAGTATTTCGGGAAAGAGCATGCTGGCTCTGTACGAGCGCGCTGAGATGATGGAGGAGGATGGAGAACCGCTTACCAAGACAAGTGCCGAAGATTTGATCGAGGAAGCTGCAGATAAGGCGGAGAAGAAATCCTTCAGCGGACTGTTCTCATCGAAATATGATAAGGATGGACTTCTGATTCTGAAAGAGAAACATTTCTTTGATTAATTAAAACAATTCGAGAAATTTTAAAATTAAAACTAATTAGTAAAAGAGAGCGCTGCGGGGGAATGCTTCCCGGCAGCGTTTTCTGGTAGTGGACAGTAAAAAGAGATACGGGAGAGAAAGATGGGAACACGGTTAATAGCCCTCGATTTAGATGGGACACTGTTAAATGAAAAAATGCACGTGTCGGAAAAAACAAGACAGGTGATGGAACTGTGCGCGCAGCGGGGGATTGAGATTGTCC
>OGXA01003322.1_pt1 | contig 10433 bp, 8 predicted proteins | sample 1576171 | NCBI WGS metagenome assembly OGXA01 (sample SAMEA3541587, study PRJEB24748) | human gut metagenome | biome: human gut; feature: human-associated habitat; material: faeces | place: China | collected 2012 | reverse complement strand
CAGAGTCAGTTTTTTCTTCATCTTTTCCGACAGTATGTCCCTCAAGCTCTGCGATCTGGCCGCCGGAAAGCTCGAGCGGCGAGCGCTCGAAGAGCGCCTCGTCGACGCCCACAAAGCGCGCCGCCTCACGCACGCGCGCATCGACCTCCTCGGCGGAGAGGCGGGCGTTTTTCGGGCCGAAGGCAATGTCCCGATACACCGTCTCCTCAAAGAGCTGGTGCTCGGGGTACTGAAAGACAAGCCCGACCTGAAAGCGCACGTCGCGCGTGGCCTCCTTGCTGCGGTGGATGTCCTCCCCGTCGAAAAACACGGTGCCGGACGTCGGCGCGAGCAGCCCGTTGAGGTGCTGGATGAACGTGCTTTTGCCGGAGCCCGTGTGGCCGATGATGCCCACGAACTGTCCGGCGGGGATGGCGAGATCAATATCGTCGATGGCGACTTTTTCAAAAGGTGTCCCGGCACTGTAGGTGTGCCGGAGGTGATCCACCCGGATGATTGGCGTCATAATTTCGTTTCCTTTATCGGTGAAGATCGGTAGTTACTTTTTCAGGGCGGCGGCGACGGCGTCGGCACAGTCGGAGACCGTGAGCGCGTCGATCGGCACGTCCACGCCGTGGGCACGCACCGCATCGAGCAGCCGCCAAAAAACACTGCCCCCGAACCTGCCGTGCCCGAGATGCACGGTTCTTCCCAGTAGTGCAGCGCTGCCCTTGCCGCCCGCAGCGTCCCCGTCTGCAGGCAGTAGCCGATCTGCCCCGCCATACGGTTGACGTGGCAGTTACGCGGACAGAGTGTGCAGTCTGTCAGCAGCTTTTCCAGATTTTCCGGCAGAGACAGAGTCCCGCTGTTATCCTTTTTGATCGTTTCCACGTTTTATTTCCTCTTTCTCTTCGTCTTGATACAATTCCATTCCCGGGAATGAAAAACGAGTGAACTGTAACTAAAAAACGCCCGGAGAAATTCTCTTCCTCCGGACGCCCATATTCTTCCGGGCTTCTCCCGAAAGACTGTTCTCTTTTTCAAAGACCGTGCGGCACGCTTCGAACCGAAACCCATATCCGTTACCTTTACAGTTAACTCCGCCAGGCACCCTTGCGGCACACGGGAATTTCTGTTTAGTGCTGCTTTGTTCCCAACCTGACACGGTTCACAGACACCCGTTGCGCAAGACCCAAACTTCATCGCCACTTATAAAGGGCAGCAATATGAGCCAAAAGCCCTCGGCGTACCATCACCCCTGCTATAGCGGATTTCAGGTTCAGGGGGCCGCTGCTCCCCCGGCTGCACGGTGGTTACAGTATAATCATTTTCCTGAGATTTGTCAATCAGATTCCGTTCAGCTCGATCAGTTCCTTCACTTCCAGCAAATCCTGCACACAGTAATCATAAATCTGACGAATTTCCCCGTCCGGCTGTACCATATCCGGCACCATAACCGCCGTCATTCCCGCAGCCGCAACCGCACGGATTCCGTTAAAGGAATCCTCGATTCCCATCGCATTTTCCGGCAAAACGCCGACTACCTCACAGGCTTTTAAATAAATATCCGGTTCCGGCTTACTCCGTTCCACCATATCTCCCCCGATGATCTGATCAAAATATCCCAGCAGCCCGCCATCTGAAATCTCCGAACGCACCAGTGCCTCCCTGGTAGAGCTGGCAAGCCCGATCTTAAATCCCTTCGCCTTCAGATATTTCAAAAGTTCCTCAACTCCCGGCTTCTTTGCCAGTTTACCTCCTGAAGCATGACTGAAAAACACTTTTGCCATCTCCGCTTTATACTCCTCATATGGGAAATCTTCACCATAATGTTTCAGAAAAACCCCTTTACTTACAACACTGTTTGTTCCCAGACACTCATGACATGCTGCCTCAACTCCTGCGATTCCATGACGTTCTGCCACTTCTTTCCACGCTTGAAGCACAAGAATCTCCGAATCAAAAATCACTCCATCCATATCAAATATCACTGTATCAATTCCACTTGCCATAACTTTTGATCCTTTCCTCTTTCTCTCTGTCAGCAGACTTTCTCAGACAAAAAATATCTTTGACGACAGTCTGATCGACTTATCCAAACCATATATAATCAAGTAGTCTGCCAATCTATTTTTTCATAATATAACCAATCGCATCACGAATCTGCGACACATAAACCAAATTGATTCCTTCCACTTTTCCAACAGAAGACTTACACACTTCCGGAAGCACAACTGTTCCAAATCCCAGTTTTTTCGCCTCCTGCACACGCTGGCCTGCCATACTCACTGCGCGGATTTCACCACTCAGGCCAACCTCGCCAAACACCATCACATTGTCAGGAATCACAATATCCTTCGCACTGGAAACAATCGCCAGACAGATTCCAAGGTCAATTGCCGGCTCTGTCATCTTCATTCCCCCTGCAATATTGACATAAGCATCCGATGCAGCCAGACGAAGTCCGACTTTCTTCTCAAGCACAGCCATAAGGAGATTCACTCTGTTAAAATCAGTTCCCACCGCTGTCCGCCTCGGAATACCGAAATTACTCTGGCACACAAGTGCCTGGATTTCAACCAGAATCGGACGGGTTCCTTCCATAGAACACGCCACAACAGAACCCGACGCATCCTCCGGTCTGCCATTCAGCATATATTCCGACGGATTCTTCACCTCCTCAAGACCTGTATTGCACATTTCAAAAACACCAATCTCATTCGTAGAGCCAAAACGATTCTTCACTGCACGCAGGATACGATAAGAAGCATGCCGGTCACCTTCGAAATAAAGCACCGTATCTACCATATGTTCCAGAACCCTCGGACCTGCCACATTTCCTTCTTTCGTCACATGACCTACAATAAAAATGGACACCCCCATCCCCTTTGCGATCTGCATAAGGATATTGGTAGATTCTCTCACCTGAGAGACACTTCCCGGTGCCGAACTTACATCTTCATGAAACATGGTCTGAATGGAGTCGATCACAACCACATCCGGTTTCCTGCGCTCGATCACCTCACGTATCACTTCCAGGTTCGTCTCACATAAAAGCTGCATCTTATCCGTAAACTGCCCGATACGATTAGCTCTCAGCTTAATCTGTCTCAGAGATTCCTCGCCTGAAATATAAAGAACCGAAACCTGCTTCTCTGCCAGATTCCTGCACACCTGTAAAAGCAGCGTAGATTTTCCGATGCCCGGATCTCCTCCCACTAAAACAAGGGAGCCGGGGACGATACCGCCGCCCAGCACCCTGTCAAGTTCACCAATTTTAGTTGTCTGTCGTTCATCCTCAGACAGGCTGATATCCTTAAGGATTACCGGTTCCTGTCTTTTCTCTGATGATTTCGTTATGCCAGAAGATGAGGATTTCTTAGTGGAAACTGTCTCCTCCACAAAAGTATTCCATGCCTTACAGCCCGGACACTGTCCCATCCATTTCGCAGATTCATATCCGCATTCCTGACAAAAATATACAGTCTTTTTATTTTTTAGCATTTTACAATTTTTACTTCTACTCTTGCAGCATTTCCAAGTTCTACACTAAAGGAAAGTTTACCGCCAAGGTTTGTCTTCATCTTGCCAGTGCTTGCCTGCTCGATAAATACTTCATATTCTGTATCCGGCTCCATCTCTACTGTGATCTGTGCATCTTCCGGTCCCTCTACATGGAAATCCATCTGAGCTTCACTCTGTGTAAGATTAAACACTGCTGTTCCCGGAACTGATTCGTAAACGAACATTCCGTTTCTCTCGAGCTTGGTAATCTCCTTAAAAGTTTTTACTTTATACATATCGCCCTGATGCTGGTAATCTGATAATTTAGATTTCTGTGCAAGCTCATAATCACCAAAGCTGATTGCTCCATTCTCTTCTGTGCGGATTAATTCTTTTACTACTGCCATTTTCCTATGTCCTCCTAAGACTCTTTTGTTTGCCGTCCCCGCCGTTTTATTCACCGGCATTGGTACAGTTTTCATCATCACTGTACCTTTCCCGACATTTTATGTGGTTATTATATAATAAATTCACCTTTTTGACCAGTGGCTCACTGGTTTTTTTATACTAATTTCACAATTCCAGATACCAGGGTTACAAAATCAAAAGGCGTTTGATCTTGCAACCCGCCAAGCATGAGGAAGTAGCGATTTACGTAGTAAATCTGCGGATTCCTCATGTTTGTAGAATTGCGAAAACTGCCTCGCAGCGGAGCAATTCGTAAGTATCGTACTATTTGGATTCTCACTGTTCCTTCACTTCAAACATAATCTCATTCTTATGAAGTTTCACCTGTACGTGGTCTCCGTGTTTAACTTTGCCTTCCAGAATCTCATTCGCAAGTGCATCCTCGATTCTGCTCTGGATTGCGCGGCGAAGCGGACGGGCACCGTATTTGTTGTCAGAACCTTTATCTGCAATAAAATCTTTCACTGCATTTGTCACAGTAAGCTGAATATCCATCTGCTCTGCGCATCGTTTCTCCAATGTCTTAAGAAGCAGCGTTACGATCTTACGGATATCTTCTTTATTTAATACATGGAATACCATGATATCATCAATTCGGTTGAGGAATTCCGGTTTGAAGATACGGCGTACTTCTTCCATTACACCGCCTTTCATCCGTTCATAGTCCTTCTTCTCATCATTATTTGACATGAATCCCAGACGTTTCGGCTCCATGATCGCCTGCGCACCTGCATTAGATGTCATGATAATAATCGTCTGTTTAAAGTCTACCTTTCTACCCTGTGCATCTGTAATATGACCGTCATCCAGCACCTGTAAAAGTATATTAAACACATCCGGATGAGCCTTCTCAATCTCATCAAAAAGCAATACACTGTACGGATTTCTGCGGACCTTCTCACTGAGCTGGCCGCCTTCTTCATATCCTACATATCCCGGAGGAGAACCGATCAGCTTGGAGACACTGTGTTTCTCCATATATTCGGACATATCTACACGAATCATCGCCTGTTCGCTTCCAAAGACAGCTTCTGCCAGAGCCTTGGAAAGTTCTGTCTTACCAACACCTGTAGGTCCAAGGAAAAGGAAAGAACCAATGGGACGGTTCGGATCTTTAAGTCCTACTCTTCCCCGTTTCACTGCCTGCGCAACAGCTTTCACTGCCTCATCCTGTCCGATCACACGTTTATGGAGTTCTTTCTCCAGACGAGCAAGACGTTTGGTTTCTCCCTCTGTCAGTTTCTGAAGAGGAATCTTTGTCCAGTCAGAAATCGTCTCTGCAACAGCAGCTTCATCTACAACAAGTTTTTTCCTCTTATTTCTGCGTTCAGTCTTAATCCGGATTTTCTCCATTTCGGCTTCCACTTCATTTTGGCGTACCTGTGCTTTTTTTGCGCGTTCAATATCTGCAGTCTTAACTGCCTGTTCTTTCTCCTCACGAAGTTCATTCAGTTCCAGTTCATATTGTTCCATTTCAGGTGCTGACTGATAACCCACAAGCTGAACCTTTGATGCTGCTTCATCAATAATATCAATTGCCTTATCCGGAAGGAAACGGTCATTGATATATCTTTGTGACATTTTTACTGCTGCCTCAAGTGCCTCATCTTCAATCTTTACCCCATGATGTTTCTCATAATATGGACGCAGACCTCTAAGGATTTCAACAGTCTCCTCTGTAGATGGTTCTTCCACTGTCACAGGCTGGAATCTTCGTTCTAGTGCCGCATCTTTTTCAATATATTTACGGTATTCCTCCAGAGTAGTCGCTCCGATAAGCTGAATCTCTCCTCTGGAAAGAGAAGGTTTCAGGATATTGGAAGCATCCAGTGCTCCCTCCGCTCCACCTGCTCCGATGATGGTATGGATTTCATCAATGAACAGCAGAATTCCCTGATGTTCTTTTACTTCCTGGATCACATTCTTAATGCGTTCCTCAAATTCACCTCTGTATTTGCTTCCCGCAACCATGCCGGAAAGATCCAGCACAACAAGACGCTTATCCTTCACTGTATCCGGAACCATTCCCATAACGATGCGCTGTGCAAGTCCCTCTACAATGGCAGTCTTACCTACTCCGGGTTCCCCTGTCAGACACGGATTATTCTTCGTACGTCTGCTCAGAATCTGGATCAGTCTGGTAATTTCTTTATCACGCCCTACCACAGGATCCAGTTTTCCCTCTGCTGCAAGCTGTGTCAGGTCACGACTGTACTGGTCCAGTGTAGGGGTACTGGTCATTTTTTTGTTTCCCGCATTCCTTGCGTACTGAAATTCTTCTGCAATGGTATCACTGTCAAATCCCATAGCTGTCAGAATAGCCGCAAACAGCTTCTGAATATTTACTCCCATTGTAAAAAGCAGTCTGGTCGCTACACAGTCTGTCTCTTTCAGAAGCGAAAGCAACAGATGCTCTGTTCCGCAAAGACATTCCATGCTCTCAGCATCTTCCTTCGCCTGTTCAATGATCCTTCTTGCTCTTGGGCTGTACTGGGGATCTTTCGTTTCTGCTGCCGCAGTATTGCCCTGAACCGGCGTAACCAGGTTGCTGATAAGTTCCCTGAGTTTTTCTTCTTCTACGTTAAATTCCTGCAGCACTTTTCCCGCAGTACCTTCAGGTTCTTTCAAAAGGCCTGCAAGAAGATGCTCTGTTCCGATATATCCATGTCCACAGGATTTCGCAATTGTCGTTGCCAATTTGAGGGCATTCTCTGCCTGTCTGGTAAATTGTCTCTCCATGTCCTCTCCTATCTGTTTTCATCATATTCGTCAAAAATCTCATCAATAAGCTGATGTACTTCCTCTCTGCTTACGCTCTTGCAACATCCTTTCGCAAGCGCCACCATGAGATTCTGTTTCAGTTCTTCCAATGCTTTTCGTTTATTTACATCAATAGAAATCACTGCACCACGTCTGCGGTCGATAGTGACAAATCCCTCCTGTCGCAACAGTGAATATGCTTTATTTACTGTATGCATATTTATCCCAACTGTATCTGCAAGCTGTCTCACTGATGGCAGTGTATCTCCCTCCTGCAGTCTTGACGTAGCAATCCCCATGATGATCTGATTGGTCAGCTGGATGTAAATGGCTTCATCACTACTGAAATCTATTTCTATCATCATACGTTTTCTTCTCCTTTTTGTGTTACACATATCCTAGCACAAACCAACATTTTTTGCAACAGAAAGACGTATTGCTGTATTATTTTTCAAAACAAAAAGGGGTGTACTGCCATGTTCTCACACAGCATGCACACCCTTTATCTTCTTTCTGTCAACTGAATTTCATCTACATGACTTGATTATTTTAAGCCAATGATCTTATTGAGCTGTTCTCTGTTCAGAACAAGGTTAAAGCCTAATGGATTAACTGCATAAGCCATTGCCTTATCGATTAACAGCTCCGGAAGTTTTGCAAACGGTACTTTCGCAATACGCAGCTTCTGACCTTTTGTAAACTTCTCAAGTTCCATAACGTCTGTAAATACAGGCTGGAGAATTTCTTCTTTTTTATTTTTGAGATACGGAATATTGATCTTCTTAGGATCTTCAGGATCTACATTCATAGCAACCAGATATTCGGATTTCTTCAGGTTTACGATCAGTTCTTCCTCAAGCTCACGAAGATTTCCATGCTGATCCTTCTCTACCGGACGGCGGAGTTCCTGCATAAAGTAAATGCCGGAAAGCTCCAGTGTAGGATTCAGAAGCGGTCTCTTAGCCGGCTCAATCTTGCTCATATCTGCCTGTTTTGCAACATCCGGAAGATCAATCTCAATTTTATCTTCACCGTCTACCCATACAACAGTATTAACACCAATGGCATAAAAAGTACCATATAATCTTGGATAATCTTTCTTGGAAAATCTCATTCCCATAAGAAGAATCTTATCTTCAATCATCTTTTTGCCGAATTCCTTGATTCCCTCTTCTGTGGAAAAAATCCATGCCTGGTCATTATAAGTCTCTTCGTCACATTTCACATATGGCAGTTTGGTAGCCTGTGAGTATGCAACAAATACTGTCTCTCTGTTCTGTAATTCCTTGATTGCTTCTTCTTTGCTGATTCCCATTATTTTATCCTCTCTGTCTCATTTCTTTTATGATCTTTTTCATTTCCTTATCAACACGATAAGACTCTGTGATCTTCTGTAGTGATTTCTTATATGTAAATTCATCCAGTTTGTGACCGTCCTGCAAGTATGTCAGCATCTCATCCGGAAATGCCGCAAAATATACAGATACTGCCCACGCCACTGCCATCTTTGCATAATATCCCTGCTGAGTGATACTCTCCAGACGTCTGATACTCTCTTTCAAATATTCACGCTTCACAAAATGTCCCAGAAGCATGACTGCCGCAAATCTTGCTTCGTATTCTTTATTCGAAGTAAAATACGTTTCAATAAAATCCCAGTATTCTGTCTGGTATTTATCTGCATCTTTTAATGTACTGCAAAAGCAATCGCATACTGCCCAGTTATTAATGTCCGGCACAAATTTTGCCACATATGTTAAGCGTTCTTTGCATTCCATCTTTGCATAAGCACTCACCAATCCGCGAAGCATCGTTTCTTCATACCACTGGTCATCCGCCTGTTCAAACCATTCCTGCCAGTCCATACCAGAAAGCTGCTTTGCAAATTTTCGCAACACCGGAAGTCTGATTCCCATAACATTATCCACACCCGGCAGAAGATTGCTGTGAAAATCCCGATAACCGGTATCTTCATTCTCCTGCAGAAACTGGCGCACCATATGTGTCGTCACCTGAATCTCTTTCTGACTTTTCCTGTTCATAATATTTCTCCCATTACTGTGCATATGCTGAACAGTAACTTTCTCCTTGCTGTTTCTGCTACGTTACAATTCATCTCAATCTGTAACTTTGCTTTACAGCACTTTTCTATTTTATAACAGATTGCATGAAAAGTAAAGGAAATCGCTCGTATTATTTATGCAAAAATATTTATGTGGATTCTATCGTTCTTTGAGGAAATACCATATTGAAAACACTTCTGGACAGAAGAAGTATCTGCTGACTATAAAATAGAAGACAAGAATAGGACTTTTCTCCCAGTCTTGTCTCCTGTTTATTTTTAATCATCGTAACTGTTCAGTACCTCGCGGGATAGTAGACCGCTGAATAGTTACTAATCATCAATATTTTTATGCTTCATCAATTGCCTTTCCAATATCATGGCGCATATATTTATTTGCGAATGTAATCCACTCTGTAGCTTCATATGCATTCTTTCTTGCTTCTTTTAAATCTTTGCCTGTCGCAGTGATTCCCAGAACACGACCGCCGTTAGTAACAATCTGGCCGTCTTTCAGTTTGGTTCCTGCGTGGAAGCAGTAATATCCGTCTTTGTCTTTGAAATTTTCAAAGCCGTACATTGGAATACCTTTTTCATATTTTACAGGATATCCATCACTTGCAAGTACTACGCACACTGCTGCATTATCCTCGAACTGAAGGTCTACCTGGTCAAGTGTTCCATTTACGCACGCTTCCATTACTTCAATGATATCATTCTTCATACGTGGCAGGACTACCTGTGCTTCCGGATCTCCGAAGCGTGCATTATATTCCAGTACTTTCGGGCCATCTGCGGTAAGCATAAGGCCAAAGAAAATGATTCCTTTGAACGGACGTCCTTCTGCTGCCATTGCATCTACAGTCGGCTGATATACATATTTTTTGCAGAATTCATCCACTTCTTCTGTATAAAACGGACTTGGTGAAAATGTTCCCATTCCGCCGGTGTTAAGTCCCTGATCTCCGTCCTGGGCACGTTTGTGATCCTGTGCAGAAGTCATGGTGCGGATTGTTTTTCCATCTACGAAAGATAAAACAGAAACTTCACGTCCTGTCATAAATTCCTCAATGACCATTGTATTTCCGGCATTTCCGAATTTCTTATCTTCCATGATCTCTTTTACACCGTCTTCTGCTTCTTTCAGATCATTACAGATCAGTACACCTTTGCCAAGTGCAAGACCATCTGCTTTCAGAACGATTGGAAATTTCGCTTCTGTACGGAGATATTCCAGTGCTTTCTCAGGATCATTGAAATTCTCATATGCTGCTGTCGGGATATTGTATTTCTTCATTAAATCTTTTGAGAAAGCTTTAGATCCCTCAAGGATCGCAGCGTTCTTTCTTGGTCCGAATACTTTCAGACCGCGGGCCTCAAATACATCTACGACACCGCCGACCAACGGATCATCCATGCCAATGATCGTAAGATCGATTTCTTTTTCCTGTGCAAAATCAGCAAGTTTCTCAAATTCCATTGCACCGATATCTACACATTCTGCAAGCTCTGCGATTCCTGCATTTCCAGGTGCACAATAAATTTTATCTACTTTCGGGCTTTTTGAAACACTCCATGCAATCGCATGTTCTCTGCCGCCGCTGCCTACAATTAAGACTTTCATTTTATCTTGCCGCTCCTTTTTGTATCTACTCTTCCG
>OGXA01003319.1_pt1 | contig 10441 bp, 9 predicted proteins | sample 1576171 | NCBI WGS metagenome assembly OGXA01 (sample SAMEA3541587, study PRJEB24748) | human gut metagenome | biome: human gut; feature: human-associated habitat; material: faeces | place: China | collected 2012 | reverse complement strand
TTATAATTGTTGAAATTTTAATGTTTTTTTCTAAAAAAATTTATAAAAATTTTTACAAAAAGGGTTGCAAAATATGAAAAAATAGTATAAAATATAAGTGTAATAAAAAATGTGGTTCAATATGGAGTGAAATGGAGTTAGTTTTTTAGGAGGTGATGGCATTGTTTATTGGAGATTTTCCACATACTTTAGATGATAAAGGCAGACTGATTATGCCATCAAAATTCAGAAATGAATTAGGAACTAATTTTGTAGTAACTCGTGGACTTGAAGGCTGTTTATTTGTATTTACAGAAAGAAAATGGACTGAATTTACTGAGCAACTTAATTCAAAAGGTTTCAGTAAAAAAGATGTTCGTTCAATTACCAGATTCTTTTGTAGCTGTGCAATGAATGCAGACCTGGATAAGCAAGGAAGATTTTTAGTAAATAAAAATTTACGTGAATTTGCAGAAATTGAGAGAGATGTAATGATTATCGGAGTTTCAGATAGAATTGAAATTTGGTCTAAAGAAAAATGGGATGAATATAGCAAAGCAGAATATAGTGATGATAATATTATGTCTGAAAGATTTGATGGTCTTGATTTTTAAAGGATTTATTTATGGAATTTAATCATATACCGATAATGTTAAATGAAGTAATAGATAATTTGAATATTAAACCTAATGGAATTTATGTTGATTTAACCGTTGGTGGTGCAGGTCATTCAACAGAAATATTAAGAAGAATAAAAAATGGAAAACTTATTTGCGTTGATCAAGATGAAGAAGCATTGTCAGTTGCTAGAGATAGACTTTTAAAAATTTCAGATAATGTTTTGTTTTATAAAAGCAATTTTGAAAATTTTAAAGAAATATTAGATTACTTTGGAATTGATAAAGTTGATGGTGTTTTATTAGACATCGGTGTTTCTTCATATCAAATAGACAATGGTCAAAGAGGTTTTTCTTATATGATAGATGCTCCATTGGATATGAGAATGGATAGAGATTTAAAAAAGAGTGCATTTGATGTTGTAAATTATTACAATTCTGAAGATTTGGAATATATTTTTTATAACTATGGTGAAGAAAAATGGACAAAAAGAATTGTAGAATTTATTGTTAATTATAGAAAAGAAAAGTTAATAGAAACTACCTTTGAATTGGTCGATATTATTGAAAGAGCAATTCCAAAAGCAGTTAGAGCTAAAGGAGGACATCCTGCAAAGAGAGTGTTCCAAGCTATAAGGATTGAGGTTAACAGAGAACTTGAAGTTATTAGAAAAGTTATTCCTGATATCGTAGAAAGATTAAACAAAAATGGTAGATTATGTGTTATAACTTTTCATTCTTTGGAAGATAGGATTGTTAAGGATTCGTTTAAAGAATTGGCAAGAGGTTGTATTTGCCCTAAAGAATTATATGTATGTGTTTGTAATAATAAACCAAAAATAAAAATCTTAACAAAGAAGCCTTTAGTACCTTCCGAAGAAGAAACGAATAGAAATCCCAGATCAAAAAGTTCAAAATTGAGGATTTGTTCAAAAATTTAGGAGGATGATTTATATGAGCACGGCTCAAGTAAAATATATCAATGTTTCAGGCGAGAGAATTTCAGAGAAAAACAAAAAAGCCTACGGAATTACCAGAGAATCCAGTTTATATAAAAATATTACACTTTTTATATTCACTTTTATTACATTAATTTTTAGTGTAGTAATTTTATATGGATATCTAAATATTGCTCAACAAAATAGAATAATAAATACACTAAACTCTGAAATTCGCTCGTTGGAAACTGAAAGAGATGATAATAATATGAAACTTGAGCCTTATAAATCTGTAGATAGGATTGCAAAACTTGCAAGGCTTAATTATAATATGGATTTTCCTAAGAAGGAACAAGTTAAATATTTGGATAAGATTGATTAATTTATTAAACTTAGACAAGAGGAGTTTAAATGAAAAACAAGAAATATATTATTAAAAATAAAACAGTCTCTTCTCGTTCGGCTGTTTTATTTTTTATTTTTATAATAATTTTTAGCACTATAATTGCTAAATTAGCATATTTACAGTTGTATTCAAAAAATAAATACAGTGTTGAACAATTTAAAGATTCAGTTAGCTATACACCGCTTGAAGCAAAAAGAGGTTCCATTTTTGATAGAAATGGGAATACATTGGCTAAGAGTATAAGTGTATATAATGGTTATTTTTCGACTCTTGATTATAACCGCTATAAAAAATCCAACGGAAAGATTAAAGATACAGAAACAAAAAAATTGGATAAAATTTTTGATATATTGCAGTTGAATAAAGAAGAAATTTTTGAAAAAGCTGATCAATATAATAATTTGTTAATAAAAAAAGGTATTACAGAAGAACAAAACGCTACTATAAAATCAAAAAATTCGCTTATAGTTAGTGTTAATAGTAATAAGGAAGTTTATTTTTCTGTATTGGAATATGACAAATTTAAACTTTATTCTCAAAAAGCTAAAGAGACAGAAGAAAAAAAATTAGATGAAATTTTTTCTGCCCTTGAGCTTGATAAGAAAAAAGTATTCGACAGAGCAGATAGAGGAACTAATTTTAAAATAAAAAAGAGTATAAGCCCTGAATTAGCAAAAGAAATTAAGGATATAAATTCTTCTATAATCAGTGTTGAGATTGAACAAAGCAGAAACTATTTAGATGGAACTTTGGCACCTTTTGTAGTTGGACATGCTAACGAAAACGGAGGACAAAGCGGCATTGAAAATTTTTTGAATGATACTCTTTCAGGAACAAACGGATCTAAAAGAGTTATAAGAGAAAATCTTAACAAATCTGTTGAGGACGTCATTGAAGCAAAAGATGGAAAAGATTTATATTTAACTATAGATAGTACAATACAAAAGTATGTCGCGGAATATGGGCAAAAATATTTTGAAGAAGAAAAACCTATCAAGATGAGTGTTATAGTTTCAGATGTAACAAACGGTGATATAATTGCGATGGATAGTTTTCCAAAATATGATAACAATAATCCTACAGTTCCACTTGATAACAATGCGATTAAAGAATTTGAAAATTTAGATGAAAAAGAAAAATTGAAAAAAATATTTTCAATGTGGAGAAATCCTGCTGTCAGTGATGTTTATGAACCAGGTTCTGTGTTTAAACTTATAACAGCATCTTCATCTTTAGAGGAAAAGACAGATACTTTAGATTCAACTTTTTTTTGTAATGGATTTATAAGAGATATTCCGGGAGTTACACTCAGATGTTTTAATTGGCAAAATCCACACGGGAAAGAAACTTTTACCGAAGCGTTAGATAACAGTTGTAACCCCGCCTTTGTGCAAATGGTTAGACATTTGGGAAAAGAAAAATTTTATAGATATATTAATGGCTTCGGATTTGGCAATAAAACAGGGATAAATTTGCCGGGAGAATCTAACGGGAAAATTCCGAAGTCTTTATCAGATATAGGAGCGGCAGAACTTGCTACAATGAGTTATGGACATGGAATTTCTGTAACTCCTATTCAAATGATTATGGCTGCAAATGCTGTTGTTAATGGTGGGTATTTATTAGAACCGCAAATTAATGTTAAAAACGTCGAAAAAGATTCAGATAATAAAATTAAAATAAAAGAAAATGAAGCTATTGTTAAAAATCAAATTATTTCAAAAGAAACAAGTGATAAAATGAGAGTGTTAATGGAGCATGGTGTAACTGACGGAATAGTAAACAAGGTTTATTCTAATAATGTCAGAATTGGAGGAAAGTCCGGCACAACAATAAAAGCTGTAAATGGTAAATATGATGATAAAAAGACTGTTGCCTCATTGTATATTGCTTTTCCTATTGAAAATCCAAAATACAGTATTTTAATTGTGTTTGATGAACCTAAAGCAAATTCAGGTGGTACCAGTGTTTGTGCTCCTTTAGCTAAAAAACTAGCCGAAGAAATAGCTGAGTATAAACAATTGACTAAAAAAAATGATAATAACAGCATAGTTAGAAAAACAAAAGTTCCGGATGTTAGAGGACTTACATTAGAATATGCTACAGAACTTTTAAAAGGACAGTATTTAAATTACAGTATAGATAGTTCTGCTTCGCCAAAGTCTATAGTTACCAGACAAAGTGAGGATCCTGAAAAGAGTTTGGTTGAAGGAAGTACAGTTAAGCTAACCGTTTCAGATGATGAAGATACAAAGTTACGTGTTGTCGATTTTTCAAAAATGAACTATCAACAGGCTATAGACGTCGCAAATAAGATGGGATATAAATACAAAACTTCAGGTGGTAAAGGAAAATTTGTGTCTTCGAATAAAGAAATAGGAAGTTATATTTCAAAAGATGAAGAAATAGTATTGACCTTTGAAGATTAATTTAGGAGATGGAATAAATGAGAATATCAAATTTTACAATATGGAGTATTTTATTTAGCTTTTTTTTAACAATTATTATAGCAAAATATTCTATTCCATATTTAAGAAAATTTAAATTAGGTCAAAATATAAGAGATGACGGTCCTCAGAGTCATTTATCCAAAGCGGGAACACCAACAATGGGAGGAATATTTTTTGTAATTGCAACAATTCTTACGACATTTTGTTTAGGCAATTTTTCTAAAGAAGTATTTGCTGTATTAATCGGTATGTTAGGTTTTACGTTTATTGGATTTTTAGATGATTTTTTTAAACTTGTTATGAAAAGATCTTTGGGTCTTACAGAAATTCAAAAATTGATAATCCAATTTATAATAAGCATAGTTGTAATTTTATTTATAGAAAAAGTAGTAGGAACAGATTTAAGATATCAGTTAATTCCTTTTGTAAAAGGAGCAGTTAATTTTGGTTGGATTATTTATCCTATACTGATTTTTGTAATGATAGGAACTGCAAATGCTACTAATTTAACTGATGGATTGGATGGACTTTCATCTTCTGTATCAATTCCCGTATTTTTAGGACTTGGATTGATAAGTTTTTCAAGATTTCCGGGTGTTGGAGTATTCTCTTTAGCTTTTATGGCAAGTTTAATGGGCTTTGTTATGTTTAATTCATATCCTGCCAGAGTTTTTATGGGCGATACTGGATCAATGGCTTTGGGAGGAGCTATAGCAACAATATGTATATTAAATGGAATAATTTTTTACTTGCCTATTATTGGTGGGATATATGTTATGGAAGCATTATCTGTTATTATTCAAGTTGTTAGTTATAAAACAAGAAATAAGAAAAGAGTTTTTTTGATGAGTCCGATACATCATCATTATGAATTGAAAGGATATAAAGAACCGCAAATAGTTACAGCTTTTGCTGTAATTAGCGGAATATTATCAATTATATCTGTATATTTATTTTTTAGTATTTAATTAGGAGTTAGTTTATGGAAATTGTAAATAAAAGAGTTTTGGTTATTGGATTAGGTTTATCAGGAATTTCAACCATAAAAACTCTTAGTTCTTTGAAAGCTGATGTTTATTGTTATGATGATAAAGACGAATCAGAATTACAAAATGTTTTTGAAAAACTTGAAAAATTTAATTATAAATTTATAAAAAATTACAAAGATTATTATTTTGATTTTATAGTTAAAAGTCCCGGAATTAAACCTACTAATGAAATAATCGAATATTTTTATAATAAAAAAGTTCCAATATATACGGATTTGGAATTAGCATATACTCTATTTCCAGAAAGAAAAATTATTGCAATTACAGGAACTAATGGTAAAACTACCACAACAAGTTTGGTTGGAGAAATTTTTAAAACTGCAAATATCAAATCAAAAGTGGTAGGAAATATTGGCGTAGGAATGCTATGGGAAATTTTTAATTCAGATGAAGAAACTGTAAATATTATAGAAGTTAGCAGTTTTCAATTGCATAACATTGAAAAGTTTAAACCATTTATAGCATCTATTGGCAATATAACTCCGGATCACATTGATTGGCATGGAAGTTTTGAAAATTATATAGAAGATAAATTAAAAATATTTAAAAACATGGATAAAAATGGGAATCTAATTTTAAATATTGATGATGAAATTTTGAATAAAATAAATGTAGAAAATACAAATGTAACAACAATTTCATTAAGAAATAAAAAGGCAGATTTTTATTTGAGTGAAAATAATTTTTATCATAATGATAAAAGACTTTTTTCTATGAAAGATTTGAAAATTTTAGGAAGACATAACGCTCAAAATGTTTTAATTTCTTTGGCAATCTGTTATAATTATGGTATAATCATAGATACCATAATTTTTGCATGTAAAAATTTTGGTGGCGTTGAACATAGAATTGAGTTTGTTAGAGAATTAAATGGGATAAAGTTTTATAATGACTCTAAAGGAACAAATGTAGATTCAACTATAAAAGCTATTGAAGCCTTAGAAAAGCCTATTATATTAATCGTAGGTGGATATGATAAAAATGTGGATTTTAATCCGTTGTTTGAAAGTTTTAATGGTAAGGTAAAGACACTAATTTTAGTTGGAGATACAAAATATAAATTTTATGATAGTGCGAAGAAAAATGGATTTGAAAATAATATAATTGTTAATGATTATAGAGAAGTTGTAGAAAAATGCTTTGAAATTGCGGAAAATGGAGATAATGTTTTACTTTCTCCGGCATCTGCAAGCTGGGATATGTTCAAAAGTTACGAAGAAAGAGGAAATTTATTTAAAAAATTGGTAAATGAATTATAATGATTAAGTTTGATAAATACACAAAAAAAATGGTTATGGTTGTACTGTTTTTACTTCTTTTTGGAAGTATAATGGTTTTTAGTACAAGTTGGCCATATAGCTATAGACTAAAAGGAAATGAGATAGATATAATAAAAAAACATGTAATATTTGTGTTTCTGTCTATTTTATTTATGTTTTTGGTTTCGTATGTGAATATTGTAAGATTTAAAAAATATAGCAAAAGAATTTTTATATTTGCGTTTTTTGTGGGATTTTTAGTATATTCCCCGCTTGGAATTAATATTTATAATGCAAGAAGATGGATAGGAGTAGGTGGTTTTACTTTTATGCCTTCTGATTTTATGAAGATTGCTTCTATAATGCTAATGGCATATATTATTGATAAGTATAAAAATAAATTTACTTTTAAAAATGTGTTTTTTAAATATTTAGCGATAGTCGGGTTAGCTTCGTTTTCTGTTATGATTCAGCCGGATCTTTCAAACACATTGATAATAATCGGAACTTTAACTGCTATGTATATAATTGCAGGTATGGACAAAAAAGCAATATTGTTCTCAGGAATGGGAATATCAATTGCAAGTTTTGCAGCTGTATATTTTTTAAATTCTGGATATAGCAGAACGAGTAGAATTCAAGCGTTTATCAATCCATTAAAATATAGAGATTCAAAATCTTGGCAACTTATAAAATCACTTTTTGCAATAACAAATGGCTCTCTTTGGGGTGTTGGTCTTGGAAATGGAAGACAAAAATATACTTTATCTGAGGCACACAATGATTTTATTTTTGCAACTATTGCAGAAGAATTTGGATTTATAGGTTCTGTATTTTTAATTGGAGTGTATATTTATTTAGCATATTTAGGAATAATGATTTCAAGATACATAAAGAATTTATATGGAAAAATGATAGTACTGGGAATAACATTCTCAATCGGATTACAAACATTAGTAAATATAGGAACAGCTACTGGAACGATTCCTCCTACCGGAGTAACTTTACCTTTTGTCAGTTATGGTGGCTCATCTTTAGTTATGACTTCAATAATGATTGGGATTATTTTAGGAATTGTCAGATATGATATTAAAGGGAGATAATATGAGAGTTGTAATATCAGGTGGAGGTACAGGAGGACATATATATCCTGCTGTTGCAATAATTGAAGAATTAAAAAGAAGAGACGAAAATATAGAAATTTTATATATAGGTTCTAAAAACAGTATGGAAAGTGAATTAATTCCAAGTTTAAATATAAATTTTAAATCTATTGAGGTTATGGGGCTTCCAAGAAAAATTAATAAGAAATTTTTTAAATCAGTTTTTATTTTATTTAAAGGATTATCTCAAGCAAAAAAAATATTAAAAGAATTTAAACCTGATGTTGTTATAGGAACAGGAGGTTTTGTAACGGGACCCGTTTTGTATAAAGCTCATAAACTTGGTATTTATACAATATTTCACGAACAAAATAGTTATCCGGGAATTACGAACAGAATCTTATCAAGATATGTGGATTCAATGGCTGTTACTTTTAGAGAGTCAATTAAGTTTTTTAAAAATAATGAAAAATGTGTTGTTACAGGAAATCCTATTAGAAATAGATTTCAAAATTTAGATAGAAAAGAATCTCTAAAGTTTTTTGAACTTGATGAAGATTCCAAAAATATTTTTTCCTTTGGAGGAAGTAATGGAAGTGAAGAGCTTAATAAAGCAATTTTAGGAATTTTGGAGAAATTTTATGACAATAATAAAATTTCTTTAATCCACGTAACAGGAAAAAGTAACTATGATAAATTTTTAGAAGAAATAAAAAATAAAGATATAAAAGTAGGTAGAAATGTAAAAATTTTACCATATATGATTGAAATGGATAAAGCTTATGGAGTTTCAGATTTGGTTATAACAAGTTCCGGAGCAATAACATTAGCTGAGATATCAAAAATAGGTTTGGCAAGTATACTAATACCAAAAGCATACACTACAGAAAATCATCAAGAATTTAATGCGAGAGCATATAAAGATATTGGTGCATCTGAGCTTATACTCGAAAAAGAGTTAAATTCTGATTTATTATGGGAAAATATAGAAAAAATAATTTTTGATAATAATAGACTTGAACAAATGAAGGAAAATACTAAAAAGTTTGCAATGCCTAATGCAGTAAATGATTTTGTTTCAATATTTTATGATAAATTTAAAGGGAGATAGATATGTCTGGCAATAACAAAGGAAAAAAACCTAAAATATTTGTAAAAAAGAGACCTGATAAGATTGATGCAGTACATGATGAATTTTATGAATATGACAACTTGAAATCTAAAAATAACACTTTAGATGAATCATTTTTTGAGGATTTTAAGAGTGTAGATTTTGACCAAATGAATTACGATAAAGAACATGTTCCTTCTGAAGATATAGGAGATGAAGATGTTCCATCAGCAGACATCATAGAAGATGAGGTTATTCAAGAAATTCCTGAAAAAACTGTAGATGCAGGAGAAAATACAGATAAAATTGTGGAAGACAAAACAGATAAAATTGTGGAAGATGTTAGTACACCGGAACAATTTGATTCTGACGATGACGATTTTGGAAGTTTAGAATCAGAAAATGAAGATTTTATTTTAAAAGAAGAACCGAAAGCTGTATTATCCGACGAAAAAAGTAAAGATGAAGCTATTGCTTTTGAAGATAAAGATGAAAAAGATTCAATATTTGATCAATATGGGATATCTAATGATGAAGAGTTAGCAAAAGAGGAAAATTACGATTCTTTATTTGAAAAAGATGAAAGTACTGACAACGAATCAGAAGATGATGAAGATGACGATTTTGGAAGTTTAGATGACGAGATTAAAACCGGTCAAATAAATTACGTAAATGTTAGTCAAAAGCCAAATTATTATAACGAATTAAAAGATACTACAGACGAATTAGAAGATGATGAAGATGACGATGAATATTATATAGACAGAAAAGGCAGAAAGAAGAAAAGAAGAAAAGGAATTAGAATATTTTTTAAATTCTTATTGGCATTTTTGTTAGCTTGTATGGCAATAATGGTCTATTTTGGATTAACCCATGATTTGTTTAAGATTGATTACATAAATGTAGTTGGTAATGTTGCAAATGAAAGAGAAATTTTAATTTCTAAAAGTGGTGTTAGCGTTGGAGACAATATATTTCTAGCATCTTCAAGTAAAATTAAGAAAAATTTAAAAGAGCTTTCAAATATTGAGGATGTAAAGGTAAGAAAGAATTATCCAAATATAATTGAAATAGAAGTAAAAGAAAATTATGTTAGCGCCTATATAAATACAGCAAGCGGGCTAACAACTATTGATAATTACGGTAAAGTTAAGGAAGTTGCTACGGATAACTCTAAAGCATCAGGAGCACAATTAAAAGGAATCAGCGAAACAGGATTAAAGGTAGGAGAAGATTTTTCTAAAGATGAAACGAAAGTTAAATTTTTATTGAATATTTTGACTAAAGAATATTATTCTGACATTGTTAGTATTGATTTTACAAATGATAAAGAAATAATAATAGAATTAAAAAACTCTTTAAAAGTAACTTTTGGAGATTTAAATGACTATACTAAAAAGACGCAAATAATTGGAATTTTAATTAAAAAAATTCAACTTGAAGGAATAAATGCAAAGGAAATTATACTAAATGTAGGAGATAATCCAATAATTGTAAAAAAATAGTAGAATTTTATTTAAAAATTTATT
>OGXA01003317.1_pt1 | contig 10443 bp, 9 predicted proteins | sample 1576171 | NCBI WGS metagenome assembly OGXA01 (sample SAMEA3541587, study PRJEB24748) | human gut metagenome | biome: human gut; feature: human-associated habitat; material: faeces | place: China | collected 2012 | reverse complement strand
GACGACGATTGAACTGATGACCGTGCCGGAATCGTCTGTGAAAATGCTTCCGACACCTAATAGAACAATAAATAATATCATTGTTCCAACAGGAGGTAAATCTCCATATAATATTTTAGAAACTACCATAACAAAGAATGTTTCAGTTAAAACAGATCCACATAGGTGAGTAGTGGCTCCTAATGGAATAGCGAAGTTAGTTATTTCTTCGTCTAATACACCAGATTTTCTTACACATTTTAAACTAACTGGTAAAGTTGCAGCTGATGACATTGTTCCAACAGCAGTCATATATGCAGGACCATAGTGTTTTAATAAAGACCAAGGATTTTTTCCAGAAACAATACCACCAATGATATATAAAACTGTAATCCAAATATAATGACCAACTAAAACAATTAAGATAACTTTTAAGAATACAGGTAATTGTTTTGTGATACTTCCTTCATAAGCAAGTGTTGCAAATGTAGTTGCTATGAAAATTGGTAGTATAGGAATTATTATTTTATTTACTATCATTAACATAATATTATTGAATTCATTTAATAATTCTTCAGTTCTTTTAGAATTAGTCCATCCAACAGCAAGTCCCATAAGTAAAGCTAAAACTAGAGCTCCCATTACTGAAATTGCAGGTGGAATTTGAACTTTAAATAGTAATGGAGGTAATTCTTTTAAACCTTCAACAGTAGAAACAATATTTAATTTAGGTATTAAAGCATATCCAGCAGTTGCTGAGAAAAATGCAGCACCTATTGATGACAAATAAGACAGTCCTAACATAGTTAGTAACATTTTACTAGCATTTGATTTTAATTGAGTTATTGCAGGTGCAATGAATCCAATTATAATGAACGGTACAACGAAGAATATTAATTCTCCTAAAAAAAACTTAATTGGTAGAATCACAGAAATGACTTTTTCAGTTGCAACTAATCCTATGATTATACCAGCTATTACTCCAAGAATTAATTTAATAATCAGAGTGTCTCCTTTTTTTTCTTTTTCCATATTATCACTTTCTAGACTATAATGATTATATTGCTTTTATCATTATATACTTTAATCAAACAAAAAGCAACTAAAAAAATCAAAAAAATTAATATGAACATATTTTTTTAAAAGAGGGTATACATTTTTGGAATTTTACTTTATAATATATGATAGAATGAAATTAATAAGGGGGATAAAATGGAAACTAAGATTGAAAAAGTCCTTAAAATTCTTGAAGAAGAAATTGTGGCAGCAGAGGGGTGTACGGAACCGATAGCACTGTCATATGCTGCTGCAAAAGCAAGAAGGATTTTAGGAACTATTCCAAATAAAGTTGATGTTTTCTTATCAGGGAATATAATAAAGAATGTAAAAAGTGTTACTATTCCCAATAGTGAGGGAATGATTGGTATAGAACCTGCTATTGCAATGGGATTAATAGCTGGAGATGACAAAAAAGAGCTTATGGTTATAAGTGACACTACACATGAACAAGTAAAAGAAGTAAGAAATTTTTTAGATAAAAAAATTATAAAAACTTATGTTCATCCAGGAGATATAAAATTATATATAAGATTAGAAATTTCAAACGATGAAGATAATGTAGTTTTAGAAATAAAACATACTCATACAAATGTAACTCAAATATTAAAAAATGGTAAAGTTTTACTGAGTCAAGTTTGTAATGATGGTGATTTTAATTCTTCTCTTACTGATAGAAAAGTTTTAACTGTGAAATATATTTATGATTTAGCTAAAACAATAGATATAGATCTTATAAAACCAATTTTTCAAAAAGTAGTTAACTATAATTCAGCAATAGCTGAAGAAGGTTTAAAAGGGAAATATGGAGTAAATATTGGGAAAATGATAGTTGATAATATTGAAAGAGGTATCTATGGAAATGATGTAAGAAATAAGGCTGCTAGTTATGCTAGTGCTGGAAGTGATGCTAGAATGAGTGGTTGTGCTTTACCTGTTATGACAACAAGTGGAAGTGGAAATCAGGGTATGACAGCTTCTTTACCAATAATAAAATTTGCTGCTGAAAAAAATCTATCAGAAGAAGAATTAATAAGAGGATTATTTGTATCACACCTTACAACTATACATGTTAAAACAAATGTAGGTAGACTTTCTGCTTATTGTGGAGCTATATGTGCTGCTGCTGGAGTTGCTGCTGCTCTCACATTCTTACATGATGGAAGTTATGAGATGGTTTGTGCTGCAATAACTAATATTTTAGGAAATCTTTCGGGAGTTATCTGTGATGGAGCTAAGGCTTCATGTGCTATGAAAATATCCTCAGGAATCTACTCAGCTTTTGATGCGACTATGCTTGCATTAAATAAAGATGTATTAAAATCTGGTGATGGAATAGTTGGAGTTGACATAGAAGAAACTATAAGAAATGTAGGAGAACTTGCTCAATCAGGAATGAAGGGTACAGATGAAACTATATTGGGCATAATGACTAAATAATATTAAAAATAAGGGCTATTGCAAGTTTAATGCAATAACCCTTATTTTTAGTAAGTTAATTTAGAAAAAGTTTTTAACTCATTTAATTCTTCTAAAACACTTTCAATATCTGCTTTTTCATCATTTACTGCAACCCCTGCAATAAGTCCTTCAACTAAAGGGGCATCTGCTATTTTTATATTTTCTGTGTTAATTCCTTCATCTTTTAAAAAATCTATTGCTACTTGTGTATTTAAAACAGAACTTCCAATATCTACAAAAATTAAAACACCTTTATCTGTTTTTGCTTTTAATATAGCTTTTTTTATTGTAAGTGGATTGCTACCCAAAAAATCTCCATCTGTCCCACTTCCATTAATTAAAGGAAAATCATATCTTTTCATTTCATTAGCAAGATGTATCGCTGCCTCTGCCAATTCTTTACTATGTGATACAACTACAAAACCTAACATAAGCACCTCCTAAATATTTTCACAGATAGTTTTTATCATTAAGTATGAAGACATAGCTCCAGGGTCAATATGTCCTACACTTCTTTCACCTAAATAAGAGGCTCTACCTTTTGTTGCAATGATATTTTTTGTTGCTTCCATAGAATTTTTAGCAACTTCTATAACTTCGTTTTTAATATCTTTTAGATTTTTTTCTTCATTAAAAGATTTTTCTAAAAAATTATAAGTAGGTATTATAGTATCTAGCATTGTTTTTTCATTTAATACAGCTTTACCTCTTTTTTGTATTCCTTCTATCATAGAATTTAAAGTTTCAAGTAAAACTTGGTTGTCAAAGTCTGTTTTTCCTTTTAAATATGTTCCTGCACTCATAAAAGCAGTTCCATAGATTGCTCCAGAAGCTCCTCCTACTTTTGTAAGTAGTATCATACCCATTTTTGTAAATACATCAGATACAGGTAAATCTTTAAAATTATTTAATTGATTTTTAATTTCTGTAAAACCTCTTGCTAAGTTAACTCCGTGGTCACCGTCTCCAATTTCTCTATCTAATTCTGTTAAATATTCTTCGTTTTTTATTATTTCATCAGATATTTTTTCAATTATTTCTAAAAACATTTTATCTCTTCCTTTTCCTTTTAATATCTAGTTATAAAAATAAGTGAGTTACATTTCAGATTTTAGGATAAAAATTAAATAGAATGAGCCGAGCAAATCTCGCTGTGTTTGAATGAAGTGAGTTTAGCGAATTTGCAGCGAATTCTTAATTTTTATCCGTTAAGAAATCTGAGTAGTAACGAACTATTTTTATAACATCAAAATGCTATTGTATCTTCTTCTGCTTTTAAAAGTTCTTCCATTTCATTATCAAGTTTTAATAAAGTTATAGAGAATCCTCCCATGTCAAGAGAAGTCATATAGTTACCAACTAAAGTTTTTGCAACTTCTATTCCTTTAGCTTTCAATAAATCTTGAAGATGATTATTTATGATGAATAATTCAATTAGAGTTGTTTCTCCAAGTCCATTTACTAGAACTGCAAATCTATCGCCTTTTTGTACATTAGATTCAGCATAGACTTTTTCAAATAATTTTTCAGTAAATGCATTAGCTGTTGTCATTTTTTCACGATGAGTTCCAGGTTCTCCATGTATTCCTAAACCTATTTCAACTTCATCATCAGCTATTTCAAAGCTTTCTTTACCTGTTGTAAAAACTGTACAAGGTTTTAAAGACATACCCATAGTTTTTAAATTTTTAACAACTTTATTTCCTAGTTCTACTAATTTATCTAAGTCATAACCTTTTTCAGCAGCAGCTCCTAAAATTTTATGAACAAAGATAGTACCAGCAATTCCTCTTCTTCCAACTGTGTAAGTACTATTTTCAACTGCAATATCATCATCAACTACAACTTGTTTTACAGTTATTCCTTCAGCTTGAGCCATTTCTCCAGCCATTTCAAAATTCATTATATCTCCACTGTAGTTTTTAATTATAAGAAGAACACCTTTTCCTTCATCTACAGCCTTAATAGCATTGTAAACTTTATCTGCACCAGGAGATGTAAATATTTCACCACAAACAGCAGCATCTAACATTCCATATCCAACAAAGCCAGCATGTGCTGGTTCGTGTCCACTTCCACCACCACTTATAAGGGCAACCTTATCCACTTTTTTATTTTTTCTAATAATTATAGGTTCATTTTCAACTCTTGAAAGTTTATTAGGAAATGCCTTTATCATACCTTCTACGACTTCTTCAACAATATTATTTTTATCATTTATTAGTTTTTTCATTTTGACCTCCTGTTAATGTAAATAATTTAATAAAAAGGCGAAATTATACAGATGTAAGTATAATCTCGCCCCCTTTCATTTTATATTATTCTTCCCAGTTTTTACTTCTTTCAACAGCTTTTAACCAACCAGCATATTTTTTAGTTCTTTCTTCTTCTGGCATATTAGGAGTAAATTCCTTATCAAGTACCCATTTTTGTTTGATTTCATCTTTACTTTCCCAGAAACCAACTGCAAGACCAGCAAGATAAGCAGCTCCTAGAGCTGTTGTTTCTAACACAGTAGGTCTTTTTACAACTTCACCTAAAATATCTGCTTGGAATTCCATTAAGAAGTTATTAGCAGCAGCTCCTCCATCAACTTTAAGTCCATTTAATTTGATTCCAGAGTCTTCTTCCATAGCTTTTAAAACATCTTTAGTTTGGTAAGCTATAGATTCCAAAGTTGCTCTAATAATATGGTTTTTATTTGCTCCACGAGTTAGCCCTAAGATAGCTCCTCTCGCATACATATCCCAGTAAGGTGCTCCTAGTCCAACGAAAGCGGGAACTACGTAAACTCCACCATTATCTTTAACTTTTCTAGCAAAGTATTCAGTATCTCTTGATTCAGAAATTAATTTTAACTCATCTCTTAACCATTGAACACTAGCTCCACCTACAAAGACACTTCCTTCAAGAGCATATTGAACTTTACCATTAAGACCTATTGCAATAGTTGTTATAAGTCCATTGTTACTCTTTACAAATTTTTCTCCTGTGTTCATAAGTAAGAAGCAACCTGTTCCATAAGTATTTTTAGATTCTCCTTCTTCAAAACAAGCTTGTCCGAATAAAGCTGATTGTTGGTCTCCAGCAACTCCAGCTATAGGAACTCTATGTCCACCTTTTCCACCTAAGTTAGCATATCCAAAAGTTCCACTTGAATCTTTTACTTCAGGAAGCATTGACTTAGGAATATTCAATGTTTCAAGAATTTTTTCATCCCATTTTAATTCTTTTATGTTATAAAGCATAGTTCTTGAAGCATTAGTGTAATCTGTTGCATGTATTTTACCATTTGTTAATTTCCAAATTAACCAAGTATCAACAGTACCAAATAATAATTCACCTTTCTCAGCTTTTTCTCTTGCACCTTCAACATTGTCTAAAATCCATTTAATTTTAGTACCTGAGAAATAAGCATCAATTAGAAGTCCAGTATTATCTTTTATATAGTCACTGAAACCTTCTATTTTCTTTAATTCATCACAAATTTTTGCAGTTCTTCTACATTGCCAAACTATTGCGTTGTAAACAGGTTTTCCTGTATTTTTATCCCAAACTATTGTAGTTTCTCTTTGATTAGTGATTCCTAAAGCTATAATGTCATGTTGGCTTATTCCAGCTCTTGCAATTACTTCACTTAAAACTCCACTTTGGCTAGCCCATATTTCCATAGGGTCATGTTCTACCCAACCTTCATTAGGATATATTTGTGTAAATTCCTTTTGTGCAACTCCCACAATATTTTGGCTTTCATCAAATAAAATTGCTCTTGAACTTGTTGTTCCTTGGTCTAATGCTACAATGTATTTCATATAGTTTCCTCCAATCTTATTGTGTATTTATTAAAAATAAGTGAATCACATATAAACTTTATTTTGTTATAAAACTGCTCCTAAAAAGGCATCAAATACGACAGCTCCTAAAATTGCTCCAATGATTGGACCTACAACTGGAACCCAAGCATATTTCCAATTAGAGCTACCTTTACCTTTTATTGGAAGTATAGCATGAGCTATTCTTGGTCCTAAGTCTCTTGCTGGATTAATTGCATATCCTGTTGCTCCTCCCATTGCCATACCTATTATTACAATTAGAAGTCCTACAAAAAATGCTCCATTGCCAGGTTGAATTCCAACTTCTCCATAGCCAAGTCCTAATATACCTAATACTAACATAAATGTTCCAAGAATTTCAGTAACTACATTCCATACTGGCACATCAATAGAAGGACCTGTTGAGAAAACACCAAGCTTCACTCCTGCTTCAGGTTCTTCATCCATTTGAACTTTGTAAACAAGATAAGCTAAAGTTGCCCCAAAAATTCCACCTAACATTTGTGCGACAATATAACCTAGAACTAACTCACCAGGGAATTTTCCTGTTACTGCTAAGGCAATAGTTAAAGCGGGGTTCATATGTGCACCAGATACCCAACCTGTTATGTAGGCAGGAATCATAACAGCAAAGCCCCAACCAAAAGTAGTAACTATCCATCCGCCACCTTTTCCATAGCTATGTTTTAAACTGCAAGTCATATTAACTCCATTTCCTAACAATAGCAGTAAAGTAGTTCCCACAAATTCTCCAATATACATACTCATATTACTCATACAAGACCTCCTTTATTTAAAAAAATATATTGTTTTAAATAAATGCATATATTGTTATTATAACATAAAATTTAGAAATAAGTACATTTATTATTAATATGTATAAAATTTTACATATCTTTAGTTACAACAACATTGATACCAGTATTGAATATATTTTGCAAAACTATATCTCCTCTTTTAACAGGAGCAGTTAATTCGATTTTTTTTAATTCTTCCATCAATTTGAAGTTTAATTCTTTAGGTATAGCTGTTTCAGTTTTTACAGGACATCTATTGTCTAAAGCATTTTTTATTTTAACAGTTGAAGTAACAACTCTTTTTGGAGCAGTTAATTCTTCTTTACCATAGACAGCTCCTCTTGGACAAGCATTTCCTTTAACTTCATAAGTTTCTGTATTTACACTTATATGACAACCAACGGGACAAACTATACATATCATTTCCTTTTCCATTATTTATCCTCCTCAACAACTTCTACAACAATTTTATTTGTATCAATTTTTCCAAGTACAGTCTTAGATAGAGTTATTTTTTCCATTTCCCCAGGAGCCATATGATTTTTCTTAACAGAATGTATCACAAAATCATTTGACTTAACCACTATCTTAACATTTTTATAAATTTGTCTAACTCTCATAGAAAGTTCTAAATTCTTTTCTATATTTTCTATTCTAAATTTTTGTGGAACAGTATATCCTATTCCATTTCCTGTTTGAACTTCAATATATTCTCCATCTGCAACTTCTCCTTTTATATATTTAGCAGCAGATTTTCCAGCTTTTCTTGATTCAATACTTACAAAATCAACTAAGTCATGGACATGAACAACATTTCCGGAAGCAAATATACCTGGTATACTTGTTTCCATAAGTTCATTTACTATTGGTCCATTAGTTCTAGGGTCAATTTTAATTCCTGTTGCTCTTGAAATATCATTTTCTGGGATAAGTCCAACAGATAAAAGTAAAGTATCACATTCATATTCTATTTCAGTTCCTGGTATAGCTTTCTTGTTTTCATCAACCTTAGCTATGATAACTTTTTCAACTCTATCTTTACCTATAATATCTACAACTGTATGGCTTAAATATAGAGGTATATCATAGTCTTCAAGACATTGAACGATATTTCTTGTAAGTCCACCAGAGAATGGCATAAGTTCAGCAACAGCTAAAACTTTTGCTCCTTCAAGAGTAAGTCTTCTTGCCATAATAAGTCCAATATCTCCAGAACCTAAGATAACAACTCTTTTACCAACCATATATCCTTCCATATTGATATATCTTTGAGCAGCTCCTGCTGTGAAAACTCCTGCAGGTCTATCTCCTGGAATTGCTATTGCTCCTCTTGTTCTTTCTCTACAACCCATAGTTAAAACTATAGATTTAGCTTCAATTATCATATAACCATCAACAGAGTTTATAGCTTGAACTATTTTATTTTCAGAAATTCCTAAAACCATAGTATCTAACTTATATTCTATATTCAATTCAAATAATTGATCCATAAATCTTTGAGCATATTCAGGACCTGTCAATTCTTCTTTAAATTCATGAAGTCCGAAACCATTGTGTATACATTGTTGTAAAATTCCACCTAATTCTTTTGCTCTTTCTATTACAAGTATATTATCTATTCCATTTTTTTTAGCTTCTACTGCTGCTGCAAGTCCAGCTGGACCTCCACCAACAATAACTAAATCATATTTCATATTCATATCGTTTCCCCCTATTTAGTCTTTCCTGTTAAGATGTAAGAATCTATTTGTTCCATAACTATTTCTTCTAAATCTTCACCAAGTTCTCTTGCCAAAATTTCTTGTACACGAGGTCCACAGAATCCACCTTGACATCTTCCAGCTCCTGGTCTAACTCTTCTTTTGATACCATTTAATGTTGTTCCACCACATTTTCTATGGATAGCATCAACGATTTCACCTTCTGTTATGTTCTCACATCTACAAATAATTCTTCCATATCTAGGGTCTTTCTTTATAACTTCTGCTTTTTCTTCTGGCGATAGATTTATAAAATGTATCATTTTTCTATTTTTTATAAAGTTTTCTTTTTCTTTAACTCCACCAAAACTTTCAACTACCATTTTAGCTAAATCAACTGCCATTGCTGGTGAAGATGTAAGTCCTGGTGATTTAGTTCCTGCCATATTAAAGAATCCTTTAACATCTTCTGCCTCACCTAGAATGAAATCTCCTGTATCAGCCTCTGCTCTAAGTCCAGCAAAATTTCTAATATTATCTCTGAAATTAACATCCTTTATACTTTTTGTTGCAAATTTTCTAACTGTATCAAGTCCTTCTTGTGTATTTCCAACATCATCTTTATTTTCAACATCAGAGGCAGTAGGACCTACTATTATATTCCCATGAACAGTCTTAGAAACTAAGATACCTTTTCCCATTTCAGTAGGACATTGGAAAATAACACTATCAGTTAAATATCCTTGTACCTTATCAAGTAAATAATATTCTCCTATTCTTGGAGTAATTTTAAAATGTTTATTTGAAAGCATATTATTTATAAAATCAGCATAAACTCCTGCTGCATTTATTAATTTTTTTGTTTCTATAACTTCTCCATTTTTTAATGTAATTTTAAATATATTGTTTTCTTTTTTAATATTTGTAACTTCTGCATTTAATTTTAATTCAACACCATTTTCCATAGCATTTTCTATAAGTTTTGTTGCAAGTTCCCAAGGTCCTGTTATACCTGCTGTACCAGCATACAAAGCTGCAACGGCTTCTTTACTTACATGAGGTTCTCTTTTTTGAATTTCAGCAGCATCTATAATTTCCATTTCAGGAACACCATTATTCAGTCCTCTTTGATATAACATTTCTAAGTGTTCTTTTTCTTTTTCAGAAAATGCTAATACATAAGAACCTACTTTTCTAAATGGAGCATCTACCTCTTCACATAACTTTTCATACATTGCATTTCCTAGTACATTGTATTTTGCCATAAGGCTTCCTTCTTTTGCATCGTAACCTGCATGAACTATTGCAGAATTTGCTTTTGTTGTACCACAAGAAACATCATTTTCTTTATCAAGTAATAAAATTTTTAATTCATACTTAGATAATTCTCTTGAAACTGCTGCTCCCATTATTCCAGCACCAATAACAACTACATCAAACATATCGTCCCTCCTAATTAAAATAAAAAAGTCGCAAAAAAGACAGAAACCCTCCTATTTTTTCACGACCCACCATTCACTAGCCTAATATTCTATTTATACTTCATATATATTATACAAAAAATAGAACAGTTGTCAAGTTAAATATTTATTAAATACATAAATAAAAATATAATTA
>OGXA01003315.1_pt1 | contig 10447 bp, 10 predicted proteins | sample 1576171 | NCBI WGS metagenome assembly OGXA01 (sample SAMEA3541587, study PRJEB24748) | human gut metagenome | biome: human gut; feature: human-associated habitat; material: faeces | place: China | collected 2012 | reverse complement strand
GTAGAAAATGGCCGACAAGTTTGGTTTGCAAAGTTCAGAGGCAATCTTATGAAGAAGAAAATCGAGGACATAGTGGCGGCATATAACTCTGAAATCAGAGGGTTCTACAACTACTACTGCATTGCCAACAACGTGGCATACGCGCTCTCAAAGTTTGGATACATCATGGAGTATAGTATGTACCATACCATTGCAGGAAAAACCAATAGCACTGTAAGCAAAGTCATTGACAAATATAAGGTTGGGAATGACATTATAGTGCCATATCAGGATGCAAAAGGTAAATTACGGTACAGGAAATTCTATAATGAGGGATTCAAACGTAAACCACCAATGTACTATACGGAGGTAAACGACTTATACTACACAATCGCAATTCCACAGCCGACACTTACTGAGCGATTGGATGCGAGAACATGTGAATTATGTGGAAAAGTCGGACCTGTAGTCATGCGTCATGTCAGAAAGCTAAATCAGCTTAAAGGAAAAACTGAATGTGACAGGCTGATGCTTGAAAAGCATAGGAAGACATTGGTTGTCTGTGAAAAGTGTTATGCCAAAATACACAGCCATGCTAAATAAAGTCATGTTATCAACGGAGAGCCGTATGCGTGGAGACATGCAAGTACGGTTTGGGGGCAGGTACGGGAAAACCTACTGCCGAAAGGCAGTAAGGCGTTCTGTACCGAGCCTACGACTTGGTAAAGGCGGCAACATCATCGCATTGGCAGAGGAACTATATGCGTCCGATTACGTGCCTTATTTGCTTAACAAGATAGCGGAACGAGTACCGCACATCCGTCCCGTATCTTTCTCTTTTCGTCAGCAAGCATCCGAACCAAGTTTCCAACAGTTGGAGGTTGGAGAACTTACCCATCCGGCATTATTCAATTATTTGCAGGAACGGGGTATAGACACCGCACTGGCAAAGCCGGAATGTAAGGAACTGCACTTCATCCATAACGGCAAGCCCTATTTCGCTATCGGCTTCCCGAATGTGGCAGGAGGATATGAAGTGCGTAACCCTTTCTTCAAGGGCTGCATCGCACCGAAAGACATCAGCCATATCCGTCAGCAGGGAGAGCCGAGAGAGAAATGCCTCGTGTTCGAGGGCATGATGGACTACCTGTCATTCCTCACGTTACGGATGAAGAACTGCCCGACTATGCCGAACCTTGACGGGCAGGATTACGTCATTCTCAATTCGGTTGCCAATGTTTCCAAAATCATAGACGTGCTGCACGGGTACGGGCGCATCCACTGCCTGCTTGACAATGACGAGGCAGGAAGAAAGGCATATTGGGAATTGGCAAGAGAGTTCAGCGGACGTATCCGCGACTTCTCCGACAACTACAACGGACACAAAGACCTGAACGATTACCTATGCGGTAAGCCTTTGTCCCAATCGGCAGAACCGATGACAGAGAAGAAGCAAGTCCAATCCGTAAGACGGATGATACAGCCACCGAAAAAACGAGGGGTGAAGATGTAGAGGGAAACAGGCTCGCGGCGGCATGGATATTTACTAGCGGAAAATACCGTAGCTTATTAGGGAATTTGTCCGAGCCGCATTGCATGGCAACGCTGAAAATTCCCCAATAAGCCAAAGAGGTTGCACCTCTCTGGACTCTCCGAAGCCAACGGCAACAGCCGTACAAAAGTAATAATCAAACGATGTTAAACAAGCAAACAATAAAGGAAAATCATATATAGGATTCGTAGTATTACACATGGAAAAGGCGCACGGTTCCGACAGTGGGACAACCGCCCACATCGAGCGTTTCATCATCCCGAAGAACGCAGACCCGACAAGGACACACCTTAACCGAAAACTCATCACATACCCCGATGGGATAAAAGACCGTTCTGCAGCCATCCAAAGACGATTGGAGGAAGCGGGACTGACACGTAAAATCGGGAACAACCAAGTACGGGCAATCCGTATCAATGTGTCGGGAACACATGAAGACATGGAGCGCATCGAAAAAGAAGGCAGACTTGACGAATGGTGTACCGACAATATAAGATACTTTGCCGACCTGTTCGGCAAGGAGAACATAGTGGCAGCGCATCTGCACAGGGATGAGGAAACGCCGCACATACACGTCACGCTCGTTCCGATAGTCAAGGGAGAGCGCAAGCGCAGGAAACGGGAGAAACAGGTGAAGAAACGCTACCGCAAGAAACCTGCCGACACCGTAAGACTCTGTGCCGATGACATCATGACACGGCTGAAACTGAAATCCTACCAAGACAGTTATGCCGTTGCGATGGCGAAATACGGATTGCAGCGTGGCATAGAGGGTTCAAAGGCACGGCACAAGTCCACGACACAGTATTATCGGGACACCCAACGGCTTGCCGACAGTCTGAAAGCGGAGGTGGTGGACTTGCAGCAGCAGAAAGAAACGGCACAGGAGGAACTCAAACAAGCCAAGAAAGAGGTACAGACCGAGAAGCTGAAAGGCGCAGCCACGACCGCAGCGACCAACATAGCCGAAAGCGTGGGTTCTCTTTTCGGAGGTGGAAAGATGAAAGCCTTGGAACGCAGGAACGAGGATTTGCAAGACCGCATCCTTAAACTTGAAGAAGAAGCCCGACAGAGGGAGAATCAGCAAGCCAAGCAGATACAGGATATAAAAAACGCTTATGAACAACAGAACAGCAAACTGTTCGAGTTTGTGGATTTTGTCAAACGTTATTTTCCCTATGTGGAAAAGCTTATGCCAACAATTAAGTTTTTGCGTGATACTCTGAACTTCGGGGATGCTGTTATTAGAAAACTATGCACATTCAAAGATGTTTCCATAAAAGGCGAACTGTATTCGCGCGAGTTTAACCAACATTTTAGGGCAGACAAAACGATATGTTCACTAAAAGAAGACAAGGAGGGCAATTTCAACCTCAACATAGACGGTGTTTCACATGTAAGTTGGTTCAGACGCAAGAAAGACGAGTTTATGCAATCATTGGGAGTGCCGACAAACAGACAAAATTGAGGTATTCAGTTGTAAGTCATAAGAAAATCCGTGATGATAGAATATTACACCACGGATTTTTTGTACTTTTGCAAAACTAAAAAGTCATGTATGGAAATTAAAATTATCCGCAAAAGTGGATGTGCTATAATATGTTCATTATGTTTTATTGCCTTATGTATGCCTTTTATTGACATACATAATGACATGGAAAGTACAATGTATTCTGATGTAAAAGAGGCAAAAGAATATGAAATAGATTACGAGTGTATGAAATACCTTGACAAACATCCCAATGGGGAACATAGTCAAGAAGTTTCAGATATCTTATTATCTAAAATGAAAAAAGATGGAGATGTGGTAAGGACATATAAATTGGGTCGTCGCTATACATCTTTGAAGGTGGGAACAGAATTAAAGGAATTAGCTTACAAAATAGCAGAAACTAAAAACGATTATTATTCCTGGAGTCAATATATCGAAGTTTGTGACTCTATAGACATTAAAGATGCTCGTGAAAGGTTAAATGCCTTTATTCATTAACACACATTTTTCTATTTAATTAAAGAATACAATTGAGTTCCCCAATAATATGAAAAATAATAAGTTCGCTATTTTTTATTCATGGCAATCATATATCGGAGGTTATGCGAACCGAGTATACATAAAGGATAAAATAATTTCAGCATTTAAAGAATTAAATATTGATATAGAACTTCTTGAGGATTCAAGGGGAACTACAGGTGCACCAGATATCCCAAATACTATTTTAACAAAAATAGTCCAATCAGACATTTTTGTTTGTGATATTACTCCAGCATATATACTTGACATAAATAAAAATAAGAAACGTGCGCTTCCAAATCCAAATGTTATGTTCGAATTAGGCTTTGCTGTTCATTCATTAGGTTGGGAAAGAGTTATTTGTGTGTGTAATGAAGAGTATGGAAATATTGAAACTCAACCTTTTGACATATCTAAGCATCGTATCATTACATACCGTAAAAAAGACGGTGAAAAGAAATCTGCTAAATCATTATCTCTTACACGGCTTATGAATGATATCGTATCTAATTACGATAATATTGTCGCAAAAAGAAATGAATTTGACTACAAAAAACATGACATCGAGATTTTTAATAAAATGATGTCCTTTGCTTCTGAAGAAGAGTTTGTTAATAGTATCACGGATTTTCGTTCCACAGGGCGATTCTTTCATTGGTATGAAAAGTGTTGGGATTACATACAATACTTTCAAACCTATCCTCAAAATAGATTTGTGAACAGTAAACTTAATGATAGTTTGATGAAATTGGCTATAGCTTTAGATGAATTAAAATCATTAACGTGTCAAATTTGTAGTGCTTACAATACACAGTATTGGAACTACGAGGAACCTGAAAAAGAATACACCCAAGAACAATTAAAAGAAATATGGATGTCACAAGAGTATCGAAAGCGAGAAATACGATACCCTGATAATGATACATCAGAAAACCTCCGTAAGTATTATGATGCTGTTGATAGAGATGAAAAAAATATTACCGAATATTCTGATAATGTACTAAAAGCTTACATTGCTTTTAGAGATGACATAAAACGAGAATTGATTATTTAATTTTTTGTTCATCAATAAATTCTTGGATTTCTCCTAAGCCACCTATTTCTTTGGGTAATATAAACATATTCATGGGATTAGCATATCTCTCAAAATACTTTATGATTTCATTTATATCCAAATCCGCAATATTTTTACGACTATTCATACCAACAGGTTCAATATGGCATAATTTCCATTTTGTATTCGCATCAGACAGTGCATCTTTACCTAATGTTCTGGTATATGTTGCTTTTTTCTTATCTTCTTTCGTTAACGCATAAACTATTGGTATTTCATTGTTATTCAATTTATTTTTCAGTTCCAATAGGCTATAAATTTTCCCGTCTAAAACATTACGGTACACCCATAAGGCAAATGTGTTATCGGAAATTATAACTTTTCTCCCTGACGGGTGAGTAAATTCTTGTCCTCTACTGCTACCTTTCCTTATAATAAGTGGCATACTCTCATCTTCAGCCCATTCCGAAATCAAAGTATCCCATGAATTTAATACATCAATAGAAACGTTCACGTGATTTTCTGATGATTTCCACAATTGACCAAGTTCCTTAATTTTGTTTCTAATAACAGCTCCTACAAAATCCATAAATTCTGACCTTTGTTCTTTTATTTTTTATACTATTGTCTTTCTCTTAGTGTTTATTTCAAGCAAAAGATTATTTTATAAGCCGATTCTTTTTAAGTTCAATCAAATCAAAGGCTCTAAGAACATGAATCATCAGCTTCATTTCAATCTGTTCTCTATACTTTTCGGCTTCATTATTTTGCAGTATTGAACTATTATTGGGGCAATAGCCATCACACTCATCTTTATCTAATTCAAGTTTATAGCTTACAACTTTTGCGGTATCTCCTGATATGATAAATTTCACACCAAGCGCATCGCTTATTAAGTTAGAAATGTAGTTATCAATATATCTAAAACAAATACAGACATCAGTCCAATATACACCTCCACCTCTTTTGTATAAGGATTGTTTGATTGCCTCAATCTTAAAAGATTTGAGGTATCGGTAAAGACTCTCCAAGTCGTAGATATCGTCTTCATTAAAAAGAAATCCTCTACCTTGACCATTCGCTTCTCCCCATTCCCATGCATTACATTGCCACTCTAGCCAATCAAAATTCAAATGCGAGATAAGACAACCATCTTTTAATGCTAAATTAAGCAGTGGCAAAATCGTATATAACAAAAAACAGATATCTGTCCCATGTAAATCATAAGTTTGCCATTCATCATTTACATCATGTAGGTATAGCGACAAACAGTACTCATATATCTTCGGCTCATTTAGTCCATAATAAAGAGGTTTTCCTCTTTTGCATAATACTTTCAGTCCTACAAGTTCGATATTTCCAAAATGTAGACCTTCATCATCGTGCAATTGACGACCTACGATATTTAGCGAGGCATAACTTTCCTCTCCAAACTCCAATGATGGTATTTCAATTGTATAGTCACCGTTTTCTGCTGGAACATTACATCTATCTCTCCGATAATTACTCGGAGCATAAAACATGTTGGGTTTTAATACTATCATAATACAATTAGTATTTGTGAAGTTAAATAGCACTACAAAGGTAACTATTATCCATGAAATTATGACCGTTTCAATACATTATCAGTATTTTGCTTAAGAAAACTTCTAGTACACTGAAAATTTTGTTTTACCTTTGCATTGTAGAGAGTTATTTGAACGCAATTCATAGCAGAACGCTGCAAATGGAACGGTTGCCAAGTCATTACCTCAAAATCGGGTAATTCTCCCAATGTCCTTATTATAAGGAACTAAGAAAGCTATTCCAAACTTACATAAAGATTTTGTAAGGGAGGGTAAAACTCCTTATTTTTGTGAATAAAAAGAACGGATGAAGAAGTGTTTCATAGGATTGGGCAGCAATGAACGCACGGCGGCACGGCTTCTGGCAGCGCAGTCCGACCTGCGCAGGTCGTTTCCCGGCATCGTGTTCAGCCGTCTGGTGTGGACCGCCCCTGTGGGCTTCGATTCGCCCCGCATGTTTTACAATCAGGTGGCTTGCTTTACTACTCCGCTCACGGTATCGCAAGTCCGCGAACGCCTGAAAAAGATAGAACGTGACCACGGACGCACACCGGACGATAAGGCGCGAGGCATCGTGAAAATAGACATTGACCTGCTGTGTTACGACGGAGAAGTCCTCAAACCGCAGGACTGGCAGCGAGGCGATGTCTGCGAGGGGGTGGCGGAACTGGCCTCTTCCTGAAGGACGGAATGCCGACACATATTTCAAATCATAAAAACAAAAAAACGTATGAGAACAAGACTTTTATTCATGCTGTTCCTTGCCGGATGGGCATGGGGCACGGCGCAGGCCGCCACGGGCGAAGGGCGTTACATTGAAGTGACCGGTACTTCCGAGGTGGAAATCGTACCGGACGAGATACATTACATCATCGAAATCAAGGAATATTTTGCCGAAGAATTCGACGGCAAATCCAAAGAGGAAGATTACCGTACGAAGGTACCCTTGGCCCGGATAGAGGAAGGGCTGCGGGAGGCACTTCGGGAAGCCGGTGTCCCGAACGATGCCGTGCGCACACAGGAAATCGGCGACTATTGGCGCGAGAGCGGACGGGAGTTCCTCGTTTCCAAACGGTTTGACCTCACGCTGACCGACTTCAAGCAAATCGACCGTATTGTCCGGCATGTGGACACCAAAGGCATCCATACGATGCGCATCGGTGAGTTGAAAAACAAAGACATGCAGCTTTACCATCGAAAAGGAAAAATAGCCGCCTTGATGGCCGCCCGGGAGAAAGCCGCTTATCTGGTGGAGGCATTGGGTCAGAAACTTGGAGGCGTGGAGCGCATCATCGAGAACGGAAACAACGGCTTTTCTCCTGTGTTCACGGCACAAAGCAACGTAAGTTCTTCTGACGCGGCTTCTTTCGATGGTTTTCGTACGATTAAGAACCATTATTCCATGTCGGTTCGTTTTGAAATTTTAGACCAATGAAAACGGACTACGAAATCAGGCAAGAGACGGAGAAAGACTATCCGCAAGTTTTCAAGTTGGTGGAAGAAGCCTTCCGGGACATGGAGGAGAGCGACCATCGCGAACAGTTTCTGGTGGAGCGACTTCGGCATTCCCCCGCATTTGTTCCGGAACTTTCTTTGGTGGCCGACGGGGACGGCGGCGTGGTCGGCTACGGCCTGATGACCCGTGTGTCGATTCGTTCGGGAAAAGTGGATGCGGAATCCTTGGCGCTGGCTCCCGTAGCCGTACGGCCGGACAGGCAATCCATGGGCATAGGCAGTGCTTTGATTCGGGAACTGCATGCACGGGCCGCCCGATTGGGCTACAAGTCGGCCGTCGTGTTGGGGCACGAAGGGTTTTATCCCCGTTTCGGATATAGGAAAGCTTCGGACTTTGGGATAACATTTCCTTTTGAAGTCCCGTCGGAATGTTGCATGGCTGTCGAGTTGGTGGCCGGAGGCTTGCGGGACATACGGGGCGTGGTATGCTATCCGGAAGCGTTTATGGAATGACGGGGACTGTCCGGGTAGGAATTGACATAAGAACAAAAGAACAAAGGGCTGCGCATGTAAGAAACTTATGTCCTTTTGTTCTTTTGTCTTATCCCATCATTCGTTTTGTCATATTGTCAGAATGTCAAATCCGAACCCGTGAGAATCGCGTGTATGGGGGCAGGGCAAGCCTCCGAAGATTTTAAGCGATTCTCGCGGCTTTTGCCTGATTCAAAAAGAAAGAAAAAATGTGGTCGTGCCTGTCATTTGGGTGGGGCCAGCAGTACGCTCTGCCGCATGGCGCACCGTTCCGTGTAAGTCGGATGGGACTTTTCAGGTACAGGATGTTGCGGTGTCCTTGTCGGCCGGACAAGGGCAAATAATTTTGCCATGCGCAGAAAAAGCCGGTAAAAAAGGCTGTGAAGCGACCCTCGGCTTTGATTTTCGGACGTGCGTTTTCACGTCTGCGCCAAATGAAAAATCGCTTTCAGCCGAATGATTTTCCGTTCTCAGTCGAACGATTTCATGCTTTCTACAAAAAATCCGAAAAAACTCCGCTTGTCACCTCTTCAACCCGTGCTTCTTCATAGGACAACCCCAAAAAGGAAGCCTTTTTTCGTGCTTCCCTTTCGGGGTTGTTCTCATGATTTCTATTCTCAAAAATGACCTTCTGTATCTTTTTTAAGGGTTTTGGCGACATTTTGTTTACAAGACATGGCTTATTCGAAAACTTCGTCGATGCCGCCGTATTCCTCTACCGGAGCCTCTTCCGTCAGGATCGTGTCTTGACAAGGGTCGAATCCTTCGGGTATTTTGAACTTCTCGTCGGGGGAATATCCCAGGTCTTTGTCCTTATATACTTTTTGGAAGAAATAGGCGCAGACGGGCAAAGCCGAAGAGGCTCCCTGCCCGTATGTCATGCTGTTGAAATGGATGTCGCGGTCTTCGCCACCTACCCAACAACCGGCGGAAAGCGACGGCGTGAAACATACGAACCAACCGTCGGAGTTCCGGTTGGTGGTTCCCGTTTTTCCTCCCATGTCGGCATTCACGTTGTAACGGAAGCGCATGCGGCCGCCCGTACCTCCGTTCATGACGCCTTGCAGCATGATAATCATCTTATAAGCGCTTTCCTCGCTGATGACTTCCGTCATGCGGGGCTGGAACTCCCCTACTACATTCCCTTCGTTGTCTTCTATCCGCGACACGAAAAGGGGAGCCGTACGAATGCCGCGGTTGGCAAAGGCCGTGTATGAACTGACCATCTCGGCCACGGAGATTTCACAGGGACCGAGGCACAACGACATGGAAGGATGGATGTCACGGTTGAGCACGCCGAACTCGTGAATCAGCCGCACCAAAGCCGACGGGCTGAGACGACTCATCAGGTAGGCCGAAATCCAGTTGTTGGACTGGGCCAGTCCCCATTTCAGCGTAACCATTTCTCCGTATCGGGAGCGGCTGCCGTTGCGGGGTGTCCAAGGCTTGCCGGCCACGATATACGTCTGTTGCACGTTCGGCGCAAGGTCGCAGGGCGACATACCGTTTTCCATGGCCAGCGTATAGAGGAAGGGCTTGATGGTGGACCCGACCTGACGGCGGCCCACTCCGGCCATGTCGTATTGGAAATAGCGGTAATCCGGTCCACCCACGTAGGCTTTCACGTATCCCGTGCGGGTATCCATACACATGAATCCTGCACGCAGGAAACTTTTGTAATAGCGGATAGAGTCCATCGGCGTCATGATGGTATCCACTTCCCCGTGGTAAGAAAATACGGTCATTTCTTGGGGCGTATTGAATGCCTTTTGGATGTCCTCTTCCGTTGCGCCGCCCTTTTTCATCTTGATGTAACGTTCGCTCTGTTCCATCGAACGGCGCATGATTTTTTCCACCTCTTTCGTAGAAAGTTGGTTGGAGAACGGGCGTGTCGTCTGGTGACGCTTTTCTTTGTCGAAAATGGGTTGCAGGTAACCGGCCACATGTTCCTCCACGCTTTCCTCCGCATATCGCTGCATGCGTGAGTCGATGGTGGTATAGATTTTCAGGCCGTCCGTATATAGGTTATAAGGTGTACCATCCTTTTTCCGGTTCTTGTTGCACCATCCGTATAAGGGATCGGTTTCCCATGCCAACGAATCTTCATAATATTTTTGGTCTTGCCATGAAGCATAATCACTTCGGTTGGGTTCTTTGGCCATCAGCATCGTGCGCAGCCGTTCGCGCAGGTAGGTGGCCAGTCCTTCTTTGTGGTCCACGCGGTGGAAACGCAGCCCGATGGGCTCCAGCTTGTGCAACTCGGCGTCTGCTTTGCTCAAATATCCGGCTTTGACCATCTG